>Ga0308164_10000516_pt1 | contig 62711 bp, 54 predicted proteins | sample PhyTR2_FD_201031 | JGI IMG/M metagenome (GOLD analysis project Ga0308164, IMG submission 201031) | Phyllosphere microbial communities from UC Gill Tract Community Farm, Albany, California, United States - DLSLT.R2 | ecosystem: Host-associated > Plants > Phyllosphere > Unclassified | place: USA... | reverse complement strand
CAACCGCTCATCGCTCGACCTGAATACAACCCAAAACAGTTTTGACAAGCATTCTCATTAACATTAAGCTCCTCGGCACCAAGCAATAAACCAGCGACGGTCCATAGCTTATGTATGTTTGCCTCTGCCAAGGTGTCACCGACGGTCAAATCCGGGATGCAATTCTGGAAGGCTGCTGCAGTTATCGTGAAGTCCGTGAAACACTGGGCGTTGCGAGTAAATGTGGAAAATGCGCCTGCCTGGCAAAGGAAGTGGTGCGTGATACGCTGACCGAGCTGCAAACCAGCCATGCCTTGCTGGCCTATCCAGCAAAATTTTCAGCTGCTTGAATCCCCTCTTTTAAAGAACCGGACACCGCGTCCGGTTTTTTTATGCCTGTAATTCAAGCGCTTAGCGTCAAGATGCGGAACTCAAACATTCTTATTCCTATTTAATTTCACTTATTATTCAACAACTTAGGTTTGACAGGCGTTTAAGCTCAGCTCACACTCGGCACTTATATACACAAGCCACCGGCAGGACCTCGAACATGAAAGGCGACATTACCGTCATCCAGCATCTCAACAAGATCCTCGGGAACGAGCTGGTCGCTATCAATCAGTATTTCCTGCATGCGCGCATGTACGAAGACTGGGGTCTGAAAAAGCTGGGTGGCCACGAATATAAAGAGTCCATCCATGCGATGAAGTACGCTGACAAGCTGATCAAGCGCACGCTGTTTCTGGAAGGGCTGCCAAACCTGCAGGACCTGGGCAAGATCCTCATCGGTGAGCACACCAAGGAAATGCTGGAGTGCGACCTGAAGATCGAGCAAAAAGGTCTGGCCGATCTGAAAGCCGCGATCGCTCACTTCGAGACCGTCGGTGACTTCGGCAGCCGTGAGCTGCTGGAAGACATCCTTGAGCCCAAGGAAGAGCAAATCGACTGGCTGGAGACTCAGCTGGGTCTGATCGTAAAAGTCGGTATCGAGAACTACCTGCAGTCGCAGATGGGTGACTGATTCCCCCATAGCGCCGCAATGAAAAAGCCCGCCTCAATCGAGAGCGGGCTTTTTCTTGTGCGTAAAACCAGGCTGGAACGTACGAAGCGATAATCGCGACTATCGTGCGACGCTCTGCGCGAGGCTTTACTCGGCCTTGGCGGCGGATGCTTCCTTGACCAGCGTCTGCAACGAACCGTCAGCCATCATCTCGGTAATGATGTCGCTACCACCGACCAGCTCACCGGCAACCCACAGTTGCGGGAAAGTCGGCCAGTTGGCGTACTTTGGCAGGTTGGCGCGGATTTCAGGGTTTTGCAGAATGTCGACATAGGCAAACTTTTCGCCACACGCCATCAATGCCTGGGAAGCCTTGGCCGAAAAGCCGCATTGCGGAGCGTTCGGAGCGCCTTTCATGTAAAGCAGAATGGTGTTGTTGGCAATCTGCTCTTTGATCGTTTCGATGATATCCATGGAGCACCTCGGCTGAAATATCCGACTCAGTTGTCGGCACGGTGGCGCATTGTAACGAAATCCCGAGCATGACGCTCTGTCTTGAGGCTTAACACGCCACGACCTGCACCGGTACGCCGTTCAACGCCGCGTTGCCGGACAGCACGTCGAGTTGCCGTTCGTCGGTCAGGTCATTGGCACTGACGCCAGGCAGGCTCTGCGCGATCGCCATCTTTACTCCCGCACGTGAATGCCCCCAACCGTGCGGCAGGCTGACCACCCCGGGCATCATGTCCAGACTGCCCAGCACCTGAACCTCGATCATCCCGACCCGGGAGCTGACGCGAACCTGCTGGCCGTCGCTCAGACCACGGCACGCGAGATCGTCAGGATGCATCAACAGCTGATGCCGGGGTTTGCCCTTCACCAGCCGATGGTAGTTGTGCATCCAGGAATTGTTACTGCGCACATGCCGGCGGCCAATCAGCAGCAACTCGTCGGTCTGGGGAGCAGGCTCGGCAGCAAAGCGCGCCAGGTCGGCCATGATCACCTCAGGCGCGGCCTGAATGCGCCCATTGGCGGTCTTCAAGCGCTCTGCAAGATTGGCCTTCAACGCCCCCAGATCAAGACCGTGCGGATGACTGTCCAGGGTTTCCAGTGACAGCTTATGGGGTGATGCATCGCCATAGAGACCTGCACGCAGCCCGCGATCAATCATCTGCGCAGGCGGCAACGTGGGTTTCAGCGCTCGCTCGGCCTTGGCAGCAAAAGCGCTGGCCAGCCCGACGAAGATTTCCCAGTCGTGCAGCGCACCTTCGGGCTTGTCGAAAATGGCCCGATTGAAGCGCGTGACGTTACGCACGGCCAAGGTGTTGAAGGTGGTGTCGTAGTGATCATTCTCCAGCGTCGAGGTGGACGGCAGAATCAAGTCGGCGTGGCGAGTGGTCTCATTGATGTAAAGATCGATGCTGAGCATGAACTCAAGCCCTTCGAGCGCCTGCTCCAGCTGACGGCCGTTGGGCGTCGACAGAACCGGGTTACCCGCAACGGTCACCAACGCGCGAACCTGCCCTTCCCCCTCCACGAGCATTTCCTCGGCCAGCGCCGAAACCGGCAACTCGCCGCCATACTCCGGCAGGCCGGACACCCTGCTTTGCCACAGATTGAAATGACCACCGGATGTCGAGCTGACGAGGTCGACGGCGGGCTCTGTGCACAGCGCGCCACCCACGCGGTCCAGGTTGCCAGTCACTAGATTGATCAGTTGTGCCAGCCAATGGCACAGCGTGCCGAAGGTCTGAGTCGACACGCCCATTCGCCCATAACACACCGCCTTGTCAGCGGCCGCGAAGTCCCGCGCCAGTTGCCGGATCTGTTCGGCAGCAATACCGCAGCGCGGGCTCATGGCCTCTGCGGTGAAACCGGCAATGGCGTGGCGAACCTGCTCCAGGCCGTCGACAGGCAAATGGCTCTCGCGGGTCAGCCCCTCCTCGAACAGCGTATTGAGCAGCCCGAACAGCAACGCCGCATCACCGCTCGGACGTACGAACAGATGCTGGTCAGCGATGGCAGCCGTCTCACTGCGGCGAGGGTCAATGACCACCAGTTTGCCGCCGCGCTGCTGGATCGCTTTCAGACGCTTTTCAACGTCCGGTACCGTCATGATGCTGCCATTGGACGCCAACGGATTACCGCCGAGAATCAGCATGAAGTCGGTGTGATCGATATCCGGAATCGGCAACAGCATGCCGTGGCCGTACATCAGGAAACTGGTGAGGTGGTGCGGCAACTGATCAACCGACGTCGCCGAAAAACGATTGCGGGTCTTGAGCAGACCGAGAAAGTAATTGCTGTGGGTCATCAACCCGTAGTTATGCACGCTGGGGTTGCCCTGATAGACCGCTACCGCGTTCTGCCCATGGCGCTGCTGAATGGCGTAAAACCGCTCCGCGACCAGATCGAACGCATGCTGCCAGGCAATCGGCTGCCACTGATCACCGCTGCGCAGCATCGGCTGGCGCAAACGATCAGGGTCGTTCTGGATGTCCTGCAGCGCAACCGCCTTGGGGCAGATATGACCGCGGCTGAACGTGTCCAGCGGGTCGCCCTTGATCGAGGCAATGCGCGGCGCAGAATCCGCCTCCACGACGGTCTCGATCACAAGACCGCAAATGGCCTCGCACAGGTGGCAGGCTCGGTAGTGTTCAGTCCGGGTCATCACAGCCTCAGATCTTGTCATGGCAATCCGGTTGATTGCCGAACACTCACTATGCTGCCTTGCCATGCCCCGCGCCACTGATGTTCGGCCCGTGAATCGAGGGGCATCAGGCGCGCGGATGAGGTGGCCGAATCAACCGCCGATAGGCGTGACGACCTTGCGCTGTTGCTGCATTTCGGCCACGGTTTCGATCTGTTCCTGCGCCAGGTGGACGCCGGTCAGATCGCCGATCAGGCGCCAGTGCTCGTCGAGTCCCGAGCTGATGGTCGCCATGCGATCAATCATGCGCCGCCCCGCCGTACGCGTGACTTCGTCCTCGCTGCGCAGCAGTTCGAAAGACATTGAGGTCATCGAGGCTGTCAGATGGGTAAGCGTGCGGGCGGTGAGCCCGAGCAACTCCGTTAATTGATGCTCTTTTGAGTCCATTCCCCCACCCCTCGATCAGTAATGTATCGGCAACGATTTATAACCCACGTCCGGGATTAAAGAAACGGTCCTTGTTTCAAGCCCGTGAAGCGCATCCCATTAGGCAACGCCCGCGCAAACATGGACTGTTACAGGATTGGTACTAATTGCCAAGCGCTATTTGAGCAGTGTACAAATGCTGCCTTCTGAAAAAGTGCAGATGGCTGCCAACCTTCTCAGCGTAGCCAGTTTTTGCCCCGTCAATACAGAATAACGGCGTCCCTTCTATCCGGGACGCCAGTAGTGTCCATGTTTCAGAAAAACGCATGCTATTGGTAAGACGCGACATTTTTTTATACCATCGCGCCTTTCTTATTCGTCGCCCCGTGCGGCTTCCGCCGCAGGTCTCGCCCGTTTTATCGATAAAAACCGGCTTTGATAACCTGCGGTCTGTTGCAGAAAAGGTAGTTAATCATGAACGCCAGGCACTTTCTCTCGATGATGGATTACACCCCGGAAGAACTCTCGGGCTTGATCCGTCGTGGCGTAGAGCTTAAAGACCTGCGAAATCGCGGTGTACTTTTTGAACCGCTGAAGAACCGGGTATTGGGGATGATTTTCGAGAAATCATCGACACGTACCCGTCTTTCTTTTGAAGCAGGGATGATTCAGCTCGGTGGCCAGGCCATCTTTTTGTCCCATCGAGACACCCAATTGGGCCGCGGCGAGCCGATTGCCGACAGCGCGAAAGTGATGTCGCGCATGCTGGATGCGGTCATGATCCGTACTTATGCGCACAGCAATCTGACCGAATTCGCCGCCAATTCCCGTGTGCCGGTCATCAACGGCCTGTCCGATGACCTGCACCCGTGCCAGTTGCTCGCCGACATGCAGACCTTCCTGGAGCATCGCGGCTCGATCCAGGGCAAGACCGTTGCCTGGATCGGCGATGGCAACAACATGTGCAACAGCTATATAGAAGCGGCGATTCAATTCGACTTCCAGTTGCGTGTGGCCTGCCCTGCCGGCTACGAGCCAAACGCCGAATTCCTGGCACTGGCTGGCGAGCGCGTCACCGTGGTCCGCGATCCGAAAGCCGCAGTCGCTGGCGCACATCTGGTCAGCACCGATGTGTGGACCTCCATGGGCCAGGAAGAGGAAACCGCGCGGCGCAAAAAGCTGTTCGCGCCGTTTCAGGTCACGCGTGCCCTGCTCGACCTGGCTGACAAGGATGTGCTGTTCATGCACTGCCTGCCTGCCCATCGTGGCGAAGAAATCAGTGTCGACCTGCTGGATGATTCACGCTCGGTCGCCTGGGATCAGGCGGAAAATCGCTTGCACGCGCAGAAAGCGCTGCTGGAGTTTCTCGTCGCGCCGGCCTGCAAACCCGCATGAACCCGTTGCTGCTGAACCTGCGCAACCTCGCTTGCGGCTATCAGAACCAGCGCGTGGTGCAGGATCTGAACCTGCACCTCAACGCGGGTGACATAGGCTGCCTGCTCGGCTCGTCGGGCTGCGGCAAGACCACGACACTGCGCGCCATTGCCGGCTTCGAACCGATCCATGCGGGTGAGATCACTCTGGCGGGCGAAGTGATCTCCCGTCCGGGCTGGACCCTGCCGCCGGAGAAACGCCGTATCGGCATGGTGTTTCAGGATTACGCGCTGTTCCCGCACTTGAGTGTCGCCGAAAACATCGCATTCGGCATTCGCAACCACCCGCGCCTGGATAAAGTGATCGCCGAGTTGCTTGAACTGGTCAACCTCGGCGCGCTGGGCAAGCGCTATCCACACGAGCTGTCCGGTGGCCAGCAACAGCGAGTGGCGCTGGCCAGAGCACTGGCGCCCGAGCCGCAACTCCTGCTGCTCGATGAACCCTTCTCCAACCTGGACGGCGAGTTGCGCCGGCGCCTGAGCCATGAGGTGCGCGATATCCTCAAGGCGCGGGGCACCAGCGCGATTCTGGTGACTCATGACCAGGAAGAGGCTTTTGCCGTGAGCGATCACGTAGGCGTATTCAAGGAGGGGCGCCTGGAGCAGTGGGACACACCTTACAATCTCTACCACGAACCGCGCACGCCGTTCGTTGCCAGCTTCATCGGCCAGGGCTATTTCATTCGCGGGCAGATGATGAATCCGGAATCGGTGCATACCGAACTGGGCATTCTGCGCGGCAACCGGGCATACCCGGGCGTAAGCGGTGCCGCCGTGGATGTCTTGCTACGCCCTGACGACATCGTCTACGCGCCGCACAGCGACCTGAAAGCACGGGTCATCGGTCGAACCTTTCAAGGCGCCTCGACGCTGTATCGCCTGCAACTGTCGACCGGCAGTCAGCTGGAAGCCATTTTCCCCAGCCACGCCGATCACGGCCAGGGTGAGGAAGTCGGCATTCGTGTGGCAGCAGACCATCTGGTGCTGTTCCCGGCACCCGGCAGCGTGGCTGTGCATACGCTCAACCACTGAGACGCAGATCATTCCCTGCCGATCGGGGCAAATCTGGCCTGGGTATATTCAGCCAGTACCGCTGGTGAAAGCTCGACCTCAAGTCCCCTCCTCCCGGCACTGACGTAAATGCTGTCAAAGCGCTGCGCAGTTTCGTCGATAAAGGTGCGCAGACGCTTCTTCTGGCCCAAGGGGCTGATGCCACCCAACAGGTAACCCGTCGAGCGTTGCGCCGCCGCAGGATCGGCCATTTCGGTTTTTTTTGCCCCGGCAGCCTGCGCCAAAGCCTTTAGATCAAGTGTTCCGACGACCGGCACAACGGCGACCAGCAATTCGCCTTTTTCGGTACTGGCGAGCAGCGTCTTGAACACCTGTGCAGGCTCCAGACCCAGCTTTTCCGCCGCCTCCAGCCCATATGAAGGCGCTTTCGGATCATGTTCATAACTGTGAATGCGATGTTCGGCGCGATGTTTTTTCAGCAAATCCAGTGCGGGTGTCATGCAGCGCTCCAAAAGGTTCCGAATGCCCATCACTTTAAGCGAAGTAAAGTGAACATGCCTTGATTCACGCCACCTGCGACACTGATGGCCTTTTGGCAACAGCCTGAATTCCCCGGTGTAAAGCGGTCCTGCCGGGGCCTTGCGGGGTCCTGGCGATTTACTGACCGTTCGGTTCCGACCTTTGACAGCGTTGTTTCTTGTCTATATTTTTTCGTTTACGAATATTATCGAAAGCGGTTTTTCGGTATAACTCGCACCGGCGATCAGAAATGGGGTTTTTTCTGAGACGCACGAATAACGAGCACCCACGCCTGTCTCAGGGTGCCGAGACAAAAACAAAAATGAGGTATCCATGTCCATCGCACTAAAACAACCGACGCTCACCGGGCAATGTGTGGCTGAATTTCTTGGCACCGCCCTGATGATTTTTTTCGGCACAGGATGCGTTGCAGCGCTCAAGGTCGCGGGAGCCACTTTCGGTCTTTGGGAAATCTGCATCATCTGGGGCATGGCTGTCAGCATGGGGATCTACCTCAGCGCCGGCATTTCAGGTGCCCACCTCAACCCCGCCGTCAGCATCGCGCTGAGTCTGTTCGCCGGTTTTGAAAAACGTAAATTGCCCTTTTATATCTCGGCGCAAATCGCAGGCGCGTTCTGCGGAGCGGGTCTGGTGTACCTGATGTACATCAGCCTTTTTTTCGACTTCGAACATGCTCACCACATCATTCGCGGCAGCGAGCAGAGTCTTGAACTGGCGTCGGTATTCTCGACATACCCAAACCCGGCCATTTCGGTCGGTCAGGCCTTTCTGGTCGAAGTGGTCATCACCACCATTCTGATGGGTGTGATCATGGCTCTGGGCGATGACAGCAATGGTTTGCCGCGCGGCCCGCTGGCGCCCTTGCTGATCGGCCTGCTGGTAGCCGTGATAGGCAGCTCGATGGGCCCACTGACCGGTTTTGCCATGAACCCGGCGCGCGACTTCGGTCCGAAGCTGATGACGTTCTTCGCTGGCTGGGGTGAAATGGCCTTCACCGGCGGTCGTGACATTCCTTACTTCCTGGTTCCGATTTTTGCGCCCATTCTGGGTGCCTGCCTTGGTGCTGCTGGCTACCGCGCGCTGATTGCGCGTCATCTGCCCAGCGCCGCTCCTGTTGAAAATGAAAAAGAGGCTCCTGTGGTTCGCGGCAAAGTTCAGGCTTCATCTTGAGCACCCCTCAATTTGAATCTCACTCAACTGAATCCCACCCAATAAATGCAAGGCAATCGACATGACTGACACACAGAACAAGAACTACATCATTGCTCTTGACCAGGGCACCACCAGCTCGCGCGCCATCATCTTCGACCGCGACGCCAACGTGGTGAGCACTGCCCAAAGCGAATTCGTCCAGCATTACCCGCAGGCAGGCTGGGTCGAACACGACCCGATGGAAATCTTCGCCACCCAGACGGCCTGCATGACCAAGGCGCTGGCGCAGGCCGATCTGCACCACAACCAGATCGCCGCCATCGGTATCACCAACCAGCGTGAAACCACGGTCATCTGGGAGCGAGACACCGGCCGCCCGATCTACAACGCAATCGTCTGGCAGTGCCGCCGCAGCACCGAGATCTGCCAGCAGCTCAAGCGCGACGGTCTTGAGGAGTACATCAAGGACACCACAGGTCTGGTGATTGACCCGTACTTCTCCGGCTCCAAGGTCAAGTGGATTCTGGACAACGTCGAAGGCAGCCGCGAGCGCGCCCGCAAAGGCGAGCTGATGTTCGGCACCATCGATACCTGGCTGATCTGGAAATTCACCGGCGGCAAGGTTCACGTCACCGACTACACCAACGCCTCGCGGACCATGCTGTTCAATATCCATACGCTGGAATGGGATCAGCGCATGCTCGACGTGCTGGACATCCCGCGCGAGATACTGCCAGAGGTCAAAGCCTCCTCCGAGGTCTACGGTCACAGCAAAAGCGGCATCCCGATTGCCGGTATCGCAGGCGACCAACAGGCGGCGTTGTTCGGCCAGATGTGTGTCGAACCCGGCCAGGCCAAGAATACCTACGGCACCGGCTGCTTCCTGCTGATGAACACCGGCAAGAAAGCCGTGAAGTCGGCGCACGGCATGCTGACCACCATCGGCTGCGGCCCGCGTGGTGAAGTGGCCTATGCACTGGAAGGCGCGGTCTTCAACGGTGGCTCGACCGTGCAGTGGCTGCGCGACGAACTCAAGCTCATCAACGACGCGCTGGACACCGAATACTTCGCTGGCAAGGTCAAGGACAGCAACGGCGTGTACCTGGTGCCGGCGTTCACGGGCCTGGGCGCACCTTACTGGGACCCGTACGCACGAGGCGCATTGTTCGGCCTGACCCGCGGTGTGAAAGTCGATCACATCATCCGTGCAGCGCTGGAATCCATCGCCTATCAAACCCGCGACGTGCTCGATGCCATGCAACAGGACTCCGGCGAACGCCTCAAGTCGCTGCGCGTGGACGGTGGTGCCGTGGCCAACAACTTCCTGATGCAGTTCCAGGCAGACATCCTCGGCACCCACGTCGAGCGTCCGCAAATGCGTGAAACCACGGCACTGGGTGCAGCCTTCCTGGCCGGTCTGGCGATTGGTTTCTGGAGCAGCCTGGACGAGTTGCGTAACAAGGCGGTGATCGAGCGTGTGTTCGAGCCATCGTGTGAAGAGGCGCATCGCGAAAAACTTTACGCTGGCTGGCAAAAAGCAGTCGCGCGTACTCGTGACTGGGAACCGCACGAAAACGAAGAGTGACAGCGCTGTTGTAAGGAGGGGAGCAGGATTCCGGCTGACAGGTTGCACTTTCCTGCGGCATGATGGGCGCCATTTGTAGAGGGCGTCCAAGGAAAAACAATGAACCTGCCTCCCCGCCAACAACAGATCCTCGAACTGGTCCGTGACCGTGGTTATGTCAGCATCGAGGAGATGGCGACGCTGTTCGTCGTGACCCCACAAACCATTCGCCGTGATATCAATCAATTGGCGGAAATGAACCTGTTGCGCCGCTACCACGGCGGCGCGGCCTATGACTCCAGCATCGAAAATACTGCCTACGCCATGCGTGCGGACCAGATGCGCGATGAAAAACAACGGATCGCCGAGGCCATCGCCGCGCAGATCCCGGACAACGCCTCGTTGTTCATCAATATCGGTACCACCACCGAATCCATCGCCCGTGCGTTGCTCAACCACAACAACCTGAAGATCATCACCAATAACCTGCATGTGGCGTCGATCCTCAGCACCAAGGATGATTTCGAGGTGTTGATAGCAGGCGGCAATGTGCGACGTGACGGTGGCGTGGTGGGCCAGGGCAGCATCGACTTCATCACCCAGTTCAAAGTGGACTTCGCCCTGGTGGGCATCAGCGGCATCGACGAAGACGGCAGCCTGCTGGATTTCGATTATCAGGAAGTACGGGTGTCCCAGGCGATCATCGCCAACGCACGCAAAGTGCTGCTGGCGGCTGACTCCAGCAAGTTCGGACGCAACGCCATGGTCCGCCTGGGGCCGATCACCCTCATCGATTGCCTGGTCACCGACCAGCCACCCGTGCCCGCACTGCAGCAGTTGCTGAATCAGCACAAGATTCGTCTGGAAGTGGTGTGATTGTCAGGCGCGAGCGGTGCTCGCGCGGCGGTCCGCATTGCTCATGAAGACGGTGCGTCGAGCGCCCTATTTTCTGGGGTCTGTACCGGCCTCTTCGCGAGTAAGCTCGCTCCCACGAGATTTGTGTACATATGGCGCAGCACGCATCTGTGACGCAGAGCGTCACCCAAGGCAGTCCCATGCCGGAGCGTAAGGAACTATAGGTGTCTTGAAGAACACTATCGTACCCATGCTCTGCGTAGGTATGTCGTTCCGGACGCTCTGCGTCCTCCCCGGTTCAAGCGATGCAGCGCAGACCGTTGATCCAGAGCAATTCAGTGCAGGCGGTGCACCGATCCTCCCGGTAACAATTCCCGCCCTACAATGTTCATATTTGTTCTTTTCCTGACACCATCATCAGTATTTTCAATCGATACGTGCTGGCAAGGGTCATTTTATTGAGCTATGATTTTCGAAAATGAACATTAATGTTCAGATTCGCCTTTCGAGCACTGCTCACGAATTGTCCAGGAGGCCACCAATGCCCCACACCAACGTGCCAACCCCGCCCCTCTCAGAGGTCTACGACATTGCCGTTATTGGCGGTGGCATCAACGGTGTCGGTATCGCAGCGGATGCCTCCGGTCGCGGCCTCTCGGTTTTTCTCTGCGAAAAGGACGACCTGGCCAGCCATACGTCTTCGGCCAGCAGCAAGCTGATTCATGGTGGCCTGCGCTATCTGGAGCACTACGAATTCCGCCTGGTGCGTGAAGCACTGGCAGAACGTGAAGTGCTGCTTGCCAAAGCGCCGCACATCGTCAAGCCAATGCGCTTCGTGCTGCCTCACCGCCCACACCTGCGTCCGGCCTGGATGATTCGTGCCGGGATGTTCCTTTATGACAACCTTGGCAAGCGCGAAAAACTCCCCGCATCGCGGACCATTCATTTCGGTGCGGACAGCCCGCTCAACTCGAGCATCACCCGCGGTTTCGAATATTCCGACTGCTGGGTCGACGACGCGCGCCTGGTAGTGCTCAACGCCATGTCCGCTCGTGAAAACGGTGCGCACATTCATACTCAGACCCGCTGTGTCAGCGCCCGCCGTATCAAGGGCATGTGGCATCTGCATCTTGAGCGCAGCGACGGCAGCCTGTTCTCGATCCACGCCAAGGCGTTGGTCAATGCGGCAGGCCCGTGGGTAGCCAAGTTCATCCGTGAAGACCTCAAGCTCGATTCGGCTTACGGCATCCGCCTGATTCAAGGCAGCCACCTGATCGTGCCGAAACTGTACGAGGGTGAGCACGCGTTCATTCTGCAGAACGAAGACAAGCGCATCGTGTTCACGATTCCGTACCTGGAGCACTTCACCATCGTCGGCACCACTGACCGTGAGTATCAGGGCGATCCGAACAAGGTGGACATCACCGAAGGCGAGATGGATTACGTGCTGAAAGTGGCCAACGACCACTTCAAGAAACAGCTGAGTCGTGCAGACGTGCTCCACACATTCTCTGGCGTGCGCCCGCTGTGCAACGACGAGTCCGATAATCCGTCTGCCATTACCCGTGATTACACGCTTTCGTTGTCAGGCGGCGCGGACGAGGCGCCAATTCTGTCGGTATTCGGCGGCAAGCTGACCACCTACCGCAAACTGGCAGAATCGGCAATGGCGCAGTTGGCACCGTTCTTCAAACAGATGAAACCAAGCTGGACGGCCAACGCTGCCCTGCCTGGCGGCGAAGACATGACCACCGCCGAAGCGCTGGCGACAGAAATGACCCGCCGCTTCAGCTGGCTGCCCGCGCCTATCGCCAAGCGCTGGTCGATCACTTACGGCAGCCGCAGCTGGCGCTTGCTGGAGGGCGCGCAAAGTCTGGAAGACCTTGGTCAGCATTTGGGTGCAGGCCTGTATACCCGCGAGGTCGATTACCTGTGCGATCAGGAATGGGCCACCAGCATCGAAGACATCCTGTGGCGCCGCACCAAGCTGGGCCTGTTCACGACGCCTGAGGAACAGGCCGCCGTGAGCAGCTACTTGGAAACCGTCGTGCGCAACAAAGCCTCTTTCGAAGCCGCCTGATAATCTGCTTGCAACCTGTTCACCCATCGTGCGGTGAACAGGTTTCCCTCCTTACTGCCCTCCTCCCGCCCCCCTTTCCATTCGGTTTTCCGAACAATCGCCCCCGCTTTATTCGGCTTCCCGGACGCATTTGTCCGTAGCATCAGAGCCGATCTAAAAAAACCCTTTTAAATTCAGCGTGTTGAATTCTAAAAACGGTCTGGCACGACTCATGCTCTACATTCTGAACCGAGCGTTTCGACAAGAGCGTGTGTCTGGATGTGGACGCCGTTGAAGCATTCGCCAACAAGCGGGCCGACTCTGATTGCGGCCCCATCAATAAAAAATGACATCAAGGACTCACCCATGCGCATCGTTCCCCACCTGTTGGGCGCAGCCATCGCTGCCGCTCTGATCAGCACGCCGGTTTTCGCCGCCGAACTCACTGGCACTCTGAAGAAGATCAAGGAATCCGGCACCATTACGCTGGGCCATCGTGACGCCTCCATCCCGTTTTCCTACATCGCTGATGCCTCTGGCGTGCCGATGGGCTACTCCCACGACATCCAGCTGAAAATCGTCGAAGCCATCAAAAAAGACCTGGACATGCCTGACCTCAAGGTCAAGTACAACCTGGTGACTTCGCAGACCCGTATCCCGCTGGTTCAGAACGGCACCGTCGATGTGGAATGTGGCTCGACAACCAACAATGTCGAGCGCCAGCAGCAAGTCGATTTCTCCATCGGCATCTTCGAAGTCGGCACGCGCCTGCTGTCGAAAAAGGATTCCAGCTATAAGGATTTCGACGACCTGAAAGGCAAGAACGTCGTCACCACGGCGGGCACCACGTCCGAGCGCATCCTCAAGGCGATGAACGCTGACAAGCAGATGGGCATGAACGTGATCTCCGCCAAAGACCACGGTGAATCCTTCCAGATGCTCGAGTCCGGCCGTGCAGTCGCCTTCATGATGGACGACGCGCTGCTGGCAGGCGAAATGGCCAAGGCCAAGAAGCCGGACGACTGGGCAGTGACCGGTACAGCGCAATCCTACGAGATCTACGGCTGCATGGTCCGCAAGGGCGATGCCCCGTTCAAGAAGGCCGTGGATGACGCCATTGTCGCTACCTACAAGTCGGGCGACATCAACGCCATCTACAGCAAGTGGTTCATGTCCCCTGTCCCTCCGAAAGGTCTGAACCTGAATTTCCCGATGAGCGACAAGCTCAAGGAACTGATTCAGAACCCGACCGATAAGCCAGCTGACGACAAGAAAGCCTGAGAGACCGGTTCAGCCAGTCTGAACTGACGGCATCCCGGGCGGGCAGCGCTCGTCCGGGATCGCCTCGTCATTCTCGACAGACGACAGTGCGTGCATTTCGATAGCAATAAAAAGAGGGGGAGACCCTGATGAATTACAACTGGGACTGGGGCGTATTCTTCAAGTCCACCGGCGTCGGCAGCGAGACCTATCTGGACTGGTTCATCTCCGGCCTGGGCTGGACCATCGCGATCGCTGTCATTGCCTGGATCATTGCCCTGATACTGGGTTCGGTGCTGGGCGTCATGCGCACCGTGCCAAACCGTCTGGTGTCAGGTATCGCCACGGTATACGTGGAAATCTTCCGTAATGTGCCACTGCTGGTGCAGCTGTTCATCTGGTACTTCCTGGTGCCCGACCTGCTGCCGGAAAACCTGCAGGAGTGGTACAAGCAGGACCTGAACCCGACCACCTCCGCGTTCCTCAGCGTAGTGGTCTGCCTTGGCCTGTTCACCGCTGCCCGGGTCTGCGAACAGGTGCGTACCGGCATTGAAGCACTGCCGAAGGGCCAGGAATCGGCCGCACGCGCCATGGGCTTCAAGCTGCCACAGATCTACTGGAACGTGCTGTTGCCGCAGGCTTACCGGATCATCATTCCGCCGCTCACCTCCGAATTCCTGAACGTGTTCAAGAACTCTTCGGTCGCGTCGCTGATCGGCCTGATGGAGCTGCTTGCGCAGACCAAGCAGACCGCCGAATTCTCCGCCAACCTGTTCGAGGCCTTCACCCTCGCGACCCTCATCTACTTCACGCTGAACATGAGCCTGATGCTGCTGATGCGTGTGATCGAGAAGAAAGTCGCCGTACCGGGACTCATCTCACTGGGGGGCAAATAATGGACTTCACTGGAATCGTTCCGGCCATTCCCGGCCTGTGGAACGGCATGGTCATGACCCTCAAGCTGATGGCGATGGGTGTCATCGGCGGCCTGGTACTCGGTACGCTGCTGGCCTTGATGCGCCTGTCATCGAACAAGCTGCTGGCCAATGTGGCCGGTGCCTACGTGAACTACTTCCGTTCGATCCCGCTGCTGCTGGTGATCACTTGGTTCTACCTGGCCGTGCCGTTCGTGCTGCGCTGGATTACCGGTGAAGACACGCCCATCGGTGCGTTCGCCTCCTGCGTCGTGGCCTTCATGATGTTCGAAGCCGCGTACTTCTGCGAAATCGTCCGTGCTGGCGTGCAGTCGATCTCCAAGGGGCAAATGGGCGCTGCTCAGGCGCTGGGCATGAATTACTCGCAGATGATGCGACTGATCATCCTGCCCCAGGCCTTTCGCAAAATGACCCCGCTGCTGCTGCAACAGAGCATCATTCTGTTTCAGGACACCTCTCTGGTGTACACCGTCGGCCTCGTCGATTTTCTCAACGCTTCGCGCTCCAGTGGCGACATCATCGGGCGCGCCAACGAGTTCCTGATCATTGCCGGTCTGGTGTATTTCACGATCAGCTTTGCCGCCTCGCTGCTGGTGAAGCGTCTGCAAAAAAGGTTTGCCGTATGATTTCCATCAAAAACGTCAACAAGTGGTATGGGGACTTCCAGGTACTGACCGATTGCAGCACCGAGGTCAGCAAGGGTGAAGTGGTTGTGGTGTGCGGCCCGTCCGGCTCCGGCAAATCGACCCTGATCAAATGTGTCAACGCGCTGGAACCGTTCCAGAAAGGCGATATCGTTGTCGACGGCACATCGATCTCCGATTCGAAGACCAACCTGCCGAAACTGCGCTCGCGGGTCGGCATGGTGTTTCAGCACTTCGAACTGTTTCCGCACCTGAGCATTGTCGAAAACCTGACCATCGCGCAGATCAAGGTGCTGGGCCGCAGCAAGGCCGAAGCCACCGAGAAGGGACTGAAGCTGCTGGAGCGCGTCGGCCTTTCCGAGCATGCGCACAAGCACCCCGGCCAGCTTTCCGGCGGGCAACAACAGCGTGTCGCCATCGCGCGCGCGCTGGCGATGGACCCGGTGGTCATGCTGTTCGACGAACCCACGTCCGCGCTCGACCCGGAAATGGTCAATGAAGTGCTCGATGTGATGGTGCAACTGGCCCAGGAAGGCATGACCATGATGTGCGTGACCCACGAAATGGGCTTCGCGCGCAAAGTCGCCAACCGGGTGATTTTCATGGACAAGGGACAGATTGTCGAAGACTGTGCAAAGGAAGAATTTTTCGGTGACGTCAGCGCACGCTCGGAGCGTGCCCAACAATTCCTCGCCAAGATTCTGCAGCACTAGGCAGTACTTTAACGGCTGCCCGCTCATCCGCGGGCAGCTGTTCGGTCCAGGACGACTGTGATGAAATGCGACCCCACTCTTTATCGCGCCGCCCCGCCATCACTCGCCGTGAAACCCCGTCTGATCCGCCAACTGTTCCTACCGCCGCTGATCCTCATGCTAATGATCGGGCTGGGCTATATCGCCTATCTGGTCAGTGAACACAGCGCCATCAAGGGACTGCGCGAAACCGGCGAACGCCAGCTGGAGCTGCACGCCCGCACGGTCGAGAGCGAAATCAGCAAATACACCTACCTGCCCAGCGTGCTGGAACTGGAATCCAGCGTGTCGCAGTTGCTGAACGAACCGGGACCCGAGCTTCAGCAGCAGGTCAACCGCTACCTCGAAGGGCTGAATCGACGCAGCCGCAGCCGTGCCATTTACGTAATGGACACCACCGGACGTGTGCTGGCCACCAGCAACTGGCGTGACGCCGACAGTTATCAGGGCGAAGACCTGTCTTTCCGTGCCTACTTTCAGGATGCCGTGCGCGGCCTGCCCGGGCGCTTTTACGGCATCGGCACCACCACCGGTGAGTCGGGCTATTACTTGGCGCATGGGCTGGAAGACAAAGGCCGCATCATCGGCGTTGCGGTGATCAAGGTACGCCTCGAAGCACTTGAAGAACGCTGGCAGCGGGCGCGCCTGGAGGCATTTGTCAACGACGAGAATGGCATCATCATCCTCTCCAGCGACCCGGCTCGGCGTCTGAAATCAGTACGTCCGCTCACTGCCGAGATCAAGGAGCGCCTGGCTCGCAGCCTGCAATATTACTGGTGGCCGCTCAACGAACTGGTGCCACTGGAACGGGAAACCTTGTCTGAAGGCGTCGAAACACTGGTTTTCCCCGCCAACATCAGTGTCGACCGCGAACACAAAAAGGTCAGTTATCTGGCCCAGAGCCGCCCGCTGAATGACACCGCCTGGCACCTGACACTGCTTACTCCGCTGGAGGATCTGCGCCGTGAAGCGGCCAACCAGGGCATGCTGGTCGCCGTGGCCTGCGCGCTGGTGACCTTTCTGCTGATTGCCTGGAACGAGCGGCGCAAAGTGATCTCGACCCGGCTTGCTGCCAGGGAAGCGCTGCAGGCGGCCAACAACGAACTGGAACGCAAGATCACCGAGCGCACCGAACACCTGCGGGCCAGCAACGAACGCCTCAAGGCGCAGATTCGTGAACGAAGGCAGGCCGAAGACACTTTGCGCAAGGCGCAGGACGAGCTGGTACAGGCCGGCAAGCTGGCAGCCATCGGCCAGATGTCGACCAGCATCGCGCATGAGCTGAACCAGCCTCTGGCCGCACTGCGCACCTTGTCCGGCAACACCGTGCGCTTTCTGGAACGAGGTGCGCTGGATACCGCCAGTACCAACCTGCGTACCATCAATGACCTGGTCGACCGCATGGGCCGCATCACCGCCAGCCTGCGCGCATTCGCCAGACGCGGCGACGATCAGGGCCAGGCGCAACTGAGCAAGGCTGTCGATGCGGCGGCGCAGTTGCTGAGCGTGCGTCTGGATCAGTCCGGCCTGATAGTGCATCGAGACTTCGTCGACGCCACCCTGACCATCGACCAGACCCGCCTGGAACAGATTCTGGTCAACCTGATCGGCAACGCACTGGATGCCATGTTCGACCTGCCGCAACCGGAGTTATGGCTCAGCGGATCGGTTGTCGACGGCCGATACCGTCTGCGGGTACGTGATAACGGGCGCGGCGTCGACGCCGAGGCGCGCAAGCATCTGTTTGAACCTTTCTTCACCACCAAACCGGGCGAACAAGGCCTGGGACTGGGCCTGACGCTGTCGGCGAGCCTTGCCGCCGCAGCCGGAGGCAGCCTGAGCGCAGAGCATCCGCAGGACGGCGGTACGACGTTTGTCCTGAGCCTGCCGTTTATCCCCGATGCCCGCCACCCGGACAGCCCGACATGAGACGACACCCATGAGCATAAACAGCGACCTGACTGTCCTGATCGTTGAAGACGATCCGCATGTATTGCTCGGTTGCCAGCAGGCCCTGGCGCTGGAGGACATCGCCAGCGAAGGCGTTGCCAGCGCTGAAGAGGCGCTAAAGCGCATCGGTGACAACTTCGCCGGCATCGTCATCAGCGACATTCGCTTGCCGGGCATCGACGGCCTGGCGTTGCTGAGCCGTCTCAAGGCACGTGACAGCAGCCTGCCGGTGGTGCTGATCACCGGCCATGGCGATATCACCATGGCCGTCAACGCTATGCGCGATGGCGCTTACGATTTCATGGAGAAACCCTTTTCTCCAGAGCGTCTGGTGGACGTCACCCGACGCGCACTGGAACAACGCGGCCTGGCCCGTGAAGTGTGGGCGTTGCGCAAGCAACTCGCCGAGCGCGATTCGCTGGAGGGCCGGATCATCGGCCGCTCCCCGGCCATGCAAAACCTGCGTGCGTTGATTGCCAACGTCGCCGACACCTCGGCCAACGTACTGATCGAAGGCGAAACCGGCACGGGCAAGGAACTGGTCGCGCGCTGCCTGCACGATTTCAGTCGGCGCAAGGACAGCCAGTTCGTGGCGCTCAACTGTGGCGGGCTGGCGGAAAGCCTGTTCGAGTCGGAAATTTTCGGCCATGAAGCCAACGCCTTCACCGGCGCGGGCAAACGGCGCATCGGCAAGATCGAACACGCGCACAACGGCACGCTGTTTCTCGATGAAGTGGAAAGCATGCCGGTCAATCTGCAGATCAAGCTGTTGCGCGTCCTGCAGGAGCGAACCCTCGAGCGGCTGGGTTCCAACCAGAGCGTTGCCGTGGATTGTCGGGTCATAGCGGCAACCAAATCCGACTTGAATGCCTTGGGCAAGACCAATCAGTTCCGCAGCGACCTGTATTACCGCCTGAACGTCGTCACGCTTGAACTGCCGCCCTTGCGTGAGCGCCGCGAAGACATTCTGCAACTGTTCGAACACTTCCTGCAGTTGTCGTCGTTACGCTTCGACCGCGAACCGCCCATGCTGGATCAACAGACCAGTTCGAACCTGATGAGCCACGACTGGCCGGGCAATGTACGCGAACTGCGCAACGTGGCTGAACGCTTTGCCCTTGGCCTGCCAGCGTTCAAGCAGTCAGGCACGGTCAGTGAAAACCAGAGCCTGGGATTTGCCGAAGCGGTCGAAGCCTTCGAGCGCTCGTTGCTCGGCGACGCCTTGCAACGCAGCGGCGGCAACCTCAGCCAGGCCAGTCAGGAACTGGGCATGGCCAAGACCACACTGTTTGACAAGGTCAAGAAATACGGGCTTTGAGCACTGCGCCCGATCCTGAACGTGCGGCGTAGCGCAGATCTGTGACGCAGAGCGTGACCCACTGCATTCCCACGCTGAAGCGTGCGGAACGATAGGCGTCCTCAAGACACCTGTCGTGCCCATTCTCCGCGTGGGCATGCCTTCCGGACGCGCTGCGTCCGATCCCGCACGGGCAGTACGTTACTGCGATTCACCGATAATCTGGCGGATTGCGCTGACGAATACCTCGACCGGCTGACCGCCCGAGACGGCGTACTGGTCGTTGAAGACCATGGTCGGCACGGAGGTGATACCGCGAGACGTCCAGAGCTGCTCGGCCTCGCGAACCTCGGTGGTGTACTCGTCACTGTCCAGGATGGCCTGAGCACGCAGACGGTCCAGGCCGACCTTCTGCGCCACATCCGCCAGAGTCTGGTGACTGGACGGATCTTTCAGGTCACTGAAATAGGCCTCGAACAACGCCTGCTTCAACGCGTGCTGCTTGCCTTGCTGTTCGGCCCAGTGCAACAGTCGATGGGCATCGAACGTGTTGTAGATACGCCGCTCGCCGCTGGCAAAAGTGAAGCCGAGTTCAGCACCGCGTTCACGGATGGTCTGGTGAATACCTTCGATCTGTTCCGGCGTGGAGCCGTACTTTTCGGCAATGTGCTCTTTGATGTCCTGCCCTTCGGCAGGCATGTTCGGGTTCAGCTCGAAAGGCTGGAAGTGAATGTGCGCTTGCACCTCATCCCCCAGTGCCTCCAGCGCCTGATCCAGCGCGCGCAGGCCAATGACGCACCAGGGGCAGGAAACATCGGAGATGAAGTCGATCTTCAGTGCAGTTGTCATGTCGGCCCTTTTCGGTAAGCAAAGGCCACACGATACACCTCTGCCCATGCCTGACAACCAGGCAGACTTACAACTGAGCCAAGTTGCGACCGTCTTCATGCTGGGCTTTCAGGTACGGCAGCACTGCACCAAGCAACGGCGCCTTGAAGGCCTCCTGAAAACGGTGTGCCAGACCCGGAATCAGGCGCAGTTGGCTACCCTGAATGTGCGCGGCCACATGCACGCCATGCATGACCGGCAACAGCGGGTCAGCCGTACCATGAACCACCAGTACCGGCAGACGCAGACGGTTCAGCAGTTCCACGCGACTGGGCTCGGCCAGAATCGCCATGATCTGGCGTTTCACGCCCTCGGGATTGAACGCCCGGTCATAGGAAACGGCCGCCTGATGCAGCAGTTGCTGGCGATCATCCTTGACCTGCGGGCTGCCCAGCGCTGCAAGCAAATCGGCCTGCTGCTCGATCGCCACTTCCCGATTGGGCGCGCCGCGCCGCGCCAGCAGTTGCATCAACGCGGCACTGGGCATGGGCAGACCCTGCGCACCGGAACTGGTCATGATCAGTGTCAGGCTTTCGACCCGCGACGGCGCCAGATCAGCCAGATGCTGAGCGATCATGCCGCCCATGCTCGCGCCCAACACGTGAAACTGACGAATCTGCAATGCATCCATCAACCCCAGCGCATCGTCGGCCATATCAGTCAACGAATAGGGTGCCGAGACAGGCAGGCCAAGTTTATAACGCAGCACTTCGAACGTCAGATTGGCATCCGCTGGCTGTTGTACCCAAGAAGACAGACCCACATCGCGATTGTCGTAGCGAATGACCCGATAGCCCTGCTGACACAACGCGACCACGACCTCGTCCGGCCAGTGAATCAACTGCCCGCCCAGCCCCATCACCAACAGCAAGGCAGGGTCGGACTCGCTACCAATACTCTGGTAGGCAATCCGCACTTCCTTGAGGTCAGCCATCTGTACAGGAACATCGGTATCACAACGATCGGCCGCAAAAGACGGCAAGCCGCACAGAAGCGCGGCCAGAAAAATTAAAACCCGCATGAAAAACACCAAAAAACAGATCCCCAGTAGGCCGCGAGTCTGATGATGTTTTCCCAAGCGCGCTGCCACACTTGCGTGACAGTTTGATGAATGGCGCTGAGCGGTCGTTAATCGAGTGTTGCGTTACGCAGCGACCTGGTCCGCCACCATCAGGTTTTCCCCAAAACGGGCGCGCGCTTCGAGGAGCGATTCCTGATGCCAGTTCGAATGCGTATCGCACTCGCCCAGGGACAGAACCTTGTAAACCGGCAGACGATCAAACACCGGGGCCAGCAGCTCCGGTTCGGTCACGCTGTCCAGATGCAACCCTGCAACCGGCAGCAAGGCCGCGACACCCAGGTTGGGCCGCAGGTCACCGTGATAGAGGCCAATAAGCTTCTTCAACGGCGAATACTGAAGAATGTGATAGGCACGTTCGAAGGCATTGCTCCATGCCAGCGGCAGGTCGAGCGCCAGGATCGGTTCGTCGATCTGAATCCACTCGACACCGCGCGCCGCCAGACGCCCGAAGATCTCGCCATACACCGGCAGCAGATGCTCCAGCAGGTCGAGGCGATCCACTTCGTCACCCTGAACGTCACTTAGCCAGAGCAGTGTCAGAGGACCGATCAACGCAGGTTTGCGGCCTTGCTCGCACGCTTCGGCGACGCTCGCCAGCAGCGGTGCCCAAGCGGGCTGAAAACGCTGGTCGCGTTTCAGGTGTGGCACCTGCTGCGGGTAACGCGCCATCAGCCAGTTGCGCAGTTCGGCATCAGTTGTCGCAACACCCTGATCCTGTTTCCAGAAAGCCTGCAGAGCGTGCTGCAATTCACGGTCTGCGCCAATGTGAAAATAGTCAGGGTGTTGAGTCAGGGCCACGATGCGTCCTCCATAAAAGATGGGCCTATTGTCGACAGCTGACACAACATGAGACAAACTCATTTTTTTCGTGTTGATCACAAATACTGCTCATGGAGCACTGAACGTGCTTGAAATACGCCACCTCAAAACCCTGCATGCCCTGCGCGAGGCCGACAGCCTTGTGGAAGCAGCCGAGCGCCTGCATTTGACGCAGTCGGCGCTGTCCCATCAGTTCAAGGAGCTGGAAGAGCGCATGGGCATGCCGCTGTTCGTGCGCAAGACCAAACCGGTGCGCTTTACCAGCGCCGGTTTGCGCCTGCTGCAACTGGCCGACTCCATGCTGCCGCAACTGCGCAGTGCCGAGCGCGACATCGCTCGACTGGCGGGTGGTACGGCGGGACGGCTGCACATGGCAATCGAGTGCCACAGTTGTTTTCAGTGGCTGATGCCGACCATCGACCAGTTCCGCGATGCCTGGCCTGAGGTGGAACTGGACCTGTCTTCCGGCTTCTCGTTCGCACCCTTGCCTGCCCTGGCGCGTGGCGATCTGGACCTGGTGGTGACCTCCGACCCGCTGGAATTGCCCGGCATCACCTATGTGCCGCTATTCACCTATGAAGCGATGCTGGCGGTGGCCAATCAACACGCGCTGGCAAGCAGGCCTTACATCGTCCCGGAAGACTTGCTGACTGAAACGCTGATCACTTACCCGGTGGAACGCGACCGGCTGGATATCTTCACGCGCTTTCTGGAACCCGCCGACATCGAACCGGCACAGGTACGAACATCAGAACTGACGGTGATGATGATGCAACTGGTCGCCAGCGGGCGCGGGGTCTGCGGCATGCCGCACTGGGCGCTGCATGAATACAGCTCACGCGGCTATGTGAAGGCCAAGCGGCTGGGCGAGAAAGGACTGTTCGCGACGCTCTACGCCGGTATCCGCGCCGACATGCTCGACGCACCGTACATGCGTGACTTCCTGCTGACAGCCAAGGACACCTCGTTTTCGACGCTCGACGGGGTGAGTGTGGTTCGCTGACACCTGATTCGCTGAAATAGGGTTCGCTGACAGTGCCGTCCTGCACCGCGATGCAGGACGACTGCGCCGTTCAGCTGCGTGCAGCCTGCCGCTGAAGATACAGCGGCAGGATCAGATCGCGGGTCAACGGAGCCAGTTGCAAACGCGCATGACTGTCCGCGTCAACCCACAGCACTTCTTCGATCTCGGCGGCAGGCACTGCCTGGGCGTCGGTCCTGACCTCATACAACTGACAGTTGACCTCGAAACCAGGCTCGTTGGCGGCGGGTGCCGTGAACTCACCGAGAAACACTGCCTGCGCCGGATCGACGATCAGCCCGAGCTCTTCTTCGAGTTCTCTGGCCAGCGCCTGCGGTGCCGGTTCACCGGGCTCGATCTTGCCGCCCGGCTGCATGAAGGCCCGGGTACCGCGCTTGCGCACCAGCAGGGTCCGGCCGTCTGCGCCGATCAGCAGCGCCGCCGCGATGCGGATGATCTTCATGCGAAGATCTCCGTTTTCAGCAGCCGCGCCTGATCAGCCCGTTCCAGCGCCAGAACGATCAGGCGATGGATCAGCTCGGCATACGACAGACCGCTGGCCTGCCAGAGCTTGGGGTACATGCTGATCGAGGTGAAGCCCGGCAGCGTGTTGACCTCGTTGATGATGATGTCGCGCCCTTCGGTGACGAAAAAATCGACCCGCGAGAGCCCTGCGCAGCCCAGCACCTTGTAAGCCTGCAACGCGACGTCACGCACCTGATCACTCAGATCGGCGGGCAGCTCGGCGGGGATAGCGATGCGCGCCTGATCGCCGTTCAGGTACTTGGTGTCGTAGGCATAGAATTCATCGTTGGCAATCACTTCTCCACAGACGCTGACCTGCGCATCGAAGTTACCCAATACGGCGCACTCCACTTCCCGGCCGACGATGCCCTGCTCGATCAGCAGCTTATGATCGAACTCGAAACCCAGCGCCAGTGCCGCCGCAAAACCAGCCTCGTCGGACACCTTGCTGACGCCCACCGATGAACCCTGGTTGGCCGGCTTGACGAACATTGGCAGCCCCAATTGGTCGGCAGCTTCGGTGAAAGAAAGGCTCTCTCCACGCGACAGGACCCTGAACGGCGCGACGGCTATGCCCGCATCGCGCAGCAGACGCTTGGTCACATCCTTGTCCATGCAGGCCGCAGAGGACAGCACATCGGCGCCGACAAAGGGCACGGCCAGCATGCGCAGCACACCCTGCAACGCACCGTCTTCGCCAAACGCGCCGTGGATCAGCGGGAATACCACATCAATGGCAGCCAGTGGCTGACCTGACTCGACGTCGACAAACTGCCCGCCGATGCTGCCCGGCAGCAAGGACAACGGCTTGCCTGATGCGCTCAGTTTGATCCGTGCAGGATCAGTGGCGTTGAGCAGGTAATCGGCTTCGTCGAAATGCAGCCAGCGGCCCAGCTTGTCGACGCCGATCAGGGTCAGCGCATAGCGTTCACGATCAATCGCATTGATCACGTTGCGTGCCGACTGCAACGAAACCTCATGCTCGCTGGATTGCCCACCGAAAACGATGGCGACTGACTTTTTCAAAGCGGTTACTCCTGTTTTTCAGGCCGCGAAGATAAAAGCAATGTCGGCTGTTAGTCCAGTAGATGATTGGTCGCAGGCCTGAAATTCAGACAAAAAAATCCCGGTCGTGGGCAATCCATACGAAATGCCCACGACCGGGAGGTCAGACCGCTCATTGAGCGGCTGCGGTTTCTTTCTTGCCAGTCGAGCCAAAGGTGGCGAAACGCTTGTTGAAGCCCGCGATCCGGCCTTCGGTGGTGGTCTTGCGCTGCTGCCCGGTGTACATCGGGTGCGAGGCGCTGGAAACGTCGAGTGCAACGTAAGGATAGGTAGTGCCGTCGGTGTGCTGTTGCGTGCGGTCTGTGTCTACGGTGGAGCCGATCAGGAAGTAAACGTCGGCAGCGGTATCGTGGAACAGCACGGTGCGGTATTGAGGATGGATATCGGGTTTCATAGTGATCTCTCCAGTGAGTTGACTGCAATAGTTATACAGTAACATAACGGAAGATGAGAATGATTGCTGTTGATTGGCATCATTGGTGAGGTTGATCGAACACGCACACGGTGCAGCGGTCGGCGTGAAGCCATCGGAACGCCTGAGCCAGAGACATTCTGTAATAGCGCGCCTTTGCAATTGCCCTCGATTAGCGGCACCCTGCCGCGCCGCCGAACGTCACTGGTCGCCGGCCTGGAACCTGAGCCTCTGTGGCCTATCTTTACTCATCAGCACTTTCAAGAGTCCACCGTTATGACTAACGGACGCGATCATCGAATCGACTTCTTTCGCGGCCTGGCGCTGATCTTCATCTTCTGGGATCACGTGCCGGATAATCCCCTGGCGCAACTGACCGTACGCAACTTCGGCTTCAGCGACGCAGCGGAAATCTTCGTTTTCCTCGCCGGGTACGCCTCGATCCTGGCCTACGGGCGGATCGCTCGACGTGACGGCATGCTGGTGGCTGGTGTGCGAATCCTGCGCCGCACCTGGGTGCTGTATGTGGTGCATATCTTTCTGCTGACCCTGCTGATGGGCATCGTCTTCGTCGCCAACAATCATGTCGAGACGCGCGACATGGTCCAGCAGATGGGACTTGAATACTTCGTCGGCAACCCGCAACAGGCATTGGCTGATGAACTGCTGCTGCGCTTCAAGCCGAACCTGACCGACCCGTTGCCGCTGTATATCGTGCTGTTGCTGACCTTGCCGCTGACCTTGCCATTGATGCTGCGCAAATTCGAAGTGGCCGTCGGCCTGTCGATTGCGCTGTACCTGATGGTGCCGTTATTCGGCTGGAACCTGCGCGCCTACGAAGGCGGCGGTGTCTGGTACTTCAACCCGGTCGCCTGGCAGCTGCTGTTCGTGCTCGGCGGTGCGTGCGCGTTGCGCAGCGAAACAGCCATAACAGTTAAGCACCCTCCGTTACGCCAACAACCCTTGTTCATGGTGGCCGCCGCCTACGTGGTGATTGCCGGAATGTTGACCTTCAGTGAAAAATGGCCCGGCCTGCACAGCGCGCTAGTCTCGACCCTGCACCTCGACGCCTTGTACCCCATCAGCAAAACCGACCTGGCACCCGCGCGCCTGCTGCACTTCCTTGCACTGGTCTACGTCGTCGCCCGACTGCTGCCAACCTCAAACACCTGGCTCGAAAACTGGCCCGCCCGCCAGACTTGCCGCATGGGCCGCTATTCGCTGGAAGTCTTCTGTCTGGGCGTATTGTTGGCGCCACTGGCAGACATGGCCAATGCACTGGCAGGCGATACATGGCCCATGCAAGTGACGACCGCGATTGTCGGCCTGGGGTTAATGATGCTGATGGCCAATGGGCTGGAGTTGAATAAGCGGCTGGGGAAATCGCCCCGCCTGTTAACTACTTGAGAACAACGTCACATTTGCACGCCCTCTCGGAAATGTCCTACTGGTTTATCAGGCCAAGTTTTTCAGGAACTGGCCGCTATTCGGTATGAGATCAACAAGATACCCACACCGAATTCATAAAATATTTGTCGGCTAATATAAATCTGGACATCAGTAATTCTCATGACATGATCGGCTACAGCAAATTCATGAATAGTATCGTACAAAAGGCATGACGAATGGATACAGCGAGTCTGAAGCAATGCTGAAAAACCAGATTCCTCGTCTATTTCCCTGGCAGTATGAGACATCAGCCTGGCGAGACAAATGATTCGCCAGGCTGAGTTAGGCGTTAACCGCGAGGAGCAACAGTTCGCACAACGGTTTGTGTGCAGATGTGTCCCATGTAAAAAATATGAGGGGTCGCCGTGATGGGCCCTAAAGAGAAATTACTTACGAAGTAGCGAGCCACTCTATAGTTACTTCTCCAAGTGTTGAACCCCCTTTGCGTGTGGACAAAATCTTGGGCCTCCGTACCTCCATAGCAACGTCCGAACTCAATGCGCTCAGAGGCGAACCCATCAGCACCGCTAACCAGAATATGCCTGATCGAGGCGTCTTTTTCACCAAAGCTCAGATCCAAAATAGCCATACCGCCTTCCAATGGCGTACCTTTAGTATCGCTAAACCTCACCTCAAGCAGAGCTTCTTTATAAATCTGCGTTGCCAACCAACCAGGGTTAGTATATCCACTTGGAATTCTTATCACTCCCGGTTCGTCGAGCAGCTCATAGCTTTTTAGAACAGGATAGGACCCAAATCTGACAGTGTATGGAAGCCTGCCACCTACCAGTGAGTTTCTTGGCGTGACCCTGATGATCACTTCAGCCCCAGGAGCCAGATCTTTAAAAACCTTGGTCTCAAGTGTCTGAGCAACCCATTCACCATTTTCGTAATACTCGGTCTTCCACTCGTTAGTGACCGGATCACCGACAGGTGTATAGAGCAATACATCTTGCCCACGGTGCGAGACAAAGCCGTAGTAGTGGACGGGGTGTTTATCTGTCAACACATCTGCCACCGAGTGTAGTTTATCCAGCATGACGGTAAATCTTGGCTCGGAAATTTCTTGCACAGCTTCAGCCGCAACGGCCTCGTTGGTTTCATGACTTGATGCACCGACCGGGTCCTCGGCACCTTTATTGGCATGAGCGCCGGAGGCCGATGCCATTATCACGAAAATGGACAACAAGCAAAAACCAACACATTTTCTTCCATAAGTATTCATAGGTATTCTCGCAGATTATGCAGAGGCAGGTTGCCACTGACAAAATTAACGCAATAGAAAGTTAGGCACCTGGTCAACCCTCACATTAAAATCAAGGAAACTTCCTACAAAAAATAATCACCACTGCAGTCTAGGAAAAATCCTACACACTTATCAGGCAAAGTTTTGCGAAGGTCTGCCGCTAGCTAGTTATCATTGACACCAAAGAGCGCTTAGCATGCATATCAACCCTTTAGCTTCTGCATCACAAAATCAACAGCGCACTCTCTCGGGCTCAAGTTCCCTCACCTCACCTGCTGCTCCGCCAATCAACATTCCTCAGGCGCGTGATAACGTGCGTGATCCGAACGCTGAGTTCTATACCACCGAGGAAACACCCTGGTTATCCGACTACAAAACGTCGGCGGCAGGACGGGTTATGCTGGAAAGTATGTCTGAAGAGATATCGAACCTACTCCGAAGTACATACCTGGGTGACTTAACTAAAGATTTTGACAAGACCCTATGCCGTATGTACGACAATTTTCACGATTTCAAGCAGCAGCTTTTTTACCTTAATACGGAGCTGTCAAATAAGCACTTCGGCTTCACGCTGGGTTTTAATCAGGACATCCAGGTGACCGACCCGGACGATGTGCTCACCCCGGCAGAGTTCGCGTACCTGACCGAGAAGCTGAACGAACGTCAACAACTGAAGGAGGATCTGCGTGCGCACGCAAAAATTGTGATGACGTTACTCGATAACTACACGGAGAAATTCGGCAACCAGCACACACTCAACCTTGAGAATTACAGCAAGGTTATCGACTACGGGCAGGTCTTCAGCCGCAACCACATTGGCAACTTCATGGACACGATCATTTACCAGATCGAGCGCAATGCGCCGAAGCGTGAAGAAGAGCGCAAACCGTTGGTTGATCTTCACGTCTGATCAAGCCAGCGCCACTGCAGTTCATGTGTGGCTGCAGTGGGATTAGTTCATGACGCTCATCCCCGCTGCGCGCCATCCTCCCTCGAAAACCACCAGACAATTCCCTCCCACAATCCCATCCAGCGTCTAAGCTTGGGTCAGGTGCTTTGACAGGATGACCGGACAATCGACTATGGGCGCATTTCGGCATTCCGATAGCAAGCAAGAGACGCTATCCGCTGATCGTGAGGATGATCCTCGTACGCCCAAATATCCGCGTCGCAAGCGATACGGATGGCGGGTGTTCTGGGTCGTGGTGGTGTTGGCCGGGGTTGCATTGGGCGTTGCGGTGGCCGTGGAGAGCAGAACCTCCAGGCTTCAGGCGCGCGAATTCAGCCGCTTTGCCGCGAGCCTGGGTTACTCGATGCAGCCCGGACCTAGTCATGACGTGGTGTATCCCGGTGACGGGCCGTTCGACCGGCGCCTGGGCTATTCATCCATGGATGAATTCCTGTCGCGCCTGCTCAAACGCGACTACGTGATCACGCGCCAGATCCGCTTTTCCCCGGAACTGTTGCGTTACGTCCGGCATGGATTTTTCGTGCCTTACGAGGAAAAGACCCAGGCCGGGCTGTCGATCACCGATTGCCGAAACGAGCCGCTGTACGAATTCAGATACCCACAGCAGTTTTACCCGACCTTTGCCGCCATTCCGTCATTGCTGGTGAACAGCCTGCTGTTCATCGAAAACCGCGACCTGCTCGATCCGCAGCAGCCCATGGCCAACCCTGCGGTGGACTGGCCACGTTTTGTCAAAGCCGCCTGGTCGCAACTGGCGAAGATGTTTGCCCTCCCCGGCCAGTCGGCTGGGGGCAGCACGCTGGCCACTCAGCTGGAAAAATACCGTCACTCCCCAGACGGGCTGACGCTGTCGGGTTCTGAAAAGCTGCGGCAGATGATTTCCGCCAGCGTTCGCGCCTATCAGCCGGGGACCGAGACACTCGCCGTGCGCCAGCGGGTGGTGCGTGACTACCTGAACAGCGTGCCGCTGTCTGCGGTGCCAGGGCATGGCGAAGTGCATGGTCTGGCTGAAGGACTGCGGGTGTGGTTCGGCGCAGACTTCGGCAAAACCAACGAGATACTGGCTTCTAATCCCGGCGATAAACAGGCACTGGCCGACAAGGCGCTGGCGCTGCGTGAAGTGCTCTCACTGGTAATCGCCCAGCGTCGTCCGTCGCACTATCTAGCCAAGGGCCGCCAGGAATTGGCAGAGCTGACCGACAGCCACATTCGGTTGCTGGCCCAGGCTAACGTCATCGACCGACCGCTGGCCGATGCCGCGCTGGCAGCCCAGGTCATCTACCGCGACTGGGCGCAGCAACCGACCCTGCAGCCCATCGAAACCAACAAGGGCATCAGTGTCGCGCGCACTCGCCTGTCGAATCTGCTCAATCGCCCGCTCTACGATCTGGACCGTCTTGACCTGTCCGCCACCAGCACCCTGCATGGCGAATTGCAGCGCAGCGTCAGCCAGTACCTGCGCGACCTGGCCAACCCTGAATTTGCCGCAAGGATCGGGTTGATGGGCGAGCGCCTGTTGACTCCGGCCAGCACAACACAGGTGCGCTACAGCTTCACGCTGTTTGAACGCGGCGTGGACGGCTCGCGGGTCAGGGTCCAGACCGACAGCACTGATCAGCCGTTCGATATCAACGAAGGCAGCAAGCTGGAGCTGGGCTCGACGGCGAAGATGCGCGTGCTGACGACGTATCTGGAGATCATCGCCGAACTGCATGGGCGCTATGCGGGCCTGAACCCTGCGCAATTGCGCAAAGTCCCTGTCGAGGAACCGGATCGGCTGACCCGCTGGGCGGTGGATTATCTGCTGCTGAACAAGGACCATGACCTGGCGAAGATGCTCTCGGCCGCACTCGACCGCACCTATTCGGCCAGCCCAGCAGAAGCGTTCTTCACCGGTGGCGGCATGCACCGTTTCAATAATTTCCGGCGCGAAGACAACGAGCGGATTCCAACCCTGCGCGAATCGCTGCGTGAGTCGATCAACCTGCCGTTCATCCGCCTGATGCGCGATGTCGTTCGCTACAGCACCTATCAGGCGCCCAACAACAGCGCCGAGCTGCTCAAGGATGATGACAACCCGCGCCGCCAGGAATACCTGGCGCAGTTTGCCGACCGCGAAGGCACGGTATTCCTGCTGCGCTTCTGGAAACGCTACAAGGAAAAGACCACGCAGGAGCGACTCGACACCTTCCTCGACGGCATTCACCCGACGGCGATCCGTCTGGCTGCGGTGCACCGTTATCTGCTGCCGGGCGCTGATCAGGGCACATTCAACGCGTTCATCCGCGCCCACCTGGACGAGCCCAGGGCGAGCTCGAAACTCACCGACAAACGTCTTGCCGAGCTGTACAAGAGTTACGGCCCGGGCACTTATGATCTGCCCGATCAAGGCTACATCGCCCGCGTCCATCCGCTGGAACTGTGGCTGGTAGGCTACCTGCTCAAACACCCGGACGCGCAGTTCAAGGACGCAGTGGCCGCCAGTCGTTTCGAGCGTCAGGAAGTCTATGGCTGGCTGTTCAAGAGTCGCCACAAAGGCGCTCGCGACAGCCGTGTGCGGACCATGATGGAGGTCGAAGCGTTTCTGGACATCGAGCAACGCTGGCAGCGCGTGGGTTATCCGTTCGACCATCTGGTGCCTTCGCTGGCGACGGCTATCGGCAGTTCGGGAGACCGTCCGGCGGCGCTTGCCGAGCTGATCGGCATCATCCAGAACGATGGTATCCGCCTGCCTGCGGTGCGCATCGACAGTCTGCACTTTGCTGCCGATACGCCTTACGACACCCAACTGAGCATCAACCCGGAACTGGGCAAGCGTGTGTTGCCATCGGAGGTCGCAGCGGCAATGCGCGAGGCCTTGTCGCAAGTGGTGGATGGCGGCACGGCCAAACGCGTGCAAGGCACGTTCAAGATGCAGGACGGCAGTGTGCTGGCGATGGGTGGCAAGACCGGCACCGGCGACAACAGGATCGAAAGCGTCGGTGCGGGCGGGCGTATTCTCAGCTCAAGGGCAATCAACCGCACGGCGACTTTTGTGTTTTATATCGGCGACAACCACTTTGGCGCGCTGACGGCGTTTGTGCCGGGACGTGCTGCCGAGGGCTTTCGCTTCACCTCGGCGTTGCCGGTGCAGGTGCTCAAAGGCATGGCACCGATCCTGACGCCGTACCTGGAGAACCACGGACAGGCGATGTGCAACGCCCCGCTTTCCGATCCGCCCAAGGGTGTCTGACCGGCAATGACCGCTCGTCTGCCAGCTCTGTGATTACAATAAGATATATCTTAAGGTATATCTAACTTGTAACCAGAGAGCAAAAACATGCGTGAAGATAAACACCCTCCCCACCACCGTCCGCCGCATCTTCGTGAACCAGGTGAAGATCGCGACGGCTTTGAAAAACGCCCGGGCCGTGAACGCGGTGGACGTGGCCCTCGGGTTTTCGCCCCTGGCGATCTGAAATTACTGCTGTTGGCGTTGATCGCCGAACAGCCCGCCCACGGCTATGACCTGATCCGCAAGATCGAAGGTCTGTTCGAGGGTGCGTACTGCCCCAGCCCCGGCGTTATCTACCCCACCCTGACGTTTCTTGAAGAAAGCGAAATGGTGGTCGGCGATGCCCAGGCCGGCAAGAAGCTCTACACCATCACCGATGCGGGTCGCCAATCCCTGGACGATCAGGCCGTGGCGCTGGAAGGTGTGCGCATGCGCATCGATGTCAGCAAGCGCTCACTGCGCGGCCACGATCGTCCGCCGGAAATCCACGAAGCGGTGCACAACCTGCGCCACGCGCTGCAGATGCACCATGGCCGCTGGAGCCCGGAAGAGATTTTGCGCGTCAGCGAACTGCTCAACAGCACGGCCAAGGCTGTCGTCGATGGGCCTCAACCTGCCTCGGAGGAGTCGGCATGAATTCGCCCCAGTCAATCCATCGCGTCATGCATGAAATCAAGCGTCGCAAGCTGCAGGTGGTGCGGGTCACGGAACTGACACCCCTGATGCGCCGCATTACCTTGCAGGGGCCGGAGTTGGCGGGTTTCATCAGCCTGGGTACCGACGACCACGTCAAACTGTTCTTCCCGCAAACGGCAGAAGAGCAGGCCGCGCTGGAAAACCTGAACCCTGCCGGCGACAAGGACACGCCGCGCCCGCCGATGCGCGATTACACACCGCGTCGCTACGACGAAGAAACCGGGGAACTGGATATCGATTTCGTTCTGCATGGCGAAGGCCCGGCGGCCACCTGGGCCGCGCAGGCAGCGCCCGGGCAATTCCTGCACATCGCCGGGCCAAAGGGGTCGATGGTGGTGCCGGACATGTTCGACAGCTACCTGCTGATCGGCGACGAAACAGCCATTCCGGCCATCGCCCGACGCCTTGAATCGCTGCCCGCCAACCGCGCTGCGCTGGTGGTGGTCGAAGTCGCCAACCCGCAGGAACAGCAGGTGTTCGACAGTGCCGCACAGGTCGACGTGATCTGGATCGTACGCGGCGAACAGAGTCTGCTGGACGTCACGCGTCGTCTGGAGATGCCCGAGGGCAAGCTGTACGCATGGATCGCGACCGAATCCGCGCTGTCACGCAAGTTACGTCGTGTGCTGCTCGACGAGTTCGGCCTGGAAGAGGACTTCGTCAAGGCCGCCGGTTACTGGAAGCTGGACAGCACTGAAGAATGAGCAGGACCGGGCGACTCACCGGGTACGACGAGACGCCCGTTTATCAACTGCCAGCAGCACCAATGCGATCAGCACGAAACCGAGCAGCACGCCCAGCGCGTTGATGAATGCCGCCGGGAAACCGAGCGTGCCGACATCGATGAACGGGTACAGGTAATCACCGAACATGTGGCCACGCAGCAGGACATAGGCGAAGTAGACGATCGGATAGATCGCCCAGAGCACTACATGGCTCAGGCGCAGCGTGCCCTTGGGCACGTACAGCCACCAATAGAGCACGAACGCCAGCGGCATTATGTCGTGCAGCAGTTCGTCGGCCACCCACTGCCAGCCTTCCGGGTGCCACAAGTGGCGCAGCAGAATGTTGTAGGCGATGCCCACCAGCGCAATACTCACCGCAATGCCACTACACACCACCGGATGCCGGAAAAACCGGTGGCCTGCCGACTGCCGTGTCGTCAGCGCGCAACTCAGGGCGACCGCTACCAGCGTATTGGTCAGTACGGTGAAAAAACTTGAAAAGCGCACCAGCCCACCCAGCAGACTGGCGTGATCGGCATAACGGCCAATCAGGATCAGGTAAAGCTGAATCACCAATCCCGACCAGCCGAGACAAGCGGCCACAAGGGCGTAATAGCGCTGTCCCTGCGCAGGTTGTGGATGTTCACTGAGCATCAATCGGTATCCTTGCGTGCCGGCGTCCCTGCCGGACTGTCTGGCGGGCCTGTTACCAGCCCTTGCTGCGATGCAATTTCACATACAGCGCTTCGACCTTTTCCCGCGCCCAGGGTGTCTTGCGCAGGAAGGTCAGGCTGGACTTGATGCTCGGATCGCTCTTGAAGCAGCGAATATCGATGCGTTCGGCGAGGCCGGACCATTCGTAATGTTCGACCAGCGCCCTGAGGATCTGCTCCAGCGTGACGCCGTGCAACGGGTCGGAATTGGGTGTTGTCATGATGAGCCTTGCAACGAAATAAGAAGAGACGAACCTGAACGGATCTCTGGAGTACGCAGGTGCTTCCCGAAAGTCTGCCATTGTAAGCGCCGCGCTTTTATAAAACACCGTCGACCTGCTGCACTGTTGCCGGCGTTGCAATGATCCATGTCAGGTTTTTCGCTTTTAGAAAAATCGTTAGCGCCCTATCATTGCCGGGTTAAGGATTGAAGATTCCCCCTTCTGCAGATGTTCCTTCGGACAAAAAGCCTATGCACGAATTCGGGCGGTAATGGTCTACGACTCAACGACCGCGCCAGCCGAACGTGCAGCCGCGCTCTGCCTGACGGTTTAATTCCACCGTCGGCGATTCGTCTCAACAAGCAGCTTCAAGGAATGGCGCCAGGGCAGGCGATACTTAAAAAAAGATTTCAATTACTTACTTCTCGCGGAGATTCGCATTATGAGCACTGACGGTGCTTCAAATAGAAATCGCCTGTTGCCGACCCTGCTCGGGCTGGTGATCCTGTTGATGGGGCTGGCCTTGCTGGTCGGTGGTGCCCGACTGCTGCAACTGGATGGCTCGTTGTATTACCTGTTGGCCGGTATCGGCTTCGCCGTGACCGGCGTGTTGCTGATCACGGGTCGCGCGGCTGCGCTGGGCCTTTATGCACTGCTGCTGTTCGCGAGCACTGTATGGTCGTTGTGGGAAGTCGGCCTCGATTGGTGGCAACTGGTGCCACGCCTGGCGCTGTGGTTCGCACTGGGTATCGTATTGCTGCTGCCATGGTTCCGCAGGCCGTTGCTGCGCAACGGTCCGGCACGCATGGGCACCGGTGCATTGAGCGTCGCTGTGGTGCTGGCCGGCCTGACCGCGCTGGCGAGCCAGTTCACCAACCCGGGCCGTATCGAAGGCCAGCTGGACCGCGAGACGGCTGGCACGACCAACACCGCCCCAGCCATGCCTGACGGCGACTGGCAGTCCTACGGCCGCACCGCCTTCGGTGACCGTTACTCGCCGCTGGCGCAGATCACGCCGGAAAACGTCAACAAGCTGGAGCCGGCCTGGACCTATCGCACGGGTGACATTCCGGGGCCGAACGATCCGGGGGAAACGACTGCCGAGAACACCCCACTCAAGGTCAACGGCATGCTTTATGTGTGCACGCCGCACAGCCAGGTGATCGCGCTTGACCCGGATTCGGGCAAGGAAATCTGGCGCTTCGATCCGAAGCTCAGCACTCAGAACGCTGCCAACTTCAAGGGCTGGGCGCACATGACCTGCCGTGGCGTCACCTATCATGACGACGCTGCCTACGCCGCCAGCGCCCCGGCGCAAAGCCCGACGGTCCCGGCTGCTGACGGCACGGCCACTGCCAGTGCTGCCTGCCCGCGCAGAATCTTCCTGCCGACTGCCGACACCCGCCTGATCGCGCTGAACGCCGATACTGGCAAGATGTGTGAAGACTTCGGCAACAAGGGTTCGGTTGACCTGACCGCCAACATGGGCACCTTCGCCCCGGGCGGCTACTACTCCACGTCGCCACCCGCGGTCACCAAGGACCTGGTGATTATCGGTGGCCACGTCACTGACAACGTCTCCATGGACGAGCCGTCCGGCGTGATCCGCGCCTATGACGTGCACACCGGCCGTCTGGTGTGGAACTGGGACAGCGGCAATCCGGAAGAAACTGCACCGATTGCCGAAGGCAAGATCTACACCCGCAACTCGCCGAACATGTGGTCCATGTTCAGCGTCGATGAAAAGCTCGGCATGATCTACCTGCCGATGGGTAACCAGACCCCTGACCAGTGGGGCGGCGACCGTACGCCAGAGTCCGAGAAGTACAGCGCGGGCCTGGTTGCACTGGACATCGCTACCGGCCGCGTGCGCTGGGACTACCAGTTCACTCACCATGACCTGTGGGACATGGACGTGGGCGGTCAGCCGACGCTGCTGGACATGAAAACCGCTGACGGCGTCAAACCCGCAGTGCTGGCGTCGACCAAGCAGGGCAGCATCTACGTGCTGGATCGCAGCACCGGCAAACCGATCGTGCCGATCAATGAAGTGCCGGTCCCGCAAGGCGCTGTCGCGGGCGATCACACCTCGCCGACCCAGCCCAAGTCCGACCTGAACTTCATGCCGCCGCCGCTCAAGGAGCGCGACATGTGGGGCGTGACGCCGTTTGACCAGATGATGTGCCGGATCGACTTCAAGTCGCTGCGCTACGATGGTCCGTTCACGCCACCGTCTTTGCAGGGTTCGATCGTTTATCCGGGTAACTTCGGCGTGTTCGACTGGGGCGGTATTTCCGTCGACCCGGTGCGTCAGATCGCCTTCGTCAATCCTAACTACATGGCTTTCCGTTCGAAGCTGGTACCGTCTGCCGAAGTTGAAGGCGGCCCGGGCCGCAAGAGCGAAACCGAAGGCGTACAGCCGAACAAGGGCGCGCCTTATGGTGTGATCCTGGAAGCACTGCTGTCGCCGATGGGCCTGCCTTGCCAGGCACCCGCGTGGGGTTATGTGGCGGCGGTCGACCTGACCAACCACAAGACCATCTGGATGCACAAGAACGGTACCGTGCGCGACAGCTCGCCGATCCCGCTCCCGCTGACCATGGGCGTTCCAAGCCTGGGTGGTACGTTCACCACCGCCAGCGGCCTGGCGTTCATGAGCGCTACGCTTGACCAGTACCTGCGTGCTTATGACGTGCGTAACGGCAAGCAGTTGTGGGAAGCCCGCCTGCCCGCAGGTGCGCAAACCACGCCGATGACCTACACCGGCAAGGACGGTCAGCAATACGTGCTGGTCGTTGCGGGCGGTCACGGCTCACTGGGCACCAAACAGGGTGACTACGTGATGGCGTTCAAACTGCCGAAGTGATGCGTTGCTGAGGTCAATGAACAGCGGCTACCGAGAGGTAGCCGCTTTTTTTTGTCGCCACTGAAGCCGGATCCCGGTTGATCCAGCTACCGGGCAGGGTTGCGGCAGACGACTATCGCCCCTCACGCTCCAGCGTGGGAATGCCGTTCTGGACGCTCTGCGTCCTCTCTCCAGTGCGACTGACTAGCGTGCCTTGGCGCTGCTTTTGTCACTGGCGCGCAGGATGTCGCTCCAGCGGCGGACCAGGTAGTTGTGCTCGTTCATGACCGAATTCCACACGGCAATATGGCCCATGCGTTCTTCGTAGGAGCCGCCGTCGCGGACTTCTCCGGCGTCGATGAGCGGCAAGCCGTCGCTGCCGAGCAGTTGTTCGCGCGCAGGCAGGCCGGCGTACCAGTAATCCCATTCGGCAGCGCTGAGGTGATCGCGGCTGCGTGCCGGATTACCGATGTAGTAGCCCTGCCGCGCCATCACTGCGCCGGGCCAGCCCGACAACCACCAGTTGAGATACGCGTACGCCGCATCCAGCACCGGCCCCTTGGCGTGGCGTGACAGGGAAAGCCCGCCAAACCAGCCGCGATAACCTTCTTTGGGCACCGCCACACGGTACTTGACCCCCGCACGGTGCAGCCTGACCAGGGTCGGTGACCAGAGGCTCTGAATATCGATGTTCGGGCTGAGCATCAGTTCGGCGGCTTCTTCGTCGCCTGACCAGAACGCACCAAAATGCCCTTGCTGCTGTTTGCGCACCAGCACATCAGCGAGCCGATCGATTTCTTCGATGCTCATGTTGCCGATGTCCTTGAAGCTCGCCAGCCCCGCCCCCTGCACCGCCAGCGCGGCATCCAATGCGCCGATGGCCGCGTCACTCTGCAAGGCGATGCGCCCGCCCCACACCGGGTCGAGCAGCCATCCCCAGCTTTCGTCCGCAGAGCTCAAGCCCTCCGGCAAGCGCTCGGGGCGATAGGCGAAGCTATCGGCGTTATGGGTCAGCGGCAACATGCTGATGCGCTCGGTCACCGCGCTGGCAAGACTGCCGTCGTGCTGCACGAACAAACGCTCGCTGGGCACACTGCCGCTGCCTGGCTGGTCGGTAGGCCGCAGACGGCCCTGCTTGGGCAAGTCGTTGATTTCGTGCCACAGCGCGATGCGCCGCGTGTCGATGGGTTGAATCGCCCGGGCTGGCCAGACGAAATCAACGTTATGAAACCACTGATCGTAGAGGTCGTAGCTGTCTGGCTGCATGACCGCGATACGTTGCGCGGTTTGCACGTCATGAATCTGGTAGATCAGTTTGATCCCCAGTTCCTGCTCGGCCCGCTCACGCAAAGACTCCAGCAGGGTCACGGAGGTGCCCAGCACGCGCAAGGTGATGGTCATGCTGCCGACTCATTGAGCGGCGGCGCGAAACTGCCAGAGAAGACTTCGAACGAACGACGCAGCAGATCGGGATCGAGACCGCGCAGGATGAACACCAGCCGCGAGGTGCGATCCTCGCCCGGCCAGGCGGCAAGATGCACCGGCGCATGCAGGCAATGCTGCACACCATGAATCACGATGGGAGCCTGATTGTCGTTCACGTTGAGCAGCCCTTTGACGCGGAGGATTCGTTCACCGTGGCATCTTAACAGCATCGACAGCCACACCCCGAAGCCGACCCAGTCCAGAGGGCGCTCGAACGTCAGGCAACAGACCTGCGCATCACCATGCCGCGCGGAAGTCGACAGCACCCGATGCAGTTGCCAGCGGGTCACTTCAGCGGCCGGTTCGTCGCTGCGCATGCCCTCGCCCAGCAGCAACTGATCGCCGCTGTGGACGTCCGCCGTATCAAGCAATGGCGCAGAAAAATTCAGCGCTTGCAGATGCTCGCGCAGGCCATCCAGTACCGACTCATCGACCAGATCGGTTTTGCTCAACAGCAGACGATCCGCCGCCGCGACCTGCGCCAGCCATTCCGGGTGCAGACGCTCTTGCAGCGTCGCGTGACAAGCGTCCACCAGCGTGACAATCAGACCGATGTGAAAACGCCCGCGCAATTGCGGGTCGTTACTCAGCGTGGTGAGAATCGGGGCCGGATCGGCCAGGCCGGTGGTCTCCAGAATCACCCGGCGAAATGCAGGAATTTCACCTCGATTACGCCGCTCCAGCAGACCGAGCAGCGCGTCTTTCAATTCACCGCGGACGGTGCAGCAGACACAGCCGCTGGGCAACAGCACGGTATCCGGTGCGACCTCTTCAACCAGCAGATGATCGATACCCACATCGCCGAATTCGTTGATCAGCAGCGCGGTGTCACCCATGTTTTCATCGGCCAGCAGGCGTTTGAGCAACGTGGTCTTGCCGCTGCCGAGGAAGCCGGTAATCACGTTCAGGGCAATACTCATGATGACCTCTGCAGATGATCGAGCAGACGTGAATCAAGCGGGTCCAGCGGCCGGCCGATCAGCAACTCGGCTTTCTGCCAGAGCTGTTCCAGCCCGGTCGCCAGTTCCTGCTTGCCGGTGGCCCCGAGCAGGAGATAGGAAACGCCTTGAAAATCTTCGACCTTCAGGCGAAACGGCGCGACCACCTTGTTGATTGCAGCAATACGCCGAAAGCGCTCACGCCGCCGGGGCAGTTCTGCAGCCAGCGGATCGCTCCAGTGCACGTCTTCACCCAATAGCCCGCACAATCCACACATCAGGTGTTCTCCAGCTGTTTGCTCATGGCATGACGTCGCCGGAATTGGGGCCCAGGGTCTGACCGACGAACAGATTGCCACCTGGCTCGCTGGCCAGCAGCACCGCCACCGGGGCGACCTCCTCGGCCAGACCGAAGCGGCCCAGTGGCAACTCGGCGGCCTTGGCGGTTTTCCAGGCGCTGCTGATCCCGGCGACCAGTGGGGTTTCGATAGGGCCGGGTGCAATGGCGTTGACCAGCACGTTGTCCTTGGCGACTTCCAGCGCCAGGGATTTGCTGAAACCGATCACCCCGGCCTTGGCGGCGGCGTAATGGGTCAGTTCGGCACCGCCCTTGATGCCCAGTTGCGAAGCAACATTGATGATGCGCCCCCAGCGCTGGGCAATCATGTGCGGCAATGCACGCTGACTGGCCACAAAGACGCTGGTCAGGTCGATGCGCAGCATGTCGTTCCACATATCGAGGGTCAGGTCGACGCAACGCGCCTGGGTCAGCATGCCCGCGTTGTTGACCAGAATGTCGATACCTCCGAACTGCTCGACACAGGCATCGACGCTGGCTTGCGCGCCGTCGGTGCTGCCGACATCGGCCACGCACTCCTGAACCTGAGCGCCCAGCTGACGGCACTCTGCAGCGATCTTCGCCAGGCTGTGGGCGTCTCGATCGCCCAGCACCAGACGCGCGCCTTCAGCCGCATAGGCGCGAGCGATGGCTGCGCCGATGCCACTGCCTGCTCCGGTGATCACTGCCCGCTTTTGTTTGAGTTGCTGCATGGGTCGGGTTCCTCGGTTGGTTTGGGGATCACTGCGTATTGCTCGCGAACGCTCAGTCACTGACACGCCATTCCCAGCGTCTGTACTGAACGCTTCGCGAGCAGGCTCGCTGCCGATCCGAATCGCTCTACTCGGGCCAGCGCACGGTCAGGCCACCGTCGATCACGATGCTTTGCCCGGTCAGGTAACTGGCTTCATCGCTGCACAGAAAACGCACCAGCGCAGCGACTTCATCCGCTCTACCGACACGGCCCAGCGGGATGGCTTTGGCCGCCTGCGCCAGACCTTCCGGCCCCAGCGAGTTCTTGCTGTCCAGCGATTGCGGCGTCTCGATCAAGCCGGGAATCACCGCGTTGCAACGGATGCCCTTCGGGGCGAGCTCCACCGCCAGTGACCGGCACAGCCCTGGCACGCCGGCCTTGGCCGCTGCGTAATGGGCATGGTCCTGCCAGCCATACACACCACCGGCAATCGAGGAAATCGCCACCAGCGCCCCGCCCTCACCCATGTGCCGGACGGCGGCGCGGAAGGTACGCATCACGCCGGTCAGGTCCACGTCGAGCATCTCGTTCCAGCGCTCGTCGGTCATTTCCAGCAACGGCGCGCGGCGCAACAGCCCGGCATTGGCGACCGCGTAGTCGATGCGGCCAAACGCCTTGACTGCCTGCGCGGCCAGATCATCGACCGATTCGGTGAAGGTCACATCCAGCGGCAGCATCAGGCATTCGCCGCCCGCCTCCGCCACCAGCCTGCGGGTTTCGTCCGGATCATGCGGGTCAGCCGGATAGAACCCGCCTGCCACCGCCACACCCTGGCGGGCAAACGCCACTGCCAGCGCCTGACCGATGCCGCTGGCGGCACCGGTTATCACTGCAACTTTACGCGTCATGTGCTGCTCCTCATTTCACCGTTTCAGGTCGCACGTGTTTAGCGGCGAACATCAGCGCACCCGACAGGAAGCAAGGCACTGCGCCGAAGTACAACGCCGAGGTCTGCCAGTCGCCACCTGCGCTCAGTACCGATGTGGCGCCGAAGCCTGCGACCACAGCACCGAGCGGGCCCATGGCATGGATGATTGCGCCACCCGTGGCACGAATGCTGGTCGGGAAGCTTTCGCTGATGAAGAACAAGGCCGCCGAGTACGGGCCGATCAGGAAGAACAGCCCCAGGCTGTACAAGCCGACCACCGTCACCATGTTGCTTGGCCCGTAAAGCATGCCGGCAAACGCCAGGCCGCCGAGCATCCAGCCAAGGCCGATGACATTGCGGCGACCGATCCGGTCACCCATCCAGCCGTGACACAGGTAGCCGCAATAGCCCACCAGGTTGGACAGCACCAGAATGATCAGCGAGTTCTCGAACGAGATGTGGTGGACGCTGACGATCACCGTCGTACCCAGCACACTGAATACCTGAATGGCCGCCCAGTTGAGCAGGATCGCAGCACCGATCACCAGGGTCGCGCGGCGCGAAGAACCGCGAAAGGCCGCGCCGATACCGGCCTTGCTGTGCTCTTCGTAATCCACCCCGTAGGTCTGCGCCACGGCCTGCGCCTGACTGAGGTCGCCCTTCTTGCGCAATTGGGTGATGCGTTGATGGATCTGAAACTGCGGGCTTTCCTTGAGCTTGCGCGCCAGGATAGCGATGACGATGGCCGGAATAGCCGCAAACACGAAGCAACCCTGCCAGCCGATGACCGGCAACAGCACCGCCGTCAGACCAGCCGCGATCAGCGCACCGACCGGCCAGCCGCCCTGCACCAGGCTGTAGATGAAGCCACGGCGCTTGGTCAGTCGCGGGTCGTCGGATGCGGCGTAGATCTCACTCAGATAGGTCGCGTTGACCGTTTCCTCTGCATAACCCAGACCGCCCAGCGAACGAATGAGGATCAGGGGCGACTTGCCCCATGCTCCGCCGATGGCCGTGAGCGCCGAGCAGATCGCCGAGCCACTAACGGTGAAAATGATACCCACGCGCCGTCCCAGGCGATCTACCAGCGGGCCGATGGCCAGAGCCACCACCGCGGTGCCGACCGCGACCCAGGTCGCGATTTCGGCCTGTTCGACCTCACTCCAGCTGAAATGCCGACCGATTTCCGGTAACAGCGTGCCAAACAGAATGAAGTCATATACCGCAAACACCCACGCGAAAAACGCAATCCATGTGGCGAACCGTACTTGCTCCGGAGTCAGTTGCTCAGGTTTCCAGCCGGTCAGGTCGAGCTTATTGTAAATGGACATGAGTGACGCCTCGGACAGGGCAATGAATCAGCGGGTACGGGGATTGCGACGCACGAAGTCGTCGGCAATCTCGTCGAAAGTGACGAACTTGACGCCAGCATGGCTCTGAATGTGCTCGATCAAGCGCTCCAGCATCAGCAGCACTTGCGGGCGACCAGACACGTCCGGGTGAATGGTCATGGTGAATACAGCATGTTCGTGTTCGCGATAGACCCAGTCGAACTGGTCGCGCCACATTTCTTCCAGGTGCCGAGGGTTGACGAAACCGTGGCTGTTCGGTGCCTTCTTGATGAACATCATTGGCGGCAGATCGTCCAGGTACCAGTTGGCCGGAATTTCCACCAGATCGGTTTCTTCGCCACGTACCAGCGGCTTCATCCAGGTATCCGGATGCTGGCTGTAATCGATTTTGGTCCACTTGTCGCCCACCCGAACGTAGTAAGGGTGGAAGTCGTTGTGCATCAGGCTGTGGTCGTACTTGATGCCTTTCTTGAGCAGCAGCTCGTTGGTGACGTTGCTGAACTCCCACCATGGCGCGACATAGCCGGTCGGGCGTTTGCCGGTCATTTGCGTGATCAGGTCGATGGACTTGTCGAGGACGATCTCCTCTTGCTCCGGGGTCATCGCAATCGGGTTTTCATGGCTGTAACCATGCACACCGATTTCATGCCCGGCATCCGCCACGGCTTTCATCTGCTCGGGGAAGGTCTCCATGGAGTGCCCCGGAATGAACCAGGTGGTGCGCAGACCGTAACGCTCGAACAGCTTGAGCAGACGCGGAGCGCCGACTTCACCGGCGAACAGGCCGCGGGAAATGTCGTCCGGCGAATCCTCGCCGCCATAGGAGCCCAGCCAGCCAGCAACGGCATCCACATCCACACCAAACGCACACAGAATTTCTTTGGCCATCGTTGTTCTCCCACGGGTTAATCAGATCGGCTTCGCGCTGTACGGCACGCGGGCCGGTTTGCACTGCAAAACGTATTCAAGGGGCTGCGATCAATGACTCCACGGTCAGCGCCGCACGCAGCAGCCGTGCGTCTTCGCCTGCCGGTGCGCTGAGCAACAGCCCGGTGGGCAAGCCCGAGGCATCGCGGCCGCTGGGCAGTGACACGCCGGGCATGTTCAGCAGGCTGCCGGGCATGGTCAGGCGCAGCGTGGCGAGGTTGGTTTGAACGAACAGGTCGTCGTCCTTCAGCAGCGGTGCGAGCGGCGGCGCCACATGGGCCACGGTCGGAGTAATCAGCAGCGCGCCGTCCAGTTCGAGGGTCAACTGCTCCTGCAACCGCTCGCGCGCAGCGTACAGATTGACCAGCAGGCTGGCCGGCATGGAACGGGCTGCCTCCAGGCGCTTGCGAACCCTGGGATCAAGCTGGCTGGCGGCGTCGCTGTCGAGCAACGCCTGATGCAGCGCGAACGCCTCGGCGGCACCAAGCCAGCCCTGTTGCTGGGTTAACAGCAACGTGGCCTGAAATGCCTGGCAAGGCTTGACCTCGATCAGCGCACCGCTTGCACGCAAGGCTTCAACAGCACGCAACAGGTTGTCGCGAACGGCCGGCGTGACGCGTTCGTCTTCCAGCACCGCCTGATCGAGCAGGAAACGTTGACCGGCCAGGCTGCGTGGTATCAACGATGAAGGTTTGCTGCGTGCACAGAGCAGATCGTCGATCACCAGAGCGTCGCGCACACTGCGGGTCAGTGGCCCGACGCTGTCCAGCGTCAGCGCCAGCGGGAAAACGCCGTCGCGGCTATAGCGGCGGCTGGTGCTGCGAAACCCCACCAGACCGTTGAGCGCTGCCGGCACACGAATAGAACCGGCGGTATCGGTGCCCATGGCGATCGGTACGGTTCCGTTGGCGACGGCGACTGCCGAACCCGAAGACGAACCGCCAGGAATGCGTGGCGAGCCGTCGCTGTTGGGGTTGATCGGCGTACCGAAATGCGGGTTCAGGCCCAGCCCTGAATAAGCGAATTCACTGAGATTGGTCTTGCCCAGGCTGACCATCCCGGACCGTGCCAGCAGCCCGACACTCGGCGCATCCAGCAGCGCGGGGGACAGGTTGTTGCGCACCGCGGCGCCGGCGGTTGTGACGCTGCCTGCCACGTCGAAAAGATCCTTCCAGGCGATGGGCACGCCGTCGAAGGGGCTCAATGGCTGCCCTTGCTGCCAGCGGGCCGCAGACGCTTCGGCTTCCCTGCGTGCCCGTTCGATACTCATGGAAATGAACACATGATCGGCGCGTGCCGCCTGTTGCAGGGCCTTGTCCAGAGCCTGCACAGGGTCACTGCGCCCCTGGGCAAAATCCTCGGCCAGTGCGCAGGCATCACCGGTAACGCTGTGACTCCCGGTATCGGTCATGGACATCACACCTTTAAAAATGTACTTATTAATAAAATGTACATTTAACAAAGGCAGGTTCCATGCCAATCTGCATGTCGCGACGCCCTGACCCGATCGAGCTGACGGCCCTTTCGCGCTGGAAACGCCGTACTAGAAACCTTTTTGCAAAGGCATCAATCAGTTGCGATAAGGCGTCGTGGGCGAACAGGATCGTCATAAAGAAATAATGTATCTTTTACAAAAGATACATTTCAGTGCAAAAAAGTAACGGTGGCCCCATGAGCGAGCATAAGGACGTGTGCCAAGGTGACAACAGCGCTTCTGTGCGAGAATCGTCCGTCAACCGCCAGAAGTGTATGAAACCGATGTCAGAAGAGGACCCGCGCACCGCGTCGCGCTACGCCATGATCCGCGAGGTGTTGCGTAACGCCATCGTCTCGGGCGCGGCCGCCAATGGACTGGTGCTGCTTGAAGCACCGCTGGCAGAACTGTTCGGCACCAGCCGGGTGCCGGTGCGCAAGGCGCTCAACCTGCTGCATGAAGAAGGCTTGATCAGCCGCTTCGACGGCCGGGGTTATCTGGTCAATCCTGACGCGCAGGAAGTCGAGCCGCTGCGTCTGAGCCTGAGCCACAAGCAGTTCGGGCTGGACAGCAGCGAAGAACTGGTCGATACCCGCCCGCTCGGCGAACGTATTCACGATGAGATCGGTGCGGCACTGTCGGCCTGTATCGCCTTTGGTCACTACCGGCTGGATGAACAAAGCGCCGCGCAGCATTACGGAGTGAGCCGCGCAGTGGTTCGTGAGGCGCTGATGCGTCTGCGGGATCGCGGCCTGGTGGAAAAAGAGCCTTACTCGCAATGGCTGGCGGGGCCGCTGACGGCCCGGGAAATCACCGAAGACTACGAATTGCGCGCCTGCCTCGAGCCCGAAGCCTTGCGCCAGACGGCGCCGCAGCTGAGCCGCGAAACCCTGGAGGCAATGCTGGCCAGGGTCATCGAGGCGCAAAACGTCGAACAGTGCAGCCTTGAGGAGATCGAGCGCCTTGAGGACGACCTGCATCAGCAATGCCTGGGCGGTCTGCAAAACCGCAAGATCGCCATGCTGATCAGCCAGGCGCAGAGCCCGATGATTATCAACCGGATTTTCTACCGCCTGCTGAGCATTGGCGCCGATGAAGCGATGCTCGCCGAACACCGGCTGATCATTGAATTGCTGCTGCACGGCGCCTTCGACGCCGCCGCACTGAACCTCAAGGAACACCTGTTACGCGCCCGCCAGCGCATGCTGCAACGCCTGAAAGTGTTGTCGGTATTGCCGGAGCAGGAAGTGCCGGGGTATCTGACGCGGTTGAGTTGAGATGGGGCAAAGTTGGAGTTAACGCGACAGAGACTATCGTTACCACGCTCCAGCGTGGCAACGCAGTTCTGGACGCTCTGTGTCCGATCCTGAACACGCAGCGCGGCGTCGATTTGTGACGCGGAGCGTCACGAACGGCATGCCAACGCGGAGCATTGGCACGATAGTGTTCTCGCGCAAGTGCCCTCCCTGAAGATTATCGTTCCGTACGCTCCAGCGTGGCAACGCAGTTCTGGACGCTCTGTGTCCGATCCTGAACACGCGGCGCGGCGTCGATTTGTGACGCGGAGCGTCACGAACGGCATGCCAACGCGGAGCATTGGCACGATAGTGTTCTCGCGCAAGTGCCCTCCCTGAAGATTATCGTTCCGTACGCTCCAGCGTGGGAATGCTGTTCTGGACGCTCTGCGTCCGATCTTGGACGGGGAGCATTGGCACGATAGTCAGTGTGTGTTTCAGGGCTACCCATCACTTGCCGATCACTTCGCCGCGCATCGGTGCCAGCCGGGCGATGAGGCGGTTTTGTACGGGGACCGGGACCTTTTCGGTGTCCATCGCGGCGATCAGGTCTTCGACCAGCGCGTTGAAATCGCTGGGCGTCAGGTGCTGGCCCTTGTGCGCCTCGGCCATGCTGTCGCCGGTATAGCGACACGGGCCGCCGGACTCGACGCAGAGTTGCTCGACCAGTTTGTCGCGCAGACGCACGATGTCGACTTTCTTGAAATGCTCGACGATCCGCTCATCCCTGGCCACGTTTATCAGCATACCTTCGACGATGCGCTGGATACCGGCACGCTGGCCAAGGTCCTGGTAGAGGCTGTCATCCTTGGGTGGCTGTTGCTGCTGCGCGCAACCGGCCAGTAGCGTCAGCATCATGGCTATCAGCATACGCCTCATCAGAAACTCCCCTGCACAGACAGATAGGTGCCGTTCTGGTTGTCCAGCGTGGCGATTTCGCCCAAACGGGCGTAAGCCAGGACCACGGACACGTGCTTGTTGGGGAAATAGCCGAGAAACACATCGGCCCAGTCACTTTCGCCCGCAAACGACAGGTTGTCTGGCTTCTCGCGATATTCGACACCGAGTGCCCAGCGCGGATTGAACAGCACGGCTACCGAGCTCTCCTTGAGCAGGCTGCGGCTGTCGCGCCGATCGCCGCCGAACCCCAACAGTCCGGTTTCGTTGGCGCGGCTGTAACGCACGCCGCCGTTGACCACAACGTTGTAGCCAAACGCCGCGCCCATGAACAAGCGGCTGGCCGTCAGGTAGCCTTCGACATCCGAGTCACGTCGGGCGCCGACCAGGCTGGGAATCAGGAAATCGTTCTGATGCTTGTACTGCACCCCCAGAGAAACCTGCGGCAGGCTTTCGTAGATCAGGTCGCCGAAGAGCCGCACCTTGACGCCGAACACGTCCTGACTGAGGTTATCGTCCGGCAGGCTGAGCCCGTGCTGCAGGTTGCTGATATCGAAACGCTGATGCGCGTAGGAAAACTCCACGCGGTTGCCATAGGCGACCGCCAGGCCTGCCACATCAAGGTTGTAGTCCGGCAGATCCACATGCGTGGCGAAGGCGGTAGCGCCCCACTCGCCTTGCTCGCTGTAGCCGGTAATCACCGCCCACGGGGTTATGCCGCCGCCGGCGCTGCCTTCAATGCTGGTAGCGCCACCCGTGGCGATCAACCGGCCGTTGTCGCCCAGGGCGGGCGTCGAAGCAACCCCCGCCATACCCACCAGCAAAGACCCCAACAGCAGCGATGTTTTGTGCAACATGGATTAATTCACCATAAGACCGGGTGAGGCCTGATACGTGGCAATCCATGCCTCGAACGCCGACGCGGTCAGCGGTCGACTGATCAGGTAACCCTGGGCCGTATCGCAGTGCCAACGCCGGAGCAGGTCTAGGCTGTGTTGATACTCGACACCTTCTGCCACCACCTTCAGTCCGAGGTTGTGGCTCATTTCAATGGTCGACCGCACGATTACTGCGTCTTCACTGGTTTCATCCAGATTGCGCACGAAAGACTGGTCGATTTTCAGCTCCTGCACGGGCAGACGTTTCAAGTGAGCCAATGACGAGTAGCCAGTACCGAAATCGTCGACTGACAGACTGATGCCGCAATCACGCAGGCGATGCAGGACGATCAGTGCTTTTTCCGGTTCGCTCATGACTGCGCTTTCGGTGATCTCGAATACCAGTTGTTCGGCAGGCAGAGCGTATTGCTTGAGCAATTTCATGACATAACCGACCAGATCATCACCCAGCAGGTCATCAGCGGAAATGTTCACCGACACCTGCAGGACCAGACCGCGCTGACGCCATTCGGCCAGTTGGCGAATCGCCTCTTCGATCACCCAGTTGGTCAGCAGGTAAATGCTCCCGGTACGCTCGGCGAGGACGATGAATTCGGCGGGCGAGACATTGCCGAACTGCGGATGAGCCCAGCGCAACAGCGCTTCGGCCTGACGCACATAGCCCTGACGGATATCCAGCTTGGGCTGGTAATGCAGCGTGAATTCGCCATTTTGCGCGGCCTTGCGCAGGTCACGAATCAGCGTGATCTGCCGCTGGTGGGCCAGATCACGTCCATCCTGATAAATCTGCAAGCGACCGGGAATGAACGCGGCGTCCTTGCGTGCAATTGCCGCACGGTTGAGCAATTCCTGGGCGGAATCACCGTGTTCCGGATACACCGTGATGCCAATGCAGCACTCAAGCTCCAGCTCGTGATTGTCGATACGCTGCGGCTCACTGAGCAGACGCTGTAGGGCGTCTGCCATGCCCACTGCACCCGCGCTGGACGTGTTGTCCAGCAACAGCAGAAACTCGTTGGTCCCCAGACGTGCCACGGTATCGCCGGCACGCAGATTACCTTGCAGGCGCTGGCCCACATGGCGCAACAACTGCTCCACGCCTTCAACGCTCACGCTTTCGCCGATCGTGGCGAGGTTTTCGATACTCAGAGACAACAGAGCCAACGCACGTTCTGCAGCAATCGAGCTACCCAGACGCTCCATCACCAGCGCCCGGTTGGGCAGCCCGGTCAGATTGTCGTGCAGCGCGTTGTGCGCCAATTGCCCCTCGCGCACCGCGATGCCCTGCTGCATGGTGTTGATCGCTTCGGCGAGCATGCCCAGCTCATCGCTGCGAACCAGGGTGACCGGCGTTTTATAGTCGCCATCACCAATACGTTTGGCCGCCGTGGCCAGGGCCTGTACCGGTAGCGACACGCTTCGCGCCAGTGCCAGTGTGCCGATCAGCGACGCCACCAAAGCGGCCATGGAAATCCAGAAGATCTTCTCATTCAGCGGCGCGAATGCCTGATAGGCCTTGTCCAGAGGGCTCTGTAATAGCGCGATAACCTGCCCGTCGCCGCCAATACTGGTGTTGGCGAGCATCAGGGTCTGGCTGAGAAAGTTAAGGTTCGATTGCTCGGTAAGCAGCATCTGGCCTTCCGAGGAGCTGCGCATCAGCTCAATCAGGCCCGCGTGCAGGGCCTCTGGCTGGGTACTGATCAGTTCACCGTTCTTACCGTCTTCTACGGTGAGAAAAGACACTTCCAGACCGCTGAGCGAACGCAGTTCTTCGGCAATACCGCTGTCGATGGTAAAGCCCATGACCACGCGGCCGATCGGCAATGGCGCGAGAACGGTGCTCTCCACCAGCAAATGAGGGTCTCCGCCGCCGGGCACAATGAGCACTGACTGACCGGCACGTTTGGCATTGCGCAGGGCTTGGTCATAGACAAACCTGGAACCTTCGGGGACTTTCGGCACGGTGCTGGCAATCACTACGCCATCCATGCCCAGCAGAAACATGTCGCTGGCATTGATGCGTTTGCCATGGTTGAGCAACACCGAGCGAATGGTCGAGGCGTCGGAACTGGCCACCGCGTCACGAAAGCCGAAATCTGCTGCCACCAGTTGCACGGTGTCACGCAGACGTTTGCCGCGCAGATCGATCAGACGCTCGAAGACGCGGCTACCCACCTCCAGCTGCGCCTGGGCCTGAGTGCGCACCGCCTCGCCTGTTGCAACCTTGACGGCGAGATAGACCGCACTCACGACAATCAGCAACAGGACAATCAGAACCCCGGCAATGCGCGCCTGAAAGCTGGCTCTAAATTTCATTCATGTGCGGCCTTGTGAAAGGCGTCACCGAAACCGCCGGGTGCGGGCTTGCCGGGTTTGTCATCGGCTTCCGCTTCGACCGCGAGGTTGAAACGCTGAGTGAGGCCTGCTGCCGGCAACTCAAGCTCGCCGCCCGACACAGGCTGCATATCCGCGATACGCGGATGCCAGAGGGTCGCGGCATAATGCCCGGCCGGAAGCTGATCCAGCTTGAGCTGGCCGTTGCTGTCGGTCACGCCGAACCACGAATCGTCGGTGACGTAGATGTAACCGACCATCCAGTCATGGATGTTGCAGCCCAGTACGACCACGCCAGGCTTGTCGAACAACAGCGGATCCGAGGGTGTGCCCTCGTAAAGCCGCAACTCGAAGCGCTTGGCCGGAGAAAAGGAGTAGACCTGATGGCGGATGTTGTCGCTGTTGGGGAACTTGACCTGAGTGCCGGCGTGGATGGCCAGTACATGTGGCGCAAACTCCTGATCACGCTGGTCCATTGACGCCTTCAACACAACAGGTGAAGGATCGGGCGGCCCTTTGAGCGTTACCACCGCATCTGCAAGGGGCTTGCCTTCCTTGTCCGTTACCTGGGCGGTAAAGCTGGAAGCCGATGCGTTTGCAGCCGATGCTATCCACAGTCCTGCCACTAATGCAGAAATAAATACGTTGGTCATGCCTGATTCAACCCATACCGGCAGTGCCGTAAATGAAGTAAGCCCGTCCTTGTCAGCCCTGACAGGCCCGCTAATAAATAACGGTTTTCCAACCGCTTTACAGACTATCGACCAAGACTATTGAAACCTGAGAGCCGCTGCCCCATCTAAGAACCATGTTCAACTTCTCAGGTGCCCCATGAGCGACCAGCAGACAGACTCGCCAGACTTGCCCAATGACGCAGACGAGCACGACGTGTCTCTGAGTTCCGACAGCACCTCGCTGGCCTTGCCCGGCCAGAACCTGCCCGACAAGGTTTACATCATCCCGATCCACAACCGTCCGTTCTTCCCGGCGCAGGTCCTGCCTGTCATCGTCAATGAAGAGCCGTGGGCCGAAACGCTGGAGCTGGTCAGCAAGTCCGAGCATCATTCGCTGGCGCTGTTCTTCATGGACACTCCGCAGGAAGATCCGCGCCACTTCAAGACCGACGCACTCCCCGAGTATGGCACTCTGGTCAAGGTTCACCACGCCAGTCGCGAAAATGGTCGTTTACAGTTCGTCGCGCAGGGGTTGAGCCGTGTGCGTATCCGTACCTGGCTCAAACACCACCGCCCACCGTACCTGGTAGAAGTCGAATACCCGCAGCAGCCCAATGAGCCGACCGATGAAGTGAAGGCCTACGGCATGGCCCTGATCAATGCGATCAAGGAACTGCTGCCGCTCAACCCGCTGTACAGCGAAGAGCTGAAGAATTACCTCAACCGTTTCAGCCCCAACGATCCCTCGCCGCTCACTGACTTCGCCGCCGCGCTGACCTCGGCCACCGGCGTCGAGCTGCAGGAGGTGCTCGACTGCGTGCCGATGCTCAGGCGCATGGAGAAAGTCCTGCCGATGCTGCGCAAGGAAGTCGAGGTTGCACGCCTGCAGAAGGAAATCTCTGCCGAAGTGAACCGCAAGATCGGCGAGCATCAGCGGCAGTTCTTCCTCAAGGAACAGCTCAAGGTCATTCAGCAGGAGCTGGGCCTGAGCAAGGATGATCGCAGCGCCGACATTGAACAGTTTGAGCAGCGCCTCGAAGGCAAGACCTTGCCGCCACAGGCGCGCAAGAAGTTCGACGAAGAAATCGGCAAGCTCAAGGTGCTGGAAACCGGCTCGCCCGAATACGCCGTGACGCGCAATTACCTGGATTGGACCAGCTCGCTGCCATGGGGCATCTATGGTGCCGACAAGCTGGACCTCAAACACGCGCGCAAGGTGCTCGATCAGCACCATGCCGGGCTTGACGACATCAAGGCGCGGATTCTGGAATTCCTCGCCGTCGGTGCCTACAAGGGTGAAATCAGCGGCTCGATCGTGCTGCTGGTCGGCCCGCCAGGGGTGGGCAAGACCAGTGTCGGGCGCTCGATTGCCGAGTCGCTGGGGCGGCCGTTCTATCGCCTGAGCGTGGGCGGCATGCGCGACGAGGCCGAAATCAAGGGTCACCGCCGTACCTATATCGGTGCGCAACCGGGCAAGCTGGTGCAGGCGCTGAAAGACGTTGAAGTCATGAACCCGGTCATCATGCTCGATGAGATCGACAAGATGGGCCAGAGCTATCAGGGCGACCCTGCATCCGCGCTGCTGGAAACCCTGGACCCGGAACAAAACGTCGAGTTTCTCGATCACTACCTGGACCTGCGTCTGGACCTCTCCAAGGTTCTGTTCGTGTGCACGGCCAACACGCTGGACTCGATCCCCGGCCCGCTGCTCGACCGGATGGAAGTGATTCGCCTGTCCGGCTATATCACTGAAGAGAAGCTGGCGATTGCCAAACGCCACTTGTGGCCCAAACAACTGGAGAAAGCAGGCGTTGCCAAAAGCAAGCTGAGCATCAGCGACAGCGCCCTGCGCGCCGTCATCGAGGGCTACGCCCGCGAAGCCGGTGTGCGGCATCTGGAGAAGCAACTTGGCAAGCTGGTGCGCAAGGCAGTGGTCAAACTGCTGGACGAGCCCGATTCAGTGATCAAGATCGGACCAAAAGACCTCGAAGCGTCGCTGGGCATGCCCGTATTCCGCAGCGAACAAGTACTGTCCGGCACCGGCGTGATCACCGGCCTGGCGTGGACCAGCATGGGCGGCGCTACCCTGCCCATCGAGGCGACGCGCATTCATACGCTCAACCGTGGCTTCAAGCTGACCGGGCAATTGGGCGATGTGATGAAAGAGTCGGCTGAAATTGCCTACAGCTACGTCAGCGCCAATCTGTCGAAGTTTGGTGGTGATGCGAAGTTCTTCGATGAGGCGTTCGTGCACGTACATGTTCCCGAAGGTGCCACCCCGAAAGACGGTCCGAGTGCGGGTGTGACCATGGCCAGCGCCTTGCTGTCCCTGGCCCGCAACCAGCCGCCGAAAAAAGGCGTCGCCATGACCGGCGAACTGACCCTGACCGGGCACGTGCTGCCGATCGGCGGCGTGCGGGAAAAAGTCATTGCCGCGCGACGCCAGAAGATCCACGAACTGATCCTGCCGGAACCTAACCGTGGCAACTTCGAGGAACTGCCGGACTACCTCAAGGAAGGCATTACCGTGCACTTCGCCAAACGCTTTGCGGACGTGGTGAAGGTGTTGTTCTAAAGATTGATACTGCGCAGGTCCTACGCTGAACGGGCACGAGAGGTGTTCTATCGGGCACCTCTCGTTCCAGCACACTTCAGCATGGGAATGCAGTTCTGGACGCTCTGCGTCCGATCCAGGGCGCGACACCGGTCGTACTCCCTCACAAAACTCCGATCAGTTATCCTTGCGCCTCGTATCGCGATACCGGAACTTGCCATGACCCCTGCCCGTTTCATTGCCCCGCTGAGCCTTGCGCTGCTGACGGCGTGCGCTCAGACGCCGAAAAACATTGTTTCCATCGACACGCAAAGCGACTGCCCGCTGACACTCACGTCCGGGCAGACGCTGATCCTGACCCTGCCCAGCAACCCCACCACCGGCTTTCGCTGGCTGACCCAGAACCCGGCCCAGAATATTCTGCGCAGCCTGGGGCCTGAGGTGTATGCCAGCGCCGAGAGCAAGGAGATGGTCGGCGACGGCGGGCAATCGGTCTGGCGCTTCAAGGCCACCGATGCCGGGACCGGCCGGCTGATGATGGTCTATCAGCAACCCTGGGCACCCGAAGTCGTCCCGGAGCAGACCTTCGAGTGCGCCATCAGCGTGAAGTGAGGCTTTGCGCACGGCTTGTCCGACAGCACGTACTGCACCATGCATCCCGGCAGCAACTTGGCTAGAATGCCGGCTTTTCAAAGCCTTCGCCGGAACCGCCGTGAGCAAAGAAACCGACCGCATTTTCGCCCAGCCGCTGGCCCAGGTGCCTGACTTCGCCTTCAACGAGGACGTGGTGCGGGTATTCCCGGACATGATCAAACGCTCGGTGCCCGGTTATCCGACGATTGTCGAAAACCTCGGTGTGCTGGCCGCGCAATTTGCGCAGCCAAATACTGTGCTCTATGACCTGGGCAGTTCTCTGGGCGCTGTCACCCAGGCCCTGCGCCGCCATGTGCGCGGTGAGGGCTGCGAAGTCATTGCGATAGACAACTCCAGTGCCATGGTCGAGCGTTGCCGTGAATACCTCAACGCGCAGAACTCCATGTTTCAGGAGTTGCTGCCGGTGCAGGTCCTCGAAGGCGACATCCTCGCGCTGGCCTTCAAACCCGCCTCGGTGGTGGCGCTGAACTTCACCCTGCAATTCATTGCCCCCGAACAGCGTCTGGCATTGCTCGGCCGCATTCGTGATGCGCTGGTGCCCGGCGGTGCGCTGATCCTCTCGGAAAAACTGCGCTTCGACGACCAGCAGGAACAGGCTCTGCTGACCGACCTGCACATCGCCTTCAAACGCGCCAACGGCTACAGCGACCTGGAAATTGCCCAGAAGCGCAGCGCCATCGAAAACGTCATGAAACCCGACAGCCTCGAAGAACACCGCCAACGCCTGCTTGCCGCAGGTTTTTCCAAGGTGGTGCCCTGGTTTCAATGCCTTAACTTCACCTCGTTGATTGCCCTGCCATGATTGATCTCGCTCCCCTCGTCCGTCGTCTGGCGGGAACCCCTCTGGCCGATTGGGCCAATGGCCTGCAGGCCCAGCTCGACACCAAGATGGCCAAGGGTCACGGTGACCTGCAGCGCTGGCAAAGTGCGCTGGATGCCTTGCCCGACCTGCAGCCCGAGCGAATCGATCTGCTCGACAGTTTTACCCTGGAAGCCGAGTGCAACGGCGAGACCCGCACCGTCCTGCGCAAGGCACTGCTGGGCCTGTCACCGTGGCGCAAGGGGCCGTTCAATGTGTTCGGCGTGCACATCGACACTGAATGGCGCTCGGACTGGAAGTGGTCGAGGGTTTCGCCACACCTGGACCTGAAGGGCAAACGCGTTCTGGATGTCGGCTGCGGCAACGGTTATTACCAGTGGCGCATGCTTGGCGCCGGGGCCGACAGCGTGATCGGGGTCGACCCCAACTGGCTGTTTTTCTGTCAGTTTCAGGCCATGCAGCGCTATCTGCCTGACCTGCCCGCCTGGCACCTGCCGTTCGCGCTGGAAGATTTGCCCGCCAATCTTGAAGGCTTCGACACAGTGTTCTCGATGGGCGTGCTGTATCACCGCAAATCCCCCATCGACCACCTGCTGGCCTTGAAAGACTGCCTGGTAAAAGGCGGCGAGCTGGTGATGGAAACCCTGGTAGTGCCGGGCGATGTCCATCAAGTGCTGGTCCCGGAAGATCGTTATGCGCAGATGCGCAACGTCTGGTTCCTGCCTTCAGTCCCCGCGCTGGAGTTGTGGATGCGCCGTGCCGGCTTCACCGATGTGCGTTGCGTCGACGTCAGCCACACAACGGTCGACGAACAGCGCAGCACCGAGTGGATGCGCTTCCAGTCCCTGAGCGACTATCTGGACCCCACCGATCACAGCAAGACTATCGAGGGCCTGCCTGCCCCCATGCGTGCGGTGATCGTGGGGCGCAAACCCTGAGGGATTAGTTATCTGGCCGCCGCCACGATCAACGCTTTCATCTCGGCCACTGCCGCCTTGAAGCCGACGAACAGAGCATGAGCCACCAGCGCATGGCCGATGTTCAGTTCGTTGATGCCCTTGATCGCGGCGACCGCTTCGACGTTGTGATAATGCAGGCCGTGACCGGCATTGACGATCAGGCCCTGGGCGAGACCAAACGCTACGCCGTCGGCTACCCGCTGCAGTTCTTCGGCGACTTCAGTCGGGGTCTGAGCATCGGCATAGCGACCGGTATGCAGTTCAATGGCAGGTGCACCGACGCGCTTTGAAGCGGCGATCTGACGCTCGTCGGCGTCGATGAACAGCGAGACCTCGCAGCCAATCTTCGCCAGTCGCTCGACCGCTGCCTTGATCCGCGCTTCCTGCCCTGCCACGTCCAGACCGCCTTCGGTGGTCAGCTCCTGCCGTGTCTCAGGCACCAGACAGATGTGCGCCGGGCGAAGGCGTTCGGCAAAGGCGAGCATTTCTTCGGTCACGCCCATTTCGAAATTCATGCGGGTCTGCAAGACATCCTTGAGCAGCAGGACATCGCGCTCCTGAATATGGCGGCGGTCTTCACGCAAGTGAACGGTGATGCCGTCGGCGCCTGCCTCTTCGGCGTCCAGGGCAGCCTTGACCGGATCCGGGTAGCGCGTGCCACGGGCCTGACGCAAGGTGGCTACGTGGTCGATGTTCACGCCGAGAAGGATGCGAGTGCTTTGGGTCACGGTGGTCTCCAGAAAAATGGGCGAGCTGGTCGAAGCAGGCTGTAGAGAATAAAGCCTGATCAAGGCTTGCGAAACAGTTCACGACTGACTAACGGGCGACCGCCCAAGTGTACCGCCAGCGCCTGACGCATCAGACGCTTGGCAGCGGACAACGCACCGGGGACGCTCCAGTCCGCTTCGGACATGGCCAGTAATTCCGCGCCCTGAAACAGACCGGGCTGAAGCAGGTAGACACGCTCGAGCCCGGCATCGACCTGCAAGCGATACATGCCATCAATGGCCAGCGGTTCGCCGTTGATGTCGGCGTCCATCGCGAAGCCATAGCCCAGGTCATCCAGCAACCGCCATTCGAACGAACGCAGCAACGGCTCCAGCGGACGCCCCAGAGAAAGGGCCAGCAGCGTGGCAGCGTAATGTTCGAACACAGCAGGATGAGGATCTTCGGCAGGCAACAGGCGAATCAGCAGCTCGTTGAGGTACATGCCGCTGAATAACGCCTCGCCGGTCATCCAGGTAGCGACGCCCGCGCTTTCCATGCGGCCGACATTCTTCAGCTCGCCCCGCCCTCGAAACTCGACCTCGAGAGGCACGAACGGGCGTGCCAGCGAACCCGCCTTGCCCTTGGCACTGCGCAGCACGGCACGCAGACGGCCCTGAGGCGTGAGGAAGTCGACCAGCGCGCTGTTTTCGCGATACGCACGGCTGTGGAGCACATAAGCAGGTTGGCCGGTAGGCGTGCTCATCAGGCTGGCTCGAAAGGGAAGTGTTCGCCCGACCATAGCAAGGTCGGGCGAAAGGACAGCTTAGAGGTCGCCGTAGCCAAGGGAACGCAGTGCGCGCTCGTCATCGGACCAGCCACCTTTGACCTTGACCCACAGGTTGAGCATCACCTTGGAGTCGAACAGCAGTTCCATGTCACGACGCGCATCACTGCCGATGCGCTTGATGCGATCGCCCTTGTCGCCAATGATGATCTTCTTCTGTCCATCGCGCTCGACAAGAATCAGCGCATGGATATGCAGGGTGCGGCCCTGCTGCTTGAATTCTTCGATCTCGACGGTGATCTGGTACGGAAGCTCGGCACCCAACTGGCGCATGATCTTCTCGCGGACCAGTTCGGCAGCCAGAAAGCGGCTGCTGCGATCGGTGATCTGGTCTTCCGGGAAGAAGTGGTCATTCTCGGGCAGGTGCGAGGCAATCAGGCTTTCCAGCGCTTCGAGGTTGTGACCATGCTGCGCGGAGATCGGCACGATGGACGCATTCGGCAACTGGCCCTGCAGCCACTCGAGATGCGGCATCAGATCGCTTTTGTCTTCGATGCGATCGGTCTTGTTGATCGCCAGGATGACCGGCCCCTGGACATACTGAACGCGCTCCAGAACCATCTGGTCTTCGTCCGTCCAGCGGGTGCGATCGACGACGAAGATGACCACGTCAACGTCCTTCAACGCCGCCGAAGCGGTCTTGTTCATGTAACGGTTGAGCGCTTTCTCGCCATTCTTGTGCATGCCGGGAGTATCGACATAGATTGCCTGCACGGCGCCTTCAGTCTTGATGCCCAGCATGTTGTGGCGCGTGGTCTGCGGCTTGCGCGAGGTGATCGCGAGCTTCTGACCGAGAATGTGGTTGAGCAGCGTGGACTTGCCTACGTTGGGACGGCCGACAATGGCAACATAGCCACAGCGTGTTGCGGTTGTATCATTCATGACCGTTCTCCACGCCCAGGGCGATGAGTGCTGCTGCGGCGGCTACCTGTTCGGCGATCCGGCGGCTGACACCCTGTCCTCGGCTTTTTTCATTCAATAGGTTGATCTCGCATTCGACGAAAAACGTCCGGCAATGCGGCTCGCCCTGGATATCCACCACCTCGTAACGCGGCAGTTCGCAGGCCCGCGACTGGAGAAATTCCTGCAGTCGGGTCTTGGGGTCCTTGTTGGTGTCCACCAGCGTCAGGCTGTCAAACTCGGTTGTCAGCCAGGCCAGGACGCGCTCGCGCGCCGCCTCCATGCCTGCATCCAGATAGATCGCCCCGATCAGCGCCTCGAGCGCGTCGGCGAGAATCGACTCACGACGGAAACCACCGCTTTTCAACTCGCCCGAGCCAAGGCGCAGGTACTCGCCCAGATCGAAACCACGGGCCAGCAACGCCAGGGTCTCGCCCTTCACCAGTCGCGCCCGCAAGCGGGACAACTGGCCTTCGCGAGCCTGGGGGAAACGCTCGAACAGCGCCTCGCCCGCCACGAAGTTGAGAATGGCATCACCGAGAAACTCCAGACGCTCATTGTTGCGACCGGCAAAACTGCGATGAGTCAGGGCCAGGACCATCAGTTCCTGATCCTTGAAGGTGTAGCCGAGCTGACGCTCAAGGCGGCTCAAGGATACGCTCACGGTTTACCCACACTGAATTGCTTGTCGAACTTCAACACCAGATCGATGTTCTGGAACCACGGTTCACGCTGCTCATAGTTCAAATGAGCCTGGAACGCATTGTTCTCCACCGTCACTTTCAACGCCTTGTTCAAATCTATATCCCGAATGCTGTTGACCTGCATGTTCTTACCGACATAACCGTAAAAATCGTCGACCGTGGTGATGTCCAGGGTCTTGTTGGTGTCGACCGCTTCGATGATTTTCTTCATCGTCATGTAGTCGAGGTAGTGCGGAACCAGCTTGAAGGCCGTGCTCGTCGCAAACGCGACCAGCGCCAGCACCAACAGCCAGCCCACGAAAGAAAAGCCTTTTTGAGAAGTAGAGAACGCCATGTTCGACTTCGACCTCAAGAGTGCAACGCCTCCTGACCGGGTCGACTCATGCTTCAGAGGCGTTTCCAGTCAGCCCAAATGACATGCGGCGCTGCTCAGGCAGCGCCGCATCGATTACTTGATCAGCCCTACGCGCGCAAAATTGGGGAAGTGGCTCAGTTTCGGCTCGGGCCAGCTCATCCACACCGCGAACGCCTTGCCTACGATGTTCTTGTCCGGGACCATGCCCAGCTCGTCCTTGGGAATGTTGGGATCATCCCAGTAACGGCTGTCGTTGGAGTTGTCACGGTTGTCGCCCATCATGAAGTAGTGCGCGGCAGGCACTGTCCACTCACTGTCAGGCGGCGCGCGGTAGCGGCTCATTTCCTGACGGATCTGATGTTCGACTTCGCCCAGCTGCTCTTCATACAGTTCCGCGCTGCCCAGTGTACCGGGCTCGGTGCCGATCAGCTTCTTGGCGACCAGCTCGCCATTGATGAACAGCCGCTTGTCGCTGGTGTAGCGGATACGATCACCCGGCAGACCGACGACACGCTTGATGTAATTGACGCTCGGGTCGCTCGGATAACGGAACACCATCACGTCGCCACGCTGCGGATCACCGATCTGAATCACCTTCTGGTCCAGTACCGGCAGGCGAATGCCGTACGCGAACTTGTTGACCAGAATGAAATCACCCACATCCAGTGTCGGCTTCATGGAACCCGAAGGAATCTGGAACGGCTCGACCAGAAACGAACGAAGCACCAGCACGATGAACAACACCGGGAAGAACGATTTGCCGTACTCGACCAGCAAAGGCTCCTTGTTCAAGCGCTCCACGACAGCAATGTCAGGTTCGCCCACGCTGCCCTGATAGTTGGAAATGGCAGCCCGGCGGCGAGGCGCCAGGATGACCAGATCAATCAGTGCAAGCACGCCACAGACGAAGACAGCGATGACCAACAACAGCGGGAAATTTAGTGACATAGGACCTGACTATTCCAACCTGAGCACTGCAAGGAAGGCTTCCTGTGGAATTTCCACGTTGCCGACCTGCTTCATGCGTTTCTTACCGGCCTTTTGCTTCTCCAGCAATTTACGCTTGCGGCTGACGTCACCGCCGTAGCATTTGGCCAATACGTTCTTTCTAAGCGCCTTGACGGTTGTCCGGGCCACAATCTGACCGCCGATAGCCGCCTGAATTGCCACGTCGAACATCTGTCGAGGGATCAGCTCTTTCATCTTCTCGGTCAACGCACGCCCTTTGTAGTGTGCGTTGTCGCGGTGAACGATCAGGGCCAGGGCGTCGACCTTCTCGGCGTTGATCAGAACGTCGAGCTTGACCAGGTTGGCCGACTGGTAACGATCAAAATGATAATCCAGCGAAGCATAACCGCGGCTGACAGACTTGAGACGATCGAAGAAATCCAGAACCACTTCGTTCATCGGCAAATCGTAGCTCACCTGGACCTGCGTGCCGAGGAACAGCATGTCGTGCTGTACGCCACGTTTTTCGATGCACAACGTAATGACGTTGCCCAGGTGCTCCTGCGGCACAAGAATATTTGCGCGAACGATGGGCTCGCGCATGTCTTCGATGGCCGAGAGGTCAGGCAGCTTGGATGGGTTATCGACGTAAATCGTTTCGCCGGTCTTCAGCAACAGCTCGAAGATTACGGTTGGCGCGGTGGTGATCAGGTCGAGATTGTATTCACGCTCCAGGCGTTCCTGGATGATCTCCATGTGCAGCATGCCGAGGAAGCCACAGCGGAAGCCGAAGCCCAGCGCATCGGAGCTCTCGGGCAGGTATTGCAGTGAAGAGTCGTTCAGGGTCAGCTTCTGCAGCGCTTCACGGAAGTCTTCGAAGTCGTCCGAGCTGACCGGGAACAGGCCTGCATAGACTTGTGGCTGAATACGCTTGAAGCCGGGCAGCACGTCGACGTCGGGCGTGGTGCTCAGGGTCAGGGTGTCACCGACCGGCGCACCGTGAATGTCCTTGATGCCGGCGATGATGAAGCCTACTTCGCCCGCTTTCAGATCGACGGTTGCCGTGTGCTTGGGGTTGAACACGCCCACGCTGTCGACCAGATGCAGCTTGCCGGTCGACTTGACGAGAATCTTGTCGCCCTTCTTGACGCGGCCGTGGCGCACACGCACCAGGGACACGACGCCCAGGTAGTTGTCGAACCAGGAGTCGATGATCAACGCCTGCAGCGGATCTTCGATATTGCCGGTCGGTGCCGGAATGGTTGCGACCAGACGCTCGAGGACCTCATCCACGCCCATGCCGCTCTTGGCGCTGCACGCCACGGCATCGGTGGCGTCGATGCCGATGATCTTCTCGATCTCTTCCTTGACGCGGTCCGGATCGGCCTGCGGCAAGTCCATCTTGTTCAGTACCGGCATGACCTCAAGGCCCTGCTCAATGGCGGTATAGCAGTTGGCGACCGATTGCGCCTCGACGCCCTGCCCTGCATCGACCACCAGCAACGCACCTTCGCACGCGGCCAGAGAACGGCTGACTTCGTAGGTGAAGTCGACGTGCCCGGGGGTGTCGATGA
>Ga0308164_10000515_pt1 | contig 62748 bp, 48 predicted proteins | sample PhyTR2_FD_201031 | JGI IMG/M metagenome (GOLD analysis project Ga0308164, IMG submission 201031) | Phyllosphere microbial communities from UC Gill Tract Community Farm, Albany, California, United States - DLSLT.R2 | ecosystem: Host-associated > Plants > Phyllosphere > Unclassified | place: USA... | reverse complement strand
AGCGCCCCTGCGGCATAACTGACCAGCGTGGCGTCGTCCGGATGATGTTGTGGACCCATCATGATTCCTCTATCCGCGAGCGCAATTTTTGAAACGCCAGGCGCAGGCAGGACTTCACCGTGCCGAGCGGCATACCCAGGCGTTCGGAAATCTCCCGGTGGCTGAGCGCTTCGAAATACGACATTCGCAACACTCGGGCCTGATCGGCGGGCAGGTTCTGGATGGCGATGTTGAGTTGTTGCTCCTGGCGCTGGCTGTAATCGAGTGTTCGATCTACCGGGGCCTCCAGACGCTCGAGTTGTTCCAGTGAGTTCTGCACCTGCACCCAGCCACGGTCCTTGCGCACACTGTCGATGTACAGGTTGCGTGCGATGCGAAACAACCATGTCCCCAGGCTGGCCTTGGCCGGGTCGAACGAATCGGCCTTGTGCCACAGTTTGAGCAGCACCTCCTGCACCAACTCTTCGGCCTGACCTTCTGGCACATTCAGCCCGGTGAGGTAGCGCAACAGGCGCGGAGCGAAGTGATCGTAAATGCGCATGAAGCTGTCGCGGTCCCTCTGGCGGGCCACGGCGGTGACTTCATCGATCCAAAGTCGGGTGATTGTCGATTCGCTGTGAGAGGGGGACAAGTGACAGAAGGTCCTGAGACTGGCAGTTATGCGCATGATCCACCTTCTGATCACCATTGTGTGGGTTTGGTTCGCTATGCAGAGGTGTTACGTAACGGGGTGGGGGGTGGATCATAGGATGTGACGAGCGGCGCATCCGTTCAGGTGCAAGAATCCTTGGACTTGGAAGGTGTGTTTAGCGAGTTGCTCGGTCATCCAGACGAAGACCATCAGTGCGCTGAAATTCTCGCAGGTTGTGGGTGGCAACGATCAGCCCAGGAGAACGGGCCTTACGACCATTAGCTGTCATTTCTGACAGTAGAGTGAAAAATGCTTTTTGCTTAATCTGACTTTTGGAGACCATCAACGTCAGGGAGACAATCATGGATACTCATGTCACGCACGCTTCGTTCTCGCAGGTCCGACTCGCCAGCCTGTTGTTATTGGTCATCGTTTGCACGGGGCTTTTTTTCGCGCCAGAGCGATCACAGGCTGAGGTTGCAAACCTGGCGACTTGTCCGGTAGGAACTCACACCGCAACTTGGTCGCCAGGAGTGACCAATACCGCCAAGACTACCGACGTGGTGACGACAAGCAATTGGGGACCGTGTGTTTTACCTTCATTTCCCCTGGTAGTCAGCGCTTCGTCCATACAAAGTTTTCAGGCCCCTTTATCCTGTCAGTCTTTACTGCTGCAAACGTCCAATGTGGTATGGATCATCACCTGGAGCGATGGGGTGACCAGCACTTACACGTTCAATACGAGTTTCAATACTGTGAACGGTCTGATTACAGCCGTTCTGGGTGTCGGGACAATTACAGATGGCCGTTTCAAGGACGCCACTGCGTTGAGTACATTTGAGCTTGTTAATTTTCAGGCCGCGTTGAATAACAGCTGCGGCACTACGACCGGTGTCACCGGTGTCAGCGGCCTTTCAACGCTGGTCATTACCCCGTAATGACAGACGCCAGGCTCGCACGCATAAGGCCTGCTACAAACTCTTGTCTTGCAGGCCGACCCCCAACCTCATCTACCCCCCATGCCTTAAAAAGGCTCAATCCCGGATGCCTCGACAGGTGATGGGCGTTCACCGGGTGGCTGACGGGCTCAAAACATAAGAGGCGTTGCAGTTATCGTGTTGAGGTCATTGGCTTACCCAATCTTCTACCCTCAGCCCCTCGACGCGTCGGAATTCACGCTGATTATTAGTGATCACCACCAGGCCTAGAGAGCGGGCGTGTCCTGCAATCATTTGATCGTACGGGCCGATCGGTGTGCCCGATCTAGCCAGTTCGGCTCTGATCATGCCGGTATGAGCCGCAGCGTCGCTATCGTAAGGGAGCACTTCAAGACGCGCTGTGAAACCCTCTACAACAGCAAGGTTTCTTTCGGGGCTCAAAGACTTTTCTGCGCCGTAGACAAGCTCCATCAACGTGATCGCGCTGATACATAGCTGTCCGTGATGGAGGTTGAAGGCTTCACGCACCGAAGTTGGCTTGTTCTTTATAGTGAAAATGCAAATATTGGTGTCAAGCATGTACTTGAGCATCAGAGCGATTCGCGCTGCTGTTCTGCTGGTTGTTCACGCTCTGCCATGAAATCATCACTGACACTTTCACCATCGAACCAGCTGTTCCACATTTCACCGGCGGGGGAAATAATGCGGGTTCTGCCCACGGCTACGACATCGACACGTTTCACGTCGTCTGGCAAGGCGACCGCTTTTGGCAGTCGGACAGCCTGGCTTCGATTGCTTTTGAAGACTGTGGATTGTTCCATGAGTGCTTCATCCTTGGCTGATGTATCAGATGAATAAGAATATGTTTTTTTGGGGATATGTCAACGGGATATCCCGGCCTGTTCTGTAACTTGAAATGAGTCAACAGGACACTTATTCATGACCCCCGCCTCAGGTCTTTGTAACGAAGACTGAACTCCAGCGTCACTGATTCCCTCTGCCGCAACAGCTTCAACCCCGGCCGTCCTGGCAAATGATGCGCGTTGACCGGGTGGCTGACCGGCTCGAAGCAAAAGAAATCCAGCCCCGGCGGGCAAAACACCAGAAAGTATTCGCTGCCGGTGGCCTGGCAGTGCAATTCGTAGCCCAGATCCGGCTGGCTGATGATGCTCTGGCCATCCCAGCCGGTGAAACCGTTGTCCAGACGTGTGTCGGGCAAAGCGTTGCCGTGACGGAAGTCCCACTCGGCGGGCAGGTCCTGCAAGGCGCGGGGCAAACCGGCTTCGTCGCACAGCCAGACCTGCGCAGCCTTGGCCTGCAAACGAGTGTGGGCGGTGCGCGGCAAGTACGGGTGCAGGCCCAGCCCGTGCCAGACGGCGCGGCTGTCCTGATGAGTGGTGGTCAGTTTGATGCTCAGCGTGCCCTCGCGCAGGGTGTAGCGCAGCTGTGCGCGGTAGGCGAACGGCGTCTGGCTGTCGAGTTGCAGGCAGACCTGCTCTGCGCTCTGTTCGATGACGGTCCATGCCTGCTGCCAGGCGCTGCCATGGATCGGCAGCGGGTCGTTGGCGCTGTTTGGCTCCAGGGCCAGCCAGCCGTCTGGTGTCTCGAAACCGCCGTTGCCGATCCGGTTCGACCACGGCGCCAGCGGGTAGCAGGCCAGCCGACGGGGCGTCCCGGCCGCCAGAGCCTGTTCGTCGCTGGCGCGCAGCAGCGGTTGCCCGCTGGCCAGGACGGTCCAGTTGACGATACTGCCGCCGATGTCGGGGGCCAGTGTCAGACGGGTCAGGCCATCTTCAAGGGTCAGTACGTTCGTGGACATGCTTCAAAGCCTTTCTGGATGATTGAGAGTCAGGCGACTGGGCGCGACGCCAGGTCAGCAGCACGATACCGCTGACGACGATCAGCCCGCCGACCACCTGACCGCTGCTGAGCAATTGATCGAGAATCAGCCAGCCAAACAGCAGGCTCGCTACCGGTTCGATGTTCATCACTGGCGCGTTGCGGGCGATGTCCAGCCGTGCCATGCAGATGAACAGCAGCGAGAAACCCAGCCCGTACAAAACCACCAGGCTGGCCAGTGCGGTCCAGCCGACAGAACTCGTCGGCAGACCCACGCCGCCGGGCAGCAAGCCGCTGCTGCCGGCGATGGCCGCGACGACGAACACCACGGCCATGGTCAGCATGCTGCGTACGCTGCCGCGCATGCCCGCCAGTTTGTTATCGGTAATCCACAGCGCAAAGGCGAACACCACCGCAGCGGTAGACGCGTAGGCGATACCCTCCAGCCATTGCGGCTCGCTGCTGCCGGGGTTCGACAGGCGCTGTGGCACGTCCAGCGCCAGCGTCAGGCCAAACAGAATCAGGCCCATCAGGCCTGCGGCACGCCGCGTCGGCCGGGCACCGCCCAGCGCCCAGGTCAGTAACGCCAGCAGGATCGGCGAGACATTGACCACCAGCAAGGCCAGAGCCACCGGAATACGCGCCACCGCCGAGTAGATGCAAAAGCTCTGAGTGGCGATCAGCAACCCCAGAAGCAGCTGCCAGCGCCAGGTGCTGGCGGGCAGACTGAGCCTTTCACGCTGCCAGAGCACCAGACTGGTCAGCACCAGCAAGGTCACACCGGAGCGACAGAGAATAGCCAGCAGCAGGCCGGTGTCATGATCGAAGGCAATGCGTGCCGCGATGTGGTTGCCGGCAAACGAACAGGCCAGCAGCGCGAGGATCAGCACGGCGATGTGGCGCGGAAACAGGGTAGGGGCAGACATACGCAAACCAGCCTCCTTGGCTGGATAACAGAGGTGCATGCCGGAGCGCTTTCAAGCGCTCCGGCAGCTTTGCAACGGGAGACGTCAGAGCACGACGCTCGGCAGCCACAACGAGATGGCAGGAATGTAGGTCACCAGCATCAGCACCAGGAACAGCGCGACATAGAACGGCACCAGTGCTTTTACTGTGGCTTCGATGGTGACTTTACCCACCGCGGCACCGACAAACAGCACCGCGCCCACTGGCGGGGTAATCAGCCCGATCCCCAGATTGACCAGCATGATCATGCCAAAGTGCACCGGATCGATACCGACGCCAACGATGACCGGCAACAGAATCGGGGTCAGGATCAGAATCAGCGGCGCCATGTCCATGACCGTGCCGAGCAGCAGCAACATCACGTTGATGCACATCAGGATCACGTAGCGGTTGTCCGACAGGGTCAGGAACGCGGTGGTGATCTTCATCGGGATTTCCATCAGCGTCAGGATGTAACCGAAGCTGGCGGCAAAACCGATCAGGATCATCACGATGGAAATGGTGCGTGCCGCCCGGTGCATCAGTTTGGGCAGGTCGCGCCATTTGTAATCGCGGTAGATGAACATGGTGACGAAGAACGACCAGAGCACGGCAATGGCTGCCGACTCGGTGGCCGTGAAAATCCCCGACAGAATGCCGCCGAGAATGATGACCATGGCCATCATGCCCCAAAGCGCTTCACCGGCAATTTTCAGTGCCTGGCGCAGCGGGATCACTTCACCCTTGGGGTAATTGCGCTTGCGCGCGAAGACCATGCACAGGCCCATCATCACTGCGCTGAGCAGCAGGCCCGGGAGGATGCCGGCCATGAACAGCGACGCGATCGACACCGTGCCGCCTGCCGCCAGCGAATAAAGCACCGAGTTGTGACTGGGTGGCGTCAGCAGCGCCTGCACCGAGCCGCTGACGGTCACTGCCGTCGAGAAGTCCCGCGGGTAGCCGTTGCGTTCCATTTCCGGGATCAGCACCGAGCCCACCGAGGCCGTGTCGGCCACCGAGGAACCCGAAATCGCGCCGAAGAAGGTCGAAGCCACGATATTGACCAGCGACAGGCCGCCACGCACGAAGCCCACTAGCACCGCGGCAAAGGCGACCAGGCGTCGCGACATGCCGCCTTCGGCCATGATCGCTCCGGCCAGCACGAAGAACGGAATCGCCAACAGCGAGAATTTGTTCACGCCACCCGCAATCTGGATCATCAGCGCATCGGCCGGGATGTCGATCCACCAGGCACCGATCAGGGCTGAAAGGCCCAGCGCGTAGGCCACCGGCATGCCGATCAGGATCAACGCGATAAAGCTGCCCAACAGTATAAAAGCGTCCATTTATGCGGCACCTTCGCTTTCTTCAATGACGTCGAAACGCATGACCGCGCGATGACTCTGGTCACCCAGCAATAACCTTTCCAGGACGAAGACCAGGGTTACGAGGCCGCCGAGGGGAATCGGCAGATAAGAGATGCCGACACGCAGAAACGGCAGTTCGCCGACGAATTGATTCCAGGTGGTGGCGCACAGCTTGAAGCCCTTGAAGATCATGAACAGGGCGACGATCGCCATCAGAATCTGCACCACCACACTGGCGACTCTGCGCACCTGCTGAGGCATGCGGTCCACGGCCATCGACACGGCCATGTGCGCACCGGCCCGGTAACTGGCGGCGGCGCCGAAGAAGGTAAACACCACCATCAGCAGGATGGCGGTGGGTTCAGGCCAGCTGGAGCCGCTGCCGAGTATGTAGCGGGCAAAGATGCCCCAGGGGATGATCAGGGTCATGATCAACACCGACAGGCCGGCAATGCCGATGCAGACCCGGTAAAGCGTGTCGTTGATGCGCAATAGCGTATTTTTCATAAGGCTCACCACTGCGGCGGCGAACGAGCTGGTGCTCGTTCCCGCTGCTTGATCGGGACAGGCTTATTGGGCCGCTTGGGGGGTGCTCGCCGCCAGTGCAGGATTGGTCTGGACCGCTTCGATGCGGCTGATCAGATCCTTGTAAGGCGTGCCGAATTTGTCGCGTACCGGCTGGGTCGCGTCGTAGAAGGCTTTCTTCTGCTCAGGCGTCAGCGTGATGAACTCCACGCCAGCAGCCTTGAGCTTGGTCTCGGCTTCGGCCGACGACTTGTCCCAGAGCACGCGTTCTTCCATCTGCGCTTCACGCGCCAGCTTTTTCACCAGCGCCTGCTGCTCGGGATTGAGCTTTTGCCACGTGGTTTTCGACATCACGATGGGCTCGGGCAGAATCAGGTGTTCGGTCATGGTGAAGAACTTGGCGTTCTGGTAGTGGTTGTGCTGGAAATACGTCGGCGGGTTGTTTTCCGCACCGTCAATGACGCCGGTCTGCAGGGCGCTGAAGATCTCGCCGGTGGCCATGGCGATGCCGTTGCCGCCCATGTCGTTAATGGTTTCGATGAACACCGGGTTGCCCTGAACGCGGATTTTCATGCCTTTGAGGTCGGAAATCTGACGTACCGGCTTCTTGGTGTACAGGTTGCGGGTGCCGCCATCCATCCAGGCCAGGGCCACCATGTTGAATTCGGAGTTGGTGATCTTGTCGAGAATTTCCTGACCGATCTCGCCATCGATGATGGTGCGCATGTGCGCCTGATCACGGAACACGAACGGCAGGTTGAAGACGTTGACGTCCGGCACTACCGGGCCGACGATGCCGAGGCTGACGCGGGTCATCTGCACGGCGCCGCTCTGCACCTGCTCAACGACTTCCTTCTCGGAGCCAAGCACACCGCCCGCGTACATCTTGAAACTGATCTCGCCTTTGGATTGATCTTCGAGTTTTTTGCCCATGTTCTGCTCTGCCACGACCGGCGCATAGCCTGCCGGGTGAACTTCGGCGAACTTGATTTTGACCTCGGCGTGGGCCATGCCCGACACACAGAAGGCCAGCGGAAGTGCTGCGATGAGAAGCTTGCGTTTGAAATCCATGGATATCTCCGATTTTGTTATTTTTGGTCGAGCTACGGGATTTTCGGTAGGGCGCTGTCAGCCCTGAAACGTGGGTTCCTCCAGGCCCTGGACGCCAGGTCGCAGTGCGAACACGCCACCGGCCAGTGGCTGATCGCCAATATCACCACCCGGGCGAATGGACGTCACGAACAGGGTGTCCAGATTGGGGCCGCCAAAGGCACACATGGCTGGCTTTTTCACCGGCACGACCAGAGAGTGATCGAGTTCGCCGGCGGGGGTGAAGCGATGAACCAGGCCTTCGTCGTTGCCACAGATCCAGTAGCAGCCATCGGTGTCGATCGCCGCGCCGTCGGGACGACCCAGGTGTTGGTTCATGTCGACGAACAGGCGGCGATTGCGCGGCGTGCCGCTGTCAGTGTCGTAATCGAACGCCCAGATCTGCTGCACGCTGGGGTGCGAGTCGGACAGGTACATGATCTTGCCGTCGGGGCTGAACGCCAGGCCGTTGGGGACGATGAAGTCCTTGAGCTGTGCGTCCAGCGTGGTCTGGCTGGCGCTGTAGCGATATAACGCCCCCACCCTCGCACCGGCGGCCATGTCCATGAACATGGTGCCCGCCCAGAAACGACCCTGTCGGTCGCAGCGGCCGTCATTGAAGCGCATGCCAGCCTGCGCGTGTTCGACGCTGGCCAGAAGCGTGCTGATCAGGCTGCCGTCTTCGCAGGGCTGCAAATGAAAGATTCCGTTCTCCATCCCCGCCACCCAGCCGCCCCGGCTATCGGCGGCGATACAGGCAAGCATTTGCGGCGCTTTCCAACTGCGTGTGCTGTTCTGCTTGAAATCCCAGCGATGCAACTCGCCCTTGGGAATATCCACCCAGTACAACGCTTGATCACGCACGCTCCAGACCGGGCTTTCGCCGGTGGCGTTCTGTGCATCGACAATCAGTTCGGCATCCATGACGGTTCGTGTCTCCAGAGTGCTGCGAGAGGAAAGCGCTGCTTATTGGTCGCCGAACGGTCCTGACGCCACAAAGGCTCCGCCCTGGTACAGCATTGCCGGGTCATCGGCTGCTGGCAGCGGCTGGGCTTCGACCTTCTCGCGAAAAACTTCCGAGCTGTCTTTCGGGGTGTAGTCCAGTTTGCTGGCCAGGCGGTTGTCCCACCAGACGGTCTTGTTGTCCGAGACGCCGTAGACCACGGTATGGCCCACGTCTGGCGTGTACAGCGAGCGCTCGATCAACTGGGTCAGGTCAGCAAAGCTCAGCCAGGTGCTCATCATTCGGCGGTTTTGCGGTTCGGCAAACGACGAGCCAATGCGGATGCTCACGGTTTCGATGCCGTAGCGATCGAAGTAGAAGCTGGCCATGTCTTCGCCGTAGGACTTGGACAGACCGTAGTAGCTGTCCGGGCGGCGAGGGGAGTGCGCGTCGATGGTCTCGGTCTGCTTATAGAAACCGATCACGTGGTTGGAGCTGGCGAAGATCACGCGTTTCACGCCGTGCCGGCGGGCGGCTTCGTAGATGTGGAACACGCCGCAGATATTGGCGCCGAGGATCTCCTCGAACGGTCGCTCGACCGATACACCGCCGAAATGCACGATCGCGTCGACGCCTTCTACCAACTGGTGTACGGCATCCTTGTCGGCCAGATCGCAGACCTGAACTTCTTCACGGTCGTCGACAGCGGGCGCCATTTCGGCAATGTCGGAAAGCCGCAGCACGTTTGTGTAAGGGCGCAGTGTTTCGCGCAATACCTTGCCCAGGCCACCTGCCGCGCCGGTCAGCAGGAGGCGATTGAAGGGAGTTTGAGTGGTATGAGCCGATGCCATGAGAGAAGTCCCGATTGTTATTTTTGTCATCTGTTGTCGTATGACTTGCCGGATTATCGGCACCGCATACGCTGATTGTCAACGCGGCCAAGGTCTAAAAACGGGCTGGGCACGCACTTGGCCGGATACATTTGTAACAAGGCAAAACCTGCCGCTGCCGACAGGCTCTGCCACCGGTTTCAGAGCAACGAAATAGGGTAGCTGACGAACACGCGGTTCTCGTCGAATTCGTTGGTGCTGAAATCACGACGCAGGCTGGAGTTGCGCCATTTGACGTTCAGATTCTTCAGCGCACCGCTCTGTACGGTATAGGCCAGTTCAGACTCCCGACCCCACTCCTTGCCGTCAGTGATGTTGCCGGTGTGTACATTGTCGCCGCTGATGTAGCGGTTCATCAGGGTCAGACCGGGTACGCCCAGCGTCGCGAAGTTGTAGTCATGACGCAGCTGCCAGGATTTCTCTTTGGCGTTGTCGTAGCTGGAGTTGTAACTGTCGTTGGCCAGCGTACCGCCACTGGTGCCGTTGACGCGCATCCACGCCGTGTCGCCCGTCAGCTTCTGCAGACCGACATAGAAGGTGCTGCCGCCGTAGCGGGCAGAGAGCAGCGCGTAGGCCGTCTTGTTATCCAGATCGCCGGCCAGTTTGTTGCCGTCTTCCTTGCCGATGAAGTAACCCAGGTTCGCGCCCAGCGTCCAATTGCCGAGCGGCTGGCTGTGCAGCAGGTTGAAGAATTGCTGCTGATAGATGTCCTGCAGCTCCGAGTACCAGACGCCTACCTGAGTGCGTTTGTCGTTGAAGACATACTCGCCGCCGCCGAAGTTGAAGCGGTCCGAGGTGAATGCGCCTCGCCCGTTCAGCGACATGTCTTCCATGCTCGCATCGTTGCGCGGGCTGTTGCCGCGGAATTGCCCGCCGTACAGCGTCAGGCCGTCGATTTCCTTGGAGGTGACCTGGCCGCCGCGAAACGTCTGCGGCAACGAACGACCGTCATCGGAGCGCAGGATCGGCAGCACCGGCATCCACTCGCCGACCTTCAGTTCGGTCTTGGAAATCCGCGCCTTGCCCGCCACGCCCAGACGCCCGAAATCATCGGCTGGACGACCGTCGCTGTGGATCGGCAGCAACTGAGTGCCACCCGTACCCTTGCCGCCATCGAGCTTGAGCGAATACAGGCCCAGCACGTCAACCCCGAAACCCACCACACCCTGGGTGAAGCCCGACTTGGCGTCGAGAATGAAGCTTTGCGTCCATTCCTCGGCCTTGTTCTGTGGGGCCGCACTGTTCGGGAAAGCCGGGTTGGTGAAGTTGCGGTTGAAGTAGGCATTACGCAGGTTGAGCGTGGCCTTGGTGTCGTCGACGAAACCTTCGGCCATGCCAAGCATCGGGAATATCAGCGTCATGCCGCCGACGCCCAGCAGGATGCGTGAGCGGGTAGTGTGAGATGTCATTATTGTTGTGCTCCCTTGTTTAGTGAAACCGTCCCCTTTCCTGGCCGCGCGCGCGCGGCGGCCGACACCTTCGAGGATTACGTGATGCCTGTCGCCAGGCATGGCCTCGACCTGCAGGCGGCCGAGTACCGTTCGCTGTGTTTCAGCGAATGTTTTGAATCGAGAAGGGTGTCTGGTCGTGCGAGTTTTCAGTAAACGAGGCGTCACTGATCAAGGCTTCGATGATTGAGCCCTTGCTGATCGAGCGGGCAGGCGCGGCGTGAGTGTTCATGATGGACTGGCCTCGGTGTTGTTTTTATTTTTGGCGTTATAGGTTGTCGTACAACTGCGGGGATTATTTGCAGACCGTCGCCGCGTTGTCAACGCACCCATAGTCGAGGTTTAACGATTCACCGGCCATTTAAAGCGCCACTGATACCAAAATTAAATGCGAGTGAACGCTGCGGGCGGGTGTGCAGTCCACCCGGTATCCCGTTCATTTTTTGGAGACTGCCGAATGAATCGTTTCACCCAGAAAGTCATCGTCGTCACAGGTGCCGGTTCCGGAATCGGCGAAGCGACCGCCAAACGTTTTGCCGAGGAAGGCGCGAGCGTGGTGCTGGTCGGCCGCAATCACGACAAGCTGGCCAAGGTGGCGGCACAACTGAAAGGCGAAGGGCACTTGGTCAGAGCTACGGATGTGGCCGACCCGAGCGACGTGGAAGCGCTGTTCAAGGAAGTGGCGACCCGCTTTGGGCGTCTGGATGTGCTGGTCAACAATGCCGGCATCGTCAAGTCCGGCAAAGTGACCGAGCTGGGCATAGAAGACTGGAAAGAGCTGATGTCGGTGGACCTGGACGGCGTGTTCTATTGCACCCGCACCGCCATGCCGGCACTGATCGCCAGCCAAGGCAACATCATCAACGTCTCGTCGGTGTCCGGTCTGGGCGGCGACTGGGGCATGAGCTTCTATAACGCGGCCAAGGGCGCCATCACCAACTTCACCCGTTCGCTGGCCATGGACCATGGCGCTGACGGCGTACGCGTGAACGCCGTCTGCCCCTCGCTGACCCGCAGCGAGCTGACCGAAGACATGCTCGGTGACAAAGCATTGATGGCCAAATTCATGGAGCGCATCCCACTGGGTCGCCCGGGCGAAGCCGAAGACGTCGGCGACGTGATCGCCTTCCTGGCCAGCGACGACGCGCGCTTCGTGACCGGCGTCAACCTGCCGGTAGACGGTGGCCTGTCGGCGTCCAACGGGCAGCCGCCACAGGCGTGACTGTCAGGGGGGGCAGAAACAATCAAGCCCGGTAAAGACCGGGCTTGATGTCAACGCAGGGTGATCAGATCCGGAAGTGGCTGACCATCGTCTGCAACTGCCCGCCCAAGCGCGCCAGCTCGACGCTGGACGCGGCGGTTTCTTCGCTGGCCGAAGCGGTCTGCTCGGACACATCGCGCACGTTGACGATGCTGCGGCTGATTTCTTCAGCAACCGCGCTTTGCTCTTCAGCGGCGTCAATCTTCTAACTGCTTGGAGACTGAAAGTGTCGGCGGGTGCTGTTTATCTAAAGCTTTAGCGCCTCAAAACCAAGGCGGCAAAGGGCAGGTAAAGTAGAAGAAGGCGACAGGTAAGTTGACGCTCACCGGTAAGTCAACGGCAAAAAGCCTACCTTACTTGGTAATTCGGGTTCATTTTGGATATGCTCCTTGGCCATTAGGTTTCGCTAGCGCACAGTAACGACCACATGATGAGCCTCCGTAAGTGCTTCATTGCTAAGCGGTCAGGCAAAAGCTCAGCGAGGCCGGCTTCCAGCAAGTCAGAGCGCTCAAGGGCGTTTCGTTCATGTCTAGGTCGTAGCGGTGAGTTGCAGGCGCACCAGACGCAAGCCCAATAGCCAGAAGCCAGCCATGTCGCAACCAATAAAAATCGCCGAGCTTTTTGCAAGCCTGCCCTCTCAGGTCGGTGCGGAGTATGCTTATAGCCAGGCAATTATGGGGCTTGACGTGCCAGGCATCAGTGCTATTTACGGTCTCCACCTGGCCATCTGGCAATTGCGCGATCAGGATCTGCAAAACGATTTTCCACTCGACACACTTGATGGACGTTGCCGGTTTCTAGCTTGGTGTGTATTACATGGCCGCCGTGAATATGCGGCTCTTAGCCAGCTGACACCGTTCTGGAAAACACTCTCCCAACCGGCCAGTGTGCCTTCCAGCGAATGGTCCGGCGGTATTTCGCGCTTCCTGCAACTGGTAATTCATGGACGCAGCGATCTTGGCATCGATTCTGAACTGAAAACCTCCGATGCACAGCGTGATGCACTTTACTGGTTTTTCGGGTCTGGTGGCTGGCAGGATCTGGCGGTGAGCGGGCAGGATGTCCCCGGTTGGCAACGGCGCTTTCTGCTGGATCAACCTGATCTGCTCAAAAGCCGTTTCGCACGCCTACTGTTAGAGAAGCGGCCAGACCTGCAGGCCATATTCCGGCAGGATACCGCTGCAGGCCTCGCGGGATTCAAGGGCTGGCTTGCCCAAAATGCCCCGCATGAAACGGGACTGCCATTGCTGCAGAAAATCCCGCTCCAGGCATGGCCTGAAGACACCGCCCAGTCATTCCAACACAGCAATGAGAGCTTCGGCGTAAACCTGATCGGCTATGCCTTCGGCGAGCTGGGTATCGGCGAGGATGTCCGCATGGCCGCGCATGCTTGCCAGGCTGCAGGCATACCCTTCTGCGTCATCGATTTCGCCCCAGGCAGTAACGTCCGCCAGCAGGATCGCAGCATCGCGCAGTGGGTAACAGACACCCCTCGCTATGGCATCAATATCGTTTGTCTTACCGCTATGGAACATCTGAGGCTCTTTCTTACATGCGGTGCCGAACTATTTCGCGGTCGCTACACCATCGGCTACTGGCCATGGGAGCTGCACAACTGGCCAGCCAACTGGGAGCACTGCTTCAACCTTATCGACGAGGCTTGGGCATCGAGCCGACATATCGAACAGGCCATGCTGCGTGCCAGACCGGTTCCGGTGCGTTGGATGCCGATGGCCGTTCGCCTGCCCGACGAAGTCGATATCACCACCGCACCGCGCCAGCGAGCACGTTTTGGCTTGCCGCAGGATAAAACACTGTTCGTGTTTTCCTTCGACGGAAACTCCTTTATCTCTCGCAAGAATCCGCTTGGCGTTGTCGAAGCCTTTTTGCGTGCTTTCACGAGCGCAGACCAACAGGTCGGTCTGGTCATCAAGTGCATGCGCCCTGACCCGAAAAACTCGATCTGGAAGCAAATCCAGTCTGCCGCCCAGAATGACTCGCGTATCCTCATCATTGATGCGATGCTTGAAAAAAACGATGTATTGGAGCTGTACCGTGCCTGCGATTGCTTTGTATCCTTGCACCGGGCCGAGGGGTTTGGGCGCGGCATTGCCGAAGCCTTGTTACTCGGGTTAGAGGTCATCGCCACGGATTACGGCGGAAATACTGATTTCTGCCGTGCGGCGGGCGCGCAGCTTGTTCCTTTCCGCTTGCAAGCTCTAGAGCCGGATGAATATATCGAGGCGGTAGGTCAATTCTGGGCAGAGCCGGATATCGGCGCGGCAGCGCAGGCTATGATTGACGTCGCCAATCGGCTATCCAGTGAAATTGAATGTTCACCTTTGGTACTTGGGCAGCGCTTTAACGAAATTTTCTCTACTGCTGCCATTGGGACGGCTTATCGCCGCCGAATAGCCGACTTGATCGAACTCAAGTGGCAACCATAGTGAATCAACATCATGATGCGCTTCATGCGGGAATGCTGTCCTTCGGCAATGGCCTCCTTCTCTGGCTGATAGCAGCAGCCGTCATGATGGTCGAGCCTGCAGAGGCCGCACAGATTATGCGAGGGGGCAAGCCGCAAGACGTAGCGATCATCGGCACTGCGAAGTTAACAGAAGGCGAAAAGCAACGCTGCTTACTTAAAGAAAAATTTAAAGGTCTCTGGAAAATATCCAGAGATGAGAAAACCCGAAACAATCAGGCTTCACATAAAATGAGGTCCAGTCCGGAAACTACCTGGATGAAGACGAAAGCGCTAGAGTTTGTGACACTTACGGAAGAAGAAGATGACGGAAAGTATTAAGTATTCGATAGATAAGTTTACAAAAAAAACTCTAGATGGCTGGATATTTTCGCCGGACACGCCAGGGAAGCATAAAGAGATAGGGATAACGACTAGTAACAGAAAGATGAAAGTAACGGCGAGCAAGTATCGGGCCGACCTGGAGCAATCAAAGATAGGGAGTGGCGACCACTCGTTTAATATCGTTTTTCACCCTGAGCTCTCGGAGGACGAGTACCTGTCTGCAAAGATTATGGAAATCAGCACAGGAATAAGTCTCCAAAGCGCTGATCAGCTTTCAGCACAGAGATTGGCGACAAAAAAAACAGTCTATTTAGAAGTGTCAGACCTGATTAACTTTCTGCGCCACGAAAAAAGAGTGACTGGTATACAGCGTCTTGTTTCTCAGTTGTGCCAGTCGATCATTGAGGAAGATCGCAAAAATAACTACAAGTTCTGCACGCTCCTGTCAGAGGCAGATAATAACCTCTACGAAATAGAGCGAGATGCGTTCAAGGGACTCATTGGCGCGGTATTAGGTGACATCAAAGGCGATGGATTAACGCCGTTAATAAATCTGGCCACAAGCAATACCGTCCCGGTCAATATAGCCGATGGCGATATGTTGTTCGGTACAGGGGCGTCGTTCAGCTTCCAAAACTATACATTGGCCATAAAAAAGTTAAAGTTCGAAAAGCAAATAAAGTATGGCACCATTGTTTATGATCTTATACCGTACCACAGCAGAAGCACGCTGCCTCCCGAGCTCTCTGTACGGTTTTCACTTTGGCTGTCAGAAATAGTTTCACTCTCGGATATACTGGTTTCTATATCTGAGTACACTAAAAAGGAACTCGATCGCTTCATACTCGATAAAAATATTGTTCCTAATGAATCACAGAGTACCTTCATACCCTTAGGCTCGCACCCGTCAATAAAGTCCTCCAGCAGCAAAATACAAAGCAGGTATTTTATCGAGGATGATTTCTGCATATTTGTGTCCACCATCGAAACGCGAAAAAATCACGCCGCACTTATAAAGGCCTGGGAAAAGCTGCTTGACAAAAATCCACCACAATTGATTATTGTTGGAAAAAGCGGATGGGGCTTCCATGAAGTACAGGCTCTGGTTCAAGATAATAAAGAGCTTTTCAGAAAAGTAACATTTATTCATGATGCCTCTGACAGCGACTTGGAGTGGCTGTATTCAAACTGCTTGTTCACCGTGTACCCAAGCCTGTACGAAGGGTGGGGGCTGCCGGTGACGGAAAGCCTTACAAGAGGGAAGTTCTGCATTTGCTCAAATACCACCTCGCTGCCTGAGGCAGGCGGTATCTATGCTGATTACTTTGACCCCAGAGACATTAATGATATCGCGAGCAAGGTGCTGTATTACATTGAAAACAGGTCGGAAATAAAAGCAAGAGAAGCCCTGATAGAGAGTTCCTACAGGCCTAGAACCTGGCAAGATTACGCATTGGACCTGGATAATTTGCTGGACGCTACCCACCAGAGTGATGATATAAAAGCGGTGGATACCTCCTTGAAAGGTGGGATGATTTACCGTTTTTCCAACGTGGTCAGTTCGAAGGAAAGCTTTTTTGACTACATTATTCATCGTTCAACAGCTTACTCCATCCTCAGTCAAGGAGACTGGTTTGTTCCAGAAAGTTGCGGTCGATGGTTGCAGGGGAATTACGGGGCCATAAGGATACACACTTCCCAGCCACAGCAAAAAGTAGCGGTTTACATAAAATACTGGCTGCCCCCAAACCTTGATTCGATTAGCTTTGAGATAGCCCAAAACAAAGAATATAACGACCTCATGGTTCTCAGGGACAGCGAGATAGCAGGCCATAAGCTTATTAAGATAAATGCGGTTTCCGACCAGGCCGGGTGTCTGCAAATAGAGTTCATCAGAAGAAGCCACAAGAAAAATCAGCACCCAGAGCCTCGGGATCTTTTTCTAAGCCTGATCTCTGTGGCCGTAGCACACGATCTTGGTGAAAGGATTGACATCCTTGAAGGCCTGCTTCTATAAGGCCTAAACGCAGAGTTCTGGGCACCGTGATGGCAAAATAACAAATGCTCAGTATGCGTCAGATATTTAGCGTTCGCTCCCCGAGCCTTAGGGGAGCTGCGGCGTTAAGGAGGCTATCGGAAGATAGGGAGTGTAAGCTCCGCCTTCCTGTAGTTGAAAACATACAAACTATAATGGGTGCATAAATAAATGAAGAAATCAATAGAAATTTCTGATGACGTGGTTTTTTTTATACACATACCGAAGTGTGCCGGTACTTCGCTAGGGTCTTTTTTTAATAAGATGCTCAGGCCTGACGGCCATTTTTTCTGGCATGGGCAAGACGGTGATATAAATAAACTGGCTGACGAAAATGCGTTTTTCTGCAGCGGCAGTAATGAGGCCATCAAATTTATCGGCGGGCACTTTACATTAGGTGCAGTCAATAAAATAATCTCAGATGCTCAAGTGCCTAATCCAACCATATGTTCGGTGATACGAGATCCTCTTGAGCAGGTTGAATCATATTTTCACTGGATTACTTCAGAGTCTGCTATAAAGGGAGTGGATCACCCGCTCTATGAGCACTGCAAAGGGATGACGCCGGAGGAGTTTTTCTGCGATGAAAAAAGCCTCGCTGAAGTTAGTAACATACAGACAAAATACCTACTGGGTGTGGATTGCGGTGCACGTCATAGTCACGACATCGAAAGTTTATCGCTAAGCCTTCTTCTTCAAAAGAATTCTTATATAACTGACGTGTCAGAATCCGACTGGCTGATTTCCAGGGTGGCCGAGCTTCTGCTTATCAATGATTCTAACAGTCAACAGGTCATTAGTGCCCCGAGAGAGAATGTATCAGGGGCCAGAACGTGCAAATTCGATGAAGCCACTTTAGGCATGATTAAAGAGCTATTTTGGGCTGATATCATTCTGTATGAAACATTAAATATATCGTACAAAAACGCCGTCAATAATATTTTTTTTTGAAGATAACCCCACCAAGGCATGTTCGATCCACGTTCCGCCAACGCGCGGTAGGTTGAAGATATCATCGTATTTTGCGCCGAGCGTCTCGTCGACTACCCCCTCGGGTTTTCAACCCCATAGCGGCGAACCACTGAGCCACCCGCGTGCGACGCCGAGTACCATCAGAAAACGGCCTGAGCAACACGCGCCCTCTACGCAGAGAGCCATTACCAGGTCGGTAAGACCGGTCATGATCAACTGCGGGTGGATGGCTCATCCAGCGCGCGCAGCAAGGTTTCTACGCAGACTTGCAGGCTGCTCTCGCCCGGGAACAGATGCACGTCGGGACTGACGGGTTCCTCGTAGCTGCTGTCGATGCCGGTAAAGTCCTTTAGCTCGCCTCGGCGTGCCTTGGCGTACAGCCCTTTGACGTCGCGCCGTTCGCATTCTTGCAGCGGAGTATCGACGAAGACCTCGATGAAACTGTCCTCCGAGAACAGTGCACGCACCCTGTCTCTATCAGCCCGGAACGGTGAAATGAAGGCGGTCACTACAATCATTCCAGCGTCTACCATCAATTTGGCCACTTCACCTACGCGACGGATGTTCTCCGCACGATCTTCGGCACTCATGCCTAGATCCTTGTTTAGCCCTTGGCGCACATTGTCACCGTCAAGCAGAAAGGTATGCCGCCCAGCTTTGTAAAGAGACAGCTCGAGCGAATTGGCGATTGTCGACTTGCCCGAGCCGGACAGCCCAGTCAGCCAGATACACCGCGGACGCTGGTTGAGGCTGGCTGCGCGCATGGTTTGGTCAACTTGGGTACGGTGCCAGATCACCTCTGCTTTGCTAGTGTGCTCGCGGCGTTCGTAAACGATGCCATCCGCCCAGGCCCCAACTTCCGGAAGCCAGTCCGAACTCGGCACCGCGGATACAATAAAGAACGGATTTACAAGAGTATCGGTGCGCTGAATGTAGCTTAGAGGCTCCAGCGTGGGCCAAGCCAGTACCTGACCGCCTGCTGCACTGACCACCGCATGTGCCGCCGCCGTATCCCACTCGCTGGTTGGCCCGATACGTGGATATACGTCGGGAGCACCCTCTGTAACCAGACACAGTTTTAGCGAGCTGCTTATACTGTTCAATTCAGAATGGCGCATGCCAGCCATGAAAGCATCGAACTCCACCGAGACGCACGAATGACTGTCGATGACCCGAGAGACACGCTCGTCCGCAGGGGGTACCGCCACACGAATGGCTCGTACGTTGCCATCGGCTGCGGCTTTGAAAGCACCGACACCACGTGATCCACAATAACTGACGCCGAGCGCTGGCGCATGTACCACCCCTAATACGGGCTCGCCGTGCTCAATCAGTGCAATGTTGACGGTGAGCCCGTCATTTTTCTGGCTGAACTCTTTCGTACCATCTAACGGAGTGACCAGCCAGTAGAGCGACCACTGGCGTCGGAGTTCGCTATCCATCTGGGCCGAAGCCTCAGAGAGCACAGGGATTTCCGGGGTCAGCGTCTTCAGCTCGGTTAGGATATGCCTGTGAGCAAGCTGATCGGCCTCAGTCAGCGAACTATTGTCCTGTTCGCTTTGGACGACGCGACCATGGGGATAGACGCGCATTATGATTTGGCCGGCGCCCTCGGCGATTCGGCGGATAGCTTGGATGTCGATCATGGTACTCGCTGTAATTCCCTTAATAAGCGGTTAACAAGAAGTCAGATTGCATTCCTTTCCAAATCCGCCCTGAATTCCATCGGCGTATCCAACCATTCCAAAAGGCTGTGCTTGCGGAAACGTAGCCACTCGCACCTGACTTCGGTCATAGGATTCAATGGGCTGCACTGTATATGAATTTTGAAATACCTATGCATAAATCGCCCATCCTTACCGTCGCATAGCATCATGGACATTGATTTGAGCTGTGTCATAGTGCCCGTTAATGATCATCGTCGAGCCTGTTTACTCACCGTTGCTGCTTCAGGTGAGTCCAGACTATAAACCTCGACTGCTCAAAGCCTCTTCACCGGTAATAAATGCTGGGCATACCGCCTCTAGGAGGGGCGGCTTACGCGACATCGAAGTCGAGTCCGCCAGCAAAATGCTTGCCTGTAGCCCTTCAATACCGGGGGTCAAACATTCACGAAACATATCAAAGCGTCGCCTTTGACTCGTTTTAGACACCGATGTGGAGTGACTGTCAGCGGTGCAGAAACAATCAAGCCCGGTAAAGACCGGGCTTGATGTCAACGCAGGGTGATCAGATCCGGAAGTGGCTGACCATCGTCTGCAACTGCCCGCCCAGGCGCGCCAGCTCGACGCTGGACGCAGCGGTTTCTTCGCTGGCCGAAGCGGTCTGCTCGGACACATCGCGCACGTTGACGATGCTGCGGCTGATTTCCTCAGCAACCGCGCTTTGCTCTTCAGCGGCGGCGGCAATCTGCTGGTTCATCGCCTGAATGCTCGACACCGTTTGCGTGATGCTGCCCAGTGACGTGCCAGCCTTACGGCTGAGCGTTACGCTGCTGACGGTCAGTTCACGGCTGTTGAGCATGATGCTGGACACCTGACGCGTACCGCTCTGCAACGCAGCGACCAGTGTTTCGATCTCCACGGTGGATTGCTGCGTACGTTGTGCCAGGCCGCGGACTTCGTCGGCAACCACCGCAAAACCACGTCCGGCTTCACCCGCACGGGCCGCTTCGATGGCAGCGTTGAGCGCCAGCAGGTTGGTCTGTTCGGCCACCGCCTTGATGACGTCCATGACCTTGCCGATCTTGTCGCTTTCCTGCTCCAGCTGAGTCATGGCATCGGCGGAGCGACCCACTTCGTTGGCCAGACGCTCGATCTGGGCGATCGCTTCACCCACCACCTTGTCACCGTCACGCGCTTCGCGGTCGGCGTTGGAAGCGGCCTGCGAGGCCTGTTCGGCGTTGCGCGCCACTTCTGCAACCGTCGCCGACATCTCGTGCATGGCGGTGGCGACCTGATCGGTTTCGACTTTCTGGCTGTTGACGCCAGCGCTGGTCTGTTCGGTAACCGCCGACAGTTCTTCGGCGGCACTGGCGATCTGTACGACGCTGTCGCGAATACCGCCAATCAGCTCGCGCAGGGTGCTGCCCATGCGCTGGATGCCTTGCTGCAGAACGCCGAGCTCATCGCGACGTGTCACGGCCAGGGTCTGGGTCAGGTCACCGGATGCAATACGGTCGACCACCGCCAGGGTTTCCTGCAGGGGACGGGTAATCTGCCGGGTGATGATCACTGCGGCGATGATGCCCAGAATCATAGCCAGCAATGTGCAGGTGATCTGGGTGGTACGCGCCTGTGCGCTTTCCTGATCGCGGCGATCCAGTTGCAGCTTGTACATGTCCTCGCTGATCTTGACGATATCCTGCCCTTGCGTGGTCATTTCTTTGCGCGCCTGGACAATCGTGCCCGTGGCCGCCTTGAAGTTTTGCAAGGTCGTCCGATAGGCCATCAACGAGGTTTCCAGCTGCCTGAGCTGATCGGCCTGAGTGCCACTGAAGGTCGTCTTGAGCGCGTCCAGATCCTTGATGGCCGAATCCAGTTTCGAAACAGCTGCCTGCTCGGTCTCGGGCGTGGCATTGGTGGTGTAGCCGCGCACTTCATAGCGCGCGACTCTCAAGTCATCTTTGGCATCGGTGACGAGTCGGTACTGCTCGAATCGGTTGGCGTCAGCCGGGTCCATGTTTCTGACTTCAGTCACGAGTTGCTCGAACACCGCGAGGCTTTTGCTCGCGTGGGTGGTCAGTTCATCGCGTGCAGCGGTGCTGGCCTTATAGCCACTGCGCATGTTGTTGAGGGACTTCTGGTAGTCAGCGATCACGATGCCCAACTGATCGAGCATTTTCAGGTTTTCGGGACTTTTGAACGAGGCCCGCAGTTTTTCCTGATACGCCTTGAAGCTGTCCAGCGAGGTCTGCACGGTTTCGGCAACCTTCTCGTCGCCGTCGGCCACCATGTACTGCAGGCGCGTTACGCGCAGTTTGGTCAACTGTGCATTGAGTGAAGTGATGTCACTCATCCAGTTGCTGCGATTGATCAGCCCGCCCATGCTGGTCCAGCCAGTCAGTGCAAGAATGGCTGTGAAAACAAGTACCAGACCGAAGCCAAGAGCCAGTTTCATATTCACGCTGATGTTTGCAAACCAGCTACTCATTAAATTCTCCAACAACTGCCATTAAAACGGTTTTATCCCTGAAAGGCATGGCATACAGGTCAGGGTGAGGTGAGGTACACAGACACTATCGGCAGGGAATGGCCAAGCTGAAATAAAAAATAAAGAAAGTTCCTACACGCTCCGAATATTTTTCCCCGGGCATATCATTTGCGCCGGCACAGCGTTATAAAGCAACGCGTAAGTCATTGAATTAGAAACGCCGCATTCCAGGAGGAGCGGCACACTGTCGGCTGTGTTTGCGAGATTAAAACCCTATCCGTTGCAGGCTCATTGTGGGTGCAGGGCATGACATTTTTTGTGTCGTAACTTGCTTTGACATTCGAGCCTGCTTCCAGCAGTCCTGTTGAGATGCCTTGTCATGAATTTGAAGTTTCGTCATAAGATTCTGCTGGCCGCGGCCGGTGTAGTGGTGCTGGCGTTCGCCTTGTTCACCTTTTACAACGATTACCTGCAACGCAAGACCATCAACCAGAACCTCGAGTCTTCCGTGGGCCAAGCGGGTCAACTGACTGCCAGCAGCGTCCAGAACTGGCTCAGCGGGCGCATTCTGGTGCTGGAAAATCTCACCCAGAACGTAGCTTTTCAGGGCGTCAATTCCGACCTCAGCGGGCTGGTATCGCAGTCTGCGCTGGTATCGACCTTTCAGTTCACCTATGTCGGTGACAGCAAAGGCGCGTTCACCCAACGGCCCAATGTGGACATGCCTGCGGGTTACGACCCTCGCCAGCGGCCGTGGTACAAGTCCACCGTCGACGCAGGCAAGACCATTCTCAGCGCGCCGTATCTGGCTTCCGTGGGTGGCCTGGTGGTAACGATCGCCAGCCCGGTCAAGGCGGCAGGTCAAGTCACGGGTGTCGTCGGCGGCGACCTGAGCCTCGACACGCTGGTCAAGATCATCAACTCGGTCGAGTTCGGCGGCCTGGGTTACGCCTTTCTGGTCAGTGGCGACGGACAGATCATCGTCAGTCCGGACAAGGAACAGGTAATGAAAAACCTCAAGGACGTCTACCCTGGCCAGACCATTAGCCTGGACGCGCGCCTGCGTGAGGTGACCCTTAATGGTCAGCAAAGGCTGCTGTCATTCACCCCCATCACCGGGCTGCCCTCGGCTGACTGGTACATTGGTCTGTCGATCGACAAGGAAAAGGCCTATGCGCCGTTAAGCCAGTTTCGCAGCTCGGCGATGGTTGCCGTGCTGATTGCAGTCGCCGTGATTGCGTTGCTGTTGAGCCTGCTCATTCGTGCGCTGATGCGCCCGCTGACCGACATGGGCCGTGCGATGCAGGACATCGCCCAGGGCGAGGGTGATTTGACTCGGCGCCTGAGTATTCAGGGCAAGGACGAGTTCGCCGCACTGGGCGGTTCGTTCAATCAGTTCGTGGAGCGCGTGCACGCGTCCATCGTTGAAGTGTCCTCCGCGACGCTTCAGGTGCATGACCTGTCGCAACGGGTGGTCAACTCCTCCAACTCGTCCATCGTCGGTTTCGATGAGCAGAGTGCCCGAACCAACAACGTCGCTGCAGCGATCAACGAGCTGGGTGCTGCAACCCAGGAGATTGCCCGCAACGCATCGGACGCCTCGATCCAGGCCAGTGAGGCCCGCAACCAGGCAGAAGACGGTCAGGTAGTGGTCGAGAAAACGATCCACGCCATGAGCGCGCTGTCGGCCAAGATCAGTGATTCCTGCACGCAGATCGAGCAACTCAACGCCAGCACCGAAAACATCGGCCATATTCTGGATGTCATCAAAGGCATCTCGCAACAGACCAACCTGCTGGCCCTTAACGCCGCCATCGAAGCCGCCCGCGCGGGTGAGGCCGGACGCGGTTTTGCGGTAGTTGCCGACGAGGTACGCAACCTCGCGCATCGTACCCAGACCTCTGCCGACGAGATTCACAAGATGATTGGCGGTCTGCAGACCGGTTCTCAGCATGCAGTGCTCAACATGAATGAAAGCCAGACGTCGAGTCAGGAAAGTGTCGAAGTTGCCAATCAGGCGGGCAGTCGGCTGCGCGAGGTAACACGGCGCATCGGCGATATCGATGGCATGAATCAATCGGTCGCCGCTGCGACAGAAGAGCAAACTGCTGTTGTGGAAACACTCAATATCGATATCAATCAGATCAACACGCTTAATCAACAAGGCGTGGCCAACCTTAATGAAACGCTCAAGGATTGTGCTGCGCTTTCGCAACAGGCCGGGCGTTTGAAACAACTGGTCGACAGTTTCAAGATCTGACCGTATATCCAGTAACAGAGGTCGGGCCACTGACACTTGGTAGTTGGCCCGGTCTTCAAAAGCGAAAGAGTAACAGCACCAGTGCGTGGATGTTACAGCGGCCCTGCTGGACCGTCCAATGCAATCCGCCCATGAAAAAAGCCTGCTCGGTGGCAGGCTTTTTGATCAGAGATCCTTTTTAACCTCTTTATCGATGTGCTTGTCAGCCTTGTGACGCTCTTTGTCGTCATGCTTCGCACCTTTGTCGACTTCGTCGGCGTCGTGCTTCACGCCCTTGTCCACTTCCTTGGCGTCATGATCGACACCTTTATCCAGCTCACGGTTATCGTGCCGGACACCCTTTTCCAGTTCACTCTCTGCAAAGGCGACTGGCGCTACAGCACCTGTCAGGAAGAGGGCGGCAGTTATTGAGAGTACAAGTTTACGCATGCGTTGCTCCGTCATGAGAAATGCTGGCTCGTCTTGAGCCATCATTTTCGAGCATAGGCCAGACATTCAAAGTGAAAAATGCAGTTCGTCGAAAGGCCGACTCGAGTCACGATCCAGTCCAGCCGCGGCTGTCAAACAGCTGATTTAACCAGAATGCTTTCGTCGATCTGTTCAATCGAAGTCACCCCGGTTAACGTCATCGCCACATGCATTTCCCTGGCGAAAATATCCAGCATATTTTCGACGCCACGCTGCCCATCGGCGCCCAGCGCATAGGCCATCGAACGTCCGAGCAATACGCCCTTGGCGCCGAGGGCGAGCATGCGCACCACATCAAGACCCGAGCGAATGCCGGAGTCGGCCAGCACCGTCAGGTCACTGCCGACCGCCTGAACAATAGGCGGCAAGGCCTTGGCGGTGGACAGCGCGCCATCCAGCTGGCGTCCGCCGTGGTTGGATACCACAATGCCGTCCGCGCCAAAACTCAGCGCATCCCTGGCATCCTGCGGATCGAGAATGCCCTTGATGATCATCGGGCCTTGCCAGAACTCACGAATCCACTCCAGATCCTTCCAGCTGATGGACGGGTCGAAGTTGTTCGCCAGCCAGCCCACATAATCTTCCAGCGTGGTGGCCTTGCCCAGGTATCTGGAGATATTGCCCAGATCATGAGGGCGACCGAGCAGGCCGACATTCAGCGCCCAGTCCGGCTTGGTCATGGCTTGCAGAATGCGTCGAGGCGCGGCATAAGGCCCGGACATGCCCGAGTGCGCATCGCGATAACGCGCGCCGGGCGTTGGCATGTCGACGGTAAAGACCAGCGTCGTGACGCCGGCTGCCCTGGCACGCTCCAGAGCGTTTTTCATGAAGCCACGGTCTTTGAGCACGTATAGCTGAAACCAGATCGCCTGCTTGCTCTGCGACGCTACCTCTTCAATCGAACACACCGACACCGTCGACAGGCAGAATGGAATCCGCTTGTTCGCCGCGGCCTTGGCTGCCTGAACTTCACCGCGGCGCGCATACATTCCGCTCAAACCCACGGGGCTGAGGACAATCGGCATGGCCAGGGATTCGCCAAACAGCCTGGTTTCAAGACTCACGTTATCGACATTTTTCAGGACCCGCTGGCGCAGGCTGATATCGGCCAGGTCCGAACCATTGGCACGCAGCGTGTGCTCTGCATACGCACCGCCGTCAATGTAATCAAACAGAAAACGCGGGAGTTTGCGTTTGGCCGCTGCACGGTAATCGGATGCCGAAGAAATAATCATGACGTTTTCCTGAGCGAATAAATCTACGAACCAAGGCCGCCAGGGGGGAGCGGCAGGTTCAGATTACGGAAAAACCGACTATGATAAAAACAACTAATTCAACTTGAATTCAGTCGGAAATCGAATACTTGTGAACCTTCGAACATTACGCACTTTTGTCGAAGTGGTACGTCAGGGTGGCTTCTCCCAGGCCGCTGACGTGGTATCGCTCACCCAGTCCACCGTCAGCAAGGCCGTCAAGACCCTTGAAGACGAATTGGGCACGCCGCTGTTGAGCCGCATTGGCCACCGCAGCGAACTGACCGCCGCCGGCGAAATCGTCTACCGCCGCGCCTTGACCCTGTTGGCCGAGCGCAACGATCTGCTGACCGAGCTCGACGACCTGCGTGGTTTGAAGGGCGGCGTGTTGCGCATCGGTCTGCCTCCCGTGGGCAGTGGTGCGCTTTTCGCCGCCATGTTCACTCAATACCGCGCCCGCTATCCGGATATCGATATTCAGCTCACCGAACACGGCGCGAGCAAACTGCATGAGTGCCTGGCTTCGGGAGAAGTAGAGCTGGCAGCACTGCTGAAGATGAACTCGTTCAGTGAAGAGTTCGATTACCAGGATGTGCGTATCGAGCCCGTGGTGGTGGTCATCGCAGCGAACCATCCATTGGCCAAGCGCAAACGAGTCGTCATTGAAGACCTGGCCGAAACGCCGTTTATCCTCTTCGAGGCGGGGTTTGCACTGAACACCATGATTAAACTGGCATGCGACCGCAAGGGCGTTACGCCCAAAGTGACTGCACGCAGTGGTCAGGTCGACTTTATTGTAGATCTGGTCTCGGCAGGGTTGGGTGTCGCATTCTTGCCGAGAATGCTGGCGCAGAAGCACTATCACGACGGGATTCGATTGGTTGCGCTGAACGAGCCGGATACGGATTGGCATATGGTGTTGGCATGGCGCAAGAACGCGCACTTGTCACCTGCGGCCGAGGCCTGGTTGACCCTCGCCAGGGAAACCCGTCTCCCGACGACGTCCTGAATTTGCGCGGATCGCCCCGGAGGCGTGCTTTAAGCATGCGCAGGGAGGTGGGAGGCATAGAAAACGGGAAGGCCAGAAACAAGAAAGCCCGCACGAGGCGGGCTTCTTGTTGATTCACAGTTATCAGAAGAAAACTGTGAATCTGTACTTGGTGGCTACACAGGGACTTGAACCCCGGACCCCAGCATTATGAATGCTATGCTCTAACCAACTGAGCTATGTAGCCAAGTGGCGCGCATTATTCTCGGAGAACGCATATGTGTCAAGCGTTGTTGTGAAAAATAATTGCGTGCGATCAACCGGTTAGGTCGAAGCCCGGGTTGGAGTCAGGTTTTTCGGGCTTTCAGCGCAACAGGGTCTCCAGCATTTCCAGGTCATCGAATTCTTCTACTCTCTCCAGCATCTCGGCCATCTCCCGTTGATCCCTGAGCCAGGCTTTAAGGCTTTTCGGGTCGGTCAGTAACTGCAGTTCGTCCTGTTCCTCGTCGAGATGCTCCCGTATGGCTTTGACCTGCCTGGCACATTTTGTGTTGGCAGTCTTGGGTTTGAGGTCCTCGTACGGGTCCATCAGGAATTGTTCCCGGATCAGCATCTTGCGATCGTGGATCTCGTCTTCCAGCTCTCTGAGCTGTTCGCTCAGGATCCGGTTGAAATGCTTGAGGCGCTTGTCGGAGATGCTGTCGATGTGGCTCTGATCGATTTGCTCGATCTCCATTTGCATCTGTAGCAGCGCCAGCAGGTTGTCATTTTCATAGGCCTCGTTGACCCGTTGCATGAGCGCCGTTTTTCGCTCGCGCTCATCGGCATCCTGTTCACGGTCCGGGTGCAGCGCGCTGGCCAGCTTGCGGTAAATTTCGCGCAGTGACTGGCTGCCTTCAGCCTCTTCCTGCTCACGACGCAGTTCGCTGGCCGTCGGCTTTTTCGGCTTCTGTGCGCCTTGCGCCTGCTCGGCCTGCTCTCTCAGCTTCTCTTCAACATGCCGGGTCACGTCTTCGAGAGAGTCCAGGTCGACATCGTCGTCCAGTTCCACGCCCAGATCTTCTTCCAGCGATGATTTGAACCGCTGTCTTTGCAGGCGCTCCTCCTCGTCGTAGTCGTTGCCGGTGTATTTGAAGTAGAGATGCTTGAGTTCTTCATCGTGTTCGCCGCCAATGAGCGATGTGGTCAGGTCGCAGATAATCTCGAGCAGCGTGGCTCTGTCTTTTTTGGCCAGGCGGAACTGATCGAAAGCTACGTCAAGCAAGCGCAGCTTGTTCATCTCGTTCGCGGCCTGCTCACTGAGCATCGGAACCAGTTCTTCGATCCACAGCTTTTCGCAGGTGGCTGAAATCGAGAGCCACTGCTGCAAAAGCTTGCGCCTGGTTTCGAGCTTTTCCATCAGCGTGTTGAATTTCTTCTGACCGGCGCTCAATTGCGGCCTGGACGGTTGCGCGACGATGCGTGGCGAGGCGGGTGGGGTGGTCATGAAGACCTCCTTGATGGCGAGAGCACTGCTGCGTGGTGGTCGATTGTCGTTCTCCAGTCTACTTTTTTCGACCTTTTTGCGGGATGAATAAATGGCTGCCGTAAAGCACTCTTTTCGTCTGCCGAGCGGTCCGGTTCTTGCTTGGATGTGCCTGATAGCTCGTTTGAGAAGCTTTTTGACGCCAAAAACAATGAATGGCGACACTTTGCGTACCAATCTGAGGCGACGCGTATCGCCATTGAAACAAGAACATGGCATTTTGCTGTTAGTGTTTTTCCAACAAAAGGCATCGCCTCTGTTTGTGCAGATCTGGCAGGTGTTCACCGGGAGTCGCAGGACATGAACAGTCTTTTGTCACCAGGCATGCGCCTGATGGGACATTTTGGTTTTGCTCGCAAGTTTCAGGTCTTGTTCCTGCTGTTCATGTTGCCGCTGGCGGGCAGCGCATGGGTCATCACCAAGGAGTACAGCAACAAGCTCGATGTCATTTCCGGGGAGCAATCCGGCGTGCGTCAGTTGCTGGCGCTCGACGATCTGAACGTCGAGCTGTCCGCCCAGCGCGATCATGCCGCACGCTGGAAAGCCGCCGACATCCTGCGCGAGCCGACTCCGGCTGCAAAGGCTGCCATGGCCAGCGTCGATGCAGGCATCCCTCGCATTGCCAAGGCGCTTGAGGGCGTTCAGGCGGTACTGGTCGAAGAAAAAGCACCTGCCGATACCATGAACCGTTTCAAGGCGCTTCAAGCCGCCGTCACCGGTCTGGACACGGCATCATTGCGCACGGTGGGCTGGTGGCCTGATGGCTACGACCGATTCACTACGGTGCTGAACCTGGTTCAGGCACTGCGCGAGCAGATCGCGATGGACAGCGGTTTGATTCTCGATCCCTGGCTTGAAACCTACATGCTCATGCAGCTCTCCACCCAGCAAGTGCCGGACCTGATCGAGCGTATCGGTCGTCTGTCGAGTGTGGGGCAGACGTCGGTGGCATCGGGTCAGTTCAGCTTGCAGAGCCGTCTGCAAATGCGCGACCTGCGTGGTCGCATCGATGACTCCAAGGAGCAGATGCAAAAGGCTGCCGGCCTGCTGCTGTCCAAGCTTCCCGAGCAGTTGCAGCCGTGGGCCGACAAGTACGCTGCAGTAATGCAAGTGCTGGAAGCGCAGCTTAAGGTGATTGATGACGGTGTTTTCGGCGGCAGTATCAAGCTCAAGCCGGAAGAGTTCGAAAAGAGCATCGACACCCTGACCGGCAGCACGACGGAGTTGCGCAGGCAGTCGCTTGAGGCGCTCAACGGACGCCTCGATTACTACCATGAGAGCTCCAACACGGAGTTCATCCCGATGGCGTTGGTCTTCTGTGTTCTGGTGATCATGGCGATCTATCTGTTCGCCTGTCTGCAATCCTCGATTCGCAACAGCGCCAGAGGCATCACGACGCTGGCTGAATCCCTGCGTGACGGCAATCTGTGCGTGGAAGTCGCTGTGCAGGGGCGTGACGAGCTGGCTGCCATCAGCCGCGCGCTGAACGTCGCGGTGGTGCAATTGCGCACCAGCCTGCTGGGCGTCAATCAGGAAACCGTTCGCGTCGGCGACGCCGTGCTGACGCTCAGTGCTCAGTCCAGCGGGACGCTCACCGAAGTCGAGGACCAGCAACAGCAGATCAGTCAGATCGCTGCAGCAGCCACCGAACTGGCTGCCACTTCCCAGGGCGTGGCCAGAAGCTGTGAGCAGGCATCGGAGAGCGCCAGGCAGACGCGTCAGATTGCTCAGCAAAGCAGCCAGGACAGCCAGCGCACCACTGACAGCATTCAGCAGCTCAATCAGCGGCTGACCGAAACTGCCGCCGCGCTGGGCCGGGTCAGCGAGCAGGGCCAGCAGATCCAGTCGGTGGTGGATGCCATTCGCGGTATCGCCGAACAGACCAACCTGCTGGCCCTCAACGCAGCCATCGAGGCGGCCCGCGCCGGTGAGCAAGGCCGCGGGTTCGCCGTGGTTGCCGATGAAGTGCGCAGCCTGTCCCAGCGCACCCAGGCCTCGACCGCTCAGATCGCCGGCACGGTCGACAGCTTGCGCTCCACCGTGACGCAGGCGGTCAACCTGATGGAGGCGGCCTGCGGACAAGCCGTCAACGATGCGCAGTCGGTGACCGGTCTGGGCGTCCGCTTGGGAGAAATCGCCATAGCAGTGCAGGGCGTGACCGATACGCTGGCGCAGATATCGACCGCCGTGGAAGAACAGGCGACGACCGCTGATGAAGTGAGCAGCAACATCCAGCAGGTCGATCAGGCCGCAGGGCGTTTGCTGGAAGGTGCCCGTGCGGTCAATCAGGCGGCGGATACCTTGAGTCAGGGCAGTCGGGCGCTGAATGACAATACGGCGCGGTTTCGCTTGGGGTGATACGCCAGGTGGTCAGTAAAAAGCCCCAGTGATGGGGCTTTTTTATTCGTCGAGAGACGACATTCATTTCAGCAGGTCGTGATAAACCTGCACAGTCGACGCGCACATTCTTTCTGCGGTGAACACCTCGTGGAACCGTGCCAGCGCGTTCTCGCCGAAGCGGGCCGCTTGCTCCCGGTCTTCCCACAAGCGGCGCATCGCTTCGCGCAACGCCAGCGGATTTTCCGGTGGTACTGCCAGACCGGTTTCTTCGTTGATATTCACGTAGGTCGTGCCGGTGCCGATCTCGCAGGAGATCATCGGCTTGCCATACATCGAGGCTTCAAGCAGCGAGATGCCGAACGCTTCCGAGCGTAGGTGGGAAGGGAAGACCAGGGCGTAACACATCTGCAGCAGGCACGCCTTGTCTTCATCGTCCAGTCGACCGAGAAACAGCACGTTGCGCAGTTGCAGTTTCTCGGCCTGCTCCTTGAGCTCGGCCCCCTGAGGCCCGCCGCCGAGGATCACCACCGGGTAATCAACGCCCTCCAAGGCGCTGAGCAGTGTGTGCAGGCCCTTGTAATAGCGCAGCACGCCGACGAACAGAAAGAACTTCCCCGGCACGCGCTGCTGCCATTCTGATCGCTTCTGCGCCGGGACCACCGGATAGGCCGACTGATCCAGCCCGTAGGGCACGACCACGGTCTTGTCGGCGAAGGGCTTCAGGGTCTCGCTGGTCTGCAGATAATTGGGCGAGGCCACCAGAATGCGGTCCATGCGTTGGAGAAACTGGTTCATCAACGGGCTGTACAGCTTCAGCAGTGTGCGCTGCTTGATGATGTCGGAGTGATAACTGAGCACCGTTGGCCGGCCATGGCGGGTGGCGAAATGCACCAGATCCATCAGCGGCCAGGGGAAATGAAAATGAACCAGATCGGCTTCTGCGGCCATTTCCCTGAACTGACTGAAAACGCTGGCAGAAAAGCCCGTGGACGCCAGATTGAAGTTTTCCTTCACGCGCGTGACCTGGTGGTCGGCGACCTGCAGGCGAGCGGGTGAGGGGGATGGGCTCAGCGTCAGCACCTGGCTTTCTACATCCAGCGCACGGCAGCCCTGAGCGAGCTGGAAAATGACCTGCTCTATCCCGCCAGTGGTGTCCGGGTAGTAGGTTTTGAAGAAGTGAAGAACCTTGATCATCGTCTGCCTGATTCAGCCATGCGTGCTGAGTCGTTCACCACGGGCTTTAAGGGTGTTTAAAAAGGAAAGGCCTGTCTACCAGGTAGACAGGCCTTATTTTGTAACTGCCCACCAATCAAGCGGAGGGCAACATCCAGCTCAGGGTTTCCCGAAGCGGCGGGGTCTCCCAGTCGTGGACCAACGCGCGCAGGCGAGCGTTGTTGCCGCACAAGGTCTTGACCTCATTGGCCCGGACAAACGCAGGGTTGACCTGAACGTCGATATCCTGGCCAGTGATTTCCCGGCACATGTCGATCACTTCGCGCAGCGAGTGCGTCACGCCGGAGCTGACGTTGATCGTCTGTCCGACCGGGCAGGCTTCCAGCAGACCACGGTAGGCGCTGACAACAGCGCGCACATCACTGAAATCACGCCACACATCAAGGTTGCCCAGTTCGATGGTGCTGGCCTTGCGTGCGAAGTGCGAAACGATCTTGGGCAGCAGAAAGTTCTCTGCCTGCCCGACGCCGGTGTAGTTGAACGGCCTGGCGATGACGATGGGCAACCTGGCGTGCCAGAGGCTCGCCATGTATTCCATCGCCAGTTTGCTCACGGCATAGTCGTTGGCCGGTGCGGGCGGAGTCGTTTCATCCAGCATGCCGGATGAAGCATTGCCGTAGACATTGGCGCTGCTCGCCAGCAACACACAGTCAGGCACCTTGCCGCAGGCATCGATCGCTTCGAGCAGGTTGCGGGTGCCGATCAGGTTGACCTGATAGAAAGCATCCGCTGCCCCATGCCCGACGAACGCCAATGCTGCGAGGTGCACGACGATATCCGGCTGAGTGTCTGCCAGCAGCTTGCGAAGACCTGCCACGTCTGCCAGATCCACCTGGTAGTAGCCTGGACTGTCCGAAGGCTGACTGCCGACGCCAAGGACTTCACAGCCCTGGGCGGCAAGCTCGTTCGCCATGAAACGGCCTGTAAAGCCGTTGATTCCGGTGATCAGTGCGCGCTTGCCGGCAATACTCATCAGAACGAAAAGCCTTTTTCATTACGACGCAGATCCGCTTCGACCATCATGCGGCACAGCTCTTCCAGATTGGTCTTCGGTTCCCAGCCCAGGACTTCCTTGGCTTTTGCAGGGTTACCGATCAGCAGCTCGACTTCGGTCGGACGATAGAACTTCGGATTGACCGAAACCAGTACCTTGCCAGTGTCTGCGCAAATGCCTTTTTCCGACTCGGCTTCGCCTTCCCACTTGATAGTCACGCCAGTGGCCTTGAATGCCATGCTCACGAAGTCGCGTACGGTTTCAGTGCGGTTTGTGGCCAGGACAAAGGTGTCCGGCTCATCAGCCTGCAGCATGCGCCACATGCCTTCGACGTATTCCTTGGCAAAACCCCAGTCGCGCTTGGCGTCCATGTTGCCCAGTTCGAACGACTCGATCAGGCCCAGTTTGATCTTGGCAACCGAATCGGTGATCTTGCGGGTCACGAACTCACGGCCACGCAGTGGCGACTCGTGGTTGAACAGGATGCCGCTGGTGGCGAAGATGTCGTACGACTCACGGTAGTTGATGGTCATCCAGTGCGCGTAGAGCTTGGCGACGCCGTACGGGCTGCGCGGGTAGAAAGGAGTGCTTTCTACTTGCGGGATGGCCTGGACCTTGCCGAACATCTCGGAAGTCGATGCCTGGTAGAAACGGATCTTGGTGTTGACGATGCGGATGGCTTCCAGCAGGTTGACTGCGCCGATGCCGGTGATTTCGGCAGTGGTCAACGGCTGTTCGAACGACACGCCCACGAAGCTTTGTGCCGCGAGGTTGTAGACCTCGGTAGCGCCAGTGGTTTGCAGCAAGCGAATGCTGGCAGACAGGTCAGTCAGGTCATACTCGACGAGATGCAGATTAGGGTTGTTCTGGATCCCGAGCTCTTCTATACGCCAGAAATTGACGGAGCTTGTACGGCGATAGGTGCCGTAAACGGTATAGCCTTTTTCGAGCAGCAGCTCAGCCAGGTAAGCGCCGTCTTGACCAGTAATGCCGGTAATGATTGCTTTCATGCTATGTCTTTTAACTCCATCGAAGAACGGGGCCCCGGATTATTCTCGAGGCTTGTACTGTATGTCTGGTGTGCAATGATACAGGTTAGAAAGCCTATATACGACTGTTTCACCCATAGATCCTTAGCTTTCAAGAGTGAGTGATCCGCGATCCCGAGTGTCTGGCGGTGCAATCGCTATGGCCATGAGGCATCATTGGGAGTCTTCAATCTCCGTCATTTTTCAAACGGGCGCTGGCTTGCCAGAAAATAGCTGATTTTTCGATGTTTTCCACCGTTAGACCCGGCTGGGCTTCATGAACAATTCAACTATAAAGCGGGGATTTGTAGACTAGACGGTGACTATTCCAGCGAAGGCGATATAGTGCGCCCCCAGAAACCTTTTCTGCTTTTTACGTATCGCGGCTTCGTATGCCTCTCACAGGGCGAGCCTCGACCGAGACCCTGAGTAACGTTGCGCGAAACGGAAACACTCAGGGTAAGCACGACTTCACCCTTTTCAGGAGTCATCAATGTTGGAGCTGTTCAGAAGCCTTTGGGGTTACCGGGGATTCGTCTTTTCATCTATACGCAATGAGTTTTCCGCACGATTCTCCCGCAGCCGCCTGGGTGGCCTGTGGATGATCATCAACCCGCTGGCACAGGTTGCGATCTACGCGCTGGTTCTCTCCAACGTTCTGGCTGCCAAACTACCCGGCATCGACAACAAGTATGCGTACGCGGTCTACCTGATGGCCGGTATGCTGGCCTGGAGCTATTTTTCAGAGATCATCGGTCGTTGCCTGACGCTGTTCATCGACCAGGGCAACCTGATGAAGAAGATGCGCTTTCCGCGCATCACACTGCCGGTGATTGTCGCGGGTTCATGCCTGCTCAACTACGTACTGTTGTTCGCAGCCATTTTGCTGGTCTTCGCTGCGTTGGGGCAATGGCCGCACTGGCAAATGTTGTGGCTGATCCCGCTGACTATCGTGATTACTGCGCTGGCCGTAGGGCTGGGGTTGATTCTGGGCGTCTTGAACGTATTCATACGCGACGTTGGCCAGGTCATTCCCATTCTGCTGCAGGTATGGTTCTGGTTTACCCCGATTGTCTACCCGCTCAACATCATCCCTGAACAATTCAAGAGTGTCATGGGCATCAATCCCATGTTCCCGATCGTCAGTGCCTATCACGATGTTCTGGTTTATGCGCGAGCGCCTGATCTGCAAAGTATGGCCGTCATCGCCGTTGTCGCTGCCGGGTTAATGCTGTTGGGTCTCTTCATGTTTCGCCGGGCGGCGCCGGAAATGGTGGATGTACTATGAGCCTGCTAAGTGTCAGTAATCTGGGAAAGGCGTATCGCGTCTACGCCTCTGAGTTTCAGCGCATCGCTCGCTGGTTTGGCATACCCACCAAGCCAAGTGAAGAGCACTGGGTGCTTAAGCACATCAGCTTCTCGATCGAGCCAGGTGAGGCAATAGGGATTGTCGGGCAAAACGGGGCGGGTAAGTCGACGCTGCTCAAGATGATAACCGGGACTTTGCAGCCTACTGAGGGGCATGTTCAGGTCAACGGTCGTATTGCCGCTATTCTCGAGCTGGGGATGGGGTTTACTCCCGACCTGACCGGGCGTCAGAACGTCTATCATGCCGCCGGCTTGATGGGGTTCAGTGCCGAACAGATCAACGGTGTCATTGATGAGGTCGAGGCATTCGCGGAAATTGGCGATTACTTCGACGAGCCAGTGAGGATGTATTCGAGTGGTATGCAGATGCGGGTTGCGTTCGCGGTTGCCACAGCTATCAGGCCTGAAATACTTATCGTTGACGAGGCGTTATCTGTTGGCGATAGCTACTTCCAGCATAAAAGCTTCGAGCGTATACGTCAGTTCCAGGCTCAGGGAACGACATTGCTTATCGTGTCTCACGACCGAGGTTCCATTCAGGCGCTTTGTAGCCGAGCAATATTGCTTGAAAAAGGTACGGTGATAAAAGACGGCAAGCCTGAAGAGGTCATGGATTTTTATAATGCATTGATTGCTGAAAAGGAAAACGCAACGGTTCAGGTCCGAGAGCTTGAGGATGGTTCGATGCAGACTCGCTCAGGCAGCGGAGAGGCCACTATCGGCTCCGTCAGCCTGCACAATGCTGCCGGCGAGCGTATTGAGTATGTGTCTGTCGGCGAGCCAGTGTCTTTGCGCATCAATGCTCAGGTCAATAGTGCAATTCCTGAGCTGGTCGTAGGCTATCTCATCAAAGATCGCCTGGGGCAGCCTGTCTACGGCACCAACACCCATCACATGGACTGCAAGGTCATTGATCTGCAGGGAGGAGAGTCGCTGGATTACTCCTTCAATTTTCCAGCTAACCTGGGGGTGGGCTCGTATTCGGTTGCGGTGGCACTCCACACAACGGACAGTCACTTGTCACGCAATTATGAATGGGTAGATCTGACGGTCGTGTTCAATGTAGTCAATATCTCGCAAAGCGAGTTTGTTGGGTTGGCATGGCTGCCGCCTGTTGTGGAGTGCAGTAGATGACCGTTCCTTTCTATCGTGCTTTTGAAGACCGTTATCGTGGCTCGCGTGAGTTGATCCATGAGCGTCAGCAGGTTTACATTCCTTTCCTGGAACCTTTAAAGCAGATTTATCCGGAATCTCAGGCACTGGACTTGGGGTGTGGCCGTGGTGAGTGGCTGGAAATTCTTATTCAAAACGGCTTTCAGGCGCTTGGTATCGATCTTGATGTGGGTATGCTTGAGGCCTGTACGGCGTTGGGATTGCCGGTCGAAAACATGGATGCACTGGAAAAGCTGAGAAGCTTGCCAGATGAAAGCATGACAGTTATTTCTGGTTTTCATATCGCCGAGCATATCCCGTTTGGCGATCTTAAAGTGTTGGTTGCCGAGGCGCTGAGAGTACTAAAACCTGCCGGTCTGCTTATTCTGGAAACGCCCAACTCGGAAAATCTTGTGGTGGGCACGCAGACATTTTATCTGGACCCTACCCATACTTGCCCCATACCGCATTTGCTGTTGAGCTTTCTGACTGAATACTCTCGGTTTAGTCGCTCTCAGCTGCTGCGTCTTCAAGAGCCCGTCGCGCTGTCCGAAGGCGGACCTGTCGATCTGTTCAGCGTGCTGCACGGCGTCAGTCCGGATTACGCGATCGTCGCGCAAAAAGCGGCAGCTCCCGAACAGCTGGAGATATTCGACGCCGTTTTCGGTAAAGAGTACGGCATGTCGCTGGAGTCACTTTCGCGTCGCTATGACTCCCAAGTGGCAGGCTGGGTTGAAAAGAGTGACGCTACATGCGCTGAGCTGCGTGAGCAGTTGAATCAGGTTCAGCAACGCGGTCAGGAACTTGAGCAAATTGTGCGTGCGCTTGAAGAGTCAGGTACTGCGACCGAGACTGAACTGCGTGAGCAGTTGAACCAAGTTCAGCAACGCGGTCAGGAGCTTGAGCAAATTGTGCGTGCGCTTGAAGAGTCAGGTGCTGCGACCGAGACTGAACTGCGTCAGCAGTTGAACCAGGTTCAGCAACGCGGCCAGGAACTTGAGCAAATTGCGCGTACGCTGGAAGAATCGGGTGCTGCGACCCACGCTGAACTGCGTGATCAGCTCTCTCATGTTCAGGAGCAAGGCAAGCACCTCGAGAGCAGTGTGCACGCGCTGCAAAATAACGACGAAGTTGAAGCCAGGATACGTGAGGTGACACTGCGTGCCGAACTGGCTGAGTCGCGCGTTCATAGTTTTCAGCTGGGTCAAGAAGCTGCACAGTTGCGTATGAATGAATCGGAAGCGCGCTTGAATGAAGCGTTTTCTTACCTGAAAGAGCTTCAGGCGCAGGTTACGCAATTGCAGCAGGATACCGGCGTTACTAAAGTGACAGACGCAGTCTCTGCGCAAGCGCGGGTCGATGAGCTCCAGGCCCGTCTCAAGGAATCGTTGGATAATGCGCATCACTGGTGGCTGAAAGCCAACGAGAACCAGGTCGAACAAGCGCAGATGCATGAGATTCAAGCCCAACTGGATCAATCGCTGAACAATGCGCATCATTGGTGGCTTACAGCAACCGCTTATGAGGCGCGTATTGCACAGTTTGAAAATAGTAGGTCATGGCGGATAACTCGGCCGCTTCGCACGTCGGCCAGTTTATCCAGCAAAGCGTCCAGAGTACCTTCGAGTCTCTTCAAGCGAGTGGTACGTTCTGTGTTGGCCCGCTCGATACGCTTTGTTTTGAATAGGCCGCGCCTACGCACGCGTCTTGTCAATAAAGCTCAGGCATATCCCAATTTTTTGAATAGCGTCAGGCAATTTGCCCTGCGTCACGGAATTATTCAGCCTCGGCCTCATGAAGTGACTCCTGTTACGGCTGCAACAGAGGCGACTGACGATGGTTTTCCGACAGCAAGCCCAAGGGTGGCGCGTGTTTATTCCGATTTGAAGCTGGCTTTTGAGCGCAAGGAAAACCGTTAATGCGTATTGTCATTGATCTACAGGGCGCTCAGTCCGAAAGTCGTTTTCGCGGTATTGGTCGCTATTCTCTGTCATTGGCTCAGGCCATCGCACGAAATGCCGGGAGCCATGAGATATGGCTAGCCCTGAACAACTGCATGTCGGAAAGCATTCCTGACATAAGGGCTGCCTTTGCTGGTCTTATTCCTGAGAGCCGCATACGTATATTTGACGTGCCGGGTGATGCGAACCCGACTCCTTGGGTGGCGAGAGCATCTGAAGTCATCAGAGAGTCCTTTTTGTCCACGTTGAAACCCGATGCGGTAGTGGTCAGCAGTCTGTTTGAAGGCTATTGGGCGAACGCAGTGACGTCCGTTGGGGCTGTGCCGGCAACGCATCAAACCGCAGTAATCCTCTATGACCTGATTCCGTTCATGAACGAGGATGTCTATCTTCCTACTGCAGAGCTGAAAGACTATTACCACCGTAAAATAGACTGGTTGAAGAAAGCCGATACTTTGCTGGCCATTTCCGATTCCTCGCGTCAGGAAGCGGTGACTCACCTAGGCATTGACCAAGCAAAGATAGCCAATATTTCCGCGGCTATTGGTGAGCAGTTTATTCCCGATGATGTGAATCTGAGCAAGAGTTCGGCGATACTTGAGCGTCTGGGCGTGAAAAGCGAGTTCATTCTTTATGCGCCGGGCGGCTTCGACCCCAGGAAGAATTTCGCTCGCTTGCTTGAAGCCTATAGCACGTTGCCCAGCGCGCTTAAGGCCAGGCACCAGTTGGTAATCGCAAGCAAGCTGCATGCTCAGCAGCGAATGGAGCTGCTCGCCTTCGCAGAGCAATATGGCGTCAAGGCTTCGGAGTTGGTACTGACTGGCTACGTCAATGATGCAGACCTGATTGCCCTCTACTCTTTGACCAAGCTATTTGTCTTCCCGTCGACCCATGAAGGCTTTGGTCTTCCGGTGCTGGAAGCCATGGCATGTGGCGCTGCGGTTATCGGTTCTAACTGCAGCAGTGTTCCGGAAGTCATAGGGTTCGACGAAGCGCTGTTCGACCCGTTCTCGGTCGGCTCCATCGCTGCGAAAATGCTAGAAGGTCTAGAAAGCGATGGCTTCCGCTCAAGATTGCTTACCAATGCAGGGGAGCAGTGCAAGAAGTTTTCGTGGGATGAGTCTGCGAAAAAAGCCATAGAAGCTTTGGAGTCGAGGCATTCGTCGGTTGCTGCTGATCAGCCTGACCTGCCTGATTCTGGAGCTGCATTGCTGGAGCGACTGATTTCACTCTCGGACACTGCGCCTACTGACATCGAGCTTTTTCAGGTTGCGAAAAGTATCGCATTCGACTTTGCAGGTGCTGATCACAGGCAGTTGTTGCTTGATGTATCCAGCATCGTTCACAGTGATGCCAAATCAGGTATTCAACGCGTCGTACGCAGTCTGCTCCACGAGTTCTTGAATGACCAACCAGCAGGCCTGACTGTTCGTCCGATCTACTTCGCGGATGGCCAGTATTATTATGCTAATGCCTTTGCCTCCCGCATCTATGATCAGTTTTCCGAAACGACAGATGCAATTATCGACTTCGCCCAAGACGACATCTATCTGTCTCTGGACTTGAACATGCACTTGGCCAGTCAGCTCTATCCGCTGCACAGTCAGATGCGGCAGATGGGCGTACAGGTCAGTTACATCGTGTACGACTTGCTGCTGTTCCACCGCCCTGACTGGTGGGTGGCGCCGAATGCTGAGCTGTTCAACGACTGGCTGCAGAAAATCAGCATGGTAGCTAGCAGTCTGATTTGTATATCGGGTGCAGTTGCGGATGAATTGAAGCAGTGGCTTGCTGACAATGTGGACAAGTGCGCAGGCAACAAGCCAAGTGTAAAAAGCTTCCACTTGGGGGCCGATATCGATAACAGCCTGCCTTCTGCGGGTCTGCCCGATGATGCAGGGGAGCTGTTGGCACGTCTGGCGCAGAAGCCAAGCTTCCTGATGGTCAGTACCGTAGAGCCGCGCAAAGGGCATGCGCAAACGCTCTCTGCTTTTGAAAGTCTCTGGGAGCAGGGGCAGGACATTAATCTTGTCATCGTCGGGAAACGGGGCTGGCTTGTGGACGAGCTGGTCGCACGCCTTGAAAACCATCCCGAGAAAGGCAACAGGCTTTTCTGGCTGGAAGGCATCAGTGATGAGTACCTCGAAAAGATTTACTCGGCATCTACCTGCTTGATCGCAGCATCCGAGGGCGAGGGGTTTGGCTTGCCACTGATTGAAGCTGCTCAGTACGGGCTGCCGATGATCGTTCGTGATCTGCCGGTTTTCAGAGAGATCGCACTTGATCATGCGTTCTACTTTAGCGGTATGAACGATTCTGATATCAGCGCCGCGATCACGGCGTGGCTTGACCTTCACAAAGACGACAAGCATCCGGGCTCCGGTGACATGCCTTGGCTGACTTGGGAGCAAAGTGCTGCGCAACTGAAAAAAGCACTGATGTTCAGCGTTTAGTACCCGTCCTGGAAAATACTGCCATACAGCCGATTTGAACCTGGGCGCCGCATCGCGCCCAGGACTGAGCCGCTTTCGGGGGCCAATGGCTGGTGCTGCAGCCGCAAATATCCCATCAGAACGGCTATCTGACAGCCTTTAAATACCGCTACACGGTAGGCATGTAACGCCATGTTGCTTGCTTAAAGACGCTAAAAACTCTATCCTCCGCGTCTATTTTTGGGCGATTTCTGCGCGTTAATCAGCGCTTGTCAGCGTCAAAACCTTCAATATGGTAGTGAGCAGCGTGATACCTACATTAATACGAAGAATCGCCAACCTCGTTTACAGACTTACTCGAGGGATATTTCCCTTATCACTCATCTCCTTCCTGATCGTCGGATCACTTGGCGTTCTGGTACACATGAGCATTCTCAAGACACTCATGCTGACCTCGACGGACAGCTTCCGGTATGCCAACGCAGGCGCGATGATCGTTGCTGCCAGTTTCAATTATCTGATGAACAATAAGTCGACTTATCGTGAGACAAGTCTGGCAGGCAAGCGAATCATTGCCGGGTATTTGATCTATCTGACGATCACTTCTCTTGGGCTGGGTTTGAGCTTGCTGATTTCGGGAGAGGTTTACGACCGGATACAGATGCCTATGATTTCCGCGCTGTGTGGCATCGTGGTTGGGTCGCTCTGGAATTATTTCATGTCCTATAACTTCGTTTGGAAAATGCTGTCTCCAAAACCCAAACCAATTGAACAGAATTAAGCAAAAATAATGAAAAAATTGATTTTTTTTGCCACCTATAACGAGGCAGGCAACGTAACGTCCATGATCGAGCGGATCACCGCTGCCGCACCCGATGCGGACATCCTCGTGGTCGATGACAGCAGCAAGGATGGCACCCTCGATATTCTGGCCACCTTGGCCAGACCAAGCCTGAAAGTGATCGTACGTCCAGGAAAACTAGGGTTGGGTACTGCCCACCTTCTGGCATGGAAGTATGCGATTTTTCATTCATACGACATTCTTGTCACCATGGATGGCGACCACTCCCACGATCCCGCCGACATCCCGAAGCTGATTGGCGCTCTGGATGCCACTACTGACCTTGTCATCGGCTCTCGTTACGCTGAAGGTGGAAAGTGTGATTACACAGGTTATCGTCTGCGTGTCAGTCAGGCAGCAAACAAAGCCGCCAGGCTGTTGCTGGGCATCAAGCTGACCGAGTTTACTACCTCTTTTCGCGCGTTTCGCGTCAGCCGGTTGAATGCAATCGACTTCGACACGCTGGTCGTGGGTGGCTACTCATTCTTCCTCGCGGTGATTGTTCAGGCTTATCGACATGGCCTGAAGCTATCCGAGCGTCCAATCCATTTCCATGAGCGCAATGCAGGTGTGTCGAAGATCCCTCCACTGGAGATCTTCCGCGGTATCGCTAATTTGCTCAGGCTGACGGCAATCAGTCATTTCACCAAAGTTTCTCCTGCTGTGAGCAACGTGATAATGAAATGCGAAAAATGCCAATGTGAATTCTCGTTGATCAAAGCCGATCAGCCGGGTGCAAAAGGCACCAAGGACGAAGTGTGTCTGAGCTGTGGGAATCGTCAGATCGGTGCGAAAGGCGCATGACGGTCGTATCAACCAGCGATAATCGTAGCCAGCTACTGCTAGGCGTTCTGCTTATTATTCTGTCGGGTATTGTTGCGGGTGCGGTACTCCCGCTAACCCAGGCGCTGGCAGGGTTTCAGGACGGAGACGGGATTCTTACTTCGCTTATTTCGACTCAGAAACTGACTTGGTATTTTTGGGGCCAGGATCGCTTGCTGAATGTCATACCTGCATTGGCCTCTCCATTTTCGGACGTGGACACCAATCTCAGGGTACAGGTTTTTTTTAGAAGCATGTTTGCGTACCTTTCTCCGTTGGGAATCTTGATCTTCTTTAACCGAAGCCCGAGGTTTCTGCTGGTCGCGATTGCAATCACCAATATCATCGTCCTCGCCTGCCTGAGCCAATATGGTAAGTTCAATTTCTACGTCCAGCACAATACATTTGGCACTTCGATGGTCATGCTGGCATTCGCTTATGCGCTGACCTATTCACAACTGCCTAAGGCGGCCATTATGGTCATCGCCTTATTCGTATGCAGTGTTGCTTACGCTACAAACTACGCGTTACTGACCTACGCCATTCCGGTCATCTTTCTGTTGGGTGTCTTGCGCTGGCCTGACTGGAAACGATACCTTTCGTTCTTTGTTATCAACGGTTTGGCTATTCTGATTGCTCGTTACCACAGCCAGACATTTGGAGTGGCTTCTACAGACTTTGGTATGTTGATTTCGCTTCAGGGAATTATTGAGTCCCTGAATAGCATCTACCAGAATCTGAATTTAGGTGCGTTCCTTATCTTCTTGGCGATGACAGCTATCAGTTATCAGGTGTCGGCCGAAAAGAAATTTCTCGAACTGAGTGCTGTGGTTTGCGTTGGATTAGGAATTATTGTCCTTTTAGCCAACACCGTATGGCTGCAGATGAATCTTTATAACATTCGTTACTTCCTCACCAGCGAGCTTATTATCGCCAGTGTTATGGGGTTTATTATAACGCGCATGCTGATGCTCGGTCAGTATAAATATGCATTGATCATCCCAGGTCTTGGTTTGATCTATTGTGTATTTGTTTCTTCGCGTGGCTTCGGTGCAGACTATGACGAGCTGGTTGCTGCACCTTGGCGCTCTAATTCCGAGGCCGTAGCCAAGCGGGCTGTAGAAGAGAAAGCAGAGGTGATTACCGGAGGTTTCTGGGATGTCTGGCCTGCTCTGTTCGAAACCAAGCATCTGCAGCCTGATTTGCCGGTCTATGGCGCTGCGTTTCGTGGCGGAGTCCTCAGAGATGACTTCCTGGCAACGACAAAGGGCAAAGGCGAATTTACGGCGCTTTGCTTCTTCGACACCACTGAGCTTTGCGTAAACGAAATCGTTGGTAACTTCGGTGTCACAGGTGATAACCAACTGGTTGTCAAGAAGGCCGAACCTATCGTTGTAGGTGAGAAAAAACTGCTCAAGATGGTGCTTGAAGTCAACTGACATCCAGATGTAACTCCTGTCAGCAGCGCTAAACAGCGAAAGGGCGTGATACCGTTAAAAACGGTATCGCGCCCTTTATCGATCTGGCATCTCGAACCGTCAGATTCAGGTCAGAAGACCTTTTCCTTCAGCACGTTCTTCAAATACTGGCCGTAGCCATTCTTGATCAACGGCTGTGCAAGCTTTTCAAGCTGCGCACCATCAATCCAGCCCGCGCGGTAGCAGATCTCTTCCGGGCAGGCGACCTTCAAGCCCTGGCGCCTTTCCAGCGTGGCGATGTACTGGCCGGCTTCGAGCAGGCTGTCATGCGTGCCGGTGTCCAGCCAGGCATAGCCACGCCCCATGATCTCTACGTGCAGCTGTTTCTGCTCCAGGTACAGCGTGTTGAGATCGGTGATCTCCAGCTCGCCGCGTGGGGAGGGCTTCAACTGGCGGGCCAGATCGACCACCTGATTGTCGTAGAAGTACAAGCCGGTGACGGCGTAATTCGACTTGGCAACCTTGGGCTTCTCTTCCAGCGACAGCACTCGGCCACTGTCATCGAATTCGGCTACGCCATAACGCTCGGGGTCCTGCACGTGATACGCGAAGACCGAGGCACCCGACTCACGGTTGCTGGCATTGAGCAGCAGCGACTGGAAGTCATGGCCGTAGAAAATGTTGTCGCCCAGTACCAGCGCCGATGCATCGTTGCCGATGAAGTCTGCGCCGATGGTGAACGCCTGAGCCAGCCCGTCCGGACTTGGCTGAACGGCGTAGGTCAGGCTCAGCCCCCACTGGCTGCCGTCGCCCAGCAACTGCGAGAAGCGCGGCGTGTCCTGCGGCGTGGAGATGATCAGAATGTCACGGATCCCGGCCAATAACAGCGTGCACAGCGGGTAGTAGATCATCGGCTTGTCGTACACCGGCAACAACTGTTTGGAGACAGAGAGCGTGGCCGGATGCAAACGGGTACCCGAGCCGCCGGCGAGAATAATTCCTTTACGAGCCATGAGAGTCCTTAGCGCTGGATTTCGTCCAGCATGCGTTGTGCGCCTTGTTGCCAAGACGGCATCTTCAATTGAAAAGCAGTTTCGAGTTTACTCAAAGCCAGCCGCGAATTGCGCGGGCGCGGTGCCGGCACTGGATACGCTTCTGTGGGGATGGCGCCGATCTGGTCGGGCGCTACCTTCAATGCCACACCATTACGTGCGGCGTGTTCCAGAACGAACTGTGCAAAGCCGTGCCATGACGTCTCACCGGCAGCAGCCAGGTGATAGATACCTGCCAACGCTGCCGGGTTTTGATCTGCGCGTACTCGATACAGAATCTGCGCAGTGACGTCGGCGATCAGCTCGGCACCGGTGGGGGCGCCATATTGGTCCGCTACCACGTTCAACGAGTCGCGTTCGGTGGCCAGGCGCAGCATGGTCTTGGCAAAGTTATGGCCGCGCGCCGCATACACCCAACTTGTGCGCAGTATCAACGCCTTGGCACCACTGGCCTGAATCGCCTGCTCGCCCATCAGCTTGCTGCGGCCGTAGACCGACAATGGGCCGGTAGCCGCGTCTTCGCGCCACTGCTGTTCGCCGCTGCCATCAAACACATAGTCAGTGGAGTAGTGAATCAGCCATGCGCCCAGTGCGGCAGCCTCTTTAGCCAACACGCCAGGAGCTTCGCCATTGATCAACATCGCCAGGTCCGGCTCGCTCTCGGCCTTGTCCACAGCTGTATAGGCCGCTGCGTTGACGATCACATCAGGCGCCAGCGCACGAACCGTGGCGGCCAGGCGTTCCAGATCGGCCAGATCACCGCACAGGCCATCGGCACCCTGACGATCCAGCGCGATCACCTCGCCCAGCGGCGCCAGAGCGCGCTGCAGTTCCCAACCAACCTGCCCATTCTTGCCCAGCAGCAGAATCTTCATGCGTCGCTGACCTCATACTGTTGCACGATCCAGTCACGGTAACTTGCATCCATGACGCCACTTACTCATTTCTGATTGGCCAGATACCATTCCACCGTCCTACGAATCACGGTCTCAAAGGTTTTCGCAGGCTTACAGCCCAGCTCGCGTTCAATCTTGCGCGCATGATCGCATAGCGACGGTCATGGCCATGGCGATCGGCCACAGAGGTGATCAGCACCTGCGTAAGCGATGACCGGCTGGCCGGTCTTCTGATTGATGACCTCATGCCCGGCGGCTGGAGCCAGTTCATCGAGCAAGGCACACAGGGTCTGGACAATATCGATATTGGCCTTCTCGTTCCAGCCGCCATATTGTAAGTCTAGCCTAGCGCATCGACTTCCAGAGCACGGCGAATACCGCAGTAGTGATCTTCTACGTACAACCAGTCTCGGAACTGTTGGCCATCACCTTAGACCAGTAGCGCCTTGCACAACCTGAAGGCTAGGCTTGCAAATACTCATAAGATTTATTGAGTTAAGTGCCTACGCGTCGTAACTGCCTATGTCTTGGCGGAATCGCCAAGCCCCCGTAAGGCCCGCTCAAATAATCCAGGCTCAGAGCCGGGTGATAGTACGGGTCGCTTTGGCCTGATTGGGACCAGCGCTCGATAAAGCCTTGTTGTTCGCGTTGACCACGGGCTTGCTTTTCCGGAGTCAGGTCTTTGCCGCGGCTGGCCGATTCGGCGTGGATGAGTTCGGCAAATGGCGTCCATATGATGTTCAAGCCTTGTTGTCGAATACGCAGGCACAGATCCACGTCATTGAAGGCCACCGGGAAAGCCTGTTCATCCAGGCCTTGCAGCGTACCGAAGACCGATTTGCGCAGCAGCAGGCATGCCGCCGTAACTGCGCTTTGGCGTCTGGTGATCTGATTCATGCCCAGGTAGCCGGGGTCGCGTTGTTCCAGGTGGTTGCCAGTGTGCGCGGCCAGTCCATTGACACCGACCACCACGCCGCCGTGCTGCACCATGCGGTTGGGCCACAGCAGTTTGGCTCCCACTGCGCCGACGTTCGGGCGCAGCAGTTGGCTGACCATTTCCTTTAACCAGTCGGCCGCTATGATTTCGATGTCGTTGTTGACCAGCCCGATCAGTTCACCGGAGGCGTGGGTGGCGGCGTAATTGTTGATGGCCGAATAATTGAAAGGGTGAGGGTAGGGTAGAACCTTCACACCGCGCCCAGACAACTGTTGCAGATAAACCAGGGTTTGCGGGTCGCTGGACTGGTTATCGACAACGATGATTTCCAGGTCAGGATAATCAGTCGCGGTCAGCAGGCCTTCGATACAGGTGCGCAGCAACCCGAGTTGGTCGCGGGTTGGAACGATCAGGCTGACGCGGGGCAGGGTGGCCGGCAAGGGCCACTGCGTACGCAACAGCGTCGGGAATTTAGGCAACTGTGTGACGCTGGCACCTGATGCAAGGCTCTCGCTCAGCCAGCCAATCGCTTGCAGGCGTTGCGCAGAAGGTTCGGCTTGCTCCGGGCTGGCGGCCGCTAAATGGCTGCGGTGATAAAGCACGTGCGGCAAATGCGCGACGACGGCCTGGCTGGTCTCGGTGGCCAAGGCGATGGCCGCGCTCAACTGGTGCCAATCAAGAGTTCGCGGACCATCAGTGGCGGGTATCAGCGCCAGTGCCTTGTCGATGATTGCAGTACTGAAGATCGCCCCTGGGGTGAAGATATCGGCCCCCATAAACAGGTCGATGTCCCATACCGGTTTCAACCACGGCAGGCTGCGCTCGCCTTGCGGACCATCGCGATCACAATCTGCATAACCCCACGCGCAGTCATCTTCGAGCAGGGTACTCAGGTGTTCCAGTGCGTGCATTCCCAGATGATCGCCGGCCATCAGCGGGACCACTGCATCGCAGCCGGCCTCAAGTAACTGCTTGAGTGCGGGCAGCAGGTCAGCGGCGTCTGCTTTGACCAACTGATGAGGCGCTGTTCGCTGGCTGTTCATGCTCGCGAGGCTGATGGCTTCGAGCTGGGTGTCGCCGTCACTGATCAACAGAACACCGGTCCTGCATTGCTGCGGTTGATCGTCTTTTGGCGCAGCAAGACGGAAGCGTTCAAACCACTCGGGGTAATGATGAAAGCCTGCGCTTTTCGGCAGGCGCATTGCCTGGTCCGCTGCAATCCGGGTCAGCAATGTCAGATTTTGCTCGGTGGGCGTGCGCTCATGCTGCTTGAGCAGACCTTCCAGCCCGTCGTGCCAGCAGCACAGGGTTATCGGGCTGCCGGATAGCGTATGGCCGAGGTCATTTTCGATGTCCAGCGTATGCGGCTTGCCATCGGCCAGTTCCCACGGCAGATCAAAACTGAAGCCGTGATCGCTGGTGGCGCGATAGACCAGCGCCTGGTGATGAACATTGCACGTAGCCTGGCCCAGTACCCGACTGCCCTCACGCACGGTGATTTGCACATGCCGCTGCGGTGCAGCCGGGTCCCAAGACCAGCCGCCGAGCCGCAGGCCACCGCTGTGCCAGACCTGAGACGCGATGGGCGCCGGCTCTGCGCTGGGCGTGGTCGGTAATTGCAGGTCGCCCGCAAGCCAGCAGTCACTGTTGGCCACCCGGGCGCTGATGTGCTTTGCATTATCCAGCCAGCCTTGGCGTAGCTGTACACCGAAGCCATGGAATGGATCATCCGCACCGGCTCGGGGATGAAACTGGTCGGCCCGCACCAGTGAAACGCAGGCGCCGTCGACGTAGACCTCGACAACCAGGCGTTCATCCACGTGCTGGGTATCGAGCGCCCAGCCTTGCAGCACATCGCCATACAGGCCGGTGATGGCACCATTGAAGCGGGTATTGCCGGAAGGCTGAGCGGTCGGGTCGGAGTTAACCTGTGGGTGTTCTGAGATCATGTCCGACTCAATGAAGTAAGCAGTGTGTTGATCGGTAATGCTCCGGCTTCCTGGGCGAGCGGCCCTGGCATGGCGTACAGCGGCAGACCCAGTTCGACGGCCAGGTCCGCAGCGCGCCAGGATGCACCCGGGCTGCGCTCCAGGCTCAATGCGGCGGTGCATCCGGCAAGCAGAGTGCAGTCGGCCTGGCTCAAGCCTTGCGCAATGGGCAATGCATGAATTGCGCCAGTGGCGAGCAAGGGTTTGACCCACGGGCCGTCCTCTGCAACGAGCAAAACCAGAGATTGGTTTTCGTGTGTGATGCGTCTGCCCAGTTCCAGCCACTGTTTGGCGATGTCAGGGTTTGAAAGGCGGTCGGCAATCAGCAGGGTGGTTGGCACAGAATCGTTGTTCGGCAGCGCTTGAGGGGCTGACCGGATCAGAATATCGGCCTGGGGCAGAGCGGCGGCGTAACGCTCGCGCAGGGCCTGCCACGGCAACTCGATGCTCTGCGCCTTGCGTGCGAAATGCGGCCAGTCGAAGCGGCTGTCTGGCGTGAGCAACGCGTCATCGCGGCAAACGATTCGGTAAGGTTTATTCAGTTGCTCGGCCAGTGCGCAGAGCGCTTCAGGGCAATTGGCGAGGTTCTGATAGATCAGTTCGTCCAATGGCAGGCTGCGCAGGTCGTGCAGCAGTTGCTCGGTGTCGGCAGGCAGTTCGTAATCAAGGCTGAATGCCAGCGGCAGCACGTTGGCCTGCAGCGTTGCCTGGGCATGCTGGCCCTTGTTCCGCCACGTGAGGCTTAAAGGCGCTTGCGATCCTGTGCTGTTGGCGATATGCAACTGCCGTAATGCCGGTGTCGACAACTGCTCGGGCAGTTGCGCAAGGCGCGCGCGCTGCAGAGCCTGACGCGCGGGCCTGATGGGGTCGCGCAGGCAGAAGTTTTCATAGCGCGATGACGCGTCCGGGTAGCGACGCTTGAGGATGGCGTTATTGTGCGCCACCCGCAGCGCCTTTTCAGCGCCGAACGAAATCCCGCCCTGATGCGCAACGAACACATTGGGCGCGCCCACATGACGCCAACCCAGGCCGCGTGCCCTCAGGCACCAGTCAGTTTCCTCACCATAGCCACGCAGCAGTTCGACTTCATCCAGATAACCCACACTGTCCAGAGCGCTGCGTTTGATGTACAGGCAAAAGCCGCAGCCGGTTTCGAGCTCCATGGCCGGACTGCCAGTCATTCGCGCCAGATCGTCCAGGCGGGCCTGTTCTGCTGCGCTGGGCATCGGATGGCTGAAGCGGCTTTCAGGAAAGCTCATCAACTCGCCGTTATTGGTGAACGGGGTGACCGAGGCGATGGTTTCGTCGGCATAGGCAGCCGTGCGCAGCCGGTCCAGCCAGTCACCCTGCACACGGGTGTCGGCATTCAACCAGACCACATCCTGCCTGGGGCTTAACGCCATCGCGCGGTTCATGCTGCGGATGAAGCCCAGGTTGATGGGGTTCTGCACCAGAGTAATTTTGCCCTTGCCCGCAAGAACCTTGAGGGCTTTGCGCAGCGCGGGGACCGGCGTTGCGTCTTCGATCACCACCAGACGATGAGGTGTGCGATTGCGTTTGCGCGCTTCCAGCGCACTGTTGATGCATTCGAGGGTTTCTTCCAGCCCGTCGTAAACAGGAATGAGTACATCCACCGGCTGCTTGTCACCAACCTTCAACGCCGCAGGCGGAGCAATGAAAGTCGGCATTGCTGACACCGGGCTGCCCAGCAGCGCGGCACCGTTATCGAAGCGCACATGCACGGCAGGGGTGGCGTTGGGTACCTTGATGCGAATACCGCCGTGAGTCGCAGGCAATCCTGCCGCTGTCAGTAACGGGTGCGGGGCGCTGGCAACCATGCTGATCAAGTGACCGTTGGCTTCCAGTTGCAACGACACAGGCGTCTGCACGTTGTGCACGTCGATGGCCCAGCCGTGGATCTCCTGCACATCAGGCAGGTAACGGACCACGCCCAGCGTGCCTGGCAATCCGGTCTGCGCAGCCAGCAGTTTGAGTACCAGAGCGAGTTCGTTGGCAGCGGTAATATCAGGAAGGTGCGCGAGAATGATGCGGCGCAAGTCTTCGGGCGTTTCCGACAGGCTGCGTGCCTGCCAGAGCATCATGCGTAGCGAAGCGTCAGCAGGCAGCTTTTGCCAGGCATTACTCATGTAACGGTTGGCCAGTAACGGCTGACCCTGGGCAATGATGCTGCGCCCGAGCAGGGCGTGAATGTCCGCACGCAAGGGAAACGCGTGCGCGGCGTTGAGCAAATAAATAAAAGCAAGCTTTGGGTCTTCCGGCAGGGCCTCGATACCTTTCCAGACCAGTGCTTCCGGACGGTATTCAGGGGTCTGCAGCGCACACTCGAGTGCCACGGTGGCAAGGTCGTGCTCATCGGCCTGGCGGTGGCGATGAAACATATCCATGAGCGTTTCTCGCCCACGGTCGAGGTGTCTGGACATAAGCTGGCGTGTTCACTTTAAAAATAAAAGAGGGGCGACCCGAAAGTCGCCCCTTTTTGTATACGACCCGGCCTTGCGGCCGGGCGTATTTGTTACAACGACGGGGCTAGTTACACCGCGCCGTGCAGCACGATAACGTTGTCGTTATGTGCTACTGCTTCTGGAGAACCTACGATGCCGATAGCAACATCAGCGTGGGTACCGCCACCGGCCAGTAGCCCGGACCAGGCAGCCTTGCCACCTGCATCAGCGGCGCGGCCAATTGCACTCTGGTACAGACCATCGATGAAATCGCTATCTGCCTTGGCTGCTGCTTCTTGTGAGCCAACGATGCCTTGAGCTACTTCTGCACGGCTAGCGCCATTGAACAGTTGCGATACCCAGCTATCCAGACCGCCTTGGTCAGCTGCACGACCCAGCGCGGAGGTGTAAAGATCGCGGACAAAGTCACCATTCGACTGGTCGAGAGCTTGCGCCTCGGTGGAAACGGCGAGGCCTGCTGCAACGTCAGCCAGAGTGCCGCCGTTAGCTACCACTGCTTGCCAGTTGGCAAGGCCACCAGCGTCTGCCGCACGGCCCAGCAGTTCGGTGTACAAGCTACTGATAGGAGCCGCCGAGGAGGTAGTGGCGAACTCGGAGGAGTTCAGGAAGCTATTGGCGATGTCGGTCAACGATGCACCGGAATTTGCCAGGCCAGCGAACGCCTGAGCGCCACCCAGATCTGCGTCACGACCCAGAATGCCTTCGAACATGCGCAGAGCTGTAGCTTCTGTATCGTTCTGTGCCAGAACAACAGTTTCAACAGCGCTGGTGGTAGTGTTGACGAAGGTCAGGAACTCAGCGCCAGTGATCGAGGCAGTTTGCGCACCGGTCAGGTTGACGTTGAAGTTGTTGCCAGCGGTGAAGGTGTAGTTAGAAACCGAACCGTCCAGCTGAACAACGTCGTAGCCTGCGCCCGCATTGACGACGTCTGCGTGGTTAACACCACTCAGAACGATAGTGTCGTTGCCGGTACCGGTGATGATGTTGTTGTTGCCCACGCCAGCGATAACAGTGTTGTTACCGTTGCCAGTGATGATGGTGTCGTTGCCGGCGCCAGCGTCGATGTAGTTATTCTGATTGCCATTGACGATGATTACGTCATCGCCCGTACCAGTGGTCAGCAGGAACTGAGTGGTAGCGGAAGCATCAGCCGAAACAGCAACGCGAGCCAGCGACGAAACGTCGGCAGCAGCATCAGTAGCGATGGTCGGAGTGATGTTGACGTTCAGGTTAGCCTGGCTGTCCAGAATGATTGCCTTGGCAGCAGCTACTTCAGCAGTAACATTCAGGGTAACCAGGTCGCCACGTGCGCCAGCGATAGTGCCGGTGATCACGTCAGTAGTACCGGTTTGGCCGGTAGGAATCTGAAGAGCGCTTACGCCATCCCAGCTAGCCAGGTCTACGCTGGTCGCAGTGTTGAGAGCCAGAAGATTACTGATGGCAGCGGTGGTGCTGTCAGTCAGTGTGGTAGCCGACAGAAAGGTGTTGAACTGAGTTGTAGTTACCGGGGCATCGTATTGCATGGGAAATTCCTGTTACTTCAAGCCATCTGGCCTGTGCTGCTAATTTTCTGCGTCAATGCAGAGTTTTCCCACGGAGACTTATAGCGGGCAGCGTTCATCTTCGTAGCGGGTGCGATGCAAATGTGTAACGCCACCAGGGGCTCTGTGCCGGTGGGGCCGTACATCATCTGGTTGGCGACAATGACCTGCGGCGCAGCGCCGCGGAAGACAAGGTGGCCAGACAATTCGTAAAAATGCTGATTGGGTCCTACCAGGCTGAAACCTGCGCAGACCAGAGGCAAAGACTTGCCACGGGTACCTGTAAAGGCGCCCGTAGCGACATTAGGACTAGGGCCGGAGCCTGCAACGGTCGAGGTGTAAACCAGATCCACGCCTGCCGGCCTGTCGCCCCACAGTATGGAGAACCCTTCAAGGCGCCGGGTGCCGTCAGGTTCGCCGGCCCAGCCTTCCGTAGACACCACATCACCTTCTCCCTGCAGATGCGCGACCAGTTTCAGCGCAACGGGGGTGAGAGTCGACGAGATTGCTGCGCTCGGTTCGGCAGTCGCAGCGATCGTGAAGTTGCGCATGATGGCGGTGGAGGTGTCGATTCGGTCGATGCGCAAGTCGATAGGGTCGATGACTGCGTCGAACATATGGTATTCGGTGATCAGAACCGTGGTGATGCCGCCCTTGACGCGAGCAACGATGGTATCGCCCAACCGGGTCAGCATGTTCTTGCTGACACCTTCGGCTGGAAAGAAATCAATAGAACCTTTACCCAGTGGGGCTTGCTGCAGTGCGATGCACACAGGCTTGTCTGCGGGTGGCTGCGAGGCATAACGGAATATGTACATTCCTGGCTCGAGCAGCGTCACGCGAGAGCTGATCTTTAATCCATCAAGTTCTGGAGACTGCACCCAACAAGCTTCCTTCTTATCCTGAGCGGCTACACCGTCAATCCCGTTAGAGGTCTGACAATAAGCTGCTCGGGTACTGCTACATAGGGTTAATGGCCGTGTGCTAGCCAGACTGCGAGAGTAGTCCTTTGGTAGGAAAAGTCAATTTGAATCAGGTGAATTTTCGGCAGCTAATGTGGGGAATTTCTTACACTCATATTTCGCTCAAGAACGGCCCTGCTGGGGCGGTGGGTGGCCGAAAGCCATAGGCTTTTAGGCTTTGCTCATGTCCGACCGGATTGATTCGGGATGTTTCTGTGCTGACGTGCAGGCTCACGTTGGTCCATGGGTAAAAAGTTGAAGTCAACAGGTGTTATCGTCCTACAATCCGCTGTAGTGGAAGTGTTTAATCGGTCAGATTTTAGCGGGACACGCCTAGCGGCCTCAGCCTTTTTGCCCATGAAACTCTATCTAGACCATATCCCTAGCTTCTTACTGCACTCATGCGTATATGACAGTTTTTGCATTGCACACTTTTATTTGCACTGTAAGATCAAAAAATAAACGTTCAAAGTTTGTGCAAGTATCTGGCGCCGCGTGGGTGATGCGGACGAACCTTGACGTCCAGGAAACCTTCACTTGTATCTGGCTGCCTTTTGCGTATTTTGATGGCGCCTTAATGCTGCGTTGCTTCAAAAGCAGGTGCTACACTGCCGCGCGTTCACCGATCTCTCATCAGTACGGATTCTATGAGTCGTTCACACGAAAATAATTTGCAGTTGGCCCTCAAAGCTTGCAAAGGCAGCTTTATCTCAGTCGGTTTCTTCAGCCTGTTTGTAAACGCCTTGATGCTGGTCCCCACCCTATACATGATTCAGATATCCGGACGCGTGGTGCCCAGTAGCAGCGTCCCGACCTTGCTCATGCTGACCTTGATCCTGACCGTACTGATGATCACTATGGGGGCGCTGGAGTGGGTTCGTTCCCGAATCATGGTTCGTATCAGTAACAGGCTGGATGTCCTTCTAAGTCGTGACGTCTATCGAGCCAGTTTCAGGAAAGCGTTGAGAAGTGGCGGTATGGATGCGTCGGCACAATCGCTAAACGATCTTACTTCGTTGCGCCAATTCCTTACCGGCAATGGCCTTTTCGCATTTTTTGATGCTCCCTGGCTGCCCATTTACACCGCCGTGATGTTCCTGTTTCATCCATGGTTCGGATGGATGACGGTCGGTTCTGCAATCGTGCTGATAATACTTGCCTATCTGAACCACCGGTTCACTGGTAAGGCGTTGACCGAAGCGAATCAGCAGAGCATGGTTGCGAATCTGGTGACTACCAAAAACCTCCGTAACGCTGAAGTCATCGAGTCCATGGGGATGCTCGATACTCTAATGGCTCGTTGGGGTGTTCGTCAGCGCAGAGTCCTGGTGTTGCAGTCGGATGCCAGCGACAAGGGCGGTATTGTTACCTCCATCTCAAAGACCTTCAGAAACTGGGCGCAGTCAATCATGCTGGCGCTGGGGGCGTATTTGGTCATAACTCACCAAATGAATCCTGGCTTGATGATGGCAGGCTCATTGCTATTGGGACGCGCGCTTTCTCCGGTCGATCAGATTATCGGCACTTGGAAAGGTTTTGTGGCTGCGCGCGTTCAGTACACACGCCTGAGTGAAACGCTTGAAAAGCTGCACAACGAACCGGATCGCATGGCTTTGCCTGATCCCGAAGGGCATATTCAGGTCGAAAACCTGGTAGTCACACCGCCGGGTGGCAAGAACCCGGTTATTCGCAACATCAGTTTCGTAACGCCGGCTGGCACCATTGTGGGTATTGTCGGGCCGAGCGCAGCAGGCAAATCGACCCTGGTAAGAGCCCTGTTGGGCATCTGGCCGGCACAACACGGTACGGTGCGTCTGGACGGTGCCGACATCAGTGCCTGGGATAAACAGAAGCTTGGCCCGCACTTGGGCTATCTGCCACAGGACATCGAGCTGTTCGAGGGCAGCATCAGCGATAACATCGCTCGATTTGCCAAGGTTGACCCCGAGAAAGTCGTTCTGGCGGCGCGCACCGCAGGTGTGCATGAAATGATCCTGCAACTGCCCGACGGCTACGACACCGTGATCGGCAGTGATGGCGTCAACCTGTCTGGCGGACAGCGGCAACGCATCGGTCTGGCCAGGGCTATCTATGGCAGCCCGCGGTTGATTGTGCTGGATGAGCCCAACTCTAATCTCGATGAAGTCGGCGAGCGCGCTCTTAGCGTCGCCCTGCAACTGATTAAGGAGTCAGGGGCCACGGTGTTTATCGTCTCTCACCGTCCCAATATTCTGTCGCGGCTTGACCGGGTAATGGTCATGAGCGCCGGCACCATCACCCTGTACGGCGCGCGTGATCAGGTCATTGCCGAGCTGGCACAGCAACAGGCCAAAGCGCAGCAGGCTCAGCAACGGGTGGCTCCTGCAGCCACCGGTGTCGGCCCTGCGCAACCTGGCGCGTGAAAGGAATTCATGAATGAGCATTAAGACAATATCCACGCTCGACACGCACGCGGATGACATGCCCACCTCCGATCGCGGGATTCGCCGGATCGGTGTGACGATCGTACTGGTCACCTTCGGCCTGTTCGGTACCTGGGCAGCGCTGGCCCCATTGGATAATGCGGTGTACGGCTCGGGTCTGGTGATGGTGCAGAGTTATCGCAAGACGGTTCAACATCTTGAAGGCGGGATCGTCAAGGAACTGCTTGTCCGTGATGGGGACACCGTGCATAAGGGTGATCCGCTGATCGTATTGGACGACTCGCAATTGCGCTCTCAATACGAGTCGACCCGTAATCAGCTGATTTCGACCCAGGCCAGGGAAGCACGACTGCGCGCCGAGCGCGACGAGCTGCCGTCGATTCCGCCACTGACCATCAGTGGTACGGACAGTGTGCGGGCTAAAGAGGCCATAGCAGGTGAGCAACAGGTATTCAGCACCCGTAAAAACTCGCGCCTGACCGAGATATCGGTGCAACGTGAACGCATCGGGCAATTGAAGCAGCAGATCAGTGGTCTGCGAGACATGATCCGCACCAAGGTCAGCCTCGAAAAATCCTACAGCAGCGAAATCACTGAACTGAAGGATCTGCTGTCTCAGGGCTTTGTCGACAAGCAACGCTTGCTGGAGCAGGAGCGCAAGCTGGACATGCTCAAGTCCGAAGTGGCCGATCACGAGTCCACGATCACCAAGACTCAGCTACAGATCAGCGAGACCGAACTGCAGATCATTCAGTTGAACAAAAACTTCAGCTCTGACGTCGCGAAAGAACTAAGCGATGTACAGGCCAAGGTATTCGATTTGCAGGAGACCGCTAACGCGCTGCAGGATCGCCTGTCTCGCGTGGTCATTCGGGCTCCTGAGGACGGCATGGTACTGGACATGAAAGTTCATACCGTTGGCGGCGTAGTCAGCGCCGGTACGCCTTTGCTGGATATCGTGCCGGAATCTTCCGAGCTGGTCGTTGAGGCTCATGTGGCTATCACGGACATTGACCGGATTTCCATCGGCAAGCTGACAGACGTTCACTTCAGCGCCTTCAACAGTGCTACCACCCCTGTCATCGAGGGTGAGGTGACGCGTATCTCCGCTGACCGTTTGAAAGACGATGCCGGTGAGCCGTATTACCTGGTTCGGGTAAAACTGACCGAGAAAGGCTTGAAACGTCTTGGCGACCACAAGTTGCAGCCGGGTATGCCTGCTGAAGTGCTGATCAATGCTGGCGAACGGACCATGCTTCAATACCTGTTGAAGCCGGCGTCCAATGTGTTTATCAAATCGATGATCGAGGAATGACCGTGCTGCGCTTCGTTCCTGTGTTCCTTTCCCTCGGGTTGGCCAGCATTCAGGTCCATGCAGACCCCACGCAGCCCGCTGCACCCCAGGTGACCAGCGCCTCGGCATACTCCGTGGATCTGATGAAGCTGTATCGCGAGGCTCGTCTGGAAGACCCGCGCATGCTGTCTGCCTACCTGCGTGCACAGTCTGCAGTCGACAGCGAGCGTGATGCCTTTGGCGGGCTGTTGCCGCAGGTAACTGCGAACAGCAGTTACAACCGGATCCTGCGCGAGGATGACACGCAGCGCGAGATCTATAACAACTCAAGCTATTCGCTCAACCTGACTCAGTACCTGTACAACAAGCAGGCTTGGGAAGCCTACCAGAAGGCCAAGAGCACGACGGAGCAGAAGGGTCATCAGGCCGAAGATGCTCAGGCTGAGGCCACAGTTGATCTGGCCAAACGGTATTTCCAGGCGCTGTCTGCCGACGATGAACTCGAGCTGATCATGGCTGAGCGCCGGGCGACGCAAAAGAGTCTGGATCGAGTCAGTGCGATGTATGACAAAAAGATGGCTGTGGTCACTGATCTGCTGGATCTGAAGGCGCGTGTCGATTTGCTGGCCGCGCAGGAGGTTGACGCCCGCAACCAGATCAGGCTCAGCCGTGCTGCGCTCTCTGAAATTGTCGGCCGGCCGATCACTGAGCCGCTGAGTCGGATCAGAAACGACATTGCGCTGCAGGTGCCGTCCAAATCGATGGACACCTGGGTGGCGCAGGCCATCGACAGCAACCCTTTGCTCAAGGCGCGGGAAAGCAGCCTCGACGTCGCCAACGCGGCGGTACGTGAAGGCAAGGGCGGGCATTACCCGACCCTGACCTTTACCCTGGGTGCCCAGCAAAGCGACGTGGGCTACGACAACACCCTGTCACCGCGCAGCGACAGCTATGTGGCGACGATCGGTGTGCGCGTGCCGATTTACAGCGGCGGCTCGACCTCTGCGCGGGTTCGTGGCCTGTACAACGAGCAACTGGCCACCGAGCAGGATGTGGAAAGCGTGCGCCGTCAGGTGGTCAAGGAAACCACCAACGCCTACCTGACGGCGTTTTCCAGTGTCGAGAAGATCCGCGCCAACAAGAATGCGCTGGCATCGTCAGAGCAATCGAGCATTGCGGCGCAAAAAGCCTTTTCTTATGGTGTCGTTAACGCGGTCGATGTGCTGACCAGCGTGCAGAACGAGTTCAAGGCGCGGCGTGACCTGCTCAGGGCGCAGTACGACTTCATCACCAACCTGTTCATCCTCAATCGATGGGCAGGCCGCCCGCCACAGGAGAGTGTCGACAGCGTCAATGTCTGGCTGGGCGGTACCAATCCGGCAGTCGAGAAGGCTGCGGACTCGGCCTTGAAAAAGACGCCCTGATCGCACCCGCGGCGCGCTGCAGGGCTTGTGCCTGGTGGCTCTTCTAGCGACGAGCCGCCAGCACCTTGCGGTAGATATCCAGCGTGTTCTGCGCACAGGCATCCCAACTGAAATGACGCGCACGCCCCAGCCCTGACTGAACCTTGCGCTCACGTTCTTCAGGCTGTTCCAGGACGGCGAGCATTGCAGTGCTGATGCTTTCTGCACTGTGCGGGTCGACAGCCCATGCTGCATCGCCTGTCACTTCCGGCAGTGAAGAATTATTGGATGCGATCAGCGGGCACTGTGCCGCGAATGCCTCGATGGCCGGCAGGCCGAACCCTTCATACAGCGAAGCAAACACCAGCGCTCCGGCACTTTGCAGCAGCGCCAGCACCTCATTCTGTGGCAGGTAACTTAGCCAACGGCCTTCGCCACGTTGTTGTAGCGCCTCAAGCTGCGGTAGCAGTTCTTCGTTGCTCCAACCGTCACGCCCGACAATCACCAACGGATGCTCTTTACGTACCTGTGCGGGCAGTTGCTGGAAGGCTTCAAGCACGCGCTGCAGGTTCTTGCGAGGCTGCAGTGTGCCGACTACCAGAAAAAAGCCGGGTTTGAGGCCATACATGCCCAGCACCCTGTTGCGCTCGGCTGCGCCGATGCGCTCGAAATACACAGGGTCCACGCCCAGGGGCGTGACGCTAATGCGCTCTGGTGCGATGCCCAGGTGGCTAATCATGTCCTGCTTGCTGTATTCGGAGATGGTGATGATGTGATCGGCACGTTTAATGCTGGTTGTGAACAGCCAGCTTTTCAGGCGCTTGAGGTCTTGCTTGATCCATTCCGGGTGTAATACCGGAATCATGTCCATGATCGTGGCGACGACAGGCACGCCTTTGATCCGCGGTATGTGATGATCCGTGGCATGGAACAGCTGAACGTCTTTGGCGATGCTTGCTGAGTTACCCAATGGCAGTTTGAGTACGCTGCTGAGCACCGCATGAATGCGGTAGTCGCTGGACAACTGTTGTGGCTGACCACAGGCCAGCACTGGCAGTTGCTTGCCGAAAGCGTAAGGTTTGACGTGGATATCTTCAGCCTGACTCAGCTTGTCCAGGTTGTGCCAGAGCGCCCGGGAATATATGCCGATGCCGTCCAGATGGCCGGCACGTTCACCTTTCGCCCAGACAGTACAACTCAAGCCTATATCCATGTTCTGTCGTTCTCGATGTCGATCAATTACATCACTTCTCAATGGTGTACCAGGGCAGCGGATTACGCTTGCGTGCGGCGGATATGCGGAATCGGCTGCGGAATCGGGCGCGCAGACTAACATGGGGCGACCCGGCTCGCACGGGGTGGTGAGCAGTTACGGCGGCGGAGTTACTGAATGGTAGGCATATTGTTGTGGCCTTCATGTTGCATAGCAGCCAGAGCACCCGGATAATGGGCCTTTGCCACGCCCTAGTGGCCCAAGAATGGAGCATCTATGTTCACCCCTGTAATTCTGGCTGGCGGTAGTGGTTCGCGGTTATGGCCTTTGTCGCGGCAGAGTTTCCCGAAGCAGTTTCTTGCCCTTGATGGCCAGGATCAGGGAACCATGTTTCAACGCACACTGGCTCGCCTGAAAGGCCTTGAACACGCGCCTGCGGTGGTTGTGAGCAACGAAAATCACCGCTTCATCGTCGCCGAGCAGCTACGTGTTGCGAAAATGGGCAGTCGTCGTGTCATCCTCGAGCCGCTCGCCCGTAACACTGCGCCGGCCATCGCTCTGGCTGCGCTCGAAGCAACGGCTGATGGCACTGACCCGATCCTGCTGGTACTGGCTGCCGATCACCATATCCACGACGAAGAAGCTTTCCGACAAGCGGTAGCGGTTGCTCAGGTGCACGCCGAGGCGGGCCGTCTGGTGACTTTCGGGATTACCCCGACTCACGCTGAAACCGGTTTTGGCTACATCCACTGTGGTGAATCCATTGCCCAGGGCGGCTTCGCGATTGAGGCGTTCAAGGAGAAGCCTTCGCCGGAAATGGCTGCCGAATACCTGTCCTCGGGTGCTTACCTGTGGAACAGCGGTATGTTCATGTTCCGTGCCTCGGTGTTCCTGGCTGAGCTGAAAAAGCATCGCTCCGACATCTTGTCTGCATGCCGCGTAGCCTTGGCTGACTCCGATGCCGACAGCTACTTCCTGCACGTCTCGTCCGAGAAGTTTGCCTTGTGCGCTGATGAGTCAGTGGACTACGCGGTCATGGAGCACACCGATCTCGGTCTGGTCGTACCTTTGGACGCAGGCTGGAACGATCTGGGCAGTTGGGCAGCGATCTGGGACGTGGGCCCGCACGACGAGAATGTCAATCGCCTGGAAGGCGACGTGATGGCCATCGACACGCGCAACTGCCTGGTGCAGTCGCACCATCGACTGGTGGCCACCGTCGGCGTCGAGGACCTGATCGTCATCGAAACCAAGGACGCCGTCCTGGTTGCCAACAAGCACAATAGTCAGCAGGTCAAGGACGTGGTCAAGCGTCTGCAGGCAGAAGAGCGCCCTGAGTTCGTCACTCATCCACTGGTCAACCGCCCGTGGGGCCACTACGACACGATCGATCTCGGCGAGCGTTATCAGGTCAAGCGCATCAGCGTACTGCCAGGCGAGTGCCTGTCGCTGCAGATGCACTACCACCGCGCCGAGCACTGGATCGTTGTGTCCGGTACCGCCAAGGTTATCTGCGACGATCAGGAACTGATCCTTTCCGAGAATCAGTCCACTTACATCCCGCTGGGCGTCAAGCACTCGCTGGCCAACCCTGGCAAGGTGCCGTTGGAGCTGATCGAAGTGCAGTCCGGCTCGTACCTGGGCGAAGACGACATCGTGCGCTTTGAAGACCGTTACGGTCGTTTGAAGAAGTAATCCGGCATCCGCTGCATGCTGGCCCGAACGCCCCGCAAACCTGTTTGCGGGGCGTTTTTCGTTGGGAAAGGGCCGGTTGTTCTGTCCATGTGTTTGCCACCTGAGTTGGATGCGTCCTCGACAGCGACCCATTCGATGACGTTACCCGGAAATATCATCAGGGATGTGACGCCTCCCCAAGTGGAGGTCTGACCGGGGAGGGCGTGAACCTGTCTTGCGATAGAGCTCCAGCGCCTGGGAGTGATGACGTACCGTGAGCGTAGGATGATCGATAACCTGTGGTAGCTATGCGGTAGCTGTCACGGGAGCGCAGCCCCAAAACGACAAAACCGCGCCAGGGCGCGGTTTTATCGAGGTATGCAGTTCGCAGTGTTTCAGGAAGCTCCTGAAACCGGATACTCGAATCAGACGTTAAACCGGAAATGCATCACATCACCGTCTTTAACGATGTATTCCTTGCCTTCCAGACGCCACTTGCCGGCTTCCTTGGCGCCTGACTCACCCTTGAACTGGATGAAGTCGTCATACGCCACCACTTCGGCGCGGATGAAGCCTTTTTCGAAGTCGGTGTGGATCACGCCTGCGGCTTGTGGTGCGGTGGCGCCGACGCGGACGGTCCAGGCGCGGACTTCTTCGACGCCTGCGGTGAAGTAGGTCTGCAGGTGGAGCATTTCGTAGCCAGCGCGAATCACGCGGTTCAGGCCGGGTTCTTCGAGGCCCAGGGCTTCGAGGAACATGTCCTTCTCTTCGCCGTCATCGAGCTCGGCGATTTCGGCTTCGATCTTGTTGCAGACCGGCACCAGCATCGCGCCTTCTTCTTCGGCGATGGCGCGGACCACGTCCAGCAGCGGGTTGTTCTCGAAACCGTCTTCGGCGACGTTGGCGATGTACATGACCGGCTTGGTGGTCAGCAGGTGGAAGCCACGGATGGTGG
>Ga0308164_10000513_pt1 | contig 62886 bp, 58 predicted proteins | sample PhyTR2_FD_201031 | JGI IMG/M metagenome (GOLD analysis project Ga0308164, IMG submission 201031) | Phyllosphere microbial communities from UC Gill Tract Community Farm, Albany, California, United States - DLSLT.R2 | ecosystem: Host-associated > Plants > Phyllosphere > Unclassified | place: USA... | reverse complement strand
TGGCGTAATCGGTATTGGTCCAGCCGAACTCCTTGGACAGGTCCGGCGCCAGCAGGCTGAGCACCTGGCGGTCGAGATAGTTGATGGTGGTTGCAAAAAACAACAGGGCACAGATGGTCCACCGGTATTTACCGACGGTTTGGCCAACTGATTGCGGGGTCACTGGCTCGCTCAGGTTCATGGCATCACTTTGTATTATGTTTATATGATGATCCCCCGGTCTCCACGGGATCAGTACTGCGGTTGTCGTATGTCATCGTACAACCATAAAACTTGCGAGGCAAGCAAAAACAAGTGGCCGCTCAAAGGCGGCCACCAAATGATCAATTCGCTGCGCGAAGTTGATTCTTATGCGTGTTTGCGCGCCAACAGCAGGGCGATCAAACTGATCAACGCGGCCCCGGTCAGGTAGTAGCCGACATACTGCAATCCGTAGTGAGTGGCCAGCCAGGTAGCGATATACGGCGCCAGCGAGGCGCCCAGGATGCCGGCCAGATTGAAGGTAAGCGACGCCCCGGTGTAGCGTACCTCGGCCGGGAACAGCTCGGACAGGATGGTGCCCAGCGGCCCGTAGGTCAGTCCCATCAGTGCCAGGCCCAGCGACAGGAATACCGTGGTCTGGGTGGTGCTGCCGGAGCCGAACAGCGGCGCCAGCACCAGGCCGAACACGGCAATCGCTGCCGAGACCCAGATCAAGGTGCGGGCGCGACCATGGCGGTCGGCCCACACGGCGGCAATCGGGATCGTCAGGCCGAAGAACAGTACGGCAAACAATTGCTGGACCAGGAAATCCTTGCGCGAGAAGTGCAGCGCGGTCGTGCCCCAGCTGAGCGCAAACACGGTCATCAGGTAGAACAGCACGAACGTGGCCAGCGCGATCAAGGTACCGAGCACCAGCATGCGGCCGTGATCGCGGAACACCGTCACCACCGGCACCTTGACCCGCTCGTTCTTTTCCAGCACTTTCTGGAAGTCGGGCGTTTCGTGGATTTTCAGGCGGACATACAGGCCCACGATCACCAGCAGTGCGCTGGCCAGGAACGGGATACGCCAGCCGTAGGCAAAGAATTCGGCATCGGTCAGGGTCTCGGTGAGCAACAGGAAGATGCCGCCGGACAGGAAAAAGCCGATCGGCGCACCCAGCTGCGGGAACATGCCATACCAGGCGCGCTTGCCGGGGGGAGCATTTTCAGTTGCCAGCAACACTGCGCCGCCCCACTCGCCGCCCAGGCCCAGGCCCTGGCCGAAGCGGCACAGCGCCAGCAGCGCCGGGGCCCAGGTGCCTATCGTCGCATAGGTCGGCAACAGGCCGATCACGACGGTGGAAATGCCCATCGTCAGCAGCGCTGCCACCAGCGTGGCCTTGCGGCCCACGCGGTCGCCGAAGTGACCGAACACGGCCGAACCCACCGGCCGCGCAAAGAACGCGATGGCGAACGTGGCCAGCGATTGCAAGGTGGCGGCCGCCGGATCGGCGGCAGGGAAGAACAGGTGCGGGAACACCAGCACGGCGGCGGTGGCGTAAATGTAGAAGTCGAAAAATTCGATGGTGGTGCCGATCAAACTGGCGAACAGGACGGTGGCCGGCTTGTTGGTCTTGGACGCTGCCGGTTGAGACTGACTCATGCGTGAAGCTCCTGCGAATAAATGGTGCGGTCCATCATACACACGCCATTCGCAGGATGCCAAGCAGTTAAGGTTGCGCCAGTAATGCTACTTAAGTTTGCGCGTCGATCTGTTGCAGGCCGTCTGCAATCGCTTCCGCTGCCAGCGGCCGCACCACGCGCGCCACTTCCACGCCGTCGCGCAGGAAGATCAGCGTAGGCCACAGCTTGACGCGGAACGAACGGCCCAGCGGCCGGCCGGGACCGTCCTCGACCTTGTAATGGGTAACGCTGTCGTGGCCGGCAAATGCCTGGGCCAGCGGCGCCTGCGCTGCCTGGCAGTGACCGCACCAGTTGGCGCCGAACTCGAGCAGGACGGCGCCCGGCAGGGCATCGATGTCGGCGCGCTGCGGCGCCTCGGCTTGGTAGTGTGTTTTCATTTCTGTTTAAATTTGGCACAGGGGTCGGGACGGTCCGGGGTGGCCAGCAGATAGACTTGATCGTACCGGCCGGCATGATCGCCCTGCTCCACAAAACCTTCGGCGCGTACCGTCAGTATAGGCTCGACCTGGTTTATCCAGCGCGCGACTCCCAGGTCCTTGCGCACGTGGCCGTTGCCGGCCATGAGCACCACGTCGCGCGGACGCTGGGCGCGGATGATCTTGGCCATCCAGATGTCGCGCGAGATCTGCGCATCGACCATGCCGCCGGTCATCATGGCCGGCAACATGCCGCAATGGCCCGCGTCGATTTCCTTGTGCTGCGCCGCCCGCAGTTCGGCCGGGATTGGCTGGTCGAGCCGATAGTCCTTGATACTCTGCGGATCGAACGTGGCCTGGATGCCGTCGCGCACCACGCGCGACGCGTCGGCGCGCGACAGGTTGCCGGCCACCAGCGGCAGGTGGTAGGTCAGCGCCAGCTGGATCACCGGGTAATACAGCTGCCAATCCCAGCGCCCGCCGTTGGCCACCTGGATCACGCACTGCGCGTCCAGGCACCCCTTTTGTGCCTTGTCGAGCAAATCCTGGTTTTCGCGATCGAACTGTTCCATGACCAGCGCCGGCCGCCAGCCCGCCTCCACGCGCTGGCGCAGCAGTTCATAGCGCAGCCGATGCCCCTGGGCATTGTCATGCACCTCGCCCATCAGCAACACCTGGGGATTGGGACCCACGGGCGCGGGCAGCGCCGCGTCCGCCGCCGGCCGGCCTGAACTGGCGCAACCGTTCAATAGTGCGAGGGTCGCCAGCACGCCAATACCACACATTTTTTTTGATCTTGAAAGCATCGGATTCCTGCTGCAAACGGTAATTGGTTGATTTTATGGGTTTAATTGATGAACCTTGAAGCGAATACAAGTTACACTGTTGGTGCAGTGCAATAATATATTTCTAATAAATAAACTAACATAGCAATATGTTACGAATTATGGTTAAATAATGTTTGCCGAAGTTGGATACAACCCAACTTGGAAATGTACCAACTGCGTATTAAATTGCTGTTAAGCCGGTCAGGCTGCGGCACCGTTCCAGGAGTTCCTCGTGAAAATTTCAACATTGTTTGCCACCGCTGCGATCGCCCTTACCCTGGCCGGTAGCGCTGCGGCCCAAACCAAAGCAGCAGTTCCAGCAACACCTGCAGCACCGGCGATCACCATCGCCGCCGCCGAGCGCTGCGAACCATCCGCTGCCACCGATTGCAATGGCATCGACCAGGCCACGGACGCCGAGGCACAACCGGCGAACCCAGCAGCAGCCCAGGTCGACGAAGCACCGCTGCCGGTGCCTGAATTGGAAACCTCGTTCATGCTCATGCTGGGCCTGGTAGTGCTGGGCATTACCTCGCGCCGCCGCGTGTCCGACCGCTTCGACGGCTGAACCACGCCAGCCGGTGCACCGATCCCGCCTGGTGCGGGATTTTTTTTGCCCGGCCCGCACCCGGACGGCCGGGCCGGGGTCTGACCCCACGCGGTATTGCTGGTGCTGGTCAGGCCGGTTGTGGCGATTCCTCCGCTGTCCCAATCGCCGTCACCGACGTGGCCGGCGTCACGCATGGCATGCGCAGCGTAAAGCAGGCACCCTGGCCCAGCACGCTGGTAACCGTGATGGTGCCGGCAAATTGTTTGGCCAGCAGATTGAACACAATGTTCAGGCCGAGGCCGGTGCCGCCCTGGCCGCGCCGGGTGGTCACGAACGGGTCGAACACCTTGTCGATCATGTCCGGGGCGATGCCCTTGCCGTTGTCGCTCACCTGCATTTCGATCCAGTCGCCCTGGCGCGCCACGCCGATCGTGATCCGGCCTTCCTGTTCCGGCTCGAACGCGTGCTCGACACAGTTGAGCGTAAGGTTGGTGAGCACCTGCGCCAGCGCGCCCGGGTAGCTGTCGAGCATGAGGTCGGGCGGACAGGCGATGCTGACCGTGATATGGGTTTTCTTCAGCTTCGGCTGCAGGCTCGACACCACCTCGTTGATGTAGTCGCGTAACTCGAAGCGGCGCCGGGCCTCGCTTACCTGGTCCACCGCGATCTGCTTGAAGCTGTGAATCAAATGCGCCGCACGGTAGGCGTTGTTCATGATCAGGCGCGTGCTTTCGGACGCCGTCTCGAGGTAGCGCATGATGTCCGATTTCTTGATGTTGCCGGCCGCAACCGCCTCGTGGATTTTTTCGGTCGCCTCCATCAGCACCGATGCACTGGTCAAAGCGATACCGACCGGGGTATTGATTTCGTGGGCCACGCCGGCCACCAGCCCGCCCAGCGACGCCAGTCTTTCAGCCTGCAGCAGCGATTCCTGCGCCCGCCGCAAGTCGTCCAGCGCGCGCGCCGTGGCCTGCGCTGCCTGGCGCGCCTCGTCCTCGGCCTCGCGGATGCGCTGGATGTTCGATTTCACCTTGCGCTGGATGGCGTTGAAGCCGCGGATCACTTCGCCCAGCTCGTCGCGGCGGTCGTCGGGCAATTCCTCGACCTCGTCGCTGTCGCGCGTGGCTAGGTCGAACAGGCCGTCGCGCAGGCGCTTGAGCGGGTGGAACACGATGCGCAGCGACAATGCCAGCGCTGCCACCAGGATCAGGTCGAGCAGCAGCACCTCGGTCACCTTGCGCCGCACCTCGGCCGCCAGCGTGGCCTCGATCTGCGCGCGGCTGAAATTGACCACTACCCGTCCGACGATCACGGGTTTCAGGGCGGCGCCGGCGCCGCCGGAATCGCGGTAAGCCAGGTCGGCCACCACCGGCGTGCCGCCCACGGCGGCATCGCTCTCGATCGGCACCAGGGTGCCGTCTTCGCGCCGCAGCCGGCCCGAGAACAGGCCGACCGAGGTATCGTAGACGCGGATCGAGACCAGCTCGGGCGGCATCATTTCGGCGGCAACGATGTTGTCGACCTTGGCTTTGTCGAGGTCCCACAGCGCCGACGGCAAGCTCGTTTGCAGCCGCGCCAGCACTCCCTGGCGCAGCCGCTGGCTGCCGGCCTCGAGTTCCTGCGACAGGCTGTGTTGGGCATAAGTGCCTGAAATACCGAGTACCAGGGTGACGATCACCACGAACAGCAGGGTCAGGCGGCCTTGAATACCAAACATTGATGATTCCCCCTAACGCTGGATTGAACGGCAACTTGTCAATGTAAGGGAAGCGATACTTATTGGCAAGCAAGGCTTGGCAGGTAGGTCCGTGCCCGATACAACAGCCGGCCGTCGACACCGGCAGACACCGAGCGTTCTCAATGGTAATATCGGCCAGAGATCGGTCCAAGATCGGCCAACGCGCGCACACCGGGAGATACCATGACAGGCACTTATCATCAACTGGCGCTGGCCGACGTGAGGCCGGGCATGGTCCTGTCGGACGTGCTGCTCGACCTGCAAGGCCAGGTCTTGTTGCCGCAGGGTGCAGTGCTGACCGAGGCGATGCTGGCGCTGATGCCGCGCCACGGCATCGACATGCTGCCGGTGCTGGCTGAGCAGGAGTCGCCGGAACAGGCGGCGGCAACGCGCGCCCACCACGAGGCGCGCATCGCCCACCTGTTCCGCAAGACCGATGCCGATGCCGGCAACGACTGGGCCACCAGCCTGCTGCAGCGGTTCATTCTCGATTTCCGCCTCGGCCGCGACCATGGCAAGGAGCACAGCCATGAGTAATACCATCAGCTACGACGACGTGCTGCGCACGCTCGACGATTTGCCGTCGCTGCCGGCGGTGGTAATGGAACTGCTCAACAGCATCGACCAGGACGATGTCGATATTTCGGTACTGGCCAAAAAAGTGTCGCATGACCAGGCGCTGACGGCCAAGACGCTGCGCCTGGCCAATTCCTCGCTGTACGGTTTGCAAGTGAAAGTGACCACCATCCAGCAGGCCATCACGTACTTGGGCTTCCAGACCACGCGCAACCTGATCACGGCCGCCGCTGTCACCGGCTATTTTGCCGAGGGCCACTGCCCCGGCTTCGACGACAAGGCGTTCTGGCGCCATTCGATTGCCACGGCCGCGTGCGCCAAGGTGCTGGCACGCCACATGCATTTCAACCAGGATTACGCGTTTACGGCCGGACTGCTGCACGATATCGGCCGGCTGGTGCTGGTGTCCTGCTTCCCGAACCAGTATTCGCTGACGCTGGCCTATCGCGAGGAGCACGACTGTTACCTGCTCGCTGCCGAGCGCCAGGTGCTGGGCGTGGACCACGTGGATGCCGGCGTGGCGCTGGCCGAACACTGGAATTTTTCCGATACCATGCGCCAGGCCATCGCCCACCACCACGATCCCGAAGTCCGCGGCGCCGGCTTTTTGGCCGCCATCATCCACGTAGCGGACGCCGTGGTGCACGCGCTGGACCTGGCGCAGGTGCGCGACGACCTGGTGCCGCAGGTATCGAATGTGGCGTGGACGGCGTTGGGGCTCGATGAGGAAATTTATTTGCAGATATTCCGGGAAACGGAATTGCAATACGACGAGATTTCGATGGTGCTGCTGAGTTAAGCGATGGCAGGATCAGGATCGCTGCTCCCTGCCGAACCGGCACCAGGGCCGGGACGACAGGAGCGGCGCGCGGGGCGCATTAATGATGTGCTACGTTTCCGGCCGCAGCCTTGTCGTTGTTGCGATCATCGGTCTTGGGACGGCCCTGGGCGTCGGACAGGCGGTACTTGGTGCGGCGGTCGCCCATCAGGTCGCGCAGGTCGCGGATGCTCATGCCGGTTACTTCGTGCATGCGGATCAGCAGCGAGGCGCCAACCGGCAGGCGGTGGTGGCGAATCTTGCTGATGACCGGTGGCGCCACTTCCAGCAGGCGCGACAGCGCGGCGTCGTTTTTCAGTTGCATCTTGCCGAGCAGAATGTCCAGCAGGTGGTTGGGATTGTAGCTTTCCTGCGATGCGAGTGCGTGGTGTGCCATGATGTGTCCTCGTTGGTTGGGTGAACAGATATTGCTGGTCCGAACTTAAGGAAAACTTAGAGTTTTCAACAATTCACAATTGAGCGGCAGTCGCTAGGCGAGCGCGCTTCGGTGATTGCCTTTCGTGCAAGATTATTCTATGCGCAAATCCGGCGCCGCCCGATAGACGCCACAGGACCGGGCTTGTTCGACATCAATCGCAAGTGAGAAATCCTGGCAACCATGCCCTTTCAACACATGGCACAGCGGGGCGGCGCACGCAAGGGCTGGTGGCCGTACACTGACACTAATTACGCTAAACTATCGCCTGTGCGCTCTAGCGCCCCATCACACCATGATCCCATTGAAAACCAAGACCCCAGTCCAACCGCACTATTTCGTCCCCGAGCCGCTCGATAACACGCGCCTGGCCCACTTGTGCGGGCCGCTCGACGAAAACCTGCGCCAGATCTCGGCCGCGCTCGACGTTACCGTATTCCGGCGCGGCGAAAAATTCATCGTCAGCGGCCACAACGCCGAACGGGCGGTGCAAATCCTCGAAAAATTCTATGCGGTTGCCAACAAGGTCGTGCCGATCGAAGAAGTGCAACTGGCGCTGGTCGAACAGCGCGCCGGCCTGAACGCCGCTGCCGCCGCGGCATCGGCCTCCGATGCGCCCGCGCCAGTCAAGGCCGCAGCACGGGCAGTGGCCACGGCGCCATTTGTCGAGCCTGACATCAACAGCCCGGTCCTGAAAACCCGCCGCGCCGATTTGCGCGGGCGCACGCCTCACCAGATCCGTTACCTACGCAACATCCTCGAACACGACATCAGTTTTGGCGTGGGTCCGGCCGGCACCGGCAAGACGTACCTGGCCGTAGCGTGCGCGGTCGATGCGCTCGAGCGCGACGCGGTCAAGCGCATCATCCTCACCCGCCCGGCCGTGGAAGCGGGCGAGCGGCTGGGTTTTTTGCCCGGCGACCTGACGCAAAAGGTGGACCCGTACCTGCGCCCGCTGTACGACGCGCTGTACGACCTGCTTGGCTTTGATCGCACCCAGAAAATGTTCGAAAAGCAAGTGATCGAGATCGCCCCGCTCGCTTACATGCGCGGCCGCACGCTCAACCACGCGTTCGTCATCCTCGACGAGGCGCAGAACACCACCGTCGAGCAAATGAAGATGTTCCTCACCCGCATCGGCTTCGGCAGCAAGGCCGTGGTCACCGGCGACGTCACCCAGGTCGACCTGCACAAGAGCCAGAAAAGCGGCCTGGTCGATGCAGTCCAGGTGCTGAAGGAAGTGCGCGGCGTGGCGTTCAGCCATTTCACCAGCGAAGACGTGGTGCGCCACCCGCTGGTCGCGCGCATCGTCGACGCCTACGAAACCGCGCACAACCACGAAGCCGAACTGGCGCCCCTGCTAAAAACCACCGCCCTGAAAAATGTCCGAAAAAAATAAGTTGTCGCTGTCGGTGCAATACCCCGACCCGCGCCTGAAAACCCTGATCACCCGTGCCAAGCTCACCCGCTGGATCACGGCAGCCCTGTTCGCACCGGCCGAGCTGACCATCCGCTTTGTCGATGCCGAGGAAGGCCGCACCCTGAACCGCGACTACCGCGGCAAGGACTACGCCACCAACGTGCTTACGTTTGCCTACAACGAGGGCGAAGAACTGGCCGATGATGCGCCCACCCAGGCCGACATCATCCTGTGCACCGACGTGCTGGAGCGGGAAGCGGCCGAGCAGAACAAGACAGTGGAAGAACACACGGCGCACCTGATCGTGCACGGCGTGCTGCACGCCCAGGGCTACGACCACGAGGACGACGAGGAAGCGACCGAGATGGAAAGCCTGGAGACGGAGCTGCTCGGTACGCTCGGTTTTGCCGACCCGTATGCGCCGGAAAAGGCTTCGCCATAAGGTATAAGGCAACACTTAACTTCAGCGAAAACGGCTGGTTTTTTTGACAAAAATCTCTTATCGCAGTCATTTGGTGTATCCTACACCCTTTGAAACAACGGCTCACGCCTCCTATGCAAGAGCACTCTAGTGGCGTCAAGACTGACGCCAAACCCCATCGGTCGCTGTTTGAACGGCTGACCGCATTCATCTCCCCCGAGCCCGAGAACCGCGCGGAACTGCTCGACGTCCTGCATGACGCCCACGAACGCAACCTGATCGACGCCGACGCCCTGTCGATGATCGAAGGCGTGTTCCAGGTGTCCGATCTGTCCGCCCGCGACATCATGGTGCCGCGCTCGCAAATGGACGTGATCGACATTTCCCGCCCGATCGAGGAATGGATGCCGATCGTGCTGGAAACGGCCCACTCGCGCTTCCCTGCCATTGAAGGCGAACGCGACAAAGTTATCGGCATCCTGCTGGCCAAAGACCTGCTGCGCTACTACGCCGAAGAATCGTTCGACGTCCGCGCCATGCTGCGTCCTGCCGTGTTCATTCCCGAATCGAAACGCCTGAATGTGCTGTTGCGCGACTTCCGCGCCACCCACAACCACATGGCCATCGTGGTGGACGAATACAGCGGCGTGGCCGGTCTGATCACCATCGAGGACGTGCTCGAGCAAATCGTGGGCGACATCGAGGACGAGTACGACTTCGACGAGGAAGAGGACAACATCCTCTCGATCAAGGAAGGCCCGAACGGTGCGCGCTGGCGCGTCAAGGCGCTGACCGAGATTGCCCAGTTCAACGAAGAACTCGATACCCACCTGCCCGACGATGATGTCGACACCATTGGCGGCCTGGTCGCCAAGCACCTGTCGCGCATGCCGCACAAGGGCGACGTGTTCGACTACCAGGGCCTGCGTTTCGAAGTCCTGCGTGCCGACGCCCGGCAAATTCACGTGCTGCTGGTGGAAAAATTGCCAGCGGCGCCAGACGCCGGCGACGACGCATAATGCGTTTTCGCCGCGCCGATCCCAACGCCCCACCGAAGCCGCAACGCAGTACCCAGGGCCGCATGCTGATTACGGCCCTGGCCGGTGCGCTGTGCGTACTCGGCTTTGCGCCGTTCGGCTGGTGGCCGCTGGAAATACTCGGCCTGGCTACACTGTTCTATCAAGTCTTGCGCAGCAGCAGCGTCAAAGCTGCCGGCCTGATCGGCTGGGCGTTCGGTTTTGGCTGGACCGGCGCCGGCGTCCACTGGCTCTACGTGTCCCTGCACGACCATGGCGGTCTGGCCGCGCCCCTGGCTGTCGTCGCCGTGGCTTTGCTGGCCTGGGCCATGGGTTTTTATGTGGCGCTGGCGATGGGTACTGCTGCCTGGCTGCGCAAAAAATGGGCGCTGCCGCTGCCGGCCGCCAACCTGCTCCTGCTGCCGGCCTTGTGGGCCCTGTTCGAGTGGCTGCGCGGCTGGCTATTTACCGGTTTTCCGTGGCTGTCTTCGGGCTACGCCCATAACCACAGCCCGCTGGCCGGCTTTGCCCCGGTGGTTGGTGTGTATGGCCTGGGCTGGCTGGCGGCACTGATTGCCGGCGCCCTGCTGCTGGTCTTCCACCGTACCCGGCTGCGGGCACTGGCGCTGGTCGTGGCAATTTCCGTCGTCGGTGTGGGCCTTGGCTACATCGAATGGACCCACCCGGAAGGCCAGCCAATTTCGGTGCGGCTCATCCAGGGCAATGTACCGCAAAGCGAAAAATTCGACGGCGCCCGCGTGGCGTCCGTCATGCGCCAGTACCAGGACGCCATCACCGCCGCGCCGGCCGACCTGATAGCCACGCCCGAGACAGCCATCGTCATGCTGCCGCAGCAACTGCCGCCCGATTACCTGCCCGGCCTGGCGCAATTCATGCACCAGACGAATAGCAACCTGATCCTGGGAATACCGCTGGCCGACAGCCAGACCGCGTATTTCAACAGCGTGATCGGGATTGCCGCCAACCCCGGCGCCGCCACCGTGGGCGGCGGTTACTACCGCTACGACAAGCACCACCTGGTGCCGTACGGCGAGTTCATTCCGTGGGGTTTCCGCTGGTTCGTCAATTTGATGGCCATCCCGCTCGGCGACCAGACCAGCGGTCCCGATATTCAGCCCGCGTTTGCCATCAGGGACCAGCGCGTGTTGCCCAATATTTGCTACGAAGACCTGTTCGGCGAGGAAATCGCCGCCCAGCTGAACACCCCGGCGCAGGGCCAGAAGCCCGCCACCATGCTGCTCAACGTCTCCAACCTGGCCTGGTTCGGCGACACCATCGCGATTCCGCAGCATTTGCAGATTTCGCAGATGCGCACGCTGGAAACCGGGCGACCGATGCTGCGCGCCACCAATACCGGCGCTACCGCCATCATCGATGGCAGCGGCAAGGTGCGCGAGCAGCTGCCGGTGAACACGGTCGGCACGCTGGCCGCCAAGGTGCAAGGCATGGCCGGCAGCACGCCATACATCATGCTGGGCAATAAGCTGTTCCTGGCACTGGCGCTGCTGTCGCTGGCAGGCGCGTGGTTGTGGGCGCGACGCGCCAAAACTGCGCGCCTGTCAGCCTAGTATCTGCATAGTTTGCCAGTAAGTTCTCCAGCCTCCATAAAACCCGCTAAAATTGTCCCTTTAGTGAAACTGCAACCCGCGCGCCCGTTTTCCCGGTGCGCCCATGACCCCACACGATGCTGACATTCCAACAAATTATCCTGACCTTGCAAACCTACTGGGACCAGCAAGGTTGCGCCCTGCTGCAGCCCTATGACATGGAAGTTGGCGCCGGCACGTTCCACACCGGCACCTTCCTGCGCGCGATCGGTCCCGAACCATGGCGCGCTGCCTACGTGCAGCCGTCGCGCCGTCCCAAGGATGGCCGCTATGGCGAGAACCCGAATCGCGGCCAGCACTACTACCAGTACCAGGTGGTGATGAAGCCGGCGCCGGACAACATTCTCGACCTGTACCTGGGTTCGCTGGCGGCGCTGGGCCTGGATTTGAAGCAAAACGACGTGCGTTTCGTGGAAGACGACTGGGAGTCGCCGACCCTGGGCGCCTGGGGCCTGGGCTGGGAAGTCTGGTTGAACGGCATGGAAGTGACGCAGTTCACGTACTTCCAGCAAGTTGGCGGCCTCGACTGCAAACCGGTGCTCGGCGAAATCACGTACGGCGTTGAACGCCTGGCGATGTACCTGCAGGGCGTGGAAAACATGTACGACCTGGTGTGGACCACCTGGGAAGAGAACGGCGAAACCAAAACGCTGAAATACGGCGACGTGTTCCATCAAAACGAAGTGGAACAGTCGGCCTACAACTTCGAGCACTCGAACACCGAGTTGCTGTTCGCCCAGTTCAACAACCACGAGTCGGAAGCCAAGCGCCTGATCGAAGCGCAGCTGACCTTGCCCGCCTACGAACAAATCATGAAGGCGTCGCACAGCTTCAACCTGCTCGACGCCCGTGGCGCCATTTCGGTCACCGAACGCGCTGCCTACATCGGCCGCGTGCGCGCGCTGTCGCGCCTGGTGGCGCAAGCCTATTACGAATCGCGTGAACGCCTGGGCTTCCCGCTGGCCCCCGCAGTTGCTACCACTGCCGTCACTGCTACCGCTGCTGAATAAATCGAATCCATAACATGACTCAAACCCTGCTCATCGAACTGCTGACCGAAGAACTGCCGCCCAAGGCGCTTGCCAAACTGGGCAAGGCTTTCGCGGACGGCATCGTCAACGGCCTGAAATCGCGCGACTACCTGGAAGCCGACAGCGTTGCCACGTCGTACGCCACCCCGCGCCGCCTGGCCGTCACCATCACCAAGGTACGCGCCACGTCGCCCGATAAATCGATCCGCGAAAAAGTGCTGCCGGTATCGGTGGCGCTGGACGCTGCCGGCAACCCGACCGCGCCGCTGGCCAAGAAGCTCAATGCACTGGGCTTCCCGAACCTGACCGTGGCCGAACTGGAACGCGCGCAGGACGGCAAGGCCGAAAGCTTCTTCTATACCTACACCGCCGCCGGCAGCGCGCTGCAGGCAGGCCTGCAACTGGCGCTGGAAGAATCGGTGGCCAAGCTGCCGATCCCCAAGGTGATGAGCTACCAGCGGCCCGACGGCGCGACCGTGCAGTTCGTGCGCCCGGCGCATGCGCTGGTCGCGCTGCATGGCGCCACCGTGCTGCCATTGACCCTGCTGGGCCTGACCGCCTCGAACGTTACCGAAGGCCACCGTTTCCTGACCGCCCCCGGCCAGCGCGCCGTCACGATTGCTGACGCCGACAGCTATGCCGCCACCCTGGAAGCACAAGGCAAGGTGCTGGCCGGCGTGGACCAGCGCAAGGAAAAAATCCGCGCCGAGCTCCTGGCTGCCGCCGGTGCCGACCAGGTGCTGATGCCCGAAGCGCTGCTCGACGAAGTGACGGCCCTGGTCGAATGGCCGGTGGTGTACGCGTGCCACTTCGAGGAAGAATTCCTGGCCGTGCCGCAGGAATGCCTGATCCTCACCATGCAAACGAATCAGAAATACTTTGCGCTGACCGATGCCGACGGCAAGCTGCGTTCGCGCTTCCTGATCGTCTCCAACATCGCCACCGACACGCCGCAAGCCATCATCGGCGGCAACGAGCGCGTGGTGCGTCCGCGCCTGTCCGACGCCAAGTTCTTCTTCGAGCAGGACAAGAAGAAAACGCTGGAGTCGCGCCTGCCGCTGCTGAAAAACGTCGTGTACCACAACAAGCTGGGCACGCAGGCCGAGCGCAGCGAACGCGTCTCCGGCCTGGCCGGCTTCATCGCCACCCAGATTGGCGGCGACACCGCGCTCGCCACCCGCGCCGCCAAGCTGTCGAAGGCCGACCTGCTTACCGACATGGTGGGCGAGTTCCCGGAACTGCAAGGCATCATGGGCACTTATTACGCCCGTAACGACGGCGAGCCGGAAGACGTGGCGCTGGCCGCGTCCGAGCATTATCAGCCGCGATTTGCCGGCGACGCGCTGCCGTCCACCGTCACCGGCACCGCCGTGGCGCTGGCCGACAAGCTGGAAACCCTGGTCGGCATCTGGTCGATCGGCCTGCAGCCGACCGGCGACAAGGATCCGTTCGCGCTGCGCCGCCACGCGCTCGGCGTGCTGCGCATGCTGATCGAAAAACGCCTGATGCTGTCGATCAGTGGTTTGCTCGAAGCTGCGGCCCAGCAGTTCACCGGCATTGCCGGCTTTAGCGACCCTGCGCGCGAAGTGTCCGCGTTTATGATGGACCGCCTGCGCGGCATCCTGCGCGAGCGCGGCTTCTCGCCCAACGAAATCGAAGCCGTGGTCGCGCAGCATCCCGACCGCCTCGACGACATCGTGCAGCGCCTGGAAGCCGTGAAGGCGTTTGCCGCGCTGCCGGAAGCGGCCTCGCTGGCCGCCGCCAACAAGCGCATCACCAACATCCTGAAAAAGAACGAGGCGGCGCTGTCCGCTGCCGGCGCCATCGTCGTCGATGCGGCGCTGCTGCAGGACGAGGCCGAGAAAAACCTGGCGGCAGCGGTCACCCGGGTGCAGCCCGACATCGACGCCGCCTTCATTCGCGGCGACTTTGCCGATGCCCTGAAAACCCTGGCGCAGCTGCGCGACGAAGTCGATGCGTTCTTCAACGACGTGATGGTGATGGCCGAGGACCTGGCGCTGCGCAACAACCGCCTGGCCCTGCTGTCGTCGCTGCACGGCATGATGAACCGCGTGGCCGACATTTCGAAGCTGGCGGCATAAATGGGTGCGCCGGCCATCAAGCTGATCATCCTCGACCGCGACGGCGTGATCAACCACGACTCGCCCGACTTCATCAAGTCGCCGGCAGAGTGGATCCCGGTACCCGGTTCGCTCGAGGCGATCGCGCGCCTGAACCAGGCCGGCTACCGCGTGGTGGTGGCGTCGAACCAGTCGGGCATTGCGCGCGAGCTGTTCGACATGGCCACGCTCAACGCCATCCACCAGAAGATGCACACGCTGGCGCAGCAGGTGGGCGCCGACATCGACGCCGTATTTTTCTGCCCGCACGCGGCAGCCGACAATTGCGATTGCCGCAAACCGAAACCGGGCATGTTCACCGAGATCGGCCAGCGCTATAAAATCAGCCTGAAAGGCGTGCCGGTCGTGGGCGATTCGCTGCGCGACCTGCAGGCCGGCTACGTCAGCGGTTGCGTGCCGTACCTGGTATTGACCGGCAAGGGTGAAAAAACCCAGGCGACCGGCGGCCTGCCGCCGGGCACCATGGTCTTCCCCGACCTGGCGGCGATGGTGGTGCACTTGCTGAAAACCGGCACGCCACCGGTGCTACACGTCGTCAATTAATAGAGTACTTGGAGTCTGCCTTGGGTCATCCCATTTTGTTTTTGCGTTCGCTGCTGTTTACCGTTGTGATGATCGTGGCTACCATCATCTGGTCGCTGGTCTGCTTCCTGGCAGCGCCGCTGCCGTACAACAAGCGTTTCTGGGTCACGTCGCGCTGGAACGTGTTCATCGTCTGGTGCCTGAAGGTGATCTGCGGCATCCGCTACGAAGTGCGCGGCGCCGAGAATTTTCCTGACGCGCCAGCCGTGGTGCTGTCCAAGCACCAGTCGGCATGGGAAACCATTTTCCTGCTGCCTAACATGCCACGCCCGCTGGTGTTCGTGTTCAAGAAGGAAATCCTGTACATCCCGTTCTTCGGCTGGGCCATGGCGCTGATGCGCATGATCCCGATCGACCGCAAGCAGGGCAAGAACGCATTCAAGCACGTGGTACGGATCGGCAAAAAGCGGCTGGCCGACGGCCAGTGGATCATCATGTTCCCGGAAGGCACGCGGATTCCCGTGGGCCAGGTCGGCAAATATAAAAGCGGCGGCACCCGGCTGGCAATTGCCACCGGTGCAGTGGTGGTACCGGTGGCCCACAACTCGGGCGAGTGCTGGCCAAAAAACTCTTTCATCAAACGCCCCGGGCTTGTTACAGTATCGATAGGCAAGCCTATTTCTTCCGAAGGACAAACGCCCGACGGCATGATGCAACAGGTGGAAAATTGGATAGAATCAGAAATGCGCGTCATTTCGCCCCACGCCTACAACGCTGGCTCGACGACCTGACGTCGTCGGCCACGCCCGGGCCACAAGCACCGCAGTCGCCGCCCCCGCTGGCGGCGGCTGCTGCCATCGACCAGCCCGATTTATTCGGGCGTGATGCGGCGCCGCCTCCACGTGCAGTGTACACGTCGCCCGTGTGGTCGGTGCCGCCGCCCAGCGTCAAGCCGCCACCCGTTTCTCCCTACGTGACGCCGCCGCAGACGGCAGTGCCGCTGCGGTCCCCACCGCGTCCCCTCGCCCCGCCCGAGCACAGCACCAAGCGCCAGTTGCAGGTCGGCGAATTCATCCTCGAATACGAACTGCGCCGCTCCACCCGGCGTTCGATCGGTTTCATGATCGACGACGACGGGCTGCGCGTGACCGCGCCCAAGCGCGTTACCATCACCGAAATCGACAACGCCATCCGCACCAAGCAAAGCTGGATCCTGGCCAAGCTCAAGGAGCGCCGCGAACGCCGCGCCGCACGGCTGCAAAAGCCGCCGGTGGAATGGATCGACGGCGCCCAACTGCCGTACCTGGGCGCCGACATCACGCTGCGCCTGCAAGTGGGCGGCCGCCATCGCAGCAGCTTTGACGCCGCCACGCGCGAACTGACCATGGTGCTGCTGCCCGGCGCCACCGAAAACGTGCTCAAGGAACGCGTCAAAGCCTGGTACCAGCACGAGGCGAAGCAGCTGTTCGTGCAGCGCCTGGATCTGTACGCGGACCGGCTGGGCGTGCAGTACCATTCGTTCGGCCTGTCGTCGGCCGGCACCCGCTGGGGCTCGTGCACGGCCGACCGCAAGATCCGCCTGAACTGGAAGCTGATCCATTTTTCCCTGCCGCTGATCGACTACGTGGTGGCGCACGAACTGGCGCACACGCTGGAGATGAACCACAGCGCCGCATTCTGGGACACCGTGGGGTTGATCTACCCCGAATACGACGACGCCCGCAACTTGCTGCGCAAGCGCGCCCAGGAACTGCCGGTGCTGTTTGCCTAGCAACTTGCGCGTCAGTTCCGCCTTCTGGACGCGAACGCAAGCGATCAATGGTGAGCTTGTGTCCGGACGTCAAAACTGCCGCTGAATTAGAGGAGCGGCTTGAGCAGGGCGACGGTGCGGGCGGTGGCGCCGCGGTGCTGGTTGGCGAATGCCAGTGCGCTGGCGCCCATGGCGGCGCGGGCGGTGGCGTCATGCAGCAGGCGGGCTGCTTGCGCCAGCAAATCCTCGGCGTCGGTTACGCGCTGCGCGCCGCCTGCGGCCAGCGCATCGTGCGTCACCAGTTCAAAATTGAAGGTATGGGGACCGATCAGCACCGGTTTGCCCAGCGCGGCCGGTTCGATCAGGTTCTGACCGCCCAGCGGCAGCAAGCTGCCGCCCACGAACGCCACGTCGCACGCGGCGTAATAGGCAAACATCTCGCCCATCGAATCGCCGAGGACCACATCCACCGCAGCCGCTACCGTAGCGGGCGGCGTGACATCAAGCGCCAGCGTGCTGCGGCGTTGCACGGTCAGGCCGGCGGTGGTCACCAGCTGCGCCACTTCGTCGAAGCGCTGCGGATGGCGCGGCACCAGCAAGAGCAGCGTGCCTGCCGGCAGCGTGGCGCGCAACTTTTGCCAGGCCGCCAAAATCAAGGACTCCTCGCCTTCGCGCGTACTGGCGCACAGCAGCACCGGGCGCGCGCCGATGGCCGCGCGCAGCGCGGCGCCGGTGACCAGCGCCGCCGCGGGTACCACCACGTCGAACTTGATACTGCCCGTCACCGCCACCCGGGCTACACCAAGCATGCGCACGCGCGCAGCATCGGCGTCGGTTTGCGCGGCCACCAGCGTGATGCCGCGCGCCGCGTCGCGGATCAGCGTACCCAGACGCTGAGCCTTGCCCAGCGAGCGTTCCGACAGGCGCGCATTGGCCAGCACCACCGGCACGCCGCGCTGCCCGCACAGGTGGATCAGGTTGGGCCAGACCTCGGTCTCCATCAGGATGCACGCCGAAGGCTGGAAATGGCGGATAAAACTGGCGACCATGGTGCCCGTGTCATACGGCAGATACGCCTGCACCAGCCGCGTACCATGTTTGGCAAACAGCGTGCGGCCGGTCTCGCGGCCGGTGGGCGTCATGTGGGTGAGCACCACGCGACCCTGTGGATACTGTGCCAGCAGCGCGTCGACCAGCGGTTCGGCGGCGCGCGTTTCACCCACCGATACCGCGTGCACCCACAGCACCGGCGCTGCGGCCGGCAAGCTGACGTTGCCGTACCAGCCCAGGCGCTCGCGCCAGTGCTGGCGGTAGCCCGGTTCCTTGCGCCCGCGCAGCCACAGGCGCGCCAGCACCAGCGGCAAGGCCAGCCACCACAGCAACGAATACAGCAGGCGCATGTTCAGTCTCCTGCCAGCAAGGTGCGGGCGGCGGCCAGCACGTCGTCGACCGTCGGTGGCGCGCCGGTGTCGCCAAGGTTGATGATGCGTGGCGACCAGTTGCCCTCGGTCTTCCAGCGCGGCGAGTCGGCATAGATTTCCACGGTCGGGCGCACGAACGCGGCGGCGATGTGGGTCAGGCCCGTATCGACCCCCACCACCAGGTTGGCGCGGCGTGCCAGCAGGACGGCATCGGCCATTGACAGCTTGGGCAGCAACTGGGCATTGGGCAGGCTGGCCGCAAGATATTCGGCTTCGGCTTTTTCCTTCGATGAGCCCCACGGCAGCAGGATGGGCAGCGGCGCCGGCTCCGCCGCCAGCGCGCGACCGAGGTCGATCCAGTGATCGGGCGCCCATTTCTTGGCGTCGCGCGCGGTGCCGTGGAAAAACACGGTGTACGCGTGCGGCATCCAGTCGGGACGGGCGGCGTCAGGCGGCAGCGCGGCCAGACCGAAATCGGCCGGCGTGTCCACGGCATAGCCCAGTGCGGCGCCGGCCACGATGCGACCGCGCGCCACCGCGTGGGTGCGCGGATCGGTCGGCACGCTCTGGTGGTGGAAGATGCGCGAGATGCCTTCGTAGCCGGAACCTTCACTGCCGTTGGCCATGCCCACCTTGCGGCCGCCCTTGACCACGCGTGCAGCGCCCATGATGATGCCGGTCTTGAGCAGGCCCTGGGTGTCGAACACGTAGTCGTATTCCTGCTGGCGCAGGGTGCGGAAAAACGCCTTGATTTCGGCCCGCGTTGCGGGCTGGCCCAGGCTTTTGCGCCAGCGCCGCAGCGCGAACGGGATGATGGTGCGCACCCGCGGGTTGAGCCGCACCAGGCTCACAAACCCCTCCTCCACCACCCAGTCGATATTGGCGTCCGGGTAGTGGCGGGCGATGTCGGCCACGATGGGCAGGTTGTGCAGCACATCGCCCAGCGAGGATACGCGCACCAGCAAAATATTCAACGGCTTGCCGCCGCGCGCTTGCGTTGCCATAGGTTTAAAACGGCAGCTCGGCGTCCGGTTTGGCAGCCAGGATCACGTCGCGGAACTGACCCTGGATGCGTGCCAGCGCGGCCGGGGTTTCTGCTTCGAAGCGCATCACGATCACCGGCGTGGTGTTGGACGAACGCGCCAGGCCGAAGCCGTCTTCGTATTCCACGCGCAGGCCGTCGATGGTGATGATCTGCTTGTTGCCGGGGAACTCAGCATTGGCGCGCAGGTGGTCCATCACGATGAAGTTCTCGCCTTCGGCCAGGTGCAGGTGCAGTTCCGGCGTGCTGTCCGACTGCGGCAGCGCATTCAGCAACGCCGATGGATCGGCTTGCTTGGTGAGAATTTCCAGCATGCGCGCGCCGGCGTACAGGCCGTCATCAAAACCGTACCAGCGGTCCTTGAAGAAAATGTGGCCGCTCATTTCGCCGCCCAGCGGAGCGCCGGTTTCCTTGAGCTTGGCCTTCACCAGCGAGTGACCGGTCTTGTACATCAGCGGCACGCCGCCCGATTTTTCAATGTACGGCGCCAGGTGGCGGGTGCACTTGACGTCGTACAGGATTTGCTCGCCCGGGTTGCGCGAAAGCACATCTTCCGCGAACAGCATCATCTGGCGGTCCGGATAAATGATCTGGCCATCCTTGGTCACCAGGCCCAGGCGATCACCGTCACCGTCAAAGGCCAGGCCGAGCTCGGCATCGGTCTCCTGCAGGCAGCGGATCAGGTCTTGCAGGTTTTCCGGGTGGGCCGGATCGGGATGGTGGTTCGGGAACGTGCCGTCCACCTCACAGAACAGCTCGATCACTTCGCAACCCATTCCGCGGTACAGGTCGCCTGCGAAAGCGCCGGCCACGCCGTTGCCGCAATCAACGGCGATCTTGATCGGCCGCGACACTTTAACGTCGCCGATGATACGCTGCAGGTACTGGGCGCGGATATCGTGGGTGGAGTACTTGCCCGGCACCGGCGCCGAGGAACCGTCGTGATCGACGATGCGCTGGTACAGCCCGGTAATTGCCTCACCATGGATGGCCTCGCCGGCGAGCACCATCTTGAAGCCGTTGTAGTCCGGCGGATTGTGGCTTCCGGTGACCATGATGCCCGATGCCGCGCCGAGCACGTAGGTGCCGAAATACACCATCGGGGTGGCCACCACGCCGAGGTCGATCACGTCCACGCCAGCCGCCTGCAATCCCCGCGCCAGCGCTGCCGCCAGCGCCGGACCTGACAAGCGGCCATCGCGGCCGATCACCACGGCTTTTTCGCCCTTGGCCAGCGCAGCCTGGCCGAAGGCCTGGCCGATCTGGTGTGCCACACCCTCGTCAAGGGTTTTATCGATGATGCCGCGAATGTCGTACGCTTTGAAGATCGTTTTGGATAAGGAGATCATAATGAAGTGGGTAGTCGTGCCGGTGCCGGCGGCGCGAGCCGTCGGTAATAGGCGGGATTAGAGGGAAATTGCGGCGGCCGCCTGCGGAATATCCGCTCGTTGAAACAACGGCCACGATCATGACATAGTAAGTGCGATACCCGCAGCAGGCAAGCCCCGCCACCGATTTACAGCGCAAAAGCTGGCGCCAGTTCAGATCCTGAGAGCGCCGATCTCGTTACCGCCCTCCACCCAGTCCTTGACCCATTTCGGTTGACGGCCGCGGCCGGTCCACTGCTGCGCCGCGTCGGCCGGATTGCGGTACTGTGCCGCCACCTTGCCCGTGCGGCCGCCGCGCGTTGCCACCTTGGCCGCACTGCCGACCAATTCCTTGAGCGGCAAGCCAACCGCGCGCGCGATGGCATGAATTTGCTCCAGTGCCTGAACCCGGTCCTGGCTGCTACGCTGTTTCAATTCGTCGGCGACCTGCTCCTGCAGATCGCGTAACTGCGCGGAGGTTAATTTCGTCAAGTCCATCGTGAATCCTTTTAGTTGGTGGCAATATCCATCGCTGCGCGAATATATTACCTGAACTAAAAAAAGTCAGTTTTTTTTATGTCGTATCATCCAGCGCGGCGCTTTAAAACGAACGATGCGGACATAAATCCAGATATAGCTCGCCATAAATACCAGGCAAGCCACCATTAATACCCAGGTATTATTCCAGAATAACGTCGCGGGAATGACTGCCGACAGCGAAAACAGCCATAAATAAGGGGACGTCAGCGAATTGCGGCGCACCAGCGCCCGGGCTTCCTTGCGCCCCACCGCCCACTGCACCACGCGGCGGAAAATCAGGCTGTGCAAGTGAATACCATCGGGCACGGCCGGTGACTTGCCGCGCACAAACATGCGCCGGTAGACGGAAAACAGCGTTTCGAAGGCCGGGTAGATCAACAGCAGCGCCGCATACCAGGTGGACACTTGGGGATTTCTCATGACCAGCAACAGCGCCAGTTCGCCCACCATGAAGCCGATGAAATACGCGCCGCCGTCACCGAGAAAGATCAGGCCCACCGGGTAGTTCCAGATCAGGAAACCGGCAGTGGCGCCAGCCACCATCAGCGCCGCCACCAGCACGAAGGTATCGTTGACCTGCAACGCCACGTAACCGAGCGACAGCAACATGCAAATGCACACCACGCTGGCCAGGCCGTTGAACCCGTCGATGATATTGACGGCGTTGGCGATGCCGGCTACCGCCAGCACCGTCAGCGGCAGGGTCAGCCACCAATGACCGAGCGCCAGCACCGCGAACGGCCAGTCGATACGGTCGATGCGGGCATCGAGCAGGAAGAAGCCAAGCGCGGCCGCCACCATGGTGAGCAGCAGGCGCCGCAATGCACTGACCCGCCCCGTGTAGTCTTCGATAATGCCGCCGATGAACGCCGTGGTGGAACACAACAGCAAAGCGGCCAGCCACTGCCCCATGGCCGGGACACGCCAGATGGAAATTGCCGAACTGAGGGCCACTGCGAGAAAGATCGCCAGGCCGCCGATGCGCGCCACCCGGTGCGCATGCACTTTTTGCACGCCGCCGAAATCGGCATCGAGGGCCGGGCCATGCAGGCGCGACTCCTTGATCACCAGCAGGGTGAGCAGCGCTGAAGCGATGAAGCTCAGTAAGAAAGAAAACATAGATGGTCCATATACCGAAGGCGCCTGCTACGTCGAACGGCCTGGGTTGTCAGCACGTCAACTTGATTGTACCGGGATCGCCGGCGACAGTCATATATTGGTGCGGGGTGCGCGCGCGGCGCTGGGGAGAATCGCGGTTGCCGCTGTTACAGCGGCAACCGGAAGCATGCGCCGCGCATTGCAATGCGCGGGCATCTTAACAGTGCATTATTGGTAAAGCTTTTACGCTTACCAATCGATACAATTGTAACGGGAGTGAAGCTAGTTCATGCAGAGATGCAGCGCCTGCTTCCAGTCGGGCAACCGGCAAAAGCGCGACATCAGGCGCTCGGACGACAGAACCGAATAGTGCGGGCGACGGGCGGGGGTGGGATAGTCGGCGCTGCCGATGGGCAGCACGCGGCACTCGAGACCGGCGGCCTCGACGATGGCGCGGGTGAAGTCGCACCAGGTGGTCTGCCCTTGCGCGCTCAGGTGATACACGCCGCTGTTTTGCTGCCACCAGTCGGTGCCGCCGCGGCGGGCGTCGGCTGCTGCCTGCGCCAGCACCAGGGCCGTGGTGTCGGCAATCGTGCGGCTCCAGGTGGGCGCGCCGTGCTGGTCGGCCACCACCCGCAATTCGTCACGCTCGCTGGCCAGGCGCAGCATGGTGAGCAGGAAGTTCTTGCCGCGCATGCCATACACCCAGCTGGTGCGGAAGATCAGGTAATCGATGCCGGCCGCCACGATCGCCCGCTCGCCAGCGAGCTTGCTGGCGCCGTAGACATTGATCGGGCCGGTAGCGTCCTCCTCGCTGCGCGCGGTCGGCAAGCTGCCGTCGAACACGTAGTCAGTGGAATAATGCACCATGGCCGCGCCCAGCAATTTGGCTTCCTGCGCCATCAGGCCCGGCGCTTCCGCATTGACGCGGTAGGCCAGTTCCGGTTCGCTCTCGGCCTTGTCCACGGCCGTGTAGGCGGCCGGGTTGACGATCAACTGCGGCCGCACGGTGCGGATCACGTCGCGCACCTGGTCCAGGTTGGACAGGTCCATCACATTGCGGTCCACCGCGACCACCTCGCCCAGGCCCTGCAGGCTGCGCGCCAGTTCGTAACCGACCTGGCCCGTGCTACCGGTCAGCAGGATCTTCATGCGAAAACCTCGGCGTCGGCCAGCAATACGGCTGACTGGTCCTTGCCCGACAACTGCGGCGCGCAGGCGGGATCCAGCGGCCACTCGATGCCGATCGCGGGGTCGTTCCACCGTACCGCGCGCTCATGCTCGGGCGCCCAGTAGTCGGTGGTCTTGTACAGGAACGAGGCAACCTCGGATGTCACCATGAAGCCGTGCGCGAAGCCGGCCGGGATCCACATCTGGCGCTTGTTCTCGGCCGACATCTCGGTACCGAACCACTGGCCGAAGGTTGGCGAACTGCGGCGCAAATCGACGGCGACATCGAATACCGAGCCTTCGGTCACGCGCACCAGCTTGCCCTGCGCCTGCTGGATCTGGTAATGCAGGCCGCGCAAGACGCCCTTGGCCGAGCGTGAGTGGTTATCTTGCACGAAAGGCAGCGTGACGCCGGTCAGCTCAGCAAAATTCCGGGCATTGAAACTTTCGAAAAAATAGCCGCGATCGTCGCCGAACACGCGCGGCTCCAGCACCAGCACGCCTTCGAGCCGAGTGGTAATCACATTCATCGCGCAACAACCTTATCTTCCAAAATTTGCAACAAATACTTGCCGTAATTGCTCTTCCTCAGGGGCTCGGCCAGTTTGCGCAGTTGGGCGGCATCGATATAACCCTTGCGGTAGGCGATTTCTTCCGGGCAGGCCACTTTCAGGCCCTGGCGCTTTTCGATGGTGGCAATGAACTGCCCCGCTTCCAGCAGCGAATCGTGGGTACCGGTGTCGAGCCAGGCCATGCCGCGCCCCATCACCTCCACCTTGAGCCGGTTCTGCGCGAGGTAGGCACGGTTGACGTCGGTAATTTCCAGCTCGCCGCGCGGCGACGGCTTGATGCTGGCAGCAATGTCGCACACCTTGTTATCGTAGAAATACAGGCCGGTGACCGCGTAGTTGGACTTCGGCTGCAACGGCTTTTCCTCGATCGAGATCGCGGTACGTCCGCCGTCGAATTCGACCACGCCGTAGCGCTCGGGGTCGTTGACGTGGTAGGCAAACACGGTGGCGCCGGTCGGTTCGTTGCTGGCACTGCGCAGCAAGGCATCGAGGTCATTGCCGTAGTAAATGTTATCACCGAGGATCAGCGCCGACGGCGAGTCGCCGACGAAGTCCTTGCCGATGATGAACGCTTGCGCCAGGCCGTCCGGCGATGGCTGCACGGCATAGCTGAGCTTGATGCCCCACTGGGAGCCGTCGCCCAGCAATTCTTCGAAGCGCGGGGTGTCCTGCGGCGTGGAAATCAGCAGGATTTCGGTGATACCGGCCAGCATCAGTACAGTGAGCGGATGGTAAATCATCGGCTTGTCGTAGATCGGCAGCAATTGCTTGGAGACGGCCATGGTCACCGGGTACAGGCGGGTGCCGGAACCGCCGGCGAGGATGATGCCCTTGCGGTTTAACGTGATTGATGCGGCACTCATTGCTGGCCCTCGCGATTGAAGTAATTGGTTTCTACCCAGTTGGCATAGCTGCCCGACTGCACGTCGGTAACCCATGCCTGATTGTCCAGGTACCACTGCACGGTCTTGGCAATGCCGGTCTGGAACGTCTCGGCCGGCTTCCAGCCCAGTTCGCGTTCGAGCTTGCGCGCATCGATGGCGTAGCGGCGGTCGTGGCCCGGACGGTCTTTGACATAGGTGATCTGGGCCCGGTAGCTGCTGCCGTCGGCCTTCGGTTTTTGCTGGTCGAGCATGTCGCACAGTGTATGCACCACGTCGAGGTTGGCCATCTCGTTCCAGCCGCCCACGTTGTAAGTCTCGCCGAGACGGCCGGCTTCCAGCACCCGGCGGATTGCCGCGCAGTGGTCGCTCACGTACAGCCAGTCGCGTACCTGCTGGCCGTCGCCGTAGATGGGCAGCGGTTTGCCCGCCTGGGCGTTGGCGATGATGAGCGGAATCAGTTTTTCCGGGAAATGATACGGGCCGTAGTTGTTCGAGCAGTTGGTGGTGACCACCGGCAGGCCATAGGTGTGGAAGTACGAACGCACCAGGTGGTCGGACGCCGCTTTCGAGGCCGAATACGGGCTGTTGGGAGCGAACGCGGTAGTTTCAGTGAACGGCGCATCGTCCGGACCCAGCGTGCCATACACCTCGTCGGTGGACACATGCAGGAAGCGGAACGCCGCCTTCTCACCGTCCGGCAAGGCCGACCAGTAGCTGCGCGCCGCTTCCAGCAGGCTGAAGGTGCCGTTGATGTTGGTGTTGATGAATTCGCCCGGCCCCAGGATCGAGCGGTCGACATGGCTCTCGGCAGCGAAGTGCACGACCGCGCGCGGTTTGTGTTCATTGAACAGCGCCAGCACGTGCGCCTGGTCGCAAATATCGCCGCGGACAAAGATATGGCGCGCATCCTGCTTCAGCGTGGCCAGGTTATTGAGGTTGCCGGCATACGTGAGCTTGTCGAAGTTGACAACGGACTCATCTGATTGAGCCAGCCAGTCAAGAACGAAATTCGAACCGATGAATCCGGCACCGCCTGTAACGAAAATCATTTAGTATCCTGCAGCAAGCGTTCGTTAGTGTTAAGCGATATTTTATGTGAAACTTCGGCGTTAATGGCAAAATCAGTTTCGTGCATGGACCTTTCTCCGGCATTTCAAATTCCCGCGCAACGATTCAATGAGTATTTAATATGAAAACCTATGTCATCGGGGATTTACAAGGCTGCCACGAACAGGCAGTGGCCATGCTCGACCGCATCCACGCGCACGCCGCCGAAGTGGGCGAGATGGCGCCCGCCATCCTGTTCGCAGGCGACCTGATCAATCGTGGTCCCGACTCGCTGGCCACCCTGCGTTATGTAAGGCAACTGGCGATTGCCAGCGGCGGTCGCATCGACAGCGTGCTCGGCAACCACGATCTGCATTTGCTGGCCGTCGCTTACGGCATCCGTCCCGAACACAAGTCCGACACCCTGGCCGACATCCTGCACGCCCCCGACCGCGACGAGCTGATCGCCTGGGTTCGGCAGCGGCCGCTGGCCATCGGCATCGAGACTGCGGGTCAACAACATGTGCTGGTGCATGCCGGCCTGTTGCCGCAATGGACTGCCGTGCAGGCGCTGACCCTGGCCGGCGAAGTGCAAGCCATGCTGCGCGGTGCGGACGACCAGTTTGGCGCCTTCCTGGCGCAAATGTACGGCAACGAACCGGCGCAGTGGTCGGCAGCGTTGCAGGGTGCGGACCGGCTGCGCTGCATCATCAACGCCATGACCCGGCTGCGCTTTTGCGATGCCGACGGCGTGATGGACTTCAAGATGAAAGAAAGCGGCACCGCCGATCCGGCCAGCGGGTTGATGCCGTGGTTCGACGTGCCGGGCCGGGCCAGCGCGAATGCCACGGTGGTGTTCGGCCACTGGTCGGCGCTGGGACTGACCGTGCGCCCCACCCTGATCGGCCTCGACAGCGGCTGCGTGTGGGGCGGGCAATTATCGGCCGTGTGCCTGGAAGACCGCAGCCTGTTGCAGGTGCAGTGCCCGCAGTTCCAGGAGCCGGCCAGGAAAAAAACGTAACCCTGAAACTTCCGGCAGTGAGACGCCAGCGTTACCGCTTGGGGTCTGACCCCGTCCGGGGTCAGACCCCGGCCTGGTCGTGCGGGGTAGCAGCAATACCGAGCGCGGCAGCCACTGCTCCGTGCGCCACTTCGGCCAGTTCGCGCCGGTGCGCGCCCACCGTAGCGATGGCGGGCATGATGGCCACGCGGGCCGTCACCGCCGGCCCGGACAGAATCGCCACGATGCTCTCGGCAAACGTCATCTCGCCGATGAAATCGACCGCGTGGTGCAAGGCGCCGCCCGCATCGACGTAACGCAGCGCCAACGGTTGCACCGGCACGCCCGCGTCGATGGCCGCTTCGAACAGGTTGGCGTGGAACGGCAGCAGCTCGCCCTGCGAGGCGGTGGTGCCCTCGGGGAAAAACGCCACCCGTTCGCCGCGCCGCAAGGTCGCGACCAGCCCTTCGAAGATCAGGCGCAGATCGCGCCGGTTGCCGCGCGCGATGAACACCGTGCCCGCCTTTTGCGCCAGCCAGCCCGCCAGCGGCCACGACCGGATTTCGGCCTTGGCCACGAAATGGCTCGGGTACAGGCTGTGGATCACGAAGATATCGAGCCACGACACGTGGTTCGACACCAGCATTGCCTGCGACAGCACGGGCGCCGGCGCAGCGGCAACCGCGCCGCCGTCCTGGACTACCGTCACATGGCACAGCTTGAGCAACCGGCGCGACCAGCGGCGGATCTGGCCGTTACGTTTTTCCTGCCCCAGCCACGGGAACACGGTGGCGCAAATCGCCATGCCCTGCAGCACGTGCAGCAGCACGCGCGCCAGGCGCCACGTCGTCGACAACCCCATCAAGCGCGCTGGAAGGCGACGTGGCCCGCAACGATGGTGGTGCGCACTTGCCCGCCCAGGTTATAGCCGAGGAACGGTGTGTGCTTGCCCTGGCTGGCCAGCGCCGCCGCTTCCACCGTCCAGTGCGCCTCCGGATCGAACACGACCACGTCCGCCACCGCGCCCACCGACAGGGTGCCGGCAGCCAGGCCCGCTACGCGGGCGGGGGCCGACGTGATGTGGGCGATCGCCCGCGCCAATGGGCGCACGTCACCGGTGTGCTGCAGCACGGCGTAATCGTTGGCCCATTTCAGGCTCAGCGACAACAGCAGTTCCAGCCCGGTCGCGCCCGGCGACGCTTCGCCGAACGGCAGCAGTTTTTCGTCGTCATCGACCGGCGTATGGTCCGAGCACAGCGCATCGATGGTGCCGTCGAGCAGACCGAGGCGGATGGCATCGCGGTCGCGCTGGCTGCGGAACGGCGGCGTCATGCGCGCGTTGGAGTCGAAGAAGCCGATGTCGGCGTCGGTCATGTGGACATGGTGGGCGCCGACGTCGCACGTGACCGGCAAACCCTCGGCCTTGGCGCCACGGATCAGCTCCAGGCCGGCGGCCGACGAAATCCGGCACAGGTGCACGCGGGCGCCGGTGGCGCGCATCAGTTCGAAAATCGTGTGCAGCGCGATCGTCTCGGACATCACCGGCACGCCGGACAGGCCCAGGCGCGACGCCAGCGGACCGCTGGCCGCGATGCCGCCGCGACCGATGTGCGCATCCTGCGGCCGCAGCCACACGGTGAAGCCGAACGTGGCCGCGTATTGCAGCGCGCGCAACAGCACGTTGGTGTCTTCGATCGGCTCTTCGGCCTGCGAAAAACCGATGCAGCCGGATTCGGTCAGTTCGGCCATTTCGGTCAGCGCCTGGCCTTTCAGGCCCATGGTCAGTGCACCGAGCGGGTGCACGTGGGCCTGGTTCAGCGAGCGGGCGCGGTGTTTCAGCATTTCCACCAGGCCCGGCTCGTCGAGCACGGGATCGGTATCGGGCGGACACACCAGGCTGGTGACACCGCCCTGCATCGCGGCCTGCATCTCCGAGTCCAGCGTGGCCTTGTATTCGTAGCCCGGCTCGCGCAGGCGCGCGGCCAGATCGACGAAGCCGGGCGAGACGATCAGGCCGGCAGCGTCGATGGTCTGGTCGGCGGCAAAGCCATGCGGCGCGGCGCCAATTGCCGCAATTTTGCCATCGGCAATGTACACGTCGTGCAAGCCGTCGATGCCGTTGGCCGGGTCGATTACCTGGCCGTTCTTGATCAAAATATTCATTGCTGCGCTCATCCCTGCGTCCCTGCCACGATGCTCATTACCGCCATGCGAACGGCGATCCCGAAAGTTACCTGCGGCAAAATCACCGCTTGCGCGCCATCGGCCACGGCCGAATCGATTTCCACGCCACGGTTCATCGGCCCCGGGTGCATCACGATGGCGTCGGGTTTGGCCAGCGCCAGGCGCTCGGGCGTCAAGCCATAGCTCTTGAAATATTCCTGGGCCGACGGCAACAGCGCACCGCTCATGCGCTCGTTTTGCAGGCGCAGCATGATGATCACGTCGACGTCCTTCAAGCCTTCATCCATGTTGGTGAAGGTGCGCACGCCCATCTGCTCCAGGCCGCCAGGCAGCAGGGTGTGCGGGCCGATGGCGCGCACTTCCGGCACGCCCAAAGTGGTCAGCGCGTGGATGTCGGACCGCGCTACCCGGCTGTGCAGGATGTCGCCCACGATGGCCACACGCAGATTGGTAAAATCTTTTTTGTAGTGACGGATCGTGTACATGTCCAGCAAGCCCTGGGTGGGGTGGGCATGGCGGCCGTCGCCGGCATTGACCACATGCACGTGCGACTGCTTGGTCTCCATCAGGTGCTTGGCGATCAGGTACGGCGCGCCCGACTGCGCGTGGCGCACCACGAACATGTCGGCGTGCATGGCCGACAGGTTGTCGATGGTATCGAGCAAGGACTCGCCCTTGCTGGCCGACGACGCCTGGATGTTCAGGTTGATCACGTCCGCCGATAGGCGCTTGGCGGCGATCTCGAACGTGGTGCGGGTACGGGTGGAGTTCTCGAAGAACAGGTTGAACACCGATTTGCCGCGCATCAGCGGGACTTTTTTCACATCGCGGTCGGAAATGCCGACGAACGACGAGGCCGTATCGAGGATGTGATTGAGGATGGACTTGGGCAGTCCCTCGATCGACAGCAGGTGCTGCAGCTCGCCGTGTTTGTTCAGTTGCGGATTAAGCATGGTGATGGGCGTAGAGTTAGGCGTGGTCTATGGTTAGCGTAAAGGTTCCGTCGTCGGCGCGCTTGAGCACCAGCGCCTGCCCTTTTTCCACGGTGACGTGGGCGGCGACAAAATCGGCGGCAACCGGCAGCTGGCGTTCGCCGCGATCGACCAGCGCCGCGAGCATGATGCGCGCCGGGCGGCCGTAGTCGAACAGTTCGTTGATCGCGGCGCGCGTGGTGCGGCCCGTGTACAGCACGTCATCGACCAGCAGGATGTTGGCAGCGGCCACATCGAAGGTGATGTTGGTCGGCTTGACGTCGGCCGGCAAGCCTTTCTTGGCATAGTCGTCGCGGTAGAACGACACGTCGAGCACGCCGCAGCGGGCCGACAGGCCGAGGTCCGCCGCCAGGCGTTCGGCGATCCAGGCGCCGCCCGAGTGGATGCCGACGATGGCAACCTCGGATACACCGGCCAGGCCGGCTTTGACGTCGGCCAGCAGCGTGGCGTACAGCGCTTCGGCGTCGAGTTGGTGGGGATTGAGAGTGGACATGGTCAGTTGGTATCGAAATATTGTTGCAGGATGATGGCGGCCGCGCGGTCGTCGATGACCTCGCCGCGTTTGGACGAAATCACGGCCGACGAATAGCGCTCGTCCACCAGTTCCACCGGCACGTTGAAGCGGCCGTGCAACTGGTTGGCGAATTTGCGCGCGCGCGCCGTCATCTCGTGGGCGGTGCCGTCCGGGTGCATGGGCAGGCCCACCACCAGCAGCGCCGGCTTCCATTCGTCGAGCAGGGTTTGAATTGCGGCAAAGCGGGTGGCGTTGTCGATGGCGTCGATGATTTTCAACGGCTGGGCCTGGCGTAGCAGCGTGTTACCCACTGCCATGCCAATGCGTTTGACACCGAAATCGAAAGCGAAGATGGTGTCCGCGCTCACAGTGGACACTTTTCAAGCATGGCCAGCCTCGGACGTGAGCATCAGCGGATCGATGCCCAGGAGGCGCATGGCAGCCGTGTAGCGCTCGCCGATGGGCAGGTTGAACAGGATGTCGGGATCGGCGCCCACCGTGAGCCAGCCGTTGCGGCCGATTTCGTCTTCGAGCTGGCCCGGGCTCCAGCCCGAGTAGCCGATCGACACCAGCATCCGTGGCGGACCGTCGCCGGCTGCCACCGCCTCGAGTACGTCGATCGACGTGGTAAACGCCACGTCGCTGGTCACCGTGAGCGACGACGAATAGCGCTGGCCCGGCGTATGCAGCACGAAGCCACGGTCGTCCTGCACCGGGCCGCCAAACATGATGGGCTGATCGACGTGACCGTCGAGACGGTCGTCGATTTTCAGGTCGATACGCTCGAACAGCACTTGCATGGTCATGTCGGTGGGCTTGTTGATGACCACGCCCAGCACGCCGTTTTCATTGTGCTCGCAAACGTATACGACAGTGCCGCCAAACACTGGATCTTGCATGGAAGGCATCGCAATCAGGAAATGATTAGCGAGGTTCAATTGCGTGGTGGCAGGCTCGCCAGGGCCGTGCGGGGAATCCGTGACGGCCAGCGGGTCTTCCTGTAACAAGCCGGGGACAGGAAGCATTTTGCCGATTTTGCTCTTCTTCATACACGTTGCTCTCTGTGTGCGGGGTCGCTTGATGCGGTCGGTGCTAGTATTCGCATTTTAAGCAAATAGCAAATCACCGCGTAGTTTACACTGAAATCACGGCGCGGCCACGATTGCGTTCCCCCACGAGATTGACACAGACTTAATGAAACACGATTCCACTCTGGTATGGCTGCGCCGCGATCTGCGCGTTTTCGATCACGTCGCCCTGCATCAGGCGCTGCAGGACAGCCACAAGGTCTATTGCGTTTTTATCTACGACACCACGATCCTGGACCAGTTGCCGCGCCGCGATCGCCGGGTGGACTTCATCCACGCCAGCGTGGCCGAAGTGGATGCGGAGCTGCGCCAGCTGGGCGGCTGCCTGCTCACCCGCCATGCCGACCCGCTGCAGGCGATACCCGCGCTGGCGGCAGAACTGGGCGTGAACGCGGTCTACTGCAACCACGACTACGAGCCGCAGGCGATCGCGCGCGATGATGCCGTCGCCACCACACTGGCCGCTGCCGGCTGCCGGCTGGTGAGCTTCAAGGACCAGGTGATTTTCGAAAAAAGCGAAGTACTGTCGCAGACCGGCGGCGTGTTCTCCGTGTTCACCCCGTACAAGAACGCCTGGCTGAAAAAGCTCGATGCCGATCCATCGGTGCTGGCGCCGTACCATATCGAGCCGCACGCGGCGCACCTGGCGCCGCCGCCGGCCGATGCCGCCCTGCCCACCTTGCAGGACCTCGGTTTCGAACCAAGCAACCTGGCCGAACTGAAGATCCCGACCGGCATGTCGGGCGCGGCGCAATTGTTCGACGACTTTTTGCCGCGCATCGCCCAGTACAAGACCGCACGCGACTTCCCGGCCGTCAAGGGGCCGTCTTACCTGTCGCTGCATTTCCGTTTCGGCACGCTGTCGGTACGGCACCTGGTGCGCACCGTGGTGGACCTGATAGCGCGCGGCGCCGGCGGCGAAGGCGCGCCGGTATGGCTGGCGGAACTGATCTGGCGCGAGTTCTACGCCATGATCCTGTTCCACCACCCGCACGTGGCGGGCGCCGCGTTCAAGCCCGCGTACGACGCCATCGTGTGGGAGACCGGAGAAGAAGCCGACGAGCTGTTCGCCGCCTGGTGCGAGGGCCGCACCGGTTACCCGCTGGTGGATGCGGCCATGCTGCAGCTGAACCAGACCGGGTACATGCACAACCGCCTGCGCATGGTCACCGCCTGCTTCCTGATCAAGGACCTGGGTATCGACTGGCGCCGTGGCGAAGCGTATTTTGCGCTGCACCTCAATGACTTCGACCTGGCGTCGAACAACGGCGGCTGGCAGTGGGCGTCGTCGTCCGGGTGCGATGCGCAACCCTACTTCCGCATCTTCAATCCGATCACGCAGTCGGAAAAATTCGACGGCGCGGGCAAATTCATTCGCCGCTACCTGCCGCAATTGAAAGCGTTGAGCGACAAGGAAATCCATGCGCCGTGGCTGCATCCGCGCATGGAAAAACTCGCCTATCCGGGCCCGATCGTACTGCACGACGAAGCGCGCAAGCGCACGCTCGAGCGCTACGAAGTGGTCAAAAAGGTCAAGCCGCCGACCGATTGAGTAACTTAGTTAAGTAACCTCGTCATCTCTGCCAGCAGCTCCGGCTCCTGGAACGGCTTGCCGAAGAACGCATCCACACCGAGTTCCAAAGCGTAGTTGCGGTGCTTGTCGGCGCTGCGCGACGTGATCATGATGATCGGAATACCGGCGGTGCGCTCGTCTCCGCGCACATGGCGGGTGAGGTCGAAGCCGTCCATGCGCGGCATTTCGATATCGAGCAGCAGCAGGTGGGGCACGATACCTTGCAGCTGTTCCAGCGCATCGACGCCGTCCTTGGCCAGCAGTACATGGTAGCCCTCGCGCTCGAGCAGGCGCTGGGTCACGCGGCGCACCGTCATCGAATCGTCCACCACCATCACCGTGCGCGCATCGGGCGCGGGCGCCAGACCGTTGCCGTGCTGGCTGCCCGATGCCGCCTGCGCGTACAGCTGGCGCGCCTCCGGGTGCTGCGCCAGGTGCTGCACCAGCGCCACCGGGTTGAGGATCAACACGATGTCGCCCGAGCCCAGCACCGTGGCGCCGGCAATGCCTGCCATGCGCGCCAGTTGCGGGCCGATATTCTTGACCACCACCTCGCGGTTGCCCACCACTTCATCGACGCGCAGCGCCAGCCGCTCGTTGCCGTTCTTGAGCAGCAGCACCGGCGCCGATCGTACCTGCGGTAACTGCGGTGATTGTGCGGCAGGTTCGGCACCGTCGGCCGCAGGCTCGCCCAGCAGCGCCGGCAGGTAGTGCAGCGCCGCCTCGTGGCCATGCAGCGCCAGGTGACCCGTTCCCTGCGCCTCGGCCAGCACCGCCTGCTTCACCTGCAGCACCTGCTCCACCAGGATTGACGGCAAGGCCCAGGTGCGGCCGGCGGCAATCACCAGCACCACCTGGGTGACGGCCAGCGTCAACGGCAGGCGGATCACGAACCGCGTGCCCTGCCCCGGCGTCGATTCCAGGTCCACCCGCCCCCCCAGCGACTGCGCCTCGGACTGCACGATGTCCATGCCCACGCCGCGCCCCGACAGCTCGGTCAATGCTTCGGCGGTGGTAAACCCGGGTTCGAAAATCAGGTCGGCCACCTGGGCATCGGTGACGTCGTCACCGTCTTCCAGCAAGCCGCTGGCCACGCCCTTGGCCCGGATCCGATCCAGGTCCAGACCGGCGCCATCGTCGGTAAAGTCGATTACTACTTCGTTGCCCTGCTGGGTCACCTCCAGCAGCAGTTCGCCGGTTTCGCTCTTGCCGGCAGCGGTGCGCGCGGCGCGCGTTTCGATGCCGTGGGCGATGGCGTTGCGCAGCAGGTGTTCGAACGGCGCCGCCATGCGTTCGAGCACGCTGCGGTCGATTTCCACGCCGCCGCCCCGGATATCGAGGCTGACGCGCTTGTCCACTTCCTTGGCGCTCTGGCGCGCCACCCGGAACAGCCGCTCGCCGATGCTGGCAAACGGCACCATGCGCACCCGCATCAGGTCACGCTGCAAATCGCGCGTAAGGCGGGCCTGCAGCACCAGGTCGTCGCCGGCGTGATCCACGCTGCGCGCCAGGTGCTCGTGCAGACTGGCCGCGTCGTTCACGCTTTCGGCCATCATGCGCGTAAGTTCCTGCAGGCGCGTAAAGCGGTCGAATTCCAGCGGATCGAAATCGCGCTCGTTCGCTTCGGCCATGCGCGACATGCTGGAAGCGATCTGCGATTCGGCCTGCATTTCGATTTCGCGCAGCTGGCGGTGCAGGCGGGCCAGGTTGTCGGACACGTCGCCGAGCGAGGCGCGCATGGCAGCCACCTCGTTTTCCACGCGTGAGCGCGCGATCGACACCTCGCCGGCCTGGTTTACCAGTCGGTCGAGGATGTCGGCACGCACGCGCACCACGGGGGACCGGGAACTGGCCGGCTGGTCGTCGGCGCCGGATGGCGCATTGATGCCGACGTCCTCCAGGGCGCCATCGGTATCCGTCTCCGGCGTGCCGGCCGGGTGCTGCAACTGCTCGAACAGCAGCAGTGCATGGTCGTAATGCGCGAGCAGGTCTTCGAATGCCTGCGGCGTGGCCGAGCCGGCGTGCACCATGTTCTGGACATGGGTTTCGATGTCGTGCACATGCTGGCCGAGGCGCATGGCGCCGGCCATGCGCGCACTGCCTTTTACCGTGTGCAGCAGGCGCAGCAAGGCTTGCGGTTGCGCGGTGTCGGCCGGCGCGCTTTGCCATGCCCGCAGGGCTTGCCCCACTTGCGGCAGCAGGTCGGCGCCCTCCTCGAGAAACACCGGCAGCAGGTCGGCGTCCAGTTCATCGTTGAAAATCGCCGGCGCGGCATCGCGCAGCGGCGGCGCGGCCAGCGGCAGCTCGACGATGCCGGTGTCCGGCGTGACGACTGGCGCCGGCGCTTGTTCGGCAACGGGTTCGGGCTCCGGTACCGGCATGGCTGCGCGTTCCGGTTCCGGTTCCGGCGCTGGCGCCGGCGCGGCGATGTGCAGTGGCGGGTCGGCAAACGTGTCGTCGAAAGCGGCGTTGAACAAGTCGTCAATGTCGTCGTCGATGCGCGGCCCGGCTTTTTTTGCCGGCTTTTTAGGGGCCGGCGCCGGCGCATCGGACTCCGGCACGCTGCCGCTGAGCTGGGTGTACACCGCGCGGAACATGGCGTCGAGCGGCGTTTCGTGGGGCTCGGCGGACGCGGCCACCAGCTGGTCGAGATGGGCGTCGATGGCGGCGCTGGCGGCCGGCGCGGCGCCCTGCAGCTGCGCGCGCAGCGCGGCGAGCGCGGCGATCAGCTCCGGCTGCGCGGCCGGCTGGGCGCCGTCGGCGACGGTGGCGATCATCTGCCGCAGGCGCTGCACCACGAAGTCGAGCAGGTCGTGCTGCGCAGGATCGAGGTGCGGCGCCGGTGGCTGCAACGCTTCCAGCGTGTCTTCCAGCGCCAGCGCCAGTTCGCGCAGCGTGGCCACGCCCACGGTGCCGGAAATCCCGGCCAATGTGTGCGCGGCGTGCAGCGATGGCGGGTGGACCGGCCGGTGCGGCGCCAGCCGCCAGGCGCCAAAGTCCTGCACCAGCCGGTCCACCAGCTGGCCGGCTTCCTGCAAAAAGATGGCCAGTAATGGCGATGGCGATGGCGATGGCGACGGCGACGGCGCGGCCGGCGCGGCGGCGGATTGACCGTCGCCACCATCGAGCAAGCGCACGGCGGCAGCGGCCAACGCTTGTGCCGGGACGTCGAGCGGCACGGATGCGCCTTCGGCCGCCAGTTGCCCGGTCCAGGTGCGCAGTTCACGCGACGCGGTCTCCAGCAATGCGTACAACGAATCGTCGACCGGCCGCTCCTCGGCCAGCCAGGTATTCATCACGCGCTCGATTGCATGCGCGCCGTCGGCAAAATCGTCGAGCGCCACAGTGCGCGCGCTGGCCTTGAGCGTGTTGAAGGCGCGGCGCAGTGTGATCAGTTGCTCCTCGTTGCCGGTCTCGTTGCCCACCCGCGCACGTGCGCCAGCCAGCGTGGCATCGACAAAATCGAGCGTCTCGCGGGCCTCGGAGATGAACAGTTCCAGCAAATGCGGCGCATTGGCCGCCGTATCTGCGGCGGGGGCCAGGTCGGACGGCATGGCAGCCGGCGGTGGCGCCGGTACTGCCTGATCGAGCACCGGGATGGTCTCCGCACCGGCGATTTTGGTAAATGGCACCGCGCGGAAGCTGCCCTGCTCCGCGTCGAACGCGAAGCGCTCGCGCGCACCGGCAGCGTTCTGTGCCAGCAGGTCGGCAAAAAATCCCAGCGCGCTCACGTTCTGCACCACGTCGCCGAGCGCCTGCTCCTGGCGTGCGCGGTCGTCCACATCGGCCACGCTGGTTGCCAGCTCGTGGATGGTTGCCTGCACCTGGCGCGCGGCTTGCGCGGCCGCCGGCTGGTCCAGTTGCGCCAGCATCGCGTGCAGCGCGCCCAGCGCGGGCGCCACGGCGTCGAGCCCCGCGCGTTGGCCCGGGTCGGCATGAAATGCATCGAGCGCATGCTCGACCTGGCGCAAAGCCGCCTTGATGTCGGCGGTGTGCGCGGCCGGCGCGGCGTCCTGCCACGCCCTGGACGGCGTCGCTGCCAGGGCGTCGCTCTGGTCGTAGCGATGGGTGTCGTAATCGGCCGGCGCCAGGCCGTCAAGCGCGAACGCCGCGTACAACGTGCGCGCGGTGGCCGATGCCGCCCCGGGGCCGGCCACCGCGATAAAGAACAGCGCATCGCGCAGCATGGCTTCGGGCTGGGTCGCGTTGCCCTGGCTGAGGCGTCGCAACTGCAGGTTGATCATGCCGAACAGCTGCTTGACCTGCACACTGCCCGCCACCTCACCGCTGGCGACCAGTTCGGCAAAAGCCTGCAGCGCCAGCCAGAACGTGCGCGCGTCGCCATCGGCCTGGCCGGCGGCTACCGCTGCTACCGCTTCCTGCAGGACGGCGGCATGTTCCTGCTGCTGCGCCGGTTCCGGACTTTTCAGGTACGGCAGTAGCGCGCGCTCGAAGCGCTGGCGGCAGGCCGCGTAATCGGGCGCCGCCACGTCTTGCAGTGCCAGCGGCGCCATCAACGCAGGATCGGCCGCGCGGGCCAGGTCGGGGAAAAACAGGTCGGCCGGGTGGATGCGCTCCGCGCCCGTCAGTTGCTGCACCGCGCGGTAGTACGGGTACAGCCTGGCCGGTTGCGACGGCGCCCCAGCCAGCAGTTCCTCGAGATAGGCGACCAGCGCCTGGTACAGCCGGGTTACCATTTCCACGTGGTCGGTGCTGCATTTGACGGCGCCCGACTTGAAGTGGTCGAGCGCCGTTTCGGCCAGTTCCGTGATGCGTCCCACGCCGTCCACATCGACCATTTGCAGCGCGCCATGCGCCTGGTGCAAATGGGTTTTGGCCAGCTGCAGCTGGGTGGCCTGGTCTTCCGGTGCACGGCCTCCCGCCTCCAGCAACGCCGTGCGCGAACGCGCCAGTGCTTCGCGGATTTCCGTCATCACCCAAGACAGGGGACCGGGATCGAACGACGAAGCGGTGGGCGTTGTGGTGGAATGTAGAGTGGTAGTCATGCTGCCGGCCTTTCAATGTTGTGCCGCTCAGGAGGCGATGCGGAACCGCGCCACCGAGTTTTTCAGTTCCTGCGCCAGCACCGACAGTTTATGGATCGACTGCGCCGTGTGTTGGGTGCCGTCCTGGGTCTGTTCTGTCACCTTCAGGATCAGCTGGATGTTGCGCGCCACGCCGCTGGCCGACGTGGCCTGCTGCCCGGTGGCCAGCGCGATGCCCGAGATCAGCTCCGCCAGGTGGTGCGATACCTGCGAGATATCGCTCAATGCCGCGCCGGCGGCGTCGGACAGGCGCGTGCCCTCCACCACCCCGCGCGTGGATTTTTCCATGGCTGCCACGGCGTCGTGGGTATCGGTCTGGATGGTACGCACCAACGCGCCGATCTGCTTGGCGGCGGCGGCCGAGCGCTCCGCCAGCCGCTGAACCTCTTCCGCTACCACCGTGAAGCCGCGCCCCGCCTCGCCCGCCGATGCGGCCTGGATCGCGGCGTTCAGCGCAAGCACGTTGGTCTGTTCCGTGATGTCGGAAATCAGTTCGGTGATTTCGCCGATTTCCTGCGACGACTCGCCCAGGCGCTTGATCCGCTTGGACGTATCCTGGATCTGGTCGCGGATTTCGTGCATGCCGAAAATGGCGTTGGCCACGGCGGTGGAGCCGAGGTTGGCCGCCGACACCGACTGCCGCGCCACGTCGGCCGATTCGCTGGCCGAGCGCGAGACGTCGGTGATCTGATCCGCCATGTGCATCACGGTGCTGCTCACGTCCTGGATTTCGCGCGACTGCTGCTGCGACGCTTTCAACAGGTCGTTGGACATGCTGTGGGCATGCAGCGAAGCGCGCGTCACCTGTTCCGCGGTGGCGGTGACCCGGCCCACCAGCATGCGCAGCTCCTCCACCGTGTAGTTGACGGTGTCGGCAATGGCGCCGGTAACGTCCTCCGACACCGTGGCATGCACGGTCAGGTCGCCGTCGGCCACCCTTTGCAGCTCGTTCATCAGGCGCAGGATGGCTGCCTGATTCTGGTCGTTCATGGCCTTGGCTGCTTCTTCCTTGCGCTGCGAATCGATGCGCAGGGCATCGGCCTCGCGCCGGCGGCGGTCGGCGCCGCGCGTGCGGTTGTTGGAGTCCACCAGCAGCACGCGGCCGATGGCAGCTGCCATCACCAGCGTAAGCAGGCCGCCCGCCACCATCAGCCAGAACGTGAGGCCGAGCGAATCCTGCTCCGCGCGGTACGCCTGCTGCAGCACGTACAGGCGCTGACGCAGCGCCTCGTTTTCGTTGAAGATCAGCTGCTCGGCGTTCTTGGCGGCGCTGAATTTATCGAGTTTGTCGAGGATGGCCGCCACCAGCTTCTGGTAATCCTCGAACTGCGCCTTGAGCAGCAGGACTTTCTCGCGCAGCTCGGGATCGCGGGCGGCAGGCAGGCCGAGGGCGTCGCTGCCGCTCAGGAAGCCTTCGAGCGTGTTGCGGAACACCGTGGTGTCGCGCCCCAGCTGGAACGCCGTTTCGGAGCTGATGCCGCCGGCGGTGAGGAACTCGCTGGCGCTGCGGCTCATGCGCTGGGTAAGCATGGTGAGCTTGCCCAGCGCCGCGATCTCGCGCGCAGCGCCGCCACGCGCCACCCGCAGCGCGCTCAATTCCTCGGCACGGGCCAGCAGGTCGGGCGACATGGCATTCAGCTTGTGCAGCGTCTGGTCCACGCCGCTGAGGTCACCCTTCAGCGTGAGAATGGTGCCGGCAGCCAGGTCGGTAGCCACCCACTGCTTGCGCGCCGCCGCCACGATGTCGGCCAGTTCGCCGCCCGGCTCACGCAGCTGGCGGCCCTGGACCTTGCCGCCGCGTAGCATGAGCTTGATGTCGTTATTCAGTTCGCGCCGGCTTTCCTCGAGCTGGCGAAAGCCTTCGTCACTGCCCTGCACCGCGTTGGGCGTGGCCTTGCCGATGCGCTGCGAGTGCATCAGCGCATCGCTGGCGACCTGGGTTTGCGCCGAACGGTTGGCGCTGTGGATGGTGTTGAGGGCAACGCAGCCGGCGGCAACGCTCAGGCTGATGCCAAGTGCGGTGGACAGGATGCTCAACTGGCGCTGGGTGGACAGGTGGCCGATCAGCGGCAGTTTTTTCATGCCCGGTTTTGCTTCGTGCTGGCCGTCGGCGGCGCCGACGGGCGGCACCAGCCGGCCCAGCGCATCGCGCAGGCGCAGCGGCGCGCCATGGTCGGCGCGTGCCGCATTATGATCGAACGTGCCCTGGTCCAAACCCATTCCCCTTCGTTAGCGTTGGTGCCGGTATTAAAAACCGACGAGCAAAAAGCGCGGCTCGCGCACCAGTTGCGCCAGGTCCAGCAGTTCCCAGTGCTGGCCCTGGGTGTCGACGCAGCGGCGGCTGGCCCAGGCGGGTGCGTCGGCCTGTGGTTCCACGGTTGCCGCAGTTGCCACCGTCGCCATCTCGGACGACTTGCGCAGGCCCAGCACGCGTTCGGCCAGCAGCGCGCAATTGAACCCCAGTTTAGGCGAGAACGTGATCAGGCGGCGCTCGCCCGCCGTGCCGGCAGTGGCGCCGGCACCGGGTGCGCACCCCCGGTAGCGCGCCAGGTCGATCACCCCGGTCAGGTCGCCCCGGATATTGGTCAGGCCCAGGTACCAGTCGCGCGCCAGCGGCACCGGCGCCACCAGTTGCGGCGTGACGATTTCGCCAATTTGGGTGAGGTCCAGCAGGCAGTGGCGGCCACCGATGACCACGCCCAGCTCGCGCACGCCGATGGCCGCACCGCTCTTGGCCGCCTGCATCCGTTCGAGCAGCTGCACCTGGTACTGGCGCAGGCGGTTGCGGCGCTCGCCGCCCGCATTGGCAGGAACGGTGATGGGATCGTAGTGGTCGGGCGCCGCGTCGTCCATCGGTCAGCCGAGGGCGGCGATCTTGTCCAGCAAATCGCCGGGTTTGACCGGCTTGACCAGGTAGTCGCGCGCGCCCTGGCGCATGCCCCAGATGCGGTCCGTTTCCTGGTCCTTGCTGGAACAGATAATCACCGGCACCTCCTTGAACACGGGGTCGCGCGCGATCGAGCGCGTGACCTGAAAGCCATTCGCGCCGGGCATCACCACGTCCATCAGGATCAGGTCCGGCTTCTCGGCGCGCAGCTTGACCAGCGCTTCCTCGCCGCTTTCCGCGACGTCCACCGTGTAACCGTTGTGGACCAGGATGTCGGTCAGGTAGTAACGCTCGGTGGGCGAGTCGTCGACGATCAAAATGCGTTTTATGGCCATGGTTCCCCCTGCGGGTCTCTTATTCTGGTGATGGGACACCGGTATGCGCGCGGACTGCCGCAAGCATGCCGTCCCGGGTAAAGGGTTTGGTCAGGTACGCACTGGAGCCGGCCAGCGCGCCCCGCGCGCGGTCGCACAGCCCCTCGCTGGAGGACAGCATGAGCACCGGGGTGGCATGGAATTTTGCACTTTTTTTAATCAGTGCGCAGGTTTGATAACCATCCAGGCGGGGCATCAGCACGTCGCAGAACACCAGCGCCGGGCGGTGGTCGTTGATCTTGGCCAGGGCGTCGAAGCCGTCGTTGGCCAGCACCACGCGGTAACCGGCGTTTGTCAGGAATATCTCGGCGGAGCGGCGAATGGTGCTGCTGTCGTCGATGACCATGATCGTCAAGGCTGTACTCATTACTCCACCATAGCACAGACGAATTGGTTCAGATCGCGACCATCTCGAAATCGTCCTTGCGGGCGCCGCATTCCGGGCAGCTCCAGTTCATCGGTACGTCGGCCCAACGGGTACCGGGCGCGATGCCTTCGTCCGGCAGGCCGGCTTGTTCGTCGTAGATCCAGCCGCAGATCAGGCACATCCAGGTCTGGAACTCCTGCGTTGTTTCATTGCTACTCACGTTCTGCCACCCTTCAATCAAGTAAAATGCCGAATCAGGTATCTTAATCTACCAGCCGTGCAAAACCAAACTTCTCCTCTCATATTAAGCTTCGGCGCCGCCGATCCTGCCGGCGCCACCGGTGTCCAGGCCGATCTGGCCGCTTTTTCGGCGCTTTCCTGCGTTGGCCTGGCCGCCACTACCGCGTTGCTGATCGGCGACACCGCCCGCATCGAGGACACCCAGGAGATCGATCCCGACTGGGTGGCCGACCAGGCCCGCGTGGTCCTGGAAGACATGACCATGGCCGCCTTCAAGGTCGGCGCGCTCACCAACGTCGAGCAGGTGGCGGCAATTGCCGAGATCCTGTCCGACTACCCCGATGCGCCGCTGATCCTCGATCCGTTCAGCTCCCGCCTGCCCGACCTGGCCGACGACGATGCCGAGGAGCTGCTCACCGCCGTGCGCCAGTTGCTGGTGCCGCAGGCCACGCTGCTGATGCTGTCGGTGGTGGAACTGGGCCGGCTGGCCGAAACCTGGCGCGATGGTGGCGTGGAAGGCGACGGCACCGACAACATGCTGCAGTCGGATGTTGAATACCTGATCGCCCTGGGCTGCGAATACGTGCTCGTTACCGGCACCCAGGCCGGCGCCATGCAGGCCAAGCTGGGTAACCGCGTGGTGCCCAACACGCTGGCCAATACCCTGTACCACACCGATGGCGTGGTCAGTCACGACGCCTGGCAGCATTTATCGGGTCCGTTCATCGGCGCCGGCGGCACGCTGTCGGCCGCGATCACCGCCTTCATGGCGCGCGGCGCGGACGCCCCCGAAGCGGTAAAAGCGGCGCAGGAGTACACTGTGGGCGCGCTCGCGCATGCGCAGCGCTACGGCATGGGCAAGTTCGTGCCCAACCGCTTTTTCCACTTGCTGACGACGGCCGCCGACATGCAGTAAGCATGGTCCGCCCGTTTTATTCACCAGACACCGAGATAACCACATGACCACGATTTCCAACAACGACACGCTGTTTGCCCGCGCCCAGAAAACCACGCCCGGCGGCGTCAACTCGCCCGTGCGCGCCTTCCGCTCGGTGGGCGGCACGCCGCGCTTCATCACGCGTGCCGAAGGCCCGTACTTCTGGGACGCCGACGACAAGCGGTATATCGATTACATCGGTTCGTGGGGTCCGGCCATCGTCGGCCATGCCCACCCGGAGGTCGTCAAGGCGGTGCAGGACGCGGCCACGCGCGGCCTGTCGTTCGGCGCGCCCACCCTGGGCGAAGTGGAAATGGCCGAGGAAATCTGCCGCCTGGTGCCGTCGCTGGAACAGGTGCGCCTGGTGTCGTCGGGCACCGAAGCGACCATGAGCGCGCTGCGCCTGGCGCGCGGCGCCACGGGCCGCGACAAGATCGTCAAGTTCGAGGGCTGCTACCACGGCCACGCCGATTCGCTGCTGGTGAAAGCGGGCAGCGGCCTGCTCACGTTCGGCAACCCCACGTCGGCCGGCGTGCCCGAGGACTTCGTCAAGCACACGCTGGTGCTCGACTATAACAACGTGGTGCAGCTGGAAGAGGCATTTGCCAACTTCGGCGACGAAATCGCCTGCGTCATCATCGAGCCGGTGGCCGGCAATATGAACCTGATCAAGGCAAATCAGGACTTCCTGCAAGCCACGCGCGACCTGTGCACCAAGCATGGCGCGCTGCTGATCTTCGACGAAGTGATGTGCGGCTTCCGCGTGGCGCTGGGCGGCGCCCAGGAACTGTACGGCATCACGCCGGACCTCACCGCGCTGGGCAAGGTGATCGGCGGCGGCCTGCCGGTGGCGGCGTTTGGCGGCAGCGCCACCATCATGTCGAATATGGCGCCGCTGGGCGCCGTGTACCAGGCGGGCACCCTGTCGGGCAACCCGGTGGCGGTGGCGGCGGGCATGACCACGTTAAAGCTGATCCAGGAACCGGGCTTCTACGAAAGCCTGGGCGCCACGGCGGAGCGCCTGGCGAAAGGCCTGACGGCGGCCGCGCAGGAAGCTGGCGTGGTGTTCTGCGCCGACTCGGTGGGCGGCATGTTCGGCCTGTATTTCAGCGCCACGCCGCCGAACAATTACGCCGAAATGATGGCCGGCGACCGCGAACGCTTCAACGCGTTCTTCCACGCGATGCTGGACGAAGGCGTGTATTTCGCGCCGGCGGCGTTCGAGGCGGGGTTTGTGTCGGCGCAGCATAGCGATGCGGTGATCGACGAGACCATTGCGGCGGCAAGCCGGGTATTCAAAAAGCTGGCGGCTTAAGTTTCCTCACTAGCGACACTCCATCGCTAACATCCAATCCGTCATTCCCGCGCACGCGGGAATCCATAGAACCTGTGCTCCGTAGTCACTATTGCTCTATTCAAGCGCTCTATGGATTCCCGCTTTCGCGGGAATGACGGAACAGCGGTTGCGGGTATATTCAAACAGCCCGTTCCGCCGCCTGAATCACCCCCGTATTGAAGTCGTATTCGAACAAATCCCCGTATCTTCCCCACTCGATCGCCACCCGCAACGCGCGCTGCGCTTCTTCCTCGCTCAGCGTAAACCGCAGCAGCTTGAGGAACAGGTCTTCCGGCAAATCCCCCGATTTATCCTGCGCCAGGCCATGGCAGATATAGGCGATCAGCGGCACGTGCTCGAGCAGCTGCCGTCCGAACACCGCTTGCCGCTCGCTGCTGGCCACGTACCGCGCGCCCAGTTCCGTCAGCAGGATATCGCCGCCATGCAGGTATGCAAATCCCAGCAGCAGCAAGGCGTTGATCACTTCCAGCAGCTCGGCGTCGGTCAGGTCGGTTTCCTCGGCCAGTTGCGGCAGGTCGGCGCGGCCGGCAAACGGATCTTCGGCCAGCAGTTCCAGTATCCCTTCCATGTGGGCGATGTCGGCCTGCGGCAGGCGGTCGCCCAGTTGCAGCTTGACTTCCTTTTCGCTGATCGGCCCACGGCGGCCGGCGCCGGCCGTCATCAACTCGTACACTTGGTCGATCAGTTGCCGCACTTCCGGGCTTTCGGCCTTGCGCGGCTGCGGCAAGGCGATGGGCAGCTCGGCGCGCACCCGGCCCGGATCGCTGGCGAAGATCAGCACGCGGTCGGCCATCATCACCGCTTCCTCGATATTGTGCGAGACGACCAGGATGGCTTTGGTGGGAATGCGGCCCGACTGCCACAGGTCGAGGATTTCCTCGCGCAGCCGTTCGCCGGTCAGCACATCGAGCGCGGAAAACGCTTCATCCATCAGCAGCACTTCCGGCTCCATCACCAGCGCCCGGGCGATGCCCACGCGCTGGCGCATGCCGCCCGACAGTTCGCGCGGCAGCGCGCCCTCGAAGCCGGACAGGCCGATCAGGTCGATCACGGCCGACGCCCGGCGCGCCCGTTCGGCCGCCGGCATGCCCTGCGCTTCCAGGCCCAGCTCCACGTTCTTTTGCACGGTCAGCCACGGGAACAGCGCGAACGACTGGAACACCATGCGGATGCCGCGCGCGGTGCCATATAACGGCATGCCGCGATACAGCACCTGGCCTGCGTCGGCCTGGATCAGCCCCGCCATCAGGCGCAACATGGTCGATTTGCCGGAGCCGGACTGCCCGAGCAGCGCGACGATCTCGCCCTCGCGCAGGGTGAAGTCCACGCCTTCGAGCACTGCGCGCGCGGAGCCGTCGGCCGCGCGAAAATGCTTGGCCACGCCTTTGAGTTCAACGATAGCTGGTTTCATGGTAGTCCTAAAAATGCAGCCGGCTCTCGGCCATGATGTACAGGCGGCGCCAGACGAAGTGATTAAAGCCCATTACAAAGATGCACATCACGCCGATGCCCAGCGCGATGCGCGGAAAGTCGCCGCTGGCGGTCATCTCGGCAATGTAGCTGCCCAGGCCATGGGCTTTCACGGTGGTGGTGCCCCAGCTGACGTATTCGGCCACGATGCTGGCGTTCCACGAGCCGCCCGACGCCGTGATGGCTCCCGTGATAAAACTCGGGAAAATCGCCGGCAGCAGGTAGCGCCGCCATTTGAGCCAGCCCGTCAAACCGAAATTCTGCGCCGCGTGCCGCAACTCGGTGGGAATGGTGGACGCGCCGGCGATCACGTTGAACAGCAAGTACCACTGGGTACCCAGGATCATCAACGGCGAGAGCCAGATATCGGGGTTCAAGTGGTACCGCATGATCACGATCACGGCCACCGGGAACACCAGGTTGGCCGGGAACGCAGCCAGGAACTGCGCCACCGCCTGCGTGCGCGACGCCCAGCGCGGGTGCATGCCGATCCATACTCCCACCGGCACCCAGATCAGCGCGGCCAGCACCAGCAGCACGATCACCCGCACCATGGTGTATATCCCCAGCACCAGCACGTGCCCCACTTCCGCCCACCCTACTTCGGTGCTGATGAAGTGACCGAGGCTCCACAGCGCATAGAACACCACGGCCACGATCACCGCGTCCCACACCCGCTGCGGCACCAGCGACGGCTGGTCGCGGCGGGCGCGGATCGACGTGCCGTCATGCCCGAGCCGGAACAGCGCGATGGAGCGCGACAGCAGCCGGCCGCTCCACGCCACCAGTTCCTGGGTGCGGTCGGTGCGGCGCAGCCACGTGAGCAGCCAGGAACTTTGCGCGGTGTCGCCGCCGGTTTCCTCGAAGCGGAATTTGTCGGCCCAGGCCAACAGGGGTCGGAAGAACAGCTGGTCGTACATCAGCACCGCGATCAGCATGGCAAAGATGGCCCAGCCGATGGCGCCCAGGTTGCTCTGCTCGATCGCCAGTGCGATATACGAGCCGATGCCGGGGAGCTTGATGTCCTGGTTGGAGACCGAAATCGCTTCCGACGCCACCACGAAGAACCAGCCGCCCGACATCGACATCATCATGTTCCACAACAGGCCGGGCATGGCGAACGGCAGTTCCAGGCGCCAGAAGCGCTGCCAGCCCGAGAGCTGAAACACCTGCGCCGCCTCGGACAATTCGGCCGGCACGTTGCGAAACCCCTGGTACGCGGAAAACGCCATATTCCACGCCTGCGACGTAAAAATCGCAAAGATGGCGGCGCACTCCACGCCCAACAAATTACCGGGAAACAGCGCGATGAACGCGGTGACCGTGATCGACAAAAATCCGAGGATTGGAATCGACTGCAAAATGTCGAGCAGCGGCACCAGCACTTTTTCGGCCAGCCGGTACTTGGTGGTGAGCGCCGCGAACACGCACGCAAAAATCACCGACGCCCCGAGCGCGAGGAACATGCGCAGCGTGGTGCGCAACAGGTAATACGGCAGGTTGGTCGGGTCGAGCGACAGCGGCAGCGCCTGGCCCAGCTGGTACGGGCGCGCCATCTGCTGGCCGCCGTACGCCAGCAGCACGAACAGCGCCAGCACGATTGGCAGCAGCGCCCAGTCCCAGCGGTTGCCGCCCGCTTCCACGACCTGCCGCGGAAAAAATTGGCGTTTCTTGTGCATGACGATGGCTCCCGGACCGTGAGATTGGCCGCCATTCTAAGCGTATCCGATCCATTTTTTTATTACCGTTATGAAAGTTGTTTCACTTGTGTAGGAATATGACGAATATGACGAACTGCCATGATCAATCGTCATGATCATCGTCAAATCCACGCGTTTTATCGATGGAGACCATGACAAACGTCACTTTCGTCAATTTTCATTTGTTTCCACTTGGAAATTGCAGTACACTTTCTTCATACCATTTCGACCAGCGAGTTCCTCTATGCCACACAGTAAAGATTCCGTCCTGACCACGCGCGCAACTGCAGAGTTGCTGGGCGTGGCCGTCAGTACGGCACAGCTGTGGATAGAAAATGGCGCGATTCCTTCGTGGAAGACGCCGGGCGGCCATCGGCGCGTGCGCCTGAGCGCCGTCAAGCGCCTGATGGAACAGCGCGGCTTGACGGGTGCGGCGGCCATGCCGTCGGCGCCCGCTGCCACACTGACGTCCACGCCAGCGCCGGCCAGTAGCGCCGAATTCCTGCCAGCTGCCACGCCCGCCTATCCGGTGGGCCACGACGAAGCGCAGCGCCTGTTGGCGCTCGATGCCGCGCACCTTGTCGATACCCCGGCCGAGTCGGTGTTCGACCGCCTGACTTGGCTGGCCAGCGAAGTGACGGAGTCGCCGATGGCGTTGATCAGTCTGCTGACTGCGGAGCGCCAGTGGTTCAAGTCGCGGTTGGGCGTGGAAGTGGACGAGACGCCGCGCGACTGGGCATTTTGCAGCCATGCGATTTTGCAGGAAGGCTTGTTCGTGGTGGAAGACGCTGCGCGCGACCCGCGCTTCCAGGACAACCCGCTGGTGACCGGCGCGCCGCACATCCGGTTTTATGCGGCGTTTCCGTTGTTGGACAGTAACAATCTGCCGCTCGGTACCTTGTGCGTGCTGGACCGCGAACCGCGCCGTCTGCGCGACCGCGAAGTACGCTCGCTGCGCGAGCTGGCCGCCATCGCCTCGGAAGAAATACAGCGCCGTGCGCGTCGTTAGCAGCACCGCCATACCGAATTTTACGGCACGCCGCCCCCGCCTGTCCGCCGGTGCGCCGCAGTTCTAGCAGCATCCGTACTACCGTCTGTCCCGGCACCGCCTAATTCTTGCGACTGCCACCAAAAAAATAAACCGTATCCCGTCGCCGCTTTGCGGTCTTCGTTTCCCACGCCTGCCCGTCGCTTGTGGAAACGTACAACGTTTCCAGGAAGAATATTATGAACGCGTTCAAAAAACTCAAAATCGGTACCCAGCTGTCGTTGGGGTTTGGCATGGTCACCTGCCTGATGCTGTTGCTGGCGGCAATGTCCATTTTCAGCGTCAATTCCATCAATGCCGCGTTCAAGCAGCAGGACCGGGTGAATAACGAACACCTCGATCCGCTGGTGGATGCGCGCGAAGCGCTGGCGCAAACCGGCCTGGCCGCGCGCAATGCCTTCATCTTCCAGGACGACGCCGAAGCAGCCAAGGAATTGAACATCCTCGACGAGCAAAAGGCGATCTACCTGAAAGCGGTGGAGACGATGACGCCGTCGTACGCCGGCGACGCCCAGTTCGAGAAGGTCAAGCGCGGCCTGCTGTCGATGGCCGAAGAGCTCAAGAAGCCGCGCCAGTTCCGCGAAGCGGGCAAGATGGCGGAATACGGCACCTTCCTGGTCAACGAGTGCAGCCCGCTGCGGCGCCGCATCGTGGCCGACATGGCAGTGCTGGTGGACGCGGCGCAAAAGGAAGCCGACGTGGCCAGCAACCTGTCAGAGCAACGCGCCGAAAGCGCCCGTACATGGATCATCGCGCTGTCGGTAGCTGCCTTCATCCTCAGCATTGTGGTCACCCGCGTGATCAAGCACGTGCTGATCCGCCAGTTGGGTGGAGAGCCGGCCTACGCCACCGAAATCGCTGGCAAGATCGCCCACGGCGACCTGGCCGTCAATGTACAACTGCGCAGCGGCGACCAGGATAGCCTGCTGTACGAAATCAAGAGCATGCGCGACAGCCTGGCCGCCATCGTCGGCAAGGTACGCGAGGGCACGCTGGCGATCGACACCGCGTCGAGCGAAATCGCTGCCGGCAACGACGACATGGCCAACCGCACTGCGCACCAGGCCTCGTCGCTGGAAAAAGTGGCCACGGCCATGGAGGAGCTGACCTCGACCGTGCGCCAGAACGCCAGTAATGCCCAGCAAGCCAATACGCTGGCGCAGACCGCGTCGTCGGTGTCGGTGACCGGCGGCGCCGTGATGCAGCAGGTGACCGACACCATGGAATCGATCAACGCGTCGTCGAAAAAAATCGTCGACATCATTTCGGTGATCGACGGCATCGCATTCCAGACCAATATCCTGGCGCTGAACGCCGCCGTGGAAGCGGCGCGCGCCGGTGAGCAGGGTCGCGGCTTTGCGGTGGTGGCCACCGAGGTACGCAACCTGGCGCAGCGGTCGGCGTCGGCCGCCAAGGAAATCAAGGCGCTGATCGACGATTCGGTGAGCAAGGTGGGCAGCGGCACCGAGCTGGTATCGAAAGCCGGCACCACGATGCAGGAGGTGGTGGACAGCGTCAAGCGCGTGACCGAGATCATGAGCGAGATCAGCGTGGCCAGCGCCGAGCAAAGCATCGGCATCGAACAGGTGAACGGGGCGATAGGCGAAATGGATGGCATGACGCAGCAGAATTCAGCGCTGGTCGATGAAGCGGCAGCGGCAGCGCAGGCCATGAACGAACAGGCATCGGCATTGACCGAGGTGGTGGGATTGTTCAAGCTCGAGCACGACAACGCCAACGTACGGTCGCTGCCGCCACGCGCCAGCACGCCGCAACGCACCGCCAACCTGCGCCTGGCGCGCGGGTAATACTGCGTAGACTAACACTGCACCTGCAACCGCAAATCCGTCATTCCCGCGCAGGCGGGAATCCAATGTGCACGCGCTGTGCAGGCCATGGCGCAAGCCGTCATCGTTCGCAATCATTGGGTCCCCGCCCGCGCGGGGACGACGGAATTGATGGCGGCGGCCGGCGGCTGCTCCGGCGTCTTTCAGCCGGTCTTTACTTCAACCAACCCCGCCGGCGGAAGTACCAGAAGGGCGCGATGGCGCTGGTGACCATCAGCGCCAGCGCGAACGGGTAGCCGGCCTGCCATTCCAGTTCCGGCAGCCACTTGAAGTTCATGCCGTAAATCGACGCGATCAGGGTCGGCGGCAGGAATGCCACGCTGGCCACCGAGAAGATCTTGATGATCTTGTTCTGGTTGATGTTGATGAAGCCGACCGTGGCGTCCATCAGGAAGTTGATTTTATCGAACAGGAACGACGTGTGGCCGTCCAGCGATTCGATGTCGCGCAAAATCTGCCGCGCTTCCTCGAACTGGTCGGCGTTGAGCAGGCGGCCGCGCATCAGGAAGCTGACCGCGCGGCGGGTATCCATCATGTTGCGGCGGATGCGGCCGTTCAAGTCTTCTTCGCGCGCGATCGAGTTCAGCGCAGCTGCCGCGTCGTCATCGGTAAAGTGCTTTTGCAGCACGCGGCCGCTCACTTCTTCCAGGCTCAGGTAAATGCCTTCGAGCGCGTCGGCCGAATACTCGGCGTCGGTGGCGTACAGGTCGAGCAGCACGTCCATGTAGTCGCCGATCGAGCCGGGCCGAGAGCGGGCGCGCATCCGCACCAGGCGGAACACCGGCAAATCGTCGGTGTGCACCGAGAACAGCATCTTGCGCGCCAGGATGAACGCTACCGTCACCACGCGCGACGGGCCGTCGTCTTCTTCCAGCAAAAAGTCGGTGCGCAGGTGCAGGTCGCCGTTTTCCGCTTCGTAGTACCGGGCCGAGGCTTCGATGTCCTTGACTTCGTCTTCGCCGGGCAGGGTCACGCCGTAAATGGTCTTGACCCACAGCCGTTCGTCGTCCGTCGGGTCGGTCAGGTCGACCCACACCGGCTCGGCGTTGACCAGGTCTTCGCGCGTGTCGATCGGTACCTGGTTGAGCCGGCCATTCTGGAGAACGAAAACATTAATCATGGGTGCGTGAGCCTTCTGGAAACAGCGCAAGTGTACTCGCAAAGGCTGTACCGAAGCCAGCTTGCACTGTAGTTTTTCTATCGTGGCAGGTCGGCCGAACCCATCCTCTTCAAGATCGTGGCGGTGCGCCGGTTCAGATAGTTGGTGTCGCGGTGCTTGTCGTAGTAACGCGGGTTGGGCAGCATCACCGCCAGCCGCGCTGCCTGGCCCGCGTTCAGGCTGGCCGCACTGGTGCGGTAATAATGGCGCGACGCCGCCTCGGCGCCGAACGTGCCGGTACCGAACTCCACCACGTTGAGGTAAATTTCAAAGATGCGCTGCTTGTCCATCAGCATTTCCAGCATATACGTGATGACCAGCTCCTGGCCCTTGCGCAGGTAGCTGCGCGAACCGGACAGGAACAGATTTTTCGCCAGCTGCTGGGTAATCGTGGAGCCGCCCGCCACCACCTTGCGCTTCTTGTTGTTTTTTTCGTAGGCCTTTTGCAGCGCGTCCCAGTCCACGCCTTCGTGCTCGGAAAAATTGGCGTCTTCCGAGGCGATGATGGCGCGCTTGAGATTGTTCGAAATGCGGTTGTACGGTACCCAGGTCTGGCGGATTTCGGCGTTCGGATTTTTTTCCTGCAGGGCCGATTGCTGCTCGCGCATAAAGCTCGTCATCGACGGGTTATGGTCCACCCACCACCAGATCTGCAGGAAGAAATACAGTTGCACCACCAGCACCAGCAGCACCGGTACGATGAATACCCACTTGACCCAGCCGAACCGGCCGCTGCTTTTGGCCGGCGACTTCTTCACCGCCTTCATAGCTGGTCGCGCAACGATTGCAGGACCTGGGCCGTGTCCGGATGGACGCCGCGCCACACGGCAAACGCCTCGGCCGCCTGTTCCACCAGCATGCCCAACCCGTCGCGCACCTGGGCGCCGTGCTGCGCCGCAAATTGCAGGAACACGGTCGGCTCCTTACCGTACATCATGTCCAGCGCCAGCGCGCCGGGCGCGAAGATCGCGCCCGTCACCGGCGGCAGCTCGGCGCTCAGGCTCGCTGCCGTGGCGTTGATCACGAGGTCGAACGCGCCATCGATCTCATCGTATCCGCAGGCCGATACCACGCCGTCGCCGCCCAGCGCGGCAAACTGCGCGGCCAGCGCCTGCGCCGTGGCCACGGTGCGGTTGGCGATTACCAGTTGTGACGGACGGTGTTCGAGCAGCGGCAGCACCACGCCACGGGCGGCGCCGCCGGCGCCCAGCAGCAGCACGCGGCGGCCGGTGATCGGCATGCCGGCGTTATCGACGATATCGGCCACCAGTCCGGCGCCGTCGGTGTTGTCGCCGATGATGCCGTCCTCGGTGAAGTGCAGGGTATTGACCGCGCCGGCCGCCTGGGCGCGGATGGTCAGCGCATTGGCCACCTTCACCGCTTCAAGTTTAAAGGGAACGGTAACATTGGCGCCGCGGCCGCCTTCGGCAATGAAGGCGTGGACCGCGGCCGCAAAGCCGTCCACCGGCGCCAGCCGCTTTTCGTACTGCACGGCATGGCCGGTCTGGGCCGCGTAGGCGGCGTGGATGTCGGGGGACTTGCTGTGCGCAATCGGGTTGCCGAATACGCAGTAGCGGTCAGCTTGGTCAGATTGGTCTGCTGGTGCTGTGGTGACAGTCATTATTATTTTGCTCCGCCGAGCATCTCGGCTTCCAGTTTATCGTCGCGGGTGAATTTGAAGGTGGTAATGACGACCCACAGGTCGTCGCGGTCGCTCGACCGCATATTGGGCGGAAACTTGCCGAACGGCGCAGCGCGGCGCACGATGTCGACCGCGGCCTGGTCCAGCGCCGGGTTCTTCGAGCTGGTGGTCACCTCGATGCCGCCCTCTTTATCGTAGATGGTGCCGTCCTGGAAGACGGGGATCGACAACACCAGCTGGCCGTACAGCTTGCGGCCGTTTTTTTGCGGGAAGTTCAGCGTGCCCACGTCCTCGATGCGCTTTTGCAGGGTCTTGTAATACATGGCATAACCGACGCCGCGCGTGCTGGGACTCAGGAACGTCTTGCGCGGGCGCTTGTTCTGGTCTTCGATGGTTTCGCTGATCTCGGCGGCGCGGCGGGCAATCGCCTTGCTCGATTCGAGCAGGTCGGCGCCGCGCGCCAGCGGATCGACCTTGGTGTTTTCCGTGACCGGTGGCGCCTTGAACGGATCGTCACGCTTGATGCGCGTGAGCAGGTTGCGCTGCTGCTCTTCCAGCGCAGCGATGCGGCGCTGGGTGGCCTGGATGCTGTCGCCCGTTTCCATCTTGCGCATGTCCGGCAGCGGCGACTTGGACCGGCCCTTGTCGACCGTGCCGCCGCCGTCGAGGTTGGCCTGGGCCAGCGCCTCGGCCTTGAGCGGGGCGTTCTTGTGCTTGGCGTTTACCAGGATCACTTCCAGCCCGGGATCGGTGGGCTTGGCCAGGTTCGGTGGTGGCGCAACAAAGCGCACCGCCAGCAACGCGGCATGCGCCAGCACCGAAATGCCGATGGCGGTGTAGAGGAAGCGATTTTGCTGGAATGACTTCACGCGGTGCCGGAGAGGTGGGGATTAAGGGATCAGGGAGTTGCTGGCTGCTCTGCCTCGTTACCGGTTTCAGCTTCCGCTTCCACCGCCGCCTCGGGCGCATCGACAGCTTCTTCCGGCGCGTCCAGCTCCTCGTCATCGAACTCTTCCTCGGCGCCGGTCGGTGCAGCGGCTGCCGGAATCTCCAGCAGGCGCGCTTCGATGGTCAGTTCCACTTCATCCCAGCGCAGGATGTCGAGCTTGACCTGGGTGCCGCGCGCCACCGACGGCATGCCCGGCAGGCGGATGATCAGCGGCAGGTCGGTCAGGCGCAGCACTTCATCCTTGAGCACCACGGCTTCCACCTGGCGCGCATTTTCCTGGCCCAGCCAGCGCAGGCACCAGTAGCGTTCCATGTTGGACTGGTGATCGCCATAGGCCGCGTACGCCGCATCGAATTGCGAGACGATGGCAAACAGCGCCGAATCCTTGTGCTTGAACTTGGCCACCAGCGGCGCCGTCACGCCTTTTTCGGCGCAGGCCAGGATCTGCCATTGGTTGACCAAATCGGTATAGCGGCGCAGCGGCGACGTGCTCCACGCGTACTGGTCCACGCCCAGGCCCTGGTGCGGCGCCGCGTGCGTGAGCATGCGAACCTGCATCTTGGCGGCCCAGCCACCCACGCCCTGGCCCTGGCTGCGGTAGATGCCGGGCACACCGCAGTCGTGCATCAGCTTGCCCCAGGTGCTGTTGGCAAAGATCATCAGCTCGGCCACGATCTTGTCCAGCGGCGCGCCGCGCTTGCGGCGGCTGACGGTGACCACGTCGTCTTCCACGTAGAAGTTGAAATCGACGCGGTTGTTCTGCTCGGGTTTCAGGCCGAAGCCTTCGCGCTTGACCATGCGCGCCGCTTCCAGCACTTGCGCCCACTGCCAGATCAGGCCCAGCGCTTCCTTGTGCGGATAGTCGCCGGCGCCGCTGGCCAGCGTTTCTTCGTTGACCAGGTCGTCGAGGTCGTTGTGGCGCAGGTTGTTGGCAATCGGCACCATCTCGGCGCGGGTTTCGGTGGCCAGCACCGACCAGTCGGCCGGGTTCAGCGTGGCGTACAGCGACAGCGCCGGGCAGGTCTTGCCTTCGGCCAGCGTGAACGCTTCCACCACGCTGTCGGGCAGCATGGTGATCTTATCGCCGGGCATGTACACGGTGGACATGCGCGCGCGCGCCATCTTGTCCACGGCGTCGTCCGGCTTGATGGCCAGGCCCGGGGCGGCAATATGGATGCCGATCTTGATGTTGCCATCTGCTAGGTGCGTGACCGAAAACGCGTCGTCGATCTCGGTGGTGGTGACGTCATCGATGGAAAACGCCTGCACGTTGGCCAGCGGCAGATTGGCGGGCGGCACCGGCACGGCCACGTCCGGGAAACCGGCGCCGCGCGGGAAGTTTTCGAACAGGAACTTGGCCATGTGGAAGGCCTTGGGCGAAGCAAGGCCGCCAACGTCGAGCATCAGTCGCTGCGGATTGGTGTGCAATTCGTTGCACGCCGCTTCCAGCGCCTTGTATTCGATGCCGTTCTTTTCCGGCTTGAACAGCAGTTGCAGCACGATGGGCTGCATTGCCTCGGGCAGCTGTCCTGCTTTCAGCTCTTCCACGTATTGGGCCTGGATGATCGCCTGCTGTTTCTTTTTCTCGATGCCCGCTTGCGCGGCGCGCAGCGATTGCTCGGGCGCTGCCTTGTAACGGCCGCGACCTTTTTTGTAGAAATAGATCGGCGCCGAGTGCAGGGAGAGAATCAGGCCGGCCGCTTCGGCCGGCAATGGCGCGTGGCCGAAGTACTCGGCGCCCAGTTCGGCAAAACCAAATTCTTCTTCACCGGCCACTTCCCACAGGAAGTCGAGATCGATATCAGCGGACACGGCCTTGGCCTGGTCCATCAACTCCGTGGGCGACGGCTTTTCGTATTGCAGCAGCACGTCCTTGATCTTGACCTTGGTGCGCTTGCCGCTGGCCATTTCCACCTGGTAGGCCTCGCCCGCTTGCGACATGATGGCGCCGACCTTGAAATCGCCGGATTCTTCGAAAAATAGATTCATTGCTCTTCTGTTCTTTATATATTGATTTGTTTCAATTCCATCACAGAAGGCAAAAACACTTCCGTAACCAGCAGGGTACCGTGTCGGCGCCGATATAAACAGCGTCGTGCATATAATATGTCGGGCTGCGCGGCTTCAGCGCCCAGAGCTGCCCGCGCCCGCTGCGCCAGCGGATGCCCTTCGCGCAATCTTGCAAATTCGAGCACACTGCGCCGCACCAGCGGATCGCCGAACAGCGTGGTGCCCAGCGACCGCTCACCGAGCGCGCCAAACAGCGGCCAGTCGCTGGCCGTGGCAGACAACGGCACCACCGTGTGCGCAAACACCGCAGCCGTATTATCACACCGCAGCAGCACTTCCCTCTCCCAGACCTGGTCGCGCCGGGGCAAACCCAGCGCAGCAGCCTCGTCGGCCAGGCAGCGCGCCGTACGCTGGTGCAGGCGCTGGACGCGGAATGCGTGGCTGTGGGCAGTCAATTTCGCGGTGAGCGAACCGGCAGTGGTGAGCCAGTCGCGCAACGCCGGCGGCGCGTGCAACGCCCGTGCCTGCGGTTGCCACAATGCCTGGCGCAACGAGGCGCCGCGCCGGCCTGGTGCCACGCTCAAGCGGCCGCCTCCACGCCGCAAAACGCCAGTACCGCATCGACATACTCGGGAAACTCAGCAATGCCATGGTCGCTGCCGTCGATGACGTGCTGGCGCGCGCCCGCATAATGCTGGACCATGTCGCGGTAGTCCAGCACTTCGTCGCCGGTGGCGGCAATCAGGAAGTAGCGCTCCGGCCGGGTGATGCGGTCCACCGCCAGCGCGCGCAATTCGTCGATGTATTCGCGCTTGAACTCGAACGGCTCGCTTGAATGATACTGCGTGGTCACGCCCACGTGCTGGTCCAGGTCTTGCAGTGGCACTACGGCCGGGTTAAGCAGCACTGCGCGGCAGCCGATGCGCTCGGCCAGCCACGTGGCATAGTAGCCACCGAGCGACGAGCCGACAATCGACAATTCGCCAGCTGGCACGCCATCGACCAGCGATAGCGCCAGTGCCATTGCCAATTTGGGCGAGGCCGGCAATTGCGGGCTGATTAGTTGATCGGACAGGCCCAGCGCCGCCATGCGGTCGGCCATCACGCGCGCCTTCATCGACTGCGGCGACGAGCGGAATCCGTGCAGGTAGAGAATCATGCGAGCGCGTCCAGGATTTTCTGGTGCACGCCGCCGAAGCCGCCGTTGCTCATCACGATAATATGGTCGCCCGGTTGCGCGGCGCAGGCCACGGCCGCGACCAGCGCATCGAGATCCTCGAAGGCGCTGGCCCGGTCGCCCAGCGGCGCCAGCGCGGCGCCCAGGCTCCAGCCCAGCGACTGCTCGCTGCCGAAGCCGAACACCAGGTCGGCGTCGACCAGGCTGCCCGGCAGCGCATCTTTCATGGCGCCCAGCTTCATGGTGTTCGAGCGCGGCTCCAGCACGGCCAGAATACGTTTCTGCGTACCGATTTTCTGGCGCAAGCCGCCCACCGTGGTGGCAATTGCCGTGGGATGGTGGGCAAAGTCGTCGTACACGGTGACATCCCGCACCACGCCGCGCACTTCCATGCGGCGCTTGACGTTTTCGAACGTGGCCAGCGACCTGGCGGCCTGCTCCACCGGCACGCCAACGTGGCGGGCGGCGGCAATCGCGGCCAGCGCGTTGGCGCGGTTGTGCTTGCCCGTGAGTTGCCAGTCGACGCGGCCGGCCGTCTCGCCCTTGAAAATCACGTCGAAGCTGCCATCGGCGTGTTCAAGCAGGGTCCAGTCGGCATCGTCGCTGTGGCCGAAGTTTTCCTGCTCGCTCCAGCAACCGCGTTGCAGCACGCGCGCCAGCGAAGCTTCGTCAGCGTTGTAGATCACGCGGCCAATGCCGGGCACGGTGCGCACCAGGTGGTGGAACTGGGTTTCGATGGCGGCCAGATCGGGGAAGATGTCGGCGTGATCGTATTCGAGGTTGTTGAGAATCGCGGTTTTCGCGTGGTAGTGGACGAACTTGCTGCGCTTGTCGAAGAACGCGGTATCGTACTCGTCGGCTTCGATCACGAAGAAGATCGACTCTTTATCGCCCTGGATGCGCGCCGAGACGCCGAAGTTGCGCGGCACGCCGCCGATCAGGAAGCCGGGCGCGTAGCCGGCGTCTTCCAGTATCCACGTGAGCATGGCGGTGGTGGTGGTCTTGCCGTGCGTACCGGCCACGGCCAGCACCCAGCGGTCTCTTAATATATGCTCGCCCATCCATTGCGGGCCCGACACGTACGGCAGGCCGCGATTGAGGATTTCTTCCATCAGCGGATTGCCGCGCGAGACCACGTTGCCCACCACGTACAGGTCGGGATTGAGTGCGGTCTGTTCCGGCCCGAAGCCCTGGATCAGTTCGATGCCCTGGGCTTCCAGTTGCGTGCTCATCGGCGGATAGACATTGGCGTCGCAGCCGGTCACGCGGTGGCCCGCTGCTTTTGCCAGGACCGCCAGGCCGCCCATGAAGGTGCCGCAGATGCCGAGTATATGTATGTGCATAGTAGAGACTGTGGTGATGCGCCGTGAACCAGCGCGACGGAATACGCGATTTTACCTGAGCCGCCGTGCTTTTCCCGGATCAGGGTATTATCTCGTCCATGACCCCCACCGTGATCGACGAAGTCCAGCTGCTGCGCGCGGAAATTGCCGCTGCCGCCGCGCGCCTGATTGCCGAAGACGGTGCCGACTACGGCACCGCCAAGCGCAAGGCCGCGCGCCAAGTGCTGGGCGATACCCAACCACCGTCCAACCTGCTGCCGGATAACGTCCAGATCGAAGCCGAAGTGCGCGTGTACCAGGCGCTGTTCCATGCCGACACCCAGCCCGCGCGGCTGTTCCGCCTGCGCACGCTGGCAATCGAGATCATGGAAGGTTTGTCGGCATTCAACCCGTTCCTGACCGGCGCCGTCCTCAACGGCACGGCCGGCCCGCACGATGACATCCATCTGCAGCTGTTTGCCGACAGCGCCAAGGAAGTCGAAATCTTCCTGCTCAACCGCAACGTGCAGCTCGACATCTCCGAATCGCCGCACTTCAAGGGGCCGCGCCACGAGCCGGTGGAAACGGTCAGCTTTTTATGGCACCAGGAAGGCGTGCATGCCGAGCTGTACGAGCTGGACGACTTGCGCGGCGCCGTCAAAGCGCGCGGCGATAAAGTGCAGCGGGCCGATATCGCCGCCGTGCGCGCCCTACTAGTTAACAGTACATACCAAAATCCGAGTACATACCAAGAACCAAATACCCACCAAGAATCGAACCATGAATAAAAAACATCTTGCCGCCTATGCCGGCGTGGCCTTGCTGTTTGCCGCCTCGGGCGCGTATGTGGGCTTCAAGAAACAGGACGCGGCGCCCATTACCGCCACCGCGCCGGCCGGCGTGACCGGCCCGGTCCAGGCCCTGCTGGCCCAGACCATGCCCGATGCGGCCGGCAAGGCCACCCCGCTGGCGCAGTACGGCGGCCGGGCCATGCTGGTCAATTTCTGGGCGACCTGGTGCGCGCCGTGCGTGCAGGAGATGCCGGAACTGTCGGCACTGTCGTCCGGAGAAGCCGGCAAGAAGCTGCAAGTTATCGGCATCGGGATTGATTCGCCAACCAATATCGCCGAATTTAGCGCCAAGTACAAGATCACGTATCCGGTGCTGGTGGCGGGTATGAGCGGTACCGATCTGTCGCGCCAGTTCGGCAACGTCAATGGCGGACTGCCGTTCACGGTGCTGATCGGCGCCGATGGCCAGGTCAAGAAGACTTACCTGGGCAAGCTCAAGTTTGACGAATTACATAAGGATCTGGCGGCGCTGTAAGTCGCGCTCCACGCTGGTGCGTGCTTTTTTTTCTCTTGCCAATGGGGGCAGTTGGCGGCAAAATGCGAAACTTTCGCGGAAAACGGTCAAGAACCATGGCAAAAAAACTCCTTCTCCTGAACGGCCCCAACCTGAATTTGCTGGGCACCCGGGAGCCGGAGATCTACGGCGCTAGCACCCTGGCCGATGTCGAACAGGCAGCCCAGGCGCAAGCGCAGGCTGCTGGTGCGACTATGTCATGCTTTCAAAGCAACCACGAAGGCGCGTTGATCGACCGCATCCATGCCGCCCGCACCGAAGGCGTGGATGCCATCGTCATCAACCCGGGTGGCCTGACCCATACCAGCGTGGCCTTGCGCGACGCCTTGGCCGGGGTGGTCATTCCGTTTGTAGAAGTACATATTTCGAATATTTACCAGCGCGAAACATTTCGCCATCATTCATTTCTGAGCGCGATCGCGATGGGAACGATCTGCGGACTCGGTATCGAAGGATATCGGTTTGCCATCGACTTCGTCCTTAAAAAACGATAATCTACGCGATCTGCGCGCAATTTAACGCGGTTCCGCCCAAAAGGCGACGCCGCTACCACTTAAAAACAAGACATTCCTGGGGGTTACATGGATTTACGCAAGCTGAAGACCTTGATCGATTTGGTCGCAGAATCCGACATCGCAGAACTCGAAGTGACCGAAGGCGAGAGCAAAGTCCGTATCGTTAAATCGTCGGCGCTGCCACAAAACCAGATGGTGATGATGCAGCCGCAAGGCATTCCGCAATATCACGCTGCACCGGCGCCAGCTGCCGCCCCGGTAGCTGCCGCCCCTGCCGTCGCTGCCGAGCCAACCGGCCACATCGTCAAGTCGCCGATGGTCGGTACCTTCTACCGTTCGTCGGCGCCAGGTTCGCCGGCGTTTGTCGAAGTGGGCGCCGTGGTCAAGGAAGGCGAGACCTTGTGCATCATCGAAGCGATGAAGCTGCTCAATGAAATCGATGCCGACAAGTCCGGCACGATCACCCAGATCCTGGTCGAGAACGGCCAGCCGGTCGAATTCGGCCAACCGCTGTTTGTGATAGGCTAAGACGGCTTCATTGCGCGCCCACCCCAGTGGCGTCGGGCGCGCCGTCTTCCGCCTCCTCCTGGAGGTTTCCGCAAGAGGCCCAAGGTATTGGGCCTTTTTCGGTAGCCTCCCCACCTACCGGCGCTTCTACCCGGCACTCACAGACATACGCGAACCTATCATGTTTGAAAAAATCCTTATTGCCAACCGTGGCGAAATTGCCCTCCGTATCCAACGCGCCTGCCGCGAACTGGGCATCAAGACGGTCGTGGTCCACTCGGAAGCGGACAAAGACGCCAAATACGTGAAATTGGCCGACGAATCGGTGTGCATCGGTCCTGCACCTTCGTCGCTCAGCTACCTGAACATGCCGGCGATCATCAGCGCGGCCGAAGTGACCGACGCCGAAGCGATTCACCCCGGCTACGGCTTCCTGTCGGAAAACGCCGACTTCGCCGAGCGCGTGGAAAAATCGGGCTTCGTGTTCATCGGCCCGCGTTCGGAATCGATCCGCATCATGGGCGACAAAGTGTCGGCCAAGCAAACCATGATCAAGGCTGGCGTGCCGTGCGTGCCCGGTTCGGAAGGCGCCCTGCCCGATGACCCGAAGGCGATCGTGCAAATTGCCCGCAAGGTCGGCTACCCGGTCATCATCAAGGCTGCCGGCGGCGGCGGCGGTCGCGGCATGCGCGTGGTACATACCGAAGCGGCGCTGATCAATGCCGTGGCCATGACCAAGACCGAAGCCGGTACCGCGTTTGGCAATCCGGAAGTGTATATGGAGAAGTACCTGGAAAATCCGCGCCACGTGGAAATCCAGATCCTCGCCGACGAACATAAAAACGCCGTCTGGCTCGGTGAGCGCGACTGCTCGATGCAGCGCCGCCACCAGAAGGTGATCGAAGAAGCACCGGCGCCGGGCATCCCGCGCAAGCTGATCGAAAAAATCGGCGATCGTTGCGCCGAAGCCTGCCGCAAGATCGGCTACCGTGGCGCCGGCACCTTCGAGTTCCTGTATGAAAACGGCGAGTTCTACTTCATCGAAATGAACACCCGCGTGCAGGTGGAACACCCGGTCACCGAAATGATCACCGGCATCGACATCGTGCAGGAACAGATCCGCATCGCTTGCGGCGAGAAGCTGCGCTTCCGCCAGCGCGACGTCATGCTGTCGGGCCACGCCATCGAGTGCCGCATCAATGCCGAGGACGCATTCAAATTCACGCCGTCGCCGGGCCGCATTACTTCGTGGCACGTGCCGGGTGGTCCCGGCATCCGCGTCGATTCGCACGCGTACGCCGGCTACTATGTGCCGCCGCACTACGATTCGATGATCGGCAAGGTCATTTCGTACGGCGCCACCCGCGAGCAGGCAATTCGCCGCATGCAGATCGCGCTGTCGGAAATGGTGGTCGAAGGTATTTCCACCAACATCCCGCTGCACCGCGAGCTGATGATCGACGCCCGTTTCATCGAAGGCGGCACCAATATTCACTACCTCGAGCACAAGCTGGCCGACA
>Ga0308164_10000512_pt1 | contig 62911 bp, 49 predicted proteins | sample PhyTR2_FD_201031 | JGI IMG/M metagenome (GOLD analysis project Ga0308164, IMG submission 201031) | Phyllosphere microbial communities from UC Gill Tract Community Farm, Albany, California, United States - DLSLT.R2 | ecosystem: Host-associated > Plants > Phyllosphere > Unclassified | place: USA... | reverse complement strand
AAGTCATGGAGTACATGCGCGTAGCGCCGCTGCTGCTGTTCACTGAATTCAACGAGCCGTCCGCGCCGCAACCCAAGCCTTCACTGCACTGATAGCCGATCACTGCGACACCGGCCTGCGCGTGCCATAGCGCGAGCCGGTGGACTCCATCAGGACGCTGCTGCCCATGATTCAGATCCCTAAGTCCGAATACGCCCGCCGCCGCAAGGCTCTGATGGCTCAGATGGAGCCGGACAGCATTGCCATCCTGCCGGCCGCTGCGGTTGCCATTCGCAATCGTGACGTCGAGCACGTCTACCGGCAGGACAGTGACTTTCAGTACCTGAGCGGCTTTCCCGAGCCGGAAGCGGTGGTGGTGCTGATCCCCGGTCGTGAATACGGCGAGTACGTCTTGTTCTGCCGCGAGCGCAATCCCGAGCGCGAGCTGTGGGAAGGTCTGCGCGCAGGCCAGGAAGGCGCGATCCGTGAGTACGGTGCAGACGATGCGTTTCCCATCAATGACATCGATGAAATCCTGCCCGGCCTGATCGAAGGCCGGGATCGGGTGTATTCGGCGATGGGCAGCAATCCCGAATTCGACCGGCACCTGATGGACTGGATCAACGTGATTCGCTCCAAAGCGCACCTCGGTGCCGAGCCGCCCAAGGAGTTCGTGGCGCTGGACCATCTGCTGCACGACATGCGCCTGTACAAGTCCGCTGCGGAAATCAAAGTCATGCGTTGCGCGGCAGATATTTCGGCGCGGGCTCACGTGCGTGCGATGCAGGCCTGCCGCGCCGGGCTGCACGAGTTCAGCCTGGAAGCCGAACTGGACTACGAGTTTCGCAAGGGCGGTTCGAAGATGCCTGCCTACGGCTCGATCGTTGCCTCGGGGCGCAACGGTTGCATCCTGCATTATCAGCAGAACGACGCGGTGCTCAGGGACGGTGATCTGGTGTTGATCGACGCCGGCTGCGAAATCGACTGCTATGCCAGCGACATCACCCGTACCTTTCCGGTGAACGGCAGGTTTTCCCCCGAGCAGAAAGCCATTTACGAGCTGGTGCTCAAGGCCCAGCATGCGGCCTTCGAGGCCATCGGCCCCGACAAGCACTGGAACCAGGCACATGAGGCGACGGTCAAGGTCATTACCGCCGGGCTGGTCGAACTGGGCCTGCTGCGCGGCGACGTTGGCGAACTGATCGAAAGCGAGGCCTACAAAATGTTTTACATGCACCGTGCAGGGCACTGGCTGGGCATGGATGTGCACGACGTAGGCGAATACAAGGTCGGCGGCGAGTGGCGCGTACTGGAGGTCGGCATGACGCTGACCGTTGAACCCGGGATTTACATATCCCCCGACAACCTGGAAGTCGCGAAGAAATGGCGAGGTATTGGTGTGCGAATCGAGGATGACGTGGTTGTGACCAGGCAGGGGTGTGAAATTCTGTCCGGCGGCGTGCCCAAGACCGTCGCCGAGATCGAGGCGCTGATGGCGGCTGCACAGGAACAGGTCGCATGAGCCGCTTCAATATCGCCATCGTCGGCGGCGGGCTGGTCGGTGCAAGCCTTGCGTTGTCGCTGCAGGCCGGTGCCAAGGCGCGCGGCTGGAAAATCGTGCTCATCGAACCCTTCGCGCCGGGTGAGGCTTGGCAGCCCAGTTACGATGCGCGTTCTTCGGCACTGTCGTTCGGCTCGCGACGCATCTATGAACGGCTTGGCCTCTGGCAGCAGATTTCCCGACGCGCCGAGCCGATCCTGCAAATCCAGGTGTCGGACCGTGGTCGCTTCGGCGCCACTCGCCTGTCCGCGATTGAAGAGGGCGTTCCGGCGCTCGGCTACGTAGTCGAAAACGCCTGGCTCGGTCAGGCTCTGTGGGCCGGGCTGGATCGTGATGTGGTCAGTTGGCGTGTGCCGGCCGAGGTCAAACACATGCAGCCATTGGCCGACGGTTATCGCCTGAGCCTGAGTGACGACAGCGAGCTGGACTGTGACCTGGCGGTGCTGGCCGACGGCGGCCGTTCCAGCCTGCGCGAGCAGCTGGGTATCGGGGTGCGGCAACGGCCCTACGATCAGCATGCGCTGATTGCCAATATCACGCCGAGCGAAGCTCACTGCGGGCAGGCGTTCGAACGTTTCACCGAGGACGGGCCGATGGCGCTGCTGCCATTGCCGGAAAACCGCTGTGCGCTGGTCTGGACGCGTCCGGGCAACGATACCCAGCGCCTGGCCGAGCTGGACGACCGCAGTTTTCTGGAAGAGCTGCAGGGCGTGTTTGGCTATCGCCTGGGCACGCTGCGTCAGGTCGGTGCACGGCATGTCTACCCCCTGGCGCTGATCGAGGCCGAAGAGCAGGTGCGTTCGCATCTGGTGATTCTGGGTAATGCGGCGCACAGCCTGCATCCGGTCGCCGGGCAGGGGTTCAATCTGTCCTTGCGTGACGCCGATGCACTGGCCGGGACGCTGCTGGACAGCGCCGCGCCGCCCGGTGAGTTGTCGACTCTGCAGCTCTACCGTGAGCGTCAGCGTCAGGATCAGCAATTGACCGTGGGCTTCTCCGACAAGGTGACACGCCTGTTCGGCAGCTCCCGGTCGGCGGTTGCCACCGGGCGTAACGTCGGGTTGCTCGGCCTCGACCTGCTGCCTGCCGCCAAGCGCTGGTTTGCCCGCCAGGCCATGGGGTTGGGGACTCGATCCGATGTGTGAATCACACACTTTAAACACAGGGCTTCGGCCGCAAGCGAGAACGGTTTGACCATGGAAACGCGCGCAGATGTGCTGATTGTCGGAGCCGGAATGGTCGGCAGTGCCCTTGCCTTGGCATTGCAGGGCAGCGGCCTTGATGTGCTGGTGGTCGACGGTGGGCCGCTGAGCGTCGAGCCATTTGATCAACAGTCGAGCTTCGAGCCGCGGGTCAGCGCCCTGTCGGCGGCCAGCCAGCGAATCCTCCAGCGGCTGGGCGTGTGGGAAGGCATCGCAGCCCGGCGCATCAGCCCCTATGCGCATATGCACGTCTGGGACGGCAGCGGCACCGGGCAGATTCACTTCTCGGCCTCCAGCGTGCATGCCGACGTGCTGGGCCACATCATCGAAAATCGTGTGGTGCAGGATGCGCTGCTCGACCGCCTGCATGCCAGCGACATCGGCCTGCTGGCCAACGCGCGGCTTGAACAGATGCGTCACTCCGGCGATGACTGGCTGCTGACCCTGGCCGATGGTCGTCAGCTGCGCGCACCGCTGGTGGTGGCCGCCGACGGTGCGAATTCCGCTGTGCGCCGCCTGACCGAAACGCCGACGCGTGAATGGGATTACCTGCATCACGCCATCGTCACCAGTGTGCGTACCGCCGATCCCCACAGAAAAACCGCCTGGCAGCGTTTCACCGATGACGGGCCGCTGGCCTTTCTGCCGCTGGAACGCGAGGGCGAGCACTGGTGCTCCATCGTCTGGTCAGTCACACCTGCCGAAGCCGAGCGCCTGATGGTGCTGGAGGATGACCTGTTCTGCCGCGAACTGGAGCAGGCATTCGAAGGGCGACTGGGCCAGGTGCTGTCTGCCGATAGCCGCCTGTGCGTGCCGCTGCGTCAGCGTCACGCCAAGCGTTACGTTGCCAGCGGATTGGCGTTGATTGGCGATGCGGCACACACCATTCACCCGCTGGCCGGGCAGGGCGTGAACCTCGGTTTCCTCGACGCCGCAGTGCTGGCGGAAGTACTGACCCATGCTGCAAAGCGTGGCGAGCGCTGGTCTGACCTGCGTGTGCTGGGCCGTTACGAGCGCCGCCGCATGCCGCACAACCTCGCGCTGATGGCCGCGATGGAAGGCTTCGAACGCCTGTTCCAGGCCGACCCGCTGCCCTTGCGCTGGTTGCGCAATACCGGCCTGAAAATGGTCAACCGCATGCCCGAAGCCAAATCGCTGTTCGTGCGCGAGGCGCTGGGGTTGTCGGGAGACCTGCCCGAGCTGGCGCGGATCGAAGCACACTAGAAGCCAATGGATACTCACGTGGAGCCCAGGCGCGACGGTGTTCTTGAGAGCACTATCGTTCCGCACGCCCCAGCGTGGGAATGCCTGTCGTGACGCTCTGCGTCATGGATGTGCGCTGCGACGCTTGATCAAGAGTGGACGCGCAGCATGGGCACGATGGTGTGTCCCTGACAATGCTCAACGCACCACGCCGCTGCGGTACTGTTCTGGTGTCAGCCCGGTCCAGCGTTTGAAGGCGCGGCTCAGGCAGTCGGTGTCGGAAAAGCCCAGCAGGTAGGCGATTTCGCTCAGCGAGCTTTGCTGATCGTTCATGTGCAGCAGCGCCAGGTTCTGGCGGCATTGATTGAGCAGCAGGTCATAGCAGCAGCCCTCGTCGGCCAGATGGCGCTGCAGGCTGCGCGTGCTCAGGTGCAGGGCTTCGGCGATGCTTTGGGCGGTGGGCTCGCCGTCCGGCAGCAGGGTTTCGATGGCCGAGCGTACGCGCTGTTCCCAGATCAGTGACGGTAACGGATCTCCTTGGGATTCCTGGCCGTTCAGCTGTACCGGCCCGTCATCCAGATGGCTGTCGAATTGATCACCGCCAAACTCCAGCAGGTTCTCCTGCGCCGCAAACGTGACCGGTGAACGAAACAGGTCGTGCCAGGGCTGCGGATCCTCGGGTGCCGGACGTTGCAGGTGCACGGCGAGTGGCGCATAGCCCCGGCCTAACCGATTGCGGCAGGTGCGTACGTAAATGGCGGCAAATGCATCCAGCAGCTCATGAACCGGTGACTGACAGGATGGCGGCGTACCGAAGCGGAATTCATAACGCTCGCCGACTGTTCTGAAATCCAGCTCCAGAGAGTCCTCGGCCATCGAGCGGTAACGTACGATGCGCTCGAAAACCTCGCGCAACGAGCCGCTGGCGACAAGCGTGTAGCCCAGCGCATGAAACGCCGTCGGGCTGACAAAGCGTGAAACACGCAAACCCAGGGCAGGGTCAAGGCTGGCTTGCACTGCGCGTTGCCAGAGCGCGGCGGTGACATCCGGCGAGAATTGCGCATCGGGTTCACTCAGCCTGGCGAGGTCAATACCCGCGCTTCGGCACAACGCATCGCTGTCCATACCCAAGGCAATGAGCTGCTTGCGCAGAGCAGGGGTCCAGCTGGCGAGACTGCTTGGCTCAGGCATGCGGACGCCTCTTCCTGGCATAAAGTGACTTCGGCAGCAGGCCGGTGCCGACAAGGCACCACCGGGCAACTCCATTGCCTGACGCCGTCACCAAGAATGAGAGCATTTGTGACAGTTGTGCAAGTGCCAGGACGCGTTTCTTGCCGTCACACAGAAAATAGTTCGCGCTCTAATCGCTGAGCAGTGCCCCATAGGCCCAAACGAGCTATCAGCAGTCGCCAATTGCGCAGTCGTCGTATAACGCGAAAACGCTCCTTCCCTTCTCAACACGTCGCCAGCCCATGTTGATGCAGGTCAGAGCGTTTCTGTCATTTGACACTGGAATGGCAAATGACTATAAGTTCTCCATGTTGTACGACAACATAAGACTCGAATAAAATTACAACCACAAAAATAATTCAAAGAGTAACAACCTCATGATCAGTCTGAATTCTCAGGCCGTAAAGGCATGCTCCTCGTGCGAAAAATCCGTTTTTACGCATGATCGTCGGCAGAAAGCGCCTAAAAGTCTTCTGAAGAAACCGTAATCTGAAGTTACATAAAACCAGCCGCCTCACGGCCTTGGCCGCGGGACGCTCATCGCCAATCTAAAAATAAACAGGGTGAAGAGATGAAGATAAAAGGTATTCGGTGGTGGATGGTGGGGCTGGTCACGGCCGGCCTGGTCGTCAACTACCTGGCACGCAATACGCTGTCTGTCGCAGCACCGACGCTCATGAGCGAGCTGAGCATCTCCACCGAGCAGTACGCGCACATCGTGGTCGCCTGGCAATTGTGCTACGCCATCATGCAGCCCGTGGCGGGCTACATCATCGACGCAATCGGCACCAAGATGGGCTTTGCGATTTTCGCCATCGCCTGGTCTGCCGCCTGCGCTGCCGCCGCATTCGCAACCGGCTGGCAGAGTCTGGCGATCTTCCGCGGCATGCTCGGCCTGACCGAAGCCGCGGGGCTGCCGGCAGGCGTCAAGGCGACCACCGAATGGTTTCCGGCCAAAGAGCGCTCGGTCGCCATCGGCTGGTTCAACATTGGCTCGTCGTTCGGCGCATTGCTTGCACCCCCGCTGGTGGTCTGGGCCATTCTGCAGAGTGGCTGGGAGCTGGCGTTCCTGATTGTTGGCGGTCTGGGCATTGTGTGGAGCGGCCTGTGGCTGCTGTTGTACAAGCATCCGCGCGATCAGAAGCGCCTGGGCGATGCCGAACGCGACTACATCCTCAGCGGCCAGGAAGCGCGTCTGAAGGATGCACCTGCCCGGAAAGGCAGTTGGAAGCGACTGTTCAAAAACCGTAATTTCTACGCGATTGCTTCGGCGCGAATCCTCTCCGAGCCTGCCTGGCAGACCTTCAATGCGTGGATCCCGCTGTACCTGATGACCGAGCGCCACATGAACATCAAGGAAGTCGCGATGTTCGCCTGGCTGCCGTTTCTGGCGGCTGACATTGGCTGCGTACTGGGCGGCTACCTCAGCCCGTTGTTCCACAAGTACTGCAAGGTGTCACTGTTCACCTCGCGCAAGATGGTCATGCTGTTCGGCTGCTCCTGCATGATCGGTCCGGCGTGCATCGGGTTGGTCGAAAGCCCCTACACCGCCATTGCCTTGCTGTGCATCGGCGGTTTTGCCCACCAGACCCTGTCGGGCGCGCTGTATTCGATCACCTCGGATTCATTCGGCAAGAACGAGGTGGCCACAGCGACCGGGATGGGCGGAATGTTCGGCTTTTTCGGGGCGGCGGCGTTCACCATGGTGTTCGGCGTGCTGGTTACCAAAATCGGCTACAGCCCGCTGTTCGTGGTGCTGGCAATCTTCGACATCGTCGCTGCGATCGTGGTGTGGAACGTTGCCCGTGAAGTCCCGCAGTACGACGAGCCGGTACCGCTGCCTGCGGGCGAGCAGAGCCCGCGTACTGTGCCTGCAACCTGAGGCCGTCGTAATCCTGTAACGAAGTACGGATAGTCTTTGCCCTGACAGTGATTTTTATTAGAGGCCGTTCCTCGAAGGCAGGGAGTGGCCTCTTTTTTTGTCTATTGGCTGATATTCGTTTTGGAAATTAACAAATAGCTTCTTATTCCTTAGCGAATATAACTTCCATCCCTATACTCGTCTCATGAACGCATACATGCAGGAGGCGAATCCATGCATAACGAGTCGATCCGGTATCTGATCGTGCCAGGCTGGCAGGGGTCTCCTGATGATCATTGGCAGACCCACTGGCAGAACAGCCTGCCCAACAGCACACGTGTGGAACAGGCCGACTGGCTCAAGCCTCGTCGTGAAGACTGGGTCGGCGAGTTGCAGCGCACGATTGCTGCGCACGACACCCCCGTGATCCTGATCGCTCATAGCCTGGGTTGCGTCACCGTCGCGCATTGGGCTCAACTTGCGCCGCTGGAAACCTTGCGTCAGGTGCAGGGCGCGCTACTGGTGGCACCGGCCGACGTCGAGCGTCCGAATTGCCCGCCTGCGTTGCGTAATTTCGCGCCGATCCCTGCTGATCTGTTGCCGTTTCCGACGCAGATTGTCAGCTCTGACAACGACCCTGCGGTCAGCTCCCAGCGCGCCATGGAAATGGCCCGTCACTGGGGCGCGGAAGTCGGGTTTCTGAGTCAGGCCGGGCATATCAACGTCAAGTCCGGTCATCAGCGCTGGGAGCAGGGGTTCGCCTACCTGTACCGGCTGCAAAACCGTCTGGAGCAACACGCGCGTCGTCGCGCATGACCGGGCAGCCTATTTATCGGACTCTCCGGGTCCTGTCTTTTTAAACGCTTGAGCCATCGCAAGGGCTCAGGCGGGAGTGTGCCATGAGTCTTCACGAAAACTTCGGCCAGCCGCTGCTGACCTTTCCCGATGCGGAAAAAAGCCCACTGAGCATTCGCGCCAAGGCGCTGGTGTTCATCGACCCACGCTCGCGCCGGTTGCGTGAAGAAATGGAGCAACTGGCTCCCCGTTCTCTACCGGTACTGATCCGTGGCGAGTCCGGGACCGGCAAGGAGTTGCTGGCCCGGCATATTCATCGCGGCAGTGATCGCTCGGGTTTATTCGTTTCGGTGAACTGCGGTGCGATCAGCCCGACCTATGCCGACGCCGAATTGTTCGGCTACGCCGCCGGAGCCCACAGTGGGACGGTCAGCAGCCGCGCAGGCTGGTTTGGCTCGGCCAACGGTGGCACCTTGTATCTGGATGAAATCGGCGACCTGCCGTTGCCGATTCAGGTCAAGCTGCTCGCGGCGCTTGAGAATCACGAAGTCACGCGAGTGGGCGCGCAGCAGCCGAGCCCGGTCGATGTGCGTCTGGTCGCAGCCACCAGTATCGATCTGGCGCAGGCCGTGGCTGCCGGCAAATTCCACGAGCGGCTTTATCACTACCTCAGCGAGGGCCGCCTCGATCTGCCGGCGTTGCGCGAGCAGCCGGGCAACATCCTGCCGCTGGCCGAATATTTTGTCGGGATCTACAGCCAGCGTCTGAATCTGCCGGTGCAATTGATCAGCGAGGATGCGCAGCGCACGCTGGAGGCTCACAGCTGGCCCGGTAATACCCGTGAACTGGAGAACGTCATTCACTTTGCCTTGCTGGTCAGCAGCGGTGATGAAATTCGGGCTGAAGATATCAATCTGCCGGACATCGCCGATCCGTTCACGCTGATCGAGCGCCAGACGCAGCTATTGCTCGATGGTGGTGATCGCAGGCAGCTGTCCGCGCTCAGGCAATTGCTTGAAACAGTCACCTCAGAGCTGGCGCGGCGTCCTGCTTGAGCGCGCCCCAGCACGGTCCTGATGAGGTAGAGTAGATGCTGATGCAAAAAAGCATAAGCACTCGATTAAAAAGTATTTTATCGGAATATAAAACACCGGTAATGTCAGCGTGATGTCGCAGGGTTCGGATAGCTGTGACAAACCATTGAATAATAAGGTGTCGTTTCTGGATGACGCTCTCGGATTTTCGTTAAGGACATTGCATGAAAAAGACGTTTTTGCTGACCGCTCTGGCGGCTGTGTTCTCCATTGGCCTGGCTCACGCAGGTGAAAAGCTGGTCGTCGGCGCGACGCCAGTACCGCACGCGGAAATCCTTGAGCTGATCAAGCCGACCCTGGCCAAAGAAGGCGTGGACCTGGAAATCAAGGTCTTCACTGACTACGTGCAGCCAAACGTTCAATTGAGCGAAAAACGCCTGGATGCCAACTATTTTCAAACCAAGCCTTATCTGGATGGCTTCAATAAGGGCAAAGGCACCAATCTGGTGACTGGCGTGGGCGTACACGTCGAACCGTTCGGCGGCTACTCCAGCAAGTACAAGACGCTGGCTGATTTGCCTGAAGGCGCAACCATCGCCATTCCAAACGAAGGCAGCAACGCAGGCCGCGCACTGCTGCTGTTGCAAAAAGGTGGCCTCATCACCCTGAAGGATCCGACCAACGCCCTGTCCACGCCGAAAGACATCGCAACCAACCCGAAGAATTTCAAGTTCCGCGAACTGGAATCGGCTGTACTGCCACGTGCGTTGAAGCAGGTTGACCTTGCCTTGATCAACACCAACTACGCGCTGGAAGCCAAGCTCAATCCGAAGAAAGACGCGCTGATCATCGAAGGTTCGGATTCGCCTTACGTGAACTTCCTCGTCACCCGCGAAGACAACGCTCACACCGACGCCATCGAAAAACTGTCGAAAGCGTTGACCAGCCAGGAAGTCAAAGACTTCATCAACAAGAAGTACGACGGCGCGGTACTGCCTGCGTTCTGACCCTCTGAGTGTCGTGCGTAATCTAACTATCGTGCGACGCTCCGCGTCGCATGCCGTTCTGGACGCTTTGCGTCCTCTTTTGAGCATATGGCGCGGCGCAGACCTGTGACGCAGAGCGTCACGCAAGGCATTCCTGCGCTGGAGCGTGAGGAACGATAACATCACTATCGTGCGACGCTCCGCGTCGCATGCCGTTCTGGACGCTTTGCGTCCTCTTTTGAGCATATGGCGCGGCGCAGACCTGTGACGCGGAGCGTCACGCAAGGCATTCCTGCGCTGGAGCGTGAGGAACGATCATCTCACTGTCGTGCGACGCTCTGCGTCGCCCCACAATTCCCCGCCATAAACTCCCCCGAAAACGCTTTCTCGACAAAGCGCGTCGAGTCCGGCAGAGAGCCATTCACCGCTCCCGAGTGATCCAGCTGCGGGTAGTAATGCCACTCGATGCGGTCGCCGACCTTGCACGCGTCTTTCACCAGCGCGATCTGGCTGCGAACAGGTGAAATGACATCCTTGCCTCCCGTACCGATAAAAACCGGAATGTCCGACTTTAACGTCGGGTAGTCCGATTGGCGATTGACCTGATCAAGTGCCTTATCGGGTGAGCGTTTGAAACTGTTGTTGAATGTCAGTCCATCCGCGACCACCTTGCGCTCGATGGCTTGCAGGCATTCACGCTGACTGGTTTCGAACGCGGGCTTTGCGCGGTCGCTCAGGTAATCGGCAGGATGCAGCGACGGGTCGATCAGCGCGGCAGTACTCAGTCGCAACAGGTTATAGGCCAGCGATGGCGTGACCTGATCGCGGAAGGTGTCTGGTCCGGCATGTTTCTCACGCGATTGAGCCATCGGATACGGCGTCCCTGTCGCAACCACACCGACAATGTTCAATTCGGGCGCATAAGTCTTCTGGTAGACGGCTGTTGCGAAAGCGGCACGGCCACCTTGCGACTGCCCGAACACAACCACCTGCGAAGACAGATTGAAGTCCGCCTTCTGAACCGCACGAATGCTGTCGAGCACACCATACGCCAGCGGACTGCTCAGCCCGAACGGGTGCAGCCCCGGCGTGCCCAAACCCTGGTAATCAGTAGCCACAATCGCATAGCCACGCCCGAGCCATTCATTCAGATAGCGCGTGTCGCGATCACTGCGCCCGGCAAAGGAAGGCGCACAGATGTCCGCGCTACCAACCGTGCCATGCGCCCACGCCATCAGCGGCCATCCGCCCTTTGGCGGCTCACCCTTGGGCATGAACAAGGCTCCTGACACTGCGACTGGCTGGTTGTTGAGCCCGTCTGTCGAGGTGTACAGGATGCGGACATTCTGTCCGGCACTCTCAAGGCTCTGCGTGGCCGTCAGCGGCTCCGAGCGCAGCAGTTGGCCCGGTGTCGACGGCACTTTATCCGGCCATGTGTAAAATGCGGGAACACCGCCTTCGCCCGGGTCTGACTGGGCAACGGCGACAGTTTTCATGGAAGTGCCTGGCACTGCGCTGCAAGCTGCGAGCAGGACCATCAACAGAGTGGCCAGAACGGCCGAATACCTTGGCGATGAGTTCATCGGTATTTCTCCACAAGCTGACAGGAGAGAGCGCATCAGCATCGATGTATCAAGCCGATTATGACCTGAGCGATGATAACTGACGCACGCGCTGCCAGTACTGAACGGAGTTCTTCATGCGCAAGGATTACCTCGCTTTCTTCATCTCGCTTTTCCTGTCCAGGCTGGCGGATCAGATCCTGTTGTTTATTGTGCCGCTGGTGGTGTTCCAGACCACCAACAGCGCTTCATGGGCGGGGCTGGCGTTTTTCGTCGAATCGTTACCGAGGTTTCTCGCGTTTCCGTTGTGCGGCGCGTTGTGCGACAAGTATTCGCCTATCAGAATTCTGCACATCAGCCAGGTCTACCGGGCATTGCTCTGCGTGCTGGCGATGGTGTTCTACGCACTCTTTGGTGGCATTGGATGGCTCGTGGTTCTCTCGGCATTGTGCGGGGTGCTGACCACGCAAGGCATCATGGCGCGCGAAGTGCTCATGCCGCATATCTTTCAGCACTACAGCTACACCAAAACGTTGTCCTATTCCCAGATCGCCGACCAGTCAGGGCTGGTTCTCGGGCCCTTGGTTGCGGCACTGATACTGGAGGTGTGGGCCTGGTACTGGGTCGTACTGTTGACCGCCGGACTATTCATGCTGGCAGACCTCTGCATGTTGGCTTGGCAACGTCTTGGCCGTTTTAAGCTGGAAGTGTTCGAGCAGCATCAAGACATCTGGCTGCAGCCCTTGCGGATTGCGTTCGGGCATATCCGTGGCCTGGCAGAGTTGAAAAAGATCATCACGCTGGCAGTAGGGGTCAACCTGATTGTCGGCGTCACTCTGGCGACCTCGGCAGCCATGGTCATCGGCGAGTACAGCGCAGGCAAGGATAACTATGCAGTGCTGCAGGCGGCGGGGGCAGTGACCACTATCGTGATCCTGTTCTTCCTGGCCCGTGTGGTGCTGCCTTTGCGGGTGCTGGGCGGTGTCGGGTATTCAATGATCGCGATCGGGGCATTTATCAGCGCCCTGAGCCCGAACCTGATTGGCTATGCGCTGGGGTTTCTGTTGATCGTCGGCTTCGACAAGATGTTCAACGTCTACATGCGCACCCTCCGGCAGCGGGTGATACCGCCTCAGGACTTCGGCAAGACGGTGGGCGTGATCACGTTGCTCAACAACCTGTCGCAGCCTCTGGCGGGTTTGCTGGTGGCCCTGCTCGCAGCGCCCTTGGGTATTCGCCAGGTCATCCTGAGTTTGGCCGTGCTGACGAGCGTTATCGGGGCGGGTGCCCTGTGGTGGTTTGCAAAGGCACGCAGCCCATTCCCGACCCCGATTGTTGAGGCTGATCGGGAGGCCGGGAAATGAAAACGAGAGAGCTGGAACTGGATGGAATTGAGGGTCAACGTAAGAGCGCTCAGACCCCCTGATAACTTTGGCAGGCTGCTCTCCGTCCCTACAGAGAGCAGCCGCCGCTTCAGCCTTAAAACGCCAATGTCACCCGAGCATTCAGTGACTGATCCGAAGCATCGTTACTCACCTGACCGTCGTAACTCAGGCCCACGCTCAGCGTATCGCTCAACCCCAGGTCGACGCCTGCGCCGAGCACTGCGGCGCTGCGGGCGATCGGTGCGCCGGAGAGTTCGAAGGTGCTGCCGCCGCTGAAGGCTGAGCGGCTTTCCGGGGTGACGTCACCGTAGGCGCGACGCCAGCCCAGTGTGGCGTTGGGTTTGATCACGACGCTGCCAGCGTTCAGGCGGGTCGCTGCACGCAGGCCCAGGGTACTGAAGGTGATGTGGTTGTCCTGGGATTTGTTCTGCAGGCTGATGGCGTTGCTGTTCTCGTCGAAGGCGTCGGTGTCGAGGCGCACATGGGCGAGGTTGGCGAAGGGTTCAAGCAGCGCATTGCCCATTTCGATGGAGTAGCCCAGCTCGCCGAAGACCTGATTGGTCGCTGCCTTGTAGTCTTCCTTGAAGTGCTCGGACGAGCCCGGCAGGTCCAGCGTACGCTTGGCGGTCAGCTCATGCCAGGTGCGTACCGCGCCGAGGCGCAGGCCCAGTTGGCCCCATTTCGCGCCGCCGTAGACACCCAGATGATAGTTGTCGCTGTCGGTCGAGCCAGACGCGTGGCGCAGGTCGAAGCTGCTGTTGCTGAAGCCTGCCAATGCACCCACACGCCAGGTGTCGTCGAACGGTACGTCGGCGCCGAACAACAGGCCGCTGGTGCGGGTTTCCAGGCCCGAGGCGTCGCGGCTGCTGTCGGTCTGGCCGGTCGCGCCGATGGCTTGGGTCCACACCACACCACGCGAGGCATCACCGGCGAGGGTTTGTGTGGTGCTGCCGAATGCCTGTGTGGATTGCGCTTGTTGCATGCGATCGTTCATGGCATTGCGCACCAGCCGGCTGTCTTCGATCAGTGCAGATTGGGTCGATGCATGCAGCTCGTTGGATAGCGCGCTGAACGTGGCCTGCGCCGTCGAGGCGTCGTCCTGCACCACCTGACGCCACAGCGCGTTGCCTGCGCCCGCGCTGTCCAGACCCTGCGCGACCGCCTTGGCGTTGCGCGTGGTCGCCAGGCTGGCGAAGGATTGTGCGTTGCGATCCAGCGTCAGCCCTACGTCGGTCGCGGTGTAGTTCAGCGTCGGGGTAAGGAACGCGAAGTTGGTTTGCACGGCGGCAAATGCACCGCTCACGCCACCGGCTGCGGAAATGATCGAGTAACGGCTGGCGGCCAGCCAGTTACCGCCTTCGACCAGCGACAGCGTGCTGTTATTGATCGTCGCGCGGCCGCTGGCGACGATGCGGTCGGCATTGCCATTAGCGTCCGATTCCACTTGATAAACCGAACCCTGAGCCAGGTTGACGTCACCATTGACGTTCAGCTGCCCGACCGAATTACCCGGTGCGACTACGCCGCCCTGAGCGACGTTGATGCCGCCGACGGTGCCGTTGCCACCCAGCGTCGCGCCTTGCTGCACGCTGACGATGGAGTTGCCGAGGTTGCCATTCACTGCCAGGCGACCGGCCTGCACGGTGGTCGCGCCGGACAGGCTGCTGTTGCCGGTCAGGTTCAGTGAACCGACGCCGCGTTTGATCAACGCGCCGTTGCCGGTCAGGGTGTTGGCGAGGGTGTCGTTGGTGGACTGATCGACCACCAGCGTTGCGTTGTCGGTGATCGTGCCGCTGCCGAAGGCCTGGGCATGACCGGTCAGGGTGCCGCCGTTGATCAGCGTGCCGCCCGAGTAGGTGTTGTTGCCGGTCAGGATCAGGTTGCCCGTGCCGTTCTTGATCAGCGCACCGCTGCCGCTGATGTCGTTGCGCCAGGCGTCGATGGCGTTATAGCCGCCCAGGCTGGCGTTCATGTTGACGGTGACGTTGGAATTGAACGCGCCGTAACCATCGCCTGCGGCATACAGGTTCAAGCGACCGTAGCCACCTGACTGATCGATCACTGCGTAGCCCGACGACAGCTCAGTGGTCGCCAGAATCTCGCGGCGCTGGCTGGCGTCCAGGTACGGGAAACGTGTTTCCAGCAGCACTTCAGCGTTGGTCGGCACGACCGGCGCGAGATTGGTCGGGCCGACCGGGTCGAAGCCGTAGGTCATGCGGGTGGTATACAGCGCCTTGTCCTGCGCATGCTGGGAAGTGCGATCGGTGGCCGGGTCGATGGCCGTCATGCAATTGTTGACGTCGCCGCCGCACTGAGCGGTGAAGTAGGCCAGCGCCTGCGCGCGAGCATCGGCGCGCAATTGCGTGTTGGCGGAATTGGACAGGTTGTCGATGGCGAAATAGGTCGCGGTGATTCGCCCGCCCATCACGTCGAAGGGCGAGTGCATGCCCGCTTCGATGCGGTTGTCGCCGATTTCCGAAGCACGCAGCATCAACTCGCTGAACCGCTCGGGGATCGCGTAGGCCAATGCGTAGGCTGACAGGTAGGCAGCGTTGGTGTGCCCGCTGGGGAAGCCCGAGTCACTGGCCGGCGTGGTGCTTTCGGCCGGGCGCAGGGACGGCGCGACGACGAATGCCAGGCTCTGTCCGTCGAGGCTCTGTCGCCATGGCCGTGGATACAGATAGTGGGACTTGGCCGGGGTCGTGGAGGCATCGTTACGCACGGCACCGACCAGATCGACCACCTTGCCCAGCGCCGAGGACGAACTGCCTGCGCCATTGCCCTTGTCGTCGTACCTGACGGTTTTATTGCTGTCGTCGAATTGCGTGATCGTCGTGAACGCGCCCGCGCCGGCTTTGTAAGCATCGCTCAGCGAGCCCAGGCCGCTGATGGCGCTGTAGCTCTGGTCGCGGCGGTCATCGAAGTAGGCGGCGGTTTCCTGCGCCAGCGTGCGCGAGTTGGCGCGGTCGACCACGATCTGCAGGTTGCGTCGCAGCAGGCTCTGACCGAGGGCAGTCGGCGTGCCGGTGTCCCAGGTCGCACCGGTCGTCCACAGGGTGTTGAACCCGGAGAGCAGGTCGACACCGTTTATACGATTGTCATTGGCACGGCTCGCTGCCTGAACCGAGACGGCAAGCAGCGAAAGTATCAATGACGACACCATTACATGGGCAACCGGTTTATTGGATCGCATAGCGGGCGCTTCACTCGATTCGGATGAGGCGCCGACCCTAGCAAGGCGGTCTTACACTTGGATGTATCTGTCGTGACACATTTATGCTGGCTGACGCTACACAGCGAGGCAGTGAAAAATCAGCACTATGGATATTCCTTAACGGTATTTAAATTATCTTTCTTATACCTATAGAGTTTCGTCTTTCAGTCACACAGTCCTGGAGTCGGAGTTCTCATGCCAGCAGCCTCCCTCGCTTCATCGTCCGCTCAACCTGCTTCGCAATCCTTCGAAGTGCGTCCATTCACCGAAAAGGTGGGCGCTGAAATCGTTGGGCTGGATCTGTCCAGGCCGTTGAACGATGCCGACTTCGCTCGTGTGCATCAGGCACATCTGGATCACCATGTCGTGGTGTTTCGCGATCAGCAGATCACGCCGCAACAGCAGATCGATTTCAGCCGGCGTTTTGGGGTGCTGCAGATCCATGTGCTCAAGCAGTTTCTGTTGGCCAACCATCCGGAAATCCTGATCGTCTCCAACGTTGTCGAGAACGATAAGCCTGTGGGCCTGGGCGATGCCGGCAAGTACTGGCATTCGGACCTGTCTTACAAAGAGCTGCCGAGCCTGGGCTCGATGCTTTACGCCCAGGAGCTGCCAAGTGAAGGCGGCGATACGCTGTTTGCAGACATGCACCTGGCGTGGGAAACGTTGCCGCAACACCTGCGCGATGCAGTCGAAGGGCGCTCGGCGGTGCACAGTTACACCGCACGCTACGCCGAGGGCCATAACGCCGCCAACTGGCGTCCGACCCTGACCGCCGAGCAACTGGCTCAGGTGGTGGAAGTCAGCCACCCGATCGTTCGCACCCACCCTGAAAACGGGCGCAAGGCGCTGTTCGTCAGCGAGGGTTTCACGACGCGCATCCTCGGTCTGCCGGAAGACGAGAGCCGTCAGATTCTCAACGAGATTTACGCCCACAGCGTGAAGCCCGAGCACATCTATCGGCACCAGTGGCAGGCCGACGACATGGTGTTCTGGGACAACCGTTCCCTGATCCATCTGGCTGCCGGCTGCCCGGCGCACCTGCGTCGCAAACTGCATCGCACGACCATTCAAGGCACCGCGCCATTTTGATCCAGGAGAGCCGTTCATGAATGCTGTCGCGCAAGGCCACACGGCCAGCACCAGCACCCAACCGCAACCGGCCGCACAGCCGACAGCTGAAGCCTTGTTGCAAGTTCGCGGCGTCAGCCTCGAATACCGCACACCAGAACGTGTGGTACGGGCAACGCATCAGGTCAGTTTCGAAGTCGATCCGGCCGATCGTTTCGTGCTGCTCGGCCCATCCGGTTGCGGCAAGTCCACATTGCTCAAAGCCGTAGCCGGGTTCATCCGGCCCAGCGAGGGCGAGATTCGTCTGGCGGGTCATCAGGTCACCGAACCTGGCCCGGACCGCATCGTGGTGTTTCAGGAATTCGACCAGTTGCCGCCGTGGAAAACCGTGATCGAGAACGTCATGTTTCCGCTGCTGGCATCGCGCACCCTGAAGCGTCCCGAAGCGCTGGAGCGTGCACGTTACTACCTGGAAAAGGTCGGCCTCAGTGCGTTTGCCGATGCCTACCCGCACACATTGTCCGGTGGCATGAAAGCCCGCGTGGCGATTGCCCGGGCCTTGGCCATGCAGCCGAAAATCCTGCTGATGGATGAGCCGTTTGCCGCGCTCGATGCACTGACCCGACGCAAGATGCAGGAAGAGCTGCTTGAGCTGTGGGAAGAGGTGCGCTTTACGTTGCTGTTCGTCACGCACTCCATCGAAGAAGCGCTGGTGGTCGGTAACCGCATCCTGCTGCTGTCACCGCATCCGGGTCGCGTACGGGCGGAAATCAACAGCCATCAATACGACCTGAAAAGCCTGGGCGGCGTTGGTTTTCAGCAGACCGCGCAGCGTATTCATCGTTTGTTGTTCGATGAGGGCGAGGCCGGGCCGGTGGAGCAGGATCTGAATTTTCAGGACATCCGGATTGCTTACTAGGCGACTGCCTTGATCGTTCCCACGCTCCGCGTGGTAATGCCTTTCAGGACGCTCCGCGTCCTATCTACACGATTACCGGGAAACCCGAATCATGAGCCTCGCACCTCCCGCTCGCGAAGAATATGAAATCACGCTGGAGCCTTTCACTCAGGAAGACCTGGCCCGCGACCTGCCCCTGGCACAGCGCATCTGGCAACTGGGCTGGGTGCGCAAATGCGTCATCATGATCGCCCTGGCGGTGATCTGGGAACTGGCTGCACGTCTGCAGAACAACGACCTGCTGTTGCCGAGCTTTCTGCAAACGGCGTCCGCCTTTTATGACGGGCTGATCTCCGGCGAGCTTCCAGGCAAGGTGTGGATTTCCCTGACCGTACTGATTCAGGGCTACCTGATCGGCATCGTGCTGGCGTTCGCCCTGACCACCCTGGCAGTGTCCACCCAACTGGGCCGCGACCTGCTCGGCACGCTGACTGCGATGTTCAATCCGCTGCCCGCCATTGCCCTGTTGCCGCTGGCGCTGCTGTGGTTCGGGCTGGGCCAGAACAGCCTGATCTTCGTGCTGGTGCATTCGGTGCTGTGGGCGCTGGCGCTCAATACCTATGCGGGCTTTCTCGGTGTCTCGGAAACCCAGCGCATGGCCGGGCGCAACTATGGTCTCAAAGGCCTGCGCTTTGTCTGGCACATCCTGATTCCTGCTGCGCTGCCATCGATTCTCGCCGGTCTGAAAATCGGCTGGGCCTTTGCCTGGCGCACGCTGATCGCCGCCGAGCTGGTGTTTGGCGCGTCCTCCGGCAAGGGCGGTCTGGGCTGGTACATCTTCCAGAACCGTAACGAGCTGTATACCGACAAGGTCTTTGCCGGTCTGGCAGCGGTGATCCTCATCGGCCTGCTGGTCGAGAACCTGCTGTTCGCCAACATCGAGCGCCTGACCGTCAAGCGCTGGGGCATGCAGCGTTGAAACGCCGTCTTTTTTTGAATAATCAGGGTGGGAACCACATGAACACTGCATTTCAACGCCCGGCACTGACTGTGCTGGCGGCGACGCTTGGCTTGTTTGGCGCGCTGCTCAGTGGCGGCGCTCAGGCTGAAGGCAAGATCAGCATCGCTCAGCAATTCGGCATCGGCTACCTGATCCTCGACGTGGTGCGCGATCAGAAGCTGATCGAGAAACACGGCAAGGAGCAGGGTCTGGATATCAAGGTCGACTGGAACAGCATCTCCGGTGCCACGGCGATGAACGAAGCGCTGCTGGCCGGCGCGCTTGACGTGGTGTCGGCAGGCGTGCCGCCGATGCTGACCGTCTGGGACCGCACCAAGGGCAAGCAGAACGTCAAGGCGATTGCCTCGCTGGGTTCGATGCCCAATTACCTGCTGACCAACAACCCCAGCGTCAAGACCCTCAAGGACTTCACCGAAAAGGACCGCATCGCCGTACCGGCTGCGGGCGTGGGCTTCCAGTCGCGCACATTGCAGATCGAAACCGCCAAGCTGTTCGGTAACGACAACTACAAGAAATTCGACAACATCTCGGTCAGCCTCGCGCACCCGGACGCGACCTCTGCGCTGATTGCCGGTGGTTCGGAAATCAACTCGCACTTCTCCAGCCCGCCGTTCCAGTACCAGGAACTGGAGAACTCCAACGTGCATAAGGTGCTCAGTTCCTATGACGTGCTGGGCGGCCAGGCGACGTTCAACGTGCTCTACACCACCGAGAAATTCCACGACGAAAACCCCAAGACCTACAAGGCGTTCTACGACGCGTTGGCCGAAGCCGAGAAGATCATCAAAGCCGACAAGCCTGCTGCCGCGCAGACCTACATCCGCGTCGAGCAATCGAAGCTGCCGTTGCCACTGGTAGAGAAAATCGTCGCCGACCCGGAAATCGACTTCACCGTCACGCCGCAGCGCACCTTTATCTACGCCGAGAAACTGCATGAGCTGGGCGTGTTGAAAAACAAGGCGGCGAGCTGGAAGGACTACTTCTTCGAAGAAGCGCACGGCACCGAGGGCAGTTGATCGACGCGTTTTGAAGATGACGCGGAGCGTCATGAAGGGCATTCCCACGCGGAGCGTGAGGAACGATAGAAGATCTCCCGGGCGCCTATCGTTCCTCACGCTCCAGCGTGGGAATACCGTTCTGGACGCTCTGCGTCCTCTTCTGAACAAATCAGGTTACTTCCGCTCACGAAAAACCTGTCCTGCAGGACCTTTCTTTCAGTCTTTTCTCTTTCCTACGTATGACCTTTCCTAGAAAATCCCGGGCCCTTGCGCCTGCCAAATCCGCACACTAGGCTGCGTCGGTCGCTGATTTTTCAGCGATCGGGTTTAGCAGCCTGTTTGTGGATTACAAGTGGCGCAAGTGCCGTTTATGGCGGCTTTGCGTGGGGCACCTTCGGGTGCGCCGGTTGCTTGCGCTTGTTCCACACCGGTCTGCTAACCCGCGTCAAAGTCGCCACCCTTGTTTGTTTAGCAGCAGGCATCTGATCAATATGGCCAAGGCCGAGCTGGAGCGCTCGCTGGAATGCGTCCATAACCCCTGACATCCCTGATGCAACCTAGCAGTTCTACGAGTAGCCGCTGCGGTCCCTGCAATGCATTGTGTGCTTGAAGAGGCCTGTCTCGCTAATCAAGACCACTCCGGTTACTCGCCATGCGCCAGCAAACTACTCTGTGCCGTTACCGCTACGACGCGCTTGACCGGCTCGCGACTCGCACGCCTGCGGCAGGTGCCATTGTCCGCTCGTACTATCAGTCCGACACCTTGGTCAGCGAGATTCAGGGTGCAGAACACGTTCGATTCCTGCATCACGGTCGTCAGTTGCTGGCCACGCAGTCAGCGCTCGCCACGCTGTTGATCGGCTCGGACCAACAGCACAGCGTGCTCCACACCGTATCGGCCAGCTTGTATGACCCTATCGCTTACACCCCCTATGGGCATGGGCAAGCGTTGAACCAACTGCCAGGCTTCAACGGTGAGCGCCCCGATCCATTGACCGGTCATTATCTGCTGGGCAACGGCTATCGCGCCTATAACCCTGTTCTGATGCGCTTCAACAGTCCCGATAGCCTGAGTCCGTTTGGCAAGGGTGGAATAAATGCCTATGCGTATTGTGCGGGGGATCCGGTCAATCGATCTGATCCGACGGGGCATGGCTTTCTTGAGGATGTGGAAACTTCCCTCTACATCGGTGCTGCAATTCTGAGCGGCATTATTGGTTTGCTGGCGGTCCGTGCACCTATAAGAGCTGTACTAAAAGGTGTCAAAGTGAAGCCTCAGGCTGTCGCCAGCAATAACCTGGCTTTTCCCGTTCAGGAGACAAGAAGACCGGCGAATACAGCGGAAAAAATCTCGGCATTCACCGGAGTGTCTGCACTGGTTGCCACTTCGGCATGGGCCACTTCCTTCGTTCTGACAAAAACTGACCCTGAATCGCCAGCAATTCGCCCACTGAGGATTGCCGCTATCCTTATTGCTTACCCGACGGCTGGGCTGCGTGGCTGGTCAATTGCTCGTTCCATAATGGACAAACGGGTCCAGAAAGAAGTGCCTGTGCTTCTTAAAGGCCCTGCCATGAGACGCTCAAGTAATGCGTCGAACATTAGTAATGCTTCGGTCATCCGAACGGCCTTGTGATATTTGCTACCACTTGTCAGGCACCTTCCCCCCGATACTGACCTTTCTGGCAGTAGCCCCTCATCCCGAATCGGTTCAGGCTGAAGCCTTTACTCCATCATCAGGGATCGATCACGGCTCTCCTCTGCCGATACACTTACGACCCGCCGGACCACGTTTCTTCGCTGACGCCACTCGCTCAAGCCGTCTCCCGGCGCTTCTACAACGCAAGCCCCAATGAACCCTCCCTCTCGCACACAGTCGCATACTCACGCTATTCTCTCGCCCTGATCACGCCCGCATCCGGCAGTTGCACAAGGAGTCTGCATGCCCGTTCGTATTTCAAGACTGGTTACGTTCGGTCTGGCTGCTGCATTGGCGGCGCTGGCCGGTTGTGGCGAGGAAAAACCGGCGGCGCCCGAACTGCCCAGGGTTTATGTGCAGACGGTAAAAAGTGCCGACTTCGCCGCCAGTGTCGCCCTGACCGGTGATGTTCAGGCGCGGGTGCAGACCCGGCTTTCATTCCGGGTCAATGGCAAGATCATTCAGCGTAATGTCGATGTGGGCGACCGGGTCACTGCCCGGCAGGTGCTGGCGCGGCTCGACCCCAAGGATCTGCAGGTCAATGTCGACTCGGCCGCTGCTGCTGTGGCCGCCGAGCAGGCCCGCGTGAATCAGGCCAGCGCTGCTTTCGTCCGACAACAAAAATTGTTGCCCAAGGGCTATACCAGCCGCAGCGAGTATGACTCTGCACAGGCCGCCTTGCGCGGCAGTGAAAGTTCGTTGAAGGCGGCGCAGGCGCAATTGGCCAATGCCCGTGAACAACTGGGTTACACCGCTCTGGTCGCTGACGCACCGGGTGTGATCACCGCGCGTCAGGCTGAAGTCGGGCAAGTGGTGCAGGCCACCATGCCGATTTTCGATCTGGCGCGCGACGGTGATCGCGATGCGGTGTTCAACGTCTACGAGTCCCTGTTCGTCAAGCCGCCCACCGATCAGGCCGTGCAGGTCACGTTGCTCGATAACCCGACTATCAAGGTCAGCGGCAAAGTGCGTGAAGTGACCCCGGCGGTGTCGGCGCAAACCGGCACCTTGCAGGTCAAGATCGCGCTGGACCCGCTGCCTGAAGGCATGGACCTCGGCTCGGTGGTCAGCGTGGCACTGAGCGCACCGGCCAATGCCAGTGTCGAGTTGCCATGGGCGGCGCTGACCAAGGACCTCGGCGAGCAGTTGGGCAAGCCTGCCGTGTGGGTGGTGGACGAGCAGGGCAAGGTCAATCTGCGCAAGGTCACCGTCACCCGTTACCTGACCGCCAAAGTCATCATCGGCGACGGGCTCAAGAGTGGAGAGAAAGTCGTGGTGGCAGGCGGACAGTTGTTACACCCGGACATGCAGGTCGACATTGCCGAACAGCCCAAGCAGCAGAACGCACAGGTGCAGCCATGAAGCGTCTGTCATGCGTAGCGCTGGGCAGCCTTTTGTTGAGCGGCTTACTATTGAGCGGTTGTGGCAAGGATGAAACACCTCCTGAACCGGTGCGTCCTGTCGTCTTTGTCGAAGCCCGACCTGAGTCCGTCCAGGATTTCGGGCGCTTTGCCGGCAATATCCAGGCGCGTTATCAAAGTGTGCTGGGCTTTCGGGTCGCGGGGCGCATCGCCCGGCGCGACGTCGACGTCGGCGCTGAAGTCAGGAAAGGCGATTTGCTCGCAACCCTCGATCCGACCGATCAACAGAATACAGTGCGTGCCCGGCAGGGCGACCTGGCCAATGTTCAGGCGCAGTACATCAACGCCCAGGCCAATGCTCGCCGCCAGCAGGAACTGTTCGATCGCGGTGTCGGTGCCCAGGCGCAACTGGACATCGCCCTGACCGATCTGAAGACCGCCAGCTCGTCGCAGGAACAGGCCAAGGCCGCGGCTCAACAGGCCCGCGACCAATTGAGTTACAGCGAGCTGCGCAGTGATCACGACGCAGTGGTCACCGAATGGAAAGTCGAAGCCGGGCAGGTGGTGACAGCCGGTCAGGAGGTCGTGACCCTGGCGCGGCCGGACATCAAGGAAGCGGTGATCGACCTGCCCGATACACTGGCCGACCAATTGCCGTCCGACGTGGTATTCACCGTCGCCAGTCAGCTGAATCCGGAAGTGAACACCACCGCCACCCTTCGTGAAATCGAACCCCAGGCCGACCGCACGACGCGTACTCGTCGTGCGCGTCTGTCGCTGGCGCAAACGCCAGCGGCGTTCCGCCTGGGCACGGCCATCAGCGTGACGCTCAGTTCGACCATCACACCGCGCATGCGCCTGCCGATCAATGCCCTGCAGGAAGTCGATGGCAAACGCCAGATCTGGATCGTCGATTCGCAGAGCCAGACGGTTAACCCCAGAGCCGTCACTATTGCCAGCCGTGATAGCGACTCTTTCGTGCTGACCGATGGCGTCAAAGCGGGTGAAAAAGTGGTGAGCGCGGGCGTCAACAGCCTCAAGCCGGGCCAGAAAGTCAAAGTCGATGAGGAAAGCCCGCGATGAAAGGGAATTTCAATTTATCCGAGTGGGCCATCAAGCATCAGTCGTTCGTCTGGTACCTGATGTTCGTCGCGCTGTTGATGGGCGTGTTTTCCTACATGAAGCTTGGGCGCGAGGAAGATCCGTCCTTCACCATCAAGACCATGATTATCCAGACCCGCTGGCCGGGCGCGACGGTGGACGAGACCCTCGAGCAGGTCACCGACCGCATCGAGAAGAAGCTCGAAGAACTGGACTCGCTGGACTACGTGAAGAGCTACACACGACCGGGCGAGTCCACAGTCTTCGTGTACCTGCGTGACACCACCAGCGCCAAGGCGATACCGGAAATCTGGTATCAGGTGCGCAAGAAGGTCGATGACATCCGTGGCCAGTTCCCGCAGGGGCTGCAAGGCCCGTCGTTCAACGACGAGTTCGGCGATGTATACGGCTCGATCTATGCGTTTACCGCAGACGGTTTCTCGATGCGTCAGTTGCGGGACTATGTCGAGAAGGTTCGCGCCGACATCCGCGACGTGCCCGGCCTGGGCAAGGTCGAGATGATCGGTCAGCAGGACGAAGTGGTGTACCTGAACTTCTCGACACGCAAACTCGCAGCATTGGGCATCGACCAGAGCCAGGTGGTGCAAAGCCTGCAATCGCAGAACGCGGTGACGCCTGCCGGTGTTATCGAAGCCGGGCCGGAGCGGATCTCGGTACGCACCTCCGGGCAGTTCGCGTCCGAGAAGGATCTGGCTGCAGTCAATCTGCGCATCAATGACCGTTTTTACCGTCTGAGCGACATTGCTGACATCACCCGCGGCTACACCGATCCGCCCAAGCCGCTGTTCCGCTTCGATGGCAAACCGGCGATCGGCCTGGCCATCGCGATGCAGAAGGGCGGTAACATCCAGTCCTTCGGCAAGGCGCTGCACGAACGTATGGACGCTACCACAGCGGAGCTGCCAGTCGGCATTGGTGTGCACAAGGTCTCGGATCAGGCCGAGGTGGTGAACAAGGCTGTGGGCGGCTTCACCAGCGCGTTGTTCGAGGCGGTAATTATCGTGCTGTTGGTCAGCTTCGTCAGTCTTGGGTTTCGCGCAGGGTTGGTGGTTGCGTGTTCGATTCCGCTGGTACTGGCGATGGTGTTCGTGTTCATGGAATACAGCGGCATCACCATGCAACGGATTTCCCTCGGCGCGCTGATCATCGCCCTCGGCCTGCTGGTGGATGACGCCATGATTACCGTGGAAATGATGGTCACACGGCTGGAAATGGGCGAATCCAAGGAGCAGGCCGCGACGTACGCCTACACCTCGACAGCGTTCCCGATGCTCACCGGTACGCTGGTGACTGTGGCTGGCTTTGTGCCGATCGGACTGAACAACAGCTCGGCGGGGGAATACACATTCACACTTTTTGCCGTGATTGCCGTGGCGATGCTGGTGTCGTGGGTGGTTGCCGTGCTGTTTGCGCCGGTGATCGGCGTGCACATTCTGAGCGCCAACATCAAGCCCAAATCCGAAGAGCCGGGCCGCATAGGCCGGGCATTCAACGGCAGCATGCTCTGGGCCATGCGTCATCGCTGGCTGGCGATTGCCATCACGGTAGGGTTGTTCGCCGCGTCGCTGTTCTCCATGCAGTTCGTGCAGAACCAGTTCTTCCCGTCTTCGGACCGCCCGGAAATACTGGTCGACCTGAACCTGCCGCAGAACGCCTCGATCAACGAGACGCGCAAGGTAGTGGATCGTTTTGAAGCGAGCCTCAAGGACGATCCGGACATCGAGCGCTGGAGCACCTACATCGGCCAGGGCGCGTTGCGTTTCTACCTGCCGCTCGATCAGCAGCTGGAAAATCCGTTCTACGCCCAGCTGGTGATTGTCAGTAAAGGCCTGGAGGAGCGTGGCGCGTTGACTGCCCGTCTGCAAAAACGCCTGCGTGATGACTTCGTCGGCATCGGGTCCTATGTGCAGGCGCTGGAAATGGGCCCGCCGGTGGGTCGTCCGTTGCAGTATCGCGTCAGCGGCGAGAACATCGACAAGGTACGCCAGCACGCCATCGAACTGGCTACGCTGCTCGATCACAACCCGCATGTGGGCGAAGTGATCTACGACTGGAACGAGCCGGGCAAGGTCCTGCGCATCGACATCAACCAGGACAAGGCCCGGCAGTTGGGTCTGTCGTCGGAAGACGTCGCCAAGCTGATGAACAGCGTGGTCAGTGGTTCTACCGTGACCCAGGTGCGCGATGATATCTACCTGATCAACGTGATCGGGCGTGCTGAAGATGCCGAGCGCGGCACACCGGAAACCCTGCAGAACCTGCAGATCGTGACGCCGACCGGCACGTCGATCCCGCTGCTGGCGTTCGCCACGGTCGGTTACGAGCTGGAGCAGCCATTGGTCTGGCGCCGCGATCGCAAGCCGACCATCACGGTGAAAGGCGCCGTCCGCGATGCAATTCAGCCGACTGATCTGGTCAAGCAGCTGCAACCGGAAATCGACAAGTTTGCCGCAGGTCTGCCGGTCGGCTACAAGGTTGCAACCGGCGGTACGGTCGAAGAAAGCAGCAAGGCGCAGGGGCCGATTGCCAGCGTTGCGCCGCTGATGCTGTTCCTCATGGCGACGTTCCTGATGATTCAGTTGCACAGCATTCAGAAGATGTTTCTGGTGGCCAGTGTCGCGCCTCTGGGGCTAATCGGTGTGGTGCTGGCGCTGATCCCGACGGGGACGCCACTGGGGTTCGTGGCGATTCTCGGGGTGCTGGCGCTGATCGGCATCATCATCCGCAACTCGGTGATTCTGGTGACCCAGATCGATGCCTATGAGCGCAGTGGGTATCTGCCTTGGGACGCTGTGGTCGAAGCCACCGAGCATCGCCGTCGTCCGATCCTGTTGACGGCGGCAGCGGCCAGCCTGGGCATGATTCCAATCGCCCGTGAGGTGTTCTGGGGGCCGATGGCCTACGCCATGATCGGCGGCATCATCATCGCCACGCTGCTGACCTTGCTGTTCCTGCCAGCGTTGTACGTGGCCTGGTATCGCATCAAGGAACCGACCGATGAACAGCGTCGCGAAGCAGCTGACAAGGATGACGGCGAGCACGCGCAGCCAGCGCATTGAGGTCGGCGTGCCCTGCCGCCTGTGACGCGGGGCAGGGCTGCCCACCCGGCAATCAGTCGGTCTCGCCTGCGTCTTTGACGTCGATCGTGGACAGGCTGAGGTTGGCGAACCGTACCGGGCCGTACGGTGAAGCCAGCCTTGAGTTTGAGAGCGAGAAGCGGAACGTGTTCGAAGGCGCCGACAGATTCACGAAGCATTTTTCAAGCGCTTCTCCGAACGTAACGTCGCCTGAAAAATGTTCCCACTCTTCAGTGGCGAGGCCAATGACCGGTGTCAGATTCAGCGCGCCCTCTTTGTTGTAACCTCCCACGGCTATAACAAAGAGCGCCTCGTCTAATTTCAGGTCTGCGCTGTGCACATCGAACTCGATATGCAGGGTAGAGTCAGGCAGCGCATTGATAAATTGGCTTACGGTCACTCCAGTCGCATCCAGTTTGATGCTCTGCCCATCCCCTGCGGGCCAAGGCTTGAAGTCAGGATCAAAGCCCTCCGGTGCTGCCCAGTACTTGAGATCGTCGCTGAAGTTGCCGTTTTTCACGAATTCGGTCGCCATGATCAGTTCCTTTGATCGGTTCAAATGGATTCCATTGCCAGCCGCCTGCGTAGGCGGATGGGAGTCCATCCTAAGGCGCGTGAGTATTTGCCGATACTGTCAGAAGTAACAGCACGCGGACTGCACAACGCCGGACATCACTGACGCCGCCAGACACTCGCCAGCCACGGCTGCTGCTCTCTCGGCAATCCGGCGGGGCGGTAGTAATGCTCCAGTTCGATAAAGCCGGCTTCGGTCAGCAATGTGCGCCATGATTCCAGGTCGTGATAAGCGCCGTAACGCTCGCCGTTCCAGCCTTCCTGATTCTCACCACGCGGGTTGGAGCTGAACAGCACGCCGCCCGGCTTGAGCGCGTCATGCAACTGACGCAGGACGCGCGGCAGCTCCTGTTTGGGGATGTGAAACAGCACCGCGTTGGCGAAAACGCCATCGAAGCGGCCGTGCGGCAGGTCGAGTTCGAGGAAGTTTTGTTGCAGCACTTCGCATCCGGTCTCGGCACGGGCCATCTCGGCGAAACGTTCGGCCCCGTCGAGCCCGACCGCCACATGGCCCATCGCGGTAAACGTTTTCAGGTCGCGGCCCGGCCCGCAGCCGAAATCGAGAATCTGCCAGGGTGCCGGTCCTTCGATATGCCGCAGCAGGGCGTCGATATTCTGGCTGACGTCGTGGTCGCGGGTGCCTTCGCGAAAGTCGTCGGCCACGCGGTTGTAATTGTCGAGGGTCGCGGAGGTGATCTGCGCAAGGGTCTGTGGATCGAGTTTCATCAAGGGCGGTCCGGTAAAGGAAGACCGCCAATATACCCTCGCTGCGTTGCGGCTGCTCAGCGCCTGTCGAAGCTGCGTGCCAGCCGGTCCCCGCCCAGCTGCACCAGCGCGACGACCGCTACCAGCAAGACAATCACTGTCAACATCACCTGCGTGTCGAAGCGCTGATAGCCATAGCGATAGGCAATATCGCCCAGCCCGCCTGCGCCGATGGCACCGGCCATGGCCGATGAGTTGATCATGGTCACCAGCGTGATCGTAAAGCCGCCGACGATACCGGGACGCGCCTCCGGCAGCAGCACATGCCAGATGATATGCCAGCGCCGACAGCCCATTGCTTGCGCGGCCTCAACCAGACCATGATCGACCTCCCGCAGGCTCACTTCAGCGACCCGCGCAAAGAATGGCGTGGCGGCAATGGTCAGCGGCACGACGGCTGCCCATACGCCATAGGTGGTGCCGACGATCATCCGCGTGAACGGAATCAGCGCGACCATCAGGATCAGAAACGGAATCGAACGAAACAGGTTCACGAAGCCACCCAGCACCCGGTTGATCCCCGGTGCTTCGTAGATGCCGCCTTTGGAACTGGTGACCAGAATCACTGCCAGCGGAATGCCCAGCAGCAGTGCGATCAATGACGACACACCGACCATCAGAAACGTGTCGAGGGTGCCTTGCAGCAAGCGATCAACCCACATAACCCAATACCTCCGCGCGTGGCGCCAGTGTGCGGGCGCGCGCCAGCAGTTCTTCCCGGCTGTGTGGCGAGCCGGCAACCGACAGAATGAGATGCCCGATGGGCCGTTCCTGAATCCGCTCGACGCCGCCCTGCAGCAATTGCACCTTGCCGCCCAGCGCGGCAAACAGCGCGGCCAGATCCGGCCCTTCGTCACTGACACCGGTGAAATGCACGTCCAGCAGCAGGGCCGCATCGGATCGTTGCGGCTGATCGCTCAGGCGCTCTGCCCACTCTTTCGGCAGCCCGGTTTGCAGCGGAGCCAGCAAGGTTTTGCTGACGTCGTGCTGCGGGTCGCCAAACACCTGCCATACCGGCCCCTGCTCGACGACTCGCCCCTGTTCCAGCACCACCACGCGGTGGCAGATATCACGGATAACCGCCATTTCATGGGTGATCAGCACGATGGTCAGGCCCAGGCGCTGGTTGATCTCGCGCAGCAGGCCGAGGATCGACTGGGTGGTTTCCGGGTCCAGCGCCGAAGTGGCTTCGTCGCACAACAGAATCGCCGGGTCGTGTACCAGCGCGCGGGCGATGCCGACACGCTGTTTCTGCCCGCCGGACAGTTGCGCGGGGTACGCCTTGTGCTTGTCCTGCAAACCCACCAGTTCCAGCAACTGCGCGACCTTGCGCGCGCGTTGCTCCTTGGGCACACCGGCAACCTTGAGCGGCAGTTCGACGTTCTGCCAGACGGTCTTGGCCGACATCAGGTTGAAGTGCTGGAAGATCATGCCGATGCGTCGGCGTAGCTCAACCAGCTTGTCTTCGTCGAACTCGCCGATATCCACCTGATCGATCAATACGCGACCGCTGCTCGGTTGTTCCAGGCGATTGATGGTGCGGATCAACGAGGATTTGCCTGCGCCGCTGCGGCCGATAATGCCGAAGATCTCGCCGCGCTGGACGGCCAGATCGATATTGCCCAGCGCCTCCACCGTGCCTTGCTTGCCGTGATAGGTCTTGCCCAGGTTGATGAAGCGCACATGCGCGCGATTCAGCTCCGGGTGCAGCTCGGCCTGTTGCGCCCGTTGACCTGCGCCCGCAGTGTCGAGTGGCCGTTGGCGTTGCGCGGTCGCAGTCATTCTTTCCACCCGGCCTGATAAAGCTTGCCGTTGACCTTGTCCAGCGAAGCGCGGACGACCGGCGAGTGCTGGTAAATGTCGACGAATTTCGCCAGCCGCGGGTCATCCTTGTGATCAGGCTTGATCACGAACTGAATCACGTATTCCGGGTGGTCCAGGCCGTCGAACAGGATCGCCGAGTCAGCGGGAAAGGTCTTGGCCAGACGGATGTAGGCGGGGTAGCCCTGTACCAGATCGGCATCGTCGTAGGCTCGCACCAGTTGCACGGCTTCGACCTGTATGAGCTTGAGTTTTTTCGGGTTGGCCGTGATGTCTTCTTCGGTGGCCTTGTAACCAACACCTTCCTTGAGCGTGATCAGCCCGGCCTTGGCCAGCAGTTGCAGGCCGCGTCCGCTGTTGATCGGGTCATTGGCGATGGCCACGGTGGCGCCGGTCGGCAGCTCATCGAAGCTTTTGTACTTTTTCGAGTACAGACCTACGTTGTTGATGATCCCCGGTGCGTAAGGCACCAAACCGAAGCCAGCGGCTTCGTTGGCATTGGTCAGGAACGGGATGTGCTGAAAGTAATTCACGTCGATATCGCCGGCAGCGAGGCTGACGTTGGGCGCGATCCAGTCGGTGAACTCGACCAGCTCGACCTTCAGGCCCTGCTTGCCAGCCTCTTCGACAGCGGCTTCCAGCGGTATCGCGAAGGCTGCCGTGGTCCCGACTTTCAGGGGTTTATCGTCAGCGTAAGCGGTCAGGGTCAACAGGCCGAGGGCCAGTGCAGCGAGGGTTTTGCTCATGATGTGGTCCTTTTAAAAATCCCTAAGTCTCGTTCCCACGTCTTGCGCTTATCGATCCTGTGGGAGCGAGCTTGCTCGCGAATAGGCCAGTGCAGCCGCAGAAAGCAGGGCGTCTGGACAATCGCTTTCGCGAGCAAGCTCGCTCCCACAAAAACTGTGTACAACGCCAAGTGCTTCGGCGTGGGGGCGCATGTCGTCATTAATTACGCCGGTGTACATCCCCCGCAGCGCACCGGTCCTGTGGGAGCGAGCTTGCTCGCGAATAGGCCAGTGCAGCCGCAGAAAACAAGGCGTCTGGGCAATCGCTTTCGCGAGCAAGCTCGCTCCCACGAGACTTGTGTACAACGCCAGGCGCTTTAGCGTGGGCGCGCATGTCGTCATCAATCACGCTGGTGTGCATCCCCGTAGCGCATCGGCCCCGTGGGAGCGAGCTTGCTCGCGAATAGGCCAGTGCAGCCGCAGAAAGCAGGGCGTCTGGCCAATCGCTTTCGCGAGCAAGCTCGCTCCCAAAAAAACTGTGTAAAACGCCAAGCGCTTCAGCATGGGTGCGCATGTCGTCATCAACTACGCCGGTGTGCATCCCCCGCAGCGCATAGGCCCTGTGGGAGCGAGCTTGCTCGCGAATAGGCCAGTGCAGCCGCAGAAAACAAGGCGTCTGGGCAATCGCTTTCGCGAGCAAGCTCGCTCCCACAAAAACTGTGTACAACGCCAAGTGCTTCGGCGTGGGGCGCATGTCGTCATCAAATAGGCCGGTGTGCCGCCCCCCCATGCCGTTGCGGTAAACGGTCGGTGCCTTCCGGAAACAGTTTTTTGCGCAGGCTGCCTTCTTCGTAAGCGGTCTTGTATGAGCCGCGGCGTTGCAGTTCCGGGATCACCAGGTCAATGAAGTCCTCGTAACTTTCCGGGGTGACGATGCGGGTCAGGTTGAAGCCGTCCAGGCCGGTTTCGTCGATCCATGACTCCAGTTCGTCGGCGACCTGTTCGGGCGAGCCGATCAAGGTGATGTAACGGCCGCCCAAGGCGTGCTGGTCGAGCAGTTTCTGGCGCGTCCAGTCGTTGTTTTTCAGGTTCCTGGTCGCCGATTGAATGGCGTTGTTTTTCACGTACTGAATGGGTTCGTCGAGTTCGTACTCAGAAAAATCGATGCCCGTGGACGCGGCGAAGTGCGCCACGCCGGCTTCGGCGCTGGCATGGCGGCGGTATTCGGCGTGCTTCTCCCTAGCCAGTGCTTCGGTGGCCGCGACGATCACGTTCAGGCCCATGAACACTTTGATGTCGTCCGGGTTGCGCCCGGCCTGCACGGCACTGGCGCGCACCTTGTCGACCTGCTCGCGGGTCGCTGCCTTGTTCTGCCCGCTGATGAAAACGCATTCGGCGTTCTTTCCGGCAAACTGCAGGCCGCGCTCCGAACTGCCGGCCTGAAACAGCACCGGCGTGCGTTGCGGCGACGGTTCGCAGAGGTGATAACCCTCGACCTGATAGAACTCGCCCTGGTGCCGGACCTTATGCACCTTGCCCGGCTGGGCGTAGACGCGCTGCTCGCGATCATTGATCACGGCATCGTCTTCCCAACTGCCTTCCCAGAGCTTGTACAGCACCTCCAGGTACTCGTCGGCCTGATCATAACGGCGGTCATGCTCGTTCTGCTCGCTGAGGCCCATGGCCCGCGCCGCGCTGTCGAGGTAGCCGGTGACAATGTTCCAGCCCACCCGGCCACGGCTCAGGTGATCCAGCGTCGACATGCGCCTGGCGAACAGATAGGGCGCGTCGTAGGTCAGGTTGGCGGTCAGGCCGAAGCCCAGGTGTTTCGTGACCCCTGCCATCGCCGAGACCAGCAGCAGTGGGTCGTTGACCGGCAACTGGATCGCCTCCTTGAGGGTAACGTCCACCGAGTTCTGATACACGTCATACACGCCCACGATGTCGGCGATGAACAGGCCGTCGAACAACCCGCGTTCGAGCAGTTTCGCCAGGTCAGTCCAGTACTCCAGGCTGTTGAATTGCGTCGAGGTGTCCCGTGGATGGGTCCACAGGCCATGGTTGATATGGCCGATGCAGTTCATGTTGAACGCGTTGAGGAGGATCTTTTTACGCGCCATCAGATCGTCCCCCGCAGGGGAGGATTAGTGTCGTTGAGGTAGTAATTGCCGATGGCGTGAAACTTCCAGCGTACCGGGTCGTGCAGCGTATGAACGCGCGCGTTGCGCCAGTGGCGATCCAGGCCGTGTTCCGCCAGCGTGGATTGACTGCCCGCCAGTTCGAACAGCGTGCTGCCGGCGGCCAGGGAAATCTCCGTGCTGATGGCGCGCGCTTCGGCCACGGCTATCGAGGCCGCGGCGACGGTTTCGGCATTGCTGTCGGCCTGAGCGACATCGAGAAACTCTCCGGCGCGCTCGAGCAGTGCTTCGGCGGCGTGCAGGCGAATACCCAGCTTGCCGAAGCTGTGCAGCGTCAGCGGGTCATCCACGGCCTTTTCAATACCCGAATCGATCCATGGCCGGGTACGCGTCCGCACGAACGTCAGGGCGTCCTCGAAGGCTGCGCGGGCAATGCCGGTGTCGATCGCCGCATGGAGAATCTGCGCCAGTGGCCCGACCGTGGTGGGGCGCTGGAAGGCGCTCTGGAACGGCACCACATCGCGGGCGCTGACATACACATTGTCGAACACCACCGAGCCGCTGCCCGTGGTGCGCTGCCCGAAACCGCTCCAGTCGTCGATGACGCTGAGCCCCTCGCTGTCATGCGGCACGAACACCAGTTGCTGCACACCCTCGTCGTCAATCACCGAGGTGGGAATGCGTTGCGCGTACAGCGCGCCGGTGGCGTAGAACTTGCGGCCGTTGATGCGATAACCGTCCCCGTCGCGGCTCAGGCGAGTGGTGCGGTCATGTGCGGTTCTGGTCCCCAGTTCGGCCAGCGCATTGCCGAAGCGTACGCCCGCCAGTGCCTCGGCGTACAAGCGCGCCTGTTGTTCCGGACTGCCGTTCACGCGCAGCACTTCCAGGGCGTAAAAGTGGTTTTGCGGAATCTGGCCCAGCGAGCCATCGGCTTCGGAAATCAGCTGGATCACCTTGGCCAGCGTGACATTGGAAACACCCGCGCCGCCGAAGGCTTGCGGCACACTGATGCCCCACAGACCGGACTGGCTGAACAGGTCCAGTTCGGCATGCGGCAAACGGCGTTCGCGATCGCGTTGCGCGCTGTCGGTTTTCAATTGCAGGGCCAGTTCGCGGGCTGTGTGCAGGGCCTGAGCGTCACTGGTGATCAGCGCTGCGTTAGCGCGCGCTTTTGGGTTGAAACTCATGAAGGGTGTTCTCCAGTGGTCTGGTTCAGATCCAGGAATGGCGAGCAGGCAGGGTGCCGTTCAAATGCCACGTGCCGACCGCGTGGTATTTCCAGCGCACCGGGTCATGCAGGGTGTGGACGCGCGCGTTGCGCCAGTGGCGGTCGAGATTGAACTCGGCCAGGGTCGCGCGGCTACCGGCCAGTTCGAACAGCTTCTCGCTGGCCAGCAGCGAGATCTCGGTGGTCAGGACTTTGGCCCGCGCCACTGCAATGGAGGCGCGGGCTGCCGATTGCTCATCGATAGGCGCAGCGCTGATTTCGTCGAGTTCCTGGCCCGCCTTGCGCAGCAGCGCTTCTGCGGCGTGCAGTTCGAGTTTCAGCTTGCCGATGTCGGCGATCACATAGAGGTCATCGCTGGCGCGCTCGACGTTGGCGTCGATCCACGGACGGGATTTCTCGCGTACAAAAGCTATCGCATCGTCGATGGCCCCGCGCGCTATGCCCGCATCGATGGCGGCCTGGATCAGTTGCGAAACGGCACCCTGAATGTTCGGCGTCAGGGACAGGCGCCAGTTATCGACCACCAGCCCGGCGTCCACCGGAACATTGTCGAGCAGCACCGTGCCGCTGGCGGTGGTGCGCTGGCCAAAGCCCGACCAGTCATCAACGATGCGCAGGCCCGGTGTGCCACGCTGGACGAAGGCCATGATCTGCCGCCCCTGGTCATCCAGCGCCTTGACGGCAACCCAATGCGCGAACAACGCGCCGGTGGAGTAGAACTTCTGTCCGGTGATGGCCAGGCGGTCGCCATTGGCGGTGATCCGTGCCTTGAGTTCCAGCGTGTTTTTGGTGCCGCGCTCGGGCCCGGCGTTGCCGATGCGCCAACCGTCCAGCACGCTCTGGAACAGTGTTTTCTTCTGTTGCTCGGTGGCGCTGCCCTGCAGCAGATGCAGAATGCCGAACTGGTTTTGCGGAATTTGTCCCAGTGCCGGGTCGGCAGCAGAAATGATCCGGAAGACTTCAGCCACTGTGACGAACGATACTTGCGGGCCGCCGTATGCGCGCGGGACGGAAATACTGCCCAGTCCGCTGCGAGTGAACTGTTCGATTTCAGCCCATGGCAAGGCACGTTGTCTGTCACGATTGGCAGCATTGATCTGTGCGGCTGCGGCCAGTTCATGGGCTGCTGCAATGGCTTGCGCGTCGTTTTGCAACACGGTGGCCTTCAGCAGGCGGGGAGCAGCGTCAGGCTCTTGTGAAGCCTCGACGCGTTGGGTCGCTACCGTCGCCGGATCAGACTCGCGTCGCTCACCGTCAATCGATACGACCCTGGGTTTATCCACAGGGGTAGTTGTGAAAGGGACCATCGGAACCTCGTAGCAGTAGGCCGCATCAGGTGCGGCTGGAAAACATCACGATGTCCGGTGGTCCGGTGCATATACCCTAAGCGTGTATAAAAGTTTTTAAAACGTGCTTTTTGGAATAAGCATAGACAGTTATTGTCAGTCGCCAATGCCGCTTCATATCCTCACCTCGCGTAACGCACGATGTTAGACGTCTGCGCAGAGCCAAGTACGGATGAAACACGGCGTATGCCGGAGCGACGTTGAACTTTCTTACACGCGTGGCCAATGTTTAATGCAGGTAATGAGCGTGAATAACTAACGCTTCGTTTTTAGAATGGTCCGTGCGGTGTTGTCCATTGAACAGTATTGTCGAGTGATGCGGTTTGTCCGACTTGCCGTCGTCAGGCATTCAATGGCCCAGCGGTTGGATCCTTATTATTCGGGGTGGCGCCCAGAGCGAGTTGTTGCCCACCCGGTCGATAACACAGTAACTCACTTCCAGCCGTTGTTCGTCTCCGCCTTCGCGTATCAACTCAGGCGGTACGACCAGGTCGACCGGCTCACCGACATCGTCGGCAGTGAGCGGCGGCAGGTCCATGCGCAGATCACCCCAGCGCACGGTGATCTCGTCGTGAACAGCCATGTTCAGATAAGGCTCGATGGTCATCGGCAAGCCGCCTTCCAGGTGCCTGCGCGAGAGTCCGTGGCGTATGACCGATGGCGCAACATAGAGTGGCGCCAGCCCCTGGTTTTCTTCCGTGTTGGCGCTGACCAGCCGCCCTCCCGGTGCGTTCAGCTTGACCCATAGCTTGCGGCAGGGCGAGGTCACAGGCACTCCGCCTATCTTCATGACCCGGTAGTAGGTTCTCGCCTTGCCATTCTGCAGAAAGCTTTCCGGCACACGTAGGACGACAGGCTTGCCGACGTCGGATGCCTTCAAAATTGTTGACGCGACGTAACAGCCGTCCCAGAACAGTTCGATCAGATCGCCCTCTTCCATGCTGCCATAGGGTTCAACATGAACAACGAGTTGAGAGGCGTTCCTCACGCCTATGCCATGTCGGCTGGCCAGCGGAACAGAAGGGATAGGCAAGCCCAGGGGGCTGGCGTTGCAAGTGTTTTGACGCATGTCGGGGTACTCCAGATAATCAATAGTTCAAGTAAAGAATCGTCATAAGTTGTCATGTTCAAGTAATGAAGTGTGCGTTTCAGGCAGGGGGATAATTACCTTAAATATCCAAGTTATGGCAAACATTACAAACGGTATTAAAGGCGTGCTTGAAACTTTGCTGCCCCACTGAAAGGCGTGAAGTAGGTGAGCTAATGGGCTTTGCAGGAACTTGTCAATGTGCGAAGTGCATTTAAGGACTGTTTACTTGAAATCCGGATACTTCCTACGCTGTGTGTTTGGAACCGTTGACTCCTCACTAAACAACCGTCCTACCACAAAGTATCAATGGCAACAGGCCGTAACCGACAGCAGAGTGTCCGGAAGGGAAAGTCTGGCAACACGGACGCGCAGTGGCGCGCCCGGCTACGAATCAAGGAGCAGGAAGAACGTAGGCTAATTTTATTATTTCGATGATTTTTCGGGAAATTACGCGGGAATTCAGCAAGGATATTGAACGATTAATCCTTCCGGAAATGTAAGAAAAAAGCAGCGCCGCTGGATGGACGCTGCTTTTTGCAGATGCTGATCGTCCTGATCAGGAGCGGGTACGCTCGAGAAACTGCCTGGTGCGTTCTTCTTTCGGGTTCGCGAACAGCGCCTTGGCTTCGCCTTGCTCCACGATCACTCCCTTGTCGATGAAGATCACCCGGTTGGCGACGTCCCGGGCAAAGCTCATCTCGTGAGTGACGATGACCATGGTGCGGTTCTCTTCAGCCAGAGCGCGGATGGTGGTCAGCACCTCGCCGACCAGCTCCGGGTCCAGAGCCGAGGTCGGCTCGTCGAACAGGATCACTTGCGGCTCCATCGCCAGCGCCCGTGCAATCGCCACGCGCTGTTGCTGCCCGCCGGAAAGGCGTCGCGGGTAAGCGTCTTCCTTGCCGCTCAGGCCGACCTTGGCGAGCAGCTTTCTGCCCAGCGCCTCGGCGGCTTCGCGGGCCACCTTCTTGACCACTACCGGACCTTCGATGACATTTTCCAGTGCGGTGCGATGCGGAAACAGATTGAAGTTCTGAAACACGAACCCGACCTGCTGACGCAACTGGCGGATCAACCCCTGTTGCTGGTTCATGGAGCGGGTGCCATCAATCTCGATGTCACCGACCTTGATCCTGCCGCTGTCAGGCGTTTCCAGCAGATTCAGGCAGCGCAGCAGGGTGGTCTTGCCCGAGCCGCTGGGCCCGATGATGGCCACCACTTCCCCGGCTTCGATACGCAGATCAATGCCCTTGAGCACCTCATTGCCCTTGAATGCCTTGGTGAGTTTTTCAACCACTATCATGTGTCAGGTCTCCAGATCGTGCCGGTTGACCCTGGCTTCCAGCTTGTTTTGCAGGTGCGAGAGCGCCGTGGCAAGGATCCAGTAGATCAGTGCAGCGGCCAGGTACATGGTGAAAATTTCGAAGGTGCGTGCGGTGATCAACTGCGCCTGACGGAACAGCTCCGGCACCTGGATGGTGGCTGCCAGCGCCGTGTCCTTGACCAGCGAGATGAAGCTGTTGCCCAGTGGCGGCAATGCGGTGCGTGCGGCCTGCGGGAGGATCGCCCGACGCATGGTCTGCCAGCGGGTCATGCCGATACTGGCCGCGGCTTCCCACTGGCCGCGCTCCACCGAACTGATGGCCGCGCGCAGGATTTCGCAGGCGTAAGCGGCCATGTTCAGGGAAAAACCGATCAGCGCAGCGCTCAGCGGTTCGAGCTGGATACCCAGCTCCGGCAGGCCGTAATAAATCACGAACAGCTGCACCAGCAAGGGCGTGCCGCGAAAGAACGACACGTAGATGCGTGCTATCCAGTTCACCGGTTTGATGCGCGAGAGGCGCATCAAGGCCAGGCCGAAGCCCAGCAGCAAACCGAAAAACATCCCGCCAATACTGAGGAAGACGGTGTAGTACGCGCCCTTGAGGAGGAAGGGCGCGGAGTCCAGCGCGAGCTGAAGGCTCTCTTCAATCATTTGGTGACGTCAGCGTTGAAGTACTTTTCCGACAATTTCTTCAGCGTACCGTCGGCACGCAGCTTGTCGATGGCCTTGTCGATGGCCGCCAGCAATTCAGGCTCGCCTTTGCGCAGGGCAATGCCCGATTCCTGGCGGGAGAAGGCGTCGCCTGCAGGGACGAGTTTGTTTTTCGTTTTGGCAGCCATTTCCAGCGCGGCCAGACGGTCAACGAGGATCGCATCGATACGACCTACACTCAGGTCCTGGATCTTGCTCGGGTCATCGTCATAGGTTTTGACGATCGCGCCCGGAACGTTCGCCTTGAGCCATTCCTCGTAGTTGGTGCCCAGGCCCACACCGACCTTCTTGCCGGTCAGGTCTGTGGCTGTCTTGATCTTGTCTTCGTTCGTCTTCAGAACCAGCGCCTGAATGCCGGACACGGTGTAGGGCTCGGAGAAGTCGTACTTCTTCTTGCGCTCGTCGGAGATGGTCACCTGGTTGATCACCACGTCCAGACGCTTGGAGTCCAGAGCGGCCAGGATGCCATCCCATTTCGACGGCTGGATCTTGGCCTTCACGCCCAGTTCCTTGGCCAGCGCTTCGGAAAACTCGACTTCGAAGCCGGTGAGCTTGCCGCTCTCATCGACGAAGCTGAACGGTGGGTAAGTGCCTTCCAGGCCTACATTGAGCGTACCGCTGTCCTTGATTTTCTGCAGTTGCTCGCCAGCCATGGCTTGCCCGGCGATACCGGCATTGAGCATCAAGCCCATTGCCGAGAAAAGAAACGTACGACGAATAGCGGAAATGTTCATGCAAGCCCCTTGTTGGTATGGAAGTGTCTGGCCATTTTCTGACCCGACTCAAGCAACTTCGTGCTGATTATTCAGCTTTTTTTCAGGCAGTTACGTCAGGTATAAGGTTAAGCGTTGTGGTCTGCCGGGCGCGACTATATAGCCATCAGCTTATGAGGAAAAATAACAAAAAAAGTTATTTTCCCTCGACAAAAGCATAAAGGACCCGTTGGCTGAAACGTCACTGGTCGAACGCATCCGGATAGGCAAACAGCGCTGGCGCACCGCCGGTGTGCAGAAAGATCAGTGGGCCGTCGTTAAAGCGTTGACGACCGATACCATCGAGCAGACCGGACATGGCCTTGCCGGTGTAGACCGGGTCGAGCAACAGCCCTTCGTGGCTGGCCACCAGCTTGATAGCTGACAGCGTGCCGGCATTCGGTTCGCCATACCGTGGCGCGAAATACTCATCCCACAGTTCGACCTTGAAGTGTTCGGGCAACGGAGCGCCGAGCAACTCTGCGGTGCGCTCGGCCAGGCCCTGAACCTTGGGCAACTGTGCTTCTTCACTGCGCGACACGGTCACGCCGATGACCGGCAATTGCGGCAGCTCGTGAGCCAGAGCCAGCGCTATACCGCTGTGCGTGCCGGCACTGCCGGAGGCCAGAACGACGGCAGCAAACTCGATACCGGTTTGCTTGATCTGCTCGGCCAGTTCCAGCCCGGCGCGCACATAACCCAGCGCCCCCACCGGGCTCGAGCCACCGATGGGCACCAGATAAGGCTTTTTGCCGCTGGAACGCAGGCGTGCCGCCAGGGCGTGCAGTTGCTCGTCGGCGTTGTCGAGGTTTTCCACCAGCTCGACCTTGGCATCGAACAGCTCCAGCAGCAGGCGGTTGCCGTTTTTCAGGTAACTGGGGTCTTCGGTGCCGATGGGGTTTTCCAGCAGCGCCACACAGCCCAGGCCCAGGCGCGCGGCCAGCGCTGCGGTCTGGCGGACATGGTTGGACTGGATGGCCCCGGCGGTGATCAGTGTGTCGGCACCCTGGGCCAGCGCATCGGCGGCCAGGTACTCGAGTTTGCGCACCTTGTTGCCGCCCAGGGCCAGCGTCGTGGTGTCATCCCGCTTGATGTAGATATCACGATCTGCCCAGACCGACAGGCGCTCGAGCTTTTCCAGAGCCGTTGGCGCGCTGATCAGGTCCAGGCGATTGAAGCGGGCAAGCTGATTTTTGATCATGGTGGTCGATAAGCCGTGTAAAGAGTCAGCGGACTATAGGCAGACGTTTCTCGCACGGCAACTTATCTGTGCGCACGGCTCTCTTCGCGTATTCCGACAGAAATTGTTGTTTTTTTCGTCTGAATGTTTGCCGTAGAGTGGCAACAGCAGCGGCCCGTACTGTCGGTCGCCACCTTCACATCAAGGAGAGTCAAGCGTGAGCGATATTCCAGAAGCGTCCGCCGACGGCCGCTCCAGCCACTGGCAGTTGCAGCGCATCGTCAGTCAGTTGCGCAGCGCGCGTGAAGACTGGCGGGCTCGCAACAGGCGAGTGAGCGGTGAACACGGTGGGCGTGAGCTGCCTTCGCGTGCGGCCATGGGCGAGATTCTTGAAGCCTTGAGCGGCGCACTGTTCCCGATGCGCCTGGGCCCGGTGGACCTGCGTGAGGAAAGCGAGGACTTCTATGTCGGCCATACGCTGGATGTGGCGCTCAACGCACTGCTGGCTCAGGCCCGGCTTGAATTGCGCTACGTGGCCCATCAGCAGGGCGGTGACCTGAAGAGCATCGATGCGCGAGCACTCGAGCTGATCCAGGGTTTCGCCATGGCCCTGCCGGGTATTCGTCTGTTGCTGGACACCGACGTGCTGGCCGCCTATCACGGCGACCCTGCGGCGCGCAGTGTCGATGAAGTGCTGCTGTGCTATCCCGGCATTCTGGCGGTGATCCACCATCGGCTGGCGCATTATCTGTATCGCGCCGGCTTGCCGTTGCTGGCGCGTATCAGCTCGGAAATCGCCCATTCGGCGACCGGTATCGATATTCATCCGGGTGCGCAGATCGGCCCGAGCTTCTTTATCGATCACGGAACAGGCGTGGTGATTGGCGAAACCGCGATCATCGGCGAGCGGGTGCGGATCTATCAGGCCGTGACCCTGGGCGCCAAGCGCTTCCCGTCGGACGAGGACGGTCAGTTGCAGAAAGGCCATGCACGGCATCCAATCGTTGAAGACGACGTGGTGATCTACGCGGGTGCGACCATTCTGGGTCGCATCACCATCGGCAAGGGTTCGACCATCGGCGGCAATGTCTGGCTGACGCGCAGCGTACCGGCAGACTGCAACCTGACCCAGGCCAACCTGCTGCAACAGGACGACTGCAGCCGCAAGTAGGCGACCTTCGCGTCAGATCACCTTCACCGCCCGGCCGATGAACTGAATCGGCCCGGTGGGTTTGCCGATTGGCGAGCCAGTGGATTTCTCCAGTGTCAGCTCGAACAACTGGTTGGGTTGCAGCGGCGGCAGTTTATCCAGCGGCACATGCAGGCTCTCTCCCGGCTTGACCAGCCCAAGCGAAACCGGGCCTTGCCAGTCGTCACCCTTGGTCCAGAACTCCAGCGCCTTGTCGGTCGGAACCTCGAACACGCCCAGCGGGATAAGCTGTATTTCCTGCGGGTTACTGGCCTGCACGACCCAGCCGGGAGCCTTGTCCTGCGGTCCTACGAGGACCACCAGATAAGACGGTTGCGCCGGTGCGCGGGTCAGCAGCGTCATGCCCAGTACCAGTGAAGCAGCCAGGCCTGCTCCGGCCAGGCCACGCCAGATCGACAGGTTGTCCCACCAGCGAACGCGCGGTCTTTGCGGCGTGCTGGCAGGCGCGGTCATGTCCAGCAGGTTACGTTCGATACGATCCCACAGGCCGGGCGAGGGCATCACCGGTTCGGCCAGTTCGGTCAGGGGCAGCAGACGCTGTTCCCAGGCATCGACGGCGGCCTGCAGGTCGGGCTCGCGCGACAGGCGACGCTCTACCTCGAGCCGTTTCTGCGCCGATAGCGTGCCGAGTACATACTCGCCCGCCAGCTCGTGAATGTTGTCGTCTAAAGGCCGGGTCATCCCATGCACTCCCGCAAAGCCGTCAGGCTACGCTTGATCCAGGCTTTGACCGTCCCCAATGGCGCGCCAATTTTCTGCGCGATTTCCTGATGCGAATAACCGTCCACGTACGCGTGAAAAACACAGTTGCGTCTTACCGGCTCCAGCTGCTCCAGGCATGACGTGATCCGTCCTGGATTGACCTGCCAATCGAAGGCATCGCCGATTTCCTGCCAGCCTTCCAGTGTCGCCTGTTCATGATGATCTTCACTGCCGTCGTCCTCGACACGCACTTCGCGAGCCGTGTTGCGCAATGTGTTGAGCGCCAGGTGGCGGGTCACGCTGAAGATCCAGCCACGTGCCGAACCACGCGAGGCATCGAAGCTGGCCGCGTGGGACCAGATTTTCAGGAACGCGTCATGCACGATGTCTTCGGCCAGCGCGCGGTCACGCACCAAGCGCTGAGCGACGCCGAGCAACCGGGCGCTTTCCTGTTGATAGAGACGCTGCAAGGCCTGCTTTTCACCGCGAGCGCAGGCCTGCAACGTCGCTTCGTAATCAAAGAGAGATTCGTGCGAAGACAAGATGATCCGCCATCAATGCAAGACTACTGCCTCGTTGACATCACGAGGCTCCCGCGCAGCAGCATAGACCACTGGCTGCGCAGTCACCCGGTGAATGATGGCTATCAGCTCGCGGTCCAGAACAGGTAGTCGGCCTGATACTTGACCACTTCCTTCGCGCCCTTGTTGCTCTCTGCGCAGGCTTTGGCCGGGGCAACGCCGCCTTTCAGGGCTACACGCTGAATGTACGTGACGCCAGTCATGGCGCCTTTGCCTTCGGCCGGGTTGGCCTTGACCAGCTGGTACGGCAGGTTGCCAGCGCTCGAAGGGGCCACGGCGACTTGAGTGCCGGTTATTTTGGAACCGTCTTTGGCTTCCCAGGTGGCAGGTGGGCCGTAGTAGGTGCCGACCTGTTTGCCGCTCTTGTCGTTGAGCACTGCTTTGGGACCGACGAACGCCCACTCCATTTCGTTGGGCATGTTGGCCTTGGCGCGGCACTCGTAGGTGATCTCGCCAACCCCGGTGGTTTGCATGCCGACCTTGTTGCCAGCCGGCACACGGACGCTTTCGGGGAGGTCGGTCTGAGCCATGGCAACGGACGACAGGCAAGTGAAGGCCAGAGTAGTACCAGCAAGGCAGAGCAAGCGTTTTGCGTTCATGCAGAAATCTCCAGAAGGTTTAACCGCGCTCAGCAACTCGAAGTGGCTGCTGAATGTACTACCCGCGAGAAACCCATCTGGATGCAGTGATTTGAAAATATTTTTTCAGCGCCGGCTGAAACGGCTGCGCAGCAGCACAATCCCGGCAATCGCGGCCAGACCCGAGCCGATCAGTACGCCGACCTTCACCTCGTCGATCAGGTGTTGCGAGCCGGGGAACGCCAGGTTGCCGATGAACAGGCTCATGGTGAAACCGATGCCGCACAGAATCGCCACGCCGTACAGTTGCACCCAGTTGCTGCCCTCCGGCAACACCGCCAGCCCGGCGCGTATGGCCAGCACAGCGGCGAGAAACACGCCGATCTGCTTGCCCACGAACAGCCCCAGCGCAACGCCCAGCGGCACAGGATCGACCAGGTTGCCCAGGGTAATGCCGGCCAGCGACACGCCCGCATTGGCAAAACCAAAGATCGGCACCACGGCGAAGGCCACCCAGTAGTGCATCTTTTCTTCGAGGAACAGCAGTGGCGAGCGGGCTTCTTCCTCGGGCTTGCCCATCGGGATGCACAGCGCCAGGGCGACACCGGCCAGCGTGGCGTGTACGCCCGATTGCAGGACGAAGAACCACAGCAGCGCGCCGAGCAGCAGATAGGGCAACAGACGGCGCACGTTCAAACGATTCATGACGATCAGCACCGCCAAGGTCACGAAAGCGGCTGCCAGCATCGGCAGGTTCAGACCGGAGCTGTAGAAGAAGGCGATGATCGTCACGGCGCCCAGATCGTCGAGGATCGCCAGCGCGGCCAGAAACACCTTCAGCGAGGTCGGCACCCTGTTGCCCAGCAGCGACAGCACGCCGAGAGCAAAGGCGATGTCGGTGGCTGCCGGGATCGCCCAGCCGCTCAGGGTCTGCGGATTGCCCCAATTGATCGCGATGTAGATCAGCGCAGGCACCAGCATGCCGCCTGCCGCTGCAAAGCCGGGCAGGGCTCGTTGCCCCCAGGTCGCCAGACCACCGGCGAGGACTTCACGTTTGATCTCCAGGCCGACCATCAGGAAGAAGATCGCCATCAGCCCGTCGTTGATCCACAGCTCGACCGAGAGGCCCAGCCAGACGCTGTGCAGGATCGAGAAATAGCCGGCAGAAAGAGGCGAGTTGGCAACGATCAATGCCGCCAGCGCAGCGGCCATCAACACGATGCCGCCAGCTGATTCGGAGGCGAGGAAGCGTGCGAGGACGGCAATGCCTCTGGGCGTTTCCCGGTTCGGAACTTGAGTCATGGTTGTCCTTGAAACGAAGCACTTTTTTATCGTAATGCCAGGAATGCGGTTACTGGCCTGTGGCAGTGAGCTCAATCAGGCAGCAACGGCTGGCGCGAGGCGATTGCAGTTCGACTTCGAGCAGACCGCCAGCATTGTCCACCTGAGCGCAATCGTGTTTGCCAAGAATTTCCCACGGCTGGCTGTCGACGCTGATCGCCACTTGCTCGGCCATACTGAACAGCACCAGGGTGCTGGAAGAGCTGAACAGGCGTTGCGGGTGACGCACGTCTATCCAGTGCAGACGTGCAGTGTAGCGGTGTGGGGCGTAGATCAGGTTGAAATCGCGAATCGGCCCGTCCAGCAAGGTGCAATTGACCTGGCTGTCACCGCTGAATGCGAATGGGTCCGATGGCAGCAGCGGACGACTGCTCAGACCATCCACGTCCAGCGTCATGCCCGTGCCCTGCAGGACGGTGATGATGCGTTGATAACCGGCGAACACCGAAAAGCCGCCCGAGGTTTCGATGTCGGCAATCGACAGCCGCCAACCGAAACCGTCCAGATCCTGGCCTGCGTCGCGAGCGATCTCTTCCGTGCTGCCACCGCCGTTTTTCCACGGCATGCGCGGGTAGTCGACGGCGCGCAAAATGCGGGTCTGGCTCATTTGGTAAAGCGTCCTTCCAGGCGATGACGGGAGCCGGGGTGGATCAGGCGCGCAGCGGTAACCGGCTGACGACCAGACCAGGTCCGACGGCGAATCAGCAGGCAGGGCTCCCCCGCCTCAATCTGCAACAGCCTGCATTCATCGGCTTCGGCGAGAATCGCCTCGACCACATGCTCGCCTTCGGTGAGCGGCGCAACCTGCGAGAGGTAGGCGTAAGGCGTCTGCAGGGTAAAGTCCTGCCGGAGGTAGTCCGGAGCGACCTGGGCGTTCACGAAGCGGTCCTCGATCTGCACCGGAATGTCATTCTCGTAATGCACGATCAGCGAGTGGAAAACCCGCTGGCCTTCGCGCATGTCCAGCGCCAGGGCGCGCTCGGAGCCAGCGGCTTCCTCCTTGAGGACCATGACCTTGCACGTGTGGCGATGGCCGCGCGCGGCAATCTCGTCGGCAATGTTATGCACTTCGAACAGCGCCGACTGGCTCTTGGGCTCGGCGACAAAGGTGCCGACGCCCTGCATGCGCACCAGCAGGCCCTCGGCGGTCAGCTCGCGCAGTGCCCGGTTTATGGTCATGCGGCTGAAGCCCAGTTGCGTCACCAGTTCGCTTTCGGACGGCACACGGTGATGCGGCGGCCAGGTGCCGTTCTGAATCTGCAGAGCGATCATCTGTTTCACGCGGGCGTACAAGGGTGCGGGACTTTCGCCCATCTGGGCTGCCAGGGAAGAAGCGGCGGGCGGAGTCGACACGTGGGAGTCCTTGTTGTTCGAGACGGTGTTTTCGAGCGCATTCAGACGCTGCAAAGCGCTCACGCTAACCATTAACCTGCTGCTCGGCAAGCGTGCAGGCGGTTTACCGGTCGCTGAAACGTCTGTATATGTATATACAAATTACAGTGATGAGGTGTGAAGTCAATGTCAGCCTTCTTTGCCGAGCGCGCGTTACTCCCCGACGGCTGGGCCAGCAATGTGCGTCTGGAGGTCAGTCAGGACGGTATTTTGACCCGCGTCGAGGCCGATGCCGCTCAGCAGGGCGCCGAGAAAGTCAGCGGGCCTTTGCTGCCTGGCATGCCTAACCTGCACTCCCACGCGTTCCAGCGTGCAATGGCCGGGCTTGCGGAAGTGGCCGGCAACCCCAACGACAGTTTCTGGACCTGGCGCGATCTCATGTATCGCCTGGTGGGGCGCATCAGCCCGCAGCAGTTGGGCGTTATCGCTCGTCAGCTGTACATCGAGATGCTCAAGGGCGGCTACACCTCGGTGGCCGAATTTCATTACGTGCATCAGGACAGTGACGGCAAGCCCTATGCCGATCCTGCCGAGCTCGCGCTGCAGATCAGCCAGGCGGCCGGTTCGGTCGGTATCGGCCTGACCTTGCTGCCGGTGCTGTACAGCCATTCCGGCTTTGGCGGGCAGGCACCCAACGAAGGCCAGCGGCGTTTTATCCACAGCACCGACAGCTATCTGGATGTGCAGGCTCGTCTGCATCCGGTTCTGGCGGCTCAGCCTGCCCAGCAACTCGGTCTTTGCTTCCACTCGCTGCGCGCAGTGACGCCGCAGCAGATCAGTGAGGTGCTGGCGGCCAGCGACCGGCAGTGTCCGGTGCATATTCATATCGCGGAGCAGCAGAAGGAAGTCGATGACTGCCTGAGTTGGAGCGGTCGGCGCCCGTTGCAATGGCTGTATGAAAACGTGCCTGTGGATAACCGCTGGTGCCTGGTCCATGCGACCCATGCCGAGGCGGATGAAGTGGCTCTGATGGCGCAAAGCGGCGCGGTGGCCGGGTTATGCCTGACCACCGAGGCCAACCTCGGCGACGGGATCTTTCCGGCGGTGGACTACATTGCTCAGGGCGGTCGCTGGGGGATCGGCTCGGACAGTCACGTCTCGCTCAGTGTGGTCGAGGAACTGCGCTGGCTGGAATACGGCCAGCGTCTGCGCGATCAGCGCCGCAACCGGCTGTATCGCAGCGATCAGCCCATGGTTGGCCGCACGCTATATGACGCTGCACTTGCCGGTGGCGCGCAGGCATTGGGGCAGCAGATTGGTACGCTGCAAGTGGGTCAACGCGCCGACTGGCTGGTGCTGGATGGCAATGACCCGTACATCGCCACGGCCTCGGAAGACGCCATCCTCAACCGCTGGCTGTTCGCCGGCAGCGACCGGCAGATCCGCGACGTGGCGGTCAACGGGCGATGGGTCATACGTGAGGGGCGACACGCCGCAGAACAACAAAGCAACCGCGAGTTCGCGCAGGTGTTGAGGGAATTGCTCGGCTGATGCAAGAGAGGACGCAGAGCGTCCAGAACGGCGTGCCCACGCGGAGCATGGGCACGATAGTGTTCTTGCGGACGCTTGTTCCAGCCTGGTTACTTCTCGCCCTTGCCGATCTTCGAGTCATCCTCGCGCCAGATCAGGCGTGAGGTGTCGTAGCCTTGCTGGCGGGCCTTGCTCAGCATGTCTTCCCTGACCGATGCGGAGACGGTCGGTGTACGCGACAGCAGCCACAGGTATTTGCGATCCGGGTTGCCGACCACGGCGGTACGGTAGCCTTCGCTGACGTCCAGAATCCAGTAATCACCCTTGGCGACGCTGGGCAGCAGGCGCGAGAACCAGTTGTCGAACACAACCCACAGTTTGTCGGTCTTGCCCGCAACCTGCGGCGAAGCCGTACCCGTTGCTTCTTCCCACTTGCCTTCAATCGTGCGGCAGCGGTTGGTCACTGCGATGTTGCCGTCGTCCTTGAGCGTGTAACGCGCCTCGGACTGAGCGCACTTGCGCTGGAAAAACATCGGCAAGCGGGCGATCTCGTACCAGGTACCCTGATACTGCTTGAGGTCGACGCTACCTACAGTCTTTGGCTCGAGGTTGTCAGCCGAGTGGGCAAAACCGATGGCCAAAAAGCTGGCCATGACACAAATTCCAAAACGTACCAGTACCTTGATCATGGGTTATTTCAGACCCTGACCCGAGAACAGCACCACCTTGTCCGCTGCGTACTGCACGCTGATAAAGGTGTTCTGGTCGCCCCAGGTGCAGCTCGACATGCCCAAGGCACCGGAACATTCCGTCGGGCTGCCCAGCAAGGACTCGACTTGAGCCTTGGGCATGCCAGCGGACAGTTTGGAATAGTTTTCCTGAGTGATCTTGCTGCAGGCAGCCAGCAGGACGCAGAACGAGAGTAACGCGACAGAACGCAAGGACATGGATGTAGCTCCTGAACGGAAGGGGGTCGCGTCGCAGTGCAAGCCTGTGCAGTCTGGCGCTGGCGCAGTACCGCAAGCTTAGAAGAGAAAAAGGGACTCTGGTTCCCGGACGGCGCAAGGATTTGTGCCGAGGATCAGATAGTTGGCCCGCAGACGGCGCTGAGCGAATGGCTGACTGCTCGTGTTTCCGAGCATTGGCTCACTCGGCAGTGATCGAGCATGGCCCGATCACTGCCGGTGCAGAAGGCGTCTTACGCCTTGTGATACGCGGTGGCGCGCTCGACTTCTTCCTTGGAACCCAGGTACACCGCTACGCGCTGGTGCAGGCCTTCAGGCTGAATGTCGAGAATGCGCTGATGGCCGTCGGTGGACGCGCCGCCAGCCTGTTCTACCAGGAAGGACATCGGGTTGGCTTCGTACATCAGGCGCAGCTTGCCCGGCTTGGAAGGCTCGCGGCTGTCGCGCGGGTACATGAACAGGCCGCCACGGGTCAGAATACGGTGCACGTCGGCAACCATCGCCGCGACCCAGCGCATGTTGTAGTTCTTTTTCAGCGGACCGTCTTCACCGGCCAGCAGCTCGCTCACGTAGCGCTGTACCGGGGCTTCCCAGTGACGCTGGTTGGACATGTTGACCGCGAACTCCTGAGTGGACTCCGGGATGGTGATGTCTTCGTGAGTCAGCACGAAGCTGCCCATTTCACGGTCCAGGGTGAAGCCTTTCACGCCATCGCCCAGGGTCAGGACCAGCATGGTTTGCGGACCGTAGATGGCGTAACCGGCGGCGACCTGTTCGGTGCCTGGCTGCAGGAAGGCCTTTTCATTCAGCGCTTCGTTCTGGCTCAGGTATTCGTTCGGGCAGCGCAGTACCGAGAAGATCGTGCCGACCGGTGCGTTGATGTCGATGTTCGACGAGCCGTCCAATGGGTCGAAAACCAGCAGGTAGGCACCCTTCGGGTATTTGCCCGGGATCTGGTAGGCGTTGTCCATTTCTTCGGAAGCCATGCCGGCCAGGTGACCGCCCCATTCGTTGGCTTCGAGCAGAATCTCGTTGGAGATCACATCGAGCTTTTTCTGCACTTCGCCCTGCACGTTTTCGGTGCCCATGCTGCCCAGTACGCCACCCAGCGCGCCCTTGGAGACGGCGTGGCTGATTTCCTTGCATGCGCGCGCCACAACTTCGATCAGGAAGCGCAGATCGGCAGGGGTGTTGTTGCTGCGAGTCTGCTCAATCAAGTAACGACTTAGTGTAACGCGGGACATGGATAGCTCCGAAAATAGGGGGTATGAAAACCCGCGCAGTTTAACGCGAGTGGCGACGTAATACTGCTATGAGACTGGCTTAAGACTGTTTCAGTTCAGATGTCAGGCGAACCGCACCTGACAGGCCGCCCGTTTTAGCGTTTTGCAGCGCGCAGCGTGCTGAATGCCATCCAGCCAAGGAACACCACGCCAAGCAGCAGAAGGGCCCAAAGCCCCAGGCGTTTGAAGTCAGTAGTTTGTTGCACGGCGATCGGCGCAGCGGCCATGTTGGCCACGGTAGCCGTGGCCGGGCTTGCTGTGCCGAGAGTCGCGAGCTTCTCCGGGCTCAGGTCGGGAATCAGCGTGGCCAGCGACAGGTTGGCAGCCTTGACGCTCGGGTTGCCGATTGCCAGGGTGAAGGGCCCGTTACCGCGCGCCAGGAACACCACCTCCGTGGCAGGCACGGCCACACTCAACTGCGGCGCTTCACTGCCCAGTCCGCCGCCGCGATCATCCACCACCAGCTTGAGCTGCCGAACGATGCGTCCGGACAATTGCAACTGGTCCTGCAGGACATCGCTGTTGTTCTGCGACAACCGATACAGCAGGCCGCTGCTGATTGGCTGCCAGGGCTGCCCGGCATCGAGCCGGCCGTAGAGCGTCGCCGGTGCCAGGCTGTTGGGCTGGGTGATGTCGATCCTGACGCGGCCTATCGGCAAGCCGGTGGGCAGTTGCCAGACATACTCGTTGGGGCTTTCGACGCTGCCCTTGACCGGTGGCGACCAGGTCAGCGGCGTGGCTGGAGTGTCGCTGCTGGCACTCAGCAGGTGCGCAGAGATCAGCAGCGGCGCACTGTGCGGGGAATGCCACAGCAGGCGCAGATAGCGCGCGCTCTGGCCGGGCAGGCCGACTTCGCGCTGTTCGACCACTTCGTCGGCAAACGACAGCCGTGCAACCTGTCCCTCGCCCCAGTTGCGCCAGTGCTGCAGGTCATCACTGGCTTCAATGCTGAAGTTCTGGAAGCCCTCCCGCTCGGTGCTCCAGTCGATAACCAACTGCTCCAGCGGAGCCTTGATTGCGCTGGTGTCCAGCAACCAGCCGCGCAGCACTTCTTCGCCCGCTTCGATATCGCTTTGTGGCTGGACCTCGATCACGCTGCCGTTGCTGGAGCGCTCGATACGGATGACCGGCGCGGCGTCGGCTGATTCCTGTGTGCTGTACAGGGCGAACCAGTTGACCTCAATCGGCACCGGCTCCTGTTCGGGGGCGGGTTGGCGCGGCGTGATCGAGTAAGCCTGCGGCTGGCCCTCGGCATTGAACACACGTACATCGCTCAGATCGGTCTGCCGGGCATTCAACTGGACGGCAAGCGGCAACTCGATGCGATACCACGGCCCTTCGCCGCTCAGGCTCAGCGGCGTCTGGCTGGCAAAGTCCGCCGGTTTGTCCTGAGCGAGGGCGGTTATCGCCGTGCACAAGGCCAGGCCAAGCACGGCGATCTTCATGGCAGGATGACTCAAGAACGGTTTCCTCATAGCGTGTCCGGCGCGGCAGTCGAGCCTGGGCCGGGTTCTTCGCCGGCCTCTGTGGCAGAGTGTTTCGGCGGTAATGGTGCGAAATATCCCACCACCAATAGCAAAATGCCAACACCGATGAACGAGACGATGCGCTCCATGCCGCCACGATTGCTCAGCTCGACGAAGAACAGCTTGACCACCACCACCCCGATCAACGCTGCGCCGCCCAGCCACAGCTGGCGGTTGGAGCGCATGTGACCGCCGATCATCAGGGCCAGTGCCATCAGCGTCCAGACTATCGACAACCCGGCCTGGACGCGCATCGAGTCGAGCAGCGCCCCGGTGTTCCATGGCACATCAGCCCAATGATGCGCCGTGCGCATGACCATTGTCGTGACCAGCGCGAACAGCGAGGCGCCAGCCACCAGCAAGGCAGCGTTACCAAGGCGCATGACCTGTTTGCGCAGCCACAGGCAGACCCCTGCCAGTGACAATAGCAAACCGATTTCCAGCGGGTTGAACAGCGGGATATACGGCAGTGGTTCCGCTGCGCCGTCGCTCAAGGTATTCGCCAGCCAGAACCACGCCAGCATCAACACCGCCAGCGGCGCAGCGGCACCGAGGTGATAGGCTTCGGGGCAGGCTTTTACCGGCCACGGCCATTGGCGCGCCGAGCTCATCGCCAGCAGGAACAGGCTCGGCAGAATCGCCCAGCCCAGCCAGCGCCAAGCGTTGTAATGTTCGGACAGTTGCAGCAGGCCGAAGCGCAGTTCCAGGGCCAGCACGGCGATGATCAGCAGGCAGCCCGCGGTGTGAGCGACACGTCGTGCGAGGATGGGCTGCCGGTCTGCCAGATAGCGCAGAGTCAGCAGGTGCACGGCGAACAACACCAGCCAGGCCAGCCAGCCCCAGTGGGCGGCGGGGTGGTAATGCTCACTCAGCGAACCCGACAGTAATGCTGCGCTGACGGGCGTAAGCGTGCTGCACAGCGCGGCGAGGTCTGGCCAGCGCAAGCGTACGGACAGCACTGTCCAGATTGCCACGCTGAGCGCGGCGGCGATCAACAGCACAGACGTCTGCACTCCAATGGGAACGTACAACTGCACGACGCTGATCAATGAAACCGACCACCAGATCGCACCCCATACGGTCAGTACGGTTCTGGCGACTTTTTGATCGATAAGGGTCAGGGTGTTGAAGCGGTACGCACTCCAGGCACTGACCAGCGCACCGATGGCCAGAATCATCGGCGTCCAGTAGTCGTCAGCCGAGTCGGCGCTGCCTGACGCATTGATCAACATCACGCTGGCGCACAGTTGCAGCAGCAGGCCGAAAGCCTGTGCCAGCTTGCGCTGCTGCCGCAAACCCAGCCAGAAAATCGCCGCGCCTTCCACGGCCCACGCGCTCGTCGTCCACTGAGAACCCAGGCCCAACGGGATCGCCAGCGTGGCAAACACCACGCCCAGCGCCAGGCAGGTTTCCATCAGCAAGGCGGTTTGGCCCGGTGCACGTGCTGCCAGCCAGCGTGCCAGCGCCATGTAGATCAAGCCCAACCCAAGCGCGCTGAACGCAGCGCCGAATTCCAAATGCTCGACGAGCGCATATTGCAGGCCGAAGCCGACTATCGGCGTGCCCAGCAACAACGTGCCGTCGACGTAATCGCCCTGACGCGCAGCCCAGCGCAGCATGGCTTCGCGAGTATGGTCAGGTGGCGCGCTGTCCAGTTCGAGCAGTTTGCGGCGGGCAAACAGCAGGCCGATGGCCAGATACATCAGGAAGAACACCATCAGAAAGGGCTCGGTGCTCCAGAACAATGCCGGTGTATAAGCCTGCAGGCCCCAGGCGAAGCCGATGCCGAAAGTGCCGAAGAAGCCGATCAGGTTGAGCGTGCGCCAGGCCTTGAACCATGCGATGGCGATGATGCCCGCATTGAGCAGGGCAAAGTAACTGAACAGCGAGATATGGCTACCTTGCCCGGTCGAGGCCAGCAACGGTGCCGCGAAGCCGCCGAGCGCGCCAGCGCAGGCGAGTGCCAGCGAATTCTGCGTCAGCGCCAGAATGGCTGAGAAGCTGGTGACCGCAACCAGCAGTGCAAAGCCCAGGGTCGGGTCCAGCAGGGTGTGCAGTTTCATCGCGGCGAACACGGTCAGGTACAGCACCCCAACGCCTGCGCCTTGCAGCATCAAGGCGTAAGGACCGTTGCGCCTGCGCAGCCACCAGCCCAGACCGAGCAGGGCCAGCGCACTGGCGGCGACTGCGGCGTAGCGTGCTTCAAGCGGCACGACCATGCCCTCAGTGGCATAGCGCAGCAAAAACGCCAGGCCGAGGAACAGCACCACGACACCCACGCGCAGCACTGTATTCCCGCCCAACAGCCAGTCTTTTGCGGCGTTGATCGCGCTGTCCAGCGGGTTGGTTTTTGCTGTGTTGGTTGGCTCGTGTATCGGCGGGGCGGGCTCGACAGATGTTGCTACCTGGGGCGCTTCGTCCGGCAGGTCCCAGATCAGCTCGGGGCCGTCGCCGGGTGCTTCGACAATGATCGCATCGAGTGGAAGCGGCGCAGGGTCCTGCGCAGGCGGTACGCCAGGCGCGGACTGACGTTCAAGTGCGCTCAGGCGCTGTTGAAGGGCGTCGAGGGATTTGCGGTTTGCGAGCAGTTGTTGCTGCTGATCAGCCGATTGCCTGCCAAGCACGCGCACGCGAATGCCGGCCCACACGGCCCAGCCCATGACTGCACCAATCAGTGCACCGGCCCACTCGTCATAACTCAGCGAATAGCCCAGCGCCGCGCCGCCCAACACCAGACAAATCCAAAGCACGCGACGACATCCTTTTCGATGTGTGAAGGTTCATCGAGCGCAGTATATAGGGGCGGGCGGACATCGTTTGTAATGTTTTCTGCCGGGGGCACCAGAGTCTCTACAGGACTGAGACAGATCCTCGTGGCGCTTGTGGGAGTGAGCTTGCTCACGAAGGCGTCGTTTCGAGCGCCTTCTTTGCGGAGACCTTAATGGCCTCTTCGCGAGCAAGCGAAGCGTCGCCCGGCTCGCTCCCACTGGGGTTGTGAGTCTTTTCAGGCTCTGACGTCAGTCCAGCGCCTTCCAAATGTCTCCGGCGTACTCGCGGATGGTCCGGTCCGAGGAGAACCAGCCCATGCGTGCGGTGTTGAGGACCGCCGAGCGCCACCATTCCTTGGAGTCGTGCCAGCGCTCTTCGACCTTGGCCTGTGCCGCCCAATACGAGTCGAAGTCAGCGCAGACCAGGAAGCGGTCATACGCCAGCAACTGATCGATCAGCCCCACATAACGGTTCGGATCATCCGGCGAGAACACACCGCCACGGATCGCCTGCAGGACATCGTTCAAGCGTCCGGAGGCGGCCACATCGTCGTGCGCGCTGAATTCACCTGCACGCTTGCGGGCTTCGACCTGTTGCGAGGACATGCCGAAGATGAACATGTGCTCCAGCCCGACCTGCTCGCTCATCTCCACGTTGGCACCGTCCAGCGTACCGATGGTCAGTGCGCCGTTGAGGCCGAACTTCATGTTGCTGGTGCCGGACGCCTCCAGGCCTGCGGTGGAAATCTGCTCGGACAGGTCGGCCGCCGGGATGATGCTCTCCGCCAGGCTGACGTTGTAGTTGGGCATGAACACCACTTTCAGCAGACCGCGTACGGTCGGATCGTTGTTCACGGTCCGTGCGATGTCGTTGGTCAGCTTGATGATCAGCTTGGCCGAGTGATAACTGGCCGCCGCCTTGCCAGCGAAGATCTTCACCCGTGGCACCCAATCGGTACCCGGCTCGGCGCGAATGGCCTGATACAAAGCAACCGTGTGGAACAGGTTCAGCAACTGGCGTTTGTATTCGTGAATCCGCTTGACCTGAACGTCGAACATCGCGGCAGGATTGACGGCAATGCCCAGGCGTTCGTGAATGATCGCGGCCAGCGCACGCTTGCTGTGCAGGCGTTGATCGGCCATCTGCTTGCGGAACGACGACTTCTCGGCGAACGGCTCAAGCTCTTTGAGGCGCGTCTCGGCGTTGTCCAGAACATCCTCGCCGAGCGACTCGACAAGCATCTCGGTCAGCTTCGGGTTGGCCTGGAACAGCCAGCGGCGGAAGGTGATGCCGTTGGTCTTGTTGTTGATCCGCTCCGGGTAGATCTTGTGCAGCTCGGCGAACACGGTCTTGCGCATCAGCTGGGTGTGCAGCGCCGAAACGCCGTTGACGCTGTGCGAGCCGAGGAACGCCAGGTTGCCCATGCGTACCCGACGACCGTTATCTTCTTCGATCAGCGATACGGCACGCAGTACGTTGACGTCGTCGACGCCTTTGGCGCGCAGTGTGTCAATGTGCTGCGCGTTGATCAGGTAGATGATCTGCATGTGGCGCGGCAGCATTCGCTCCATCAGACCCACCGACCAGGTTTCCAGCGCTTCAGGCAGCAGGGTGTGGTTGGTGTAGCCGAGGGTGCCGACGGTGATTTTCCACGCGGTGTCCCACGGGATGTTGTGGTTGTCGATCAACTGACGCATCAGCTCGGCCACTGCGATCGAGGGGTGCGTGTCGTTCATCTGAATCGCCGCGTGCTCGGACAGATCCGTCAGCGTGGCGTGTTGGTTCAGATGGCGGCGCAGCAAGTCCTGCAGCGACGCGGAGACGAAAAAGTATTCCTGACGCAGACGCAGTTCCTGACCCGCTTCGGTTGCATCGTTCGGGTAAAGCACGCGGGAAATGCTTTCGGCGCGCACCACTTCGGCAACCGCGCCGAAGTGATCGCCGGCGTTGAAGCGTTCCAGGTGCAGGTCTTCTACTGCACGGGCGCGCCACAAGCGCAGCGTGTTGACGCTCTTGCCACGCCAGCCTACCACCGGGGTGTCATAGGCAATGGCCCGAACGGTCTCGCCCGGACGCCATACCTGACGCGAGTCGCCTGCTTCGGTCGGGACAGTGTCGACGCTGCCGCCGAAGCCAATGGAGTAAACCACCTCAGGGCGTTCGAATTCCCATGGGTTACCGAAGTCCAGCCAGTTCTCGGTTTGTTCCTGCTGCCAGCCATCGACGATGCCCTGACGAAACAGGCCGTGCTCGTAACGAATGCCGTAACCATGACCCGCGATACCCAGGGTCGACATGCTTTCCATGAAGCACGCCGCCAGACGACCCAGGCCGCCGTTACCCAGTGCCGCATCCGGTTCAAGCAGGCGGATGCGCTCGATGTCCACACCCAGTTCGGTCAGCGCCTCGCGAGCGACTTCGAGCAGGCCGAGGTTACTGAGGCTGTCGTACAGCAGCCTGCCTATCAGGAATTCGAGAGACAGGTAGTAAACGCGTTTCTGAACCTTGCGATAGATCTGCCGCGTGTGGTCCATCCAGTGTTCGACCATGTGGTCGCGGGCGGCAAGGGCAACAGCTTCAAACCAGTCATGCTCAAACGCATGGTCGGGGTCCTTGCCCACCGAGTAGGTGAGTTTGGCGAGCACAGCGGCGCGAAAAGCGGCCACATCAGCGTCACGAACAAGTGGTTCCTGAGACATCGGTAAAACCTCAAGTAGTCTGACGAATGGAAAACGGGATTCTTAGACTGTAGGCGTGTCGTCAATTATTTCCTGAAAAAAAGAGAAATAATTGACGGCACAGCTCTCGCTTCGACCCAGCGCAACGGCTCTGGTTCGCGCACCGTTGAAATTGGCAAAACGCTTGCATCGTTCGTTCCATCCTGATCGATGACGTGCAGCATGCTGATTCTTCGTTTCGGGTTTATGATGCCCCACGGCAGAATAATAGAAGCCTCTAAATTGGACTTATGGAGCACTTATGCAGACTTTGTACCCGCAGATCAAACCCTACGCCCGGCACGATCTGGCCGTGGAACAACCGCATGTGCTTTACGTCGATGAAAGTGGCTCGCCAGAAGGGTTGCCGGTGGTATTCATCCACGGCGGCCCGGGTTCGGGATGCGATGCGCACAGTCGCTGCTATTTCGATCCCAACCTGTACCGCATCGTTACGTTCGACCAGCGCGGCTGCGGTCGTTCCACTCCGCATGCCAGCCTTGAAAACAACACCACCTGGAAACTGGTGGAAGACCTTGAAGCGATCCGCGAGCACCTCGGGATCGACAAATGGGTGTTGTTCGGCGGTTCGTGGGGCTCGACCCTTGCCCTGGCGTATGCTCAGACCCATCCCGACCGCGTGCACGCGCTGATCCTGCGTGGCGTATTCCTTGCCCGTCAGCAGGAAATCGACTGGTTCTACCAGGCAGGTGCCAGCCGTCTGTTCCCGGATTATTGGCAGGATTATGTCGCGCCGATTCCGCTGGACGAGCGTGACAACATTCTGGCTGCATTCCACAAGCGGCTCACCGGGCCGGATCAGATTGCCCAGATGCATGCCGCCAAGGCCTGGTCGACCTGGGAGGGGCGTTGCGCCACCTTGCGGCCCAATCCGCAAGTGGTCGATCGCTTCGCCGAGCCGCACCGTGCGTTGTCCATTGCGCGCATCGAATGCCACTACTTCATGAACAACGCCTTTCTGGAAGACAACCAGCTGATTCGCGACATGCCGAAGATCGCGCACCTGCCGGCAATCATTGTCCACGGTCGTTACGATGTCATCTGTCCGCTGGACAATGCGTGGGAGCTGCACCAGAACTGGCCTGGCAGCGAGCTGCAGGTGATTCGCGAGGCCGGGCACTCGGCAGCCGAACCCGGTATCGCCGACGCACTGGTGCGGGCCGCTGCAGAAGTTGCGCGCAACCTGCTCGACCTGCCGCCCGAAGAAGCGTGACAGTGATCCGGTATTGGTTTTGAGTCTGGAAAGGCATCTATGAAAGGTTTGTTGCAGCGCGTGCGAAGTGCGCGCGTCGAGGTCGGCACCGAGGTCGTGGGTGCCATTGAACAGGGCATACTGGTGTTGGTGGGAATAGAGCCTCAAGACACCCGCGCCAGTGCCGATAAGTTGCTGCACAAGTTGCTCAATTATCGAGTGTTCAGCGATGCCGAGGGCAAGATGAATCTGTCTTTGCGCGAGGTGAGTGGCGGCTTGTTGCTGGTTTCCCAGTTCACGCTGGCTGCAGACACCAAAAGCGGGTTGCGCGCGGGCTTCTCGAAAGCCGCGCCTCCAGCGCTGGGTGCCGAGTTGTTCGACTATCTGTTGAGCCAGGCCAGAATCGCGCATCCCACGGTAGCGGCGGGCCAGTTTGGTGCAGACATGCAGGTGCACCTGATAAATGATGGCCCCGTGACATTTTTGTTTGATACATAAGCTACGATTTCACTTTGTCCCCCTGAATTCATCTGTCTTGCGGGAATAAATTTCTTTGTCATACCTGATGCGTTGTGGCGCGTGCTACTGGATAATCGCGCGCTACGGGGATCGACACTGTTGGTCCATTTGGTATGACAAAAGCGGTTCTGACACCGGGTTGGGGAATCATTAAGCCCATTCGGAGTCGGAACAATGCTCGCCAACCCGGCATTGATAGCTGGCCGTTGGTTTTTTCATCTGTTTTTCGGCGAGGGTTGCTCGTGATTGTTAGTCCCTGTGATGCTCCAAAGACACCTGTCAAGCGGTTGCGTAGTGCACTTCTGGCAAGCTCGGCCCTTGTATGCCTGTTCAGTGCAGGTCAGCTATGGGCGTTCAACCTTGATGATGTAGCGGCGAAGGCCAAAGAAATGGCCGGGCAGAAGTTCGAGGCTCCGAGGAGCAATCTGCCGAACGAGCTGCGCGACATGAAGTTCGCCGATTATCAGAAGATCCGCTTCCGTGATGACAAGGCCGAATGGGCGGGCGAAAAGACTCCGTTCAAAGTGTCTTTCTACCACCAGGGCATGCACTTCGACACGCCGGTCAAGATCAACGAAGTGACCGCGACCAGCGTCGACGAGATCAAATACGACCCGAGTCGTTTTGACTTCGGCGATCTGAAGATCGACCCAAAATCCACCGAGAAACTGGGTTATGCCGGTTTCCGTGTCCTGTATCCGATCAACAAGGATGACAAGCAGGACGAAATCATGACCATGCTGGGCGCGAGCTACTTCCGCGTGATCGGCAAGGGTCAGGTTTATGGCCTGTCCGCGCGCGGCATGGCGATCGACACTGCCTCGCCGTCCGGTGAAGAATTTCCGCGCTTCAAGGAATTCTGGATCGAGAAGCCGGGCCCGGATGACAACCATCTGGTGATCTTCGCACTGCTCGACTCGCCGCGTGCCACTGGCGCCTATCAGCTGACCCTGCGTCCGGGTACCAACACCCTGGTTGACGTGAAGTCGCGCATGTTCCTGCGTGACAAGGTCAACAAGCTGGGCGTTGCTCCGCTGACCAGTATGTTCCTGTTCGGCGCCAACCAGCCTTCGCGTGTGCCTAACTACCGTCGTGAACTGCACGATTCCAGCGGTCTGTCGATCCAGGCGGCCAACGGTGAGTGGCTGTGGCGTCCGCTGAACAACCCTAAACATCTGTCCATCAGCAGCTTCTCGGTCGAGAACCCGCGTGGTTTTGGTCTGCTGCAACGCGGCCGCGACTTCAGCCAGTACGAAGACCTGGATGACCGCTACGACAAGCGCCCAAGTGCCTGGATCGAGCCGAAGGGCGATTGGGGTAAAGGGACTGTCGAGCTGGTCGAAATCCCGACTGCCGACGAGACCAACGACAACATCGTGGCCTACTGGAAGCCTGAAACTCTGGCAGAACCTGGCCAGGAAATGGCGTTCGACTACCGTTTGCACTGGACCATGCAGGAAAACTCGATCCACTCGCCGGATCTGGGCTGGGTCAAGCAGACCCAACGCTCCATCGGTGACGTGCGTCAGTCCAACCTGATCCGTCAGCCGGACGGCAGCCTTGCCTTCCTGGTCGACTTCGTGGGCCCGGTTCTCGCCGCACTGCCGGAAGACAAGACCATTCGCAGCCAGGTGACCACTGACGACAACGTCGAACTGGTGGAAAACAACCTGCGCTACAACCCGGTCACCAAAGGCTACCGCCTGACCCTGCGGGTGAAGGTCAAGGACTCCAGCAAGCCGACCGAAATGCGCGCCTACCTGTTGCGTGAAATCCCTGCCGAGCCAGGCAAGGAGCCTGCGCTGCTCGTGGCTGACAAGGCCGAAGAGAAGAAGGCTGCCGCCAAGGAAGCTGCCAAGCCGGCAGTCGCCAAGGAGTCCGCCAACGACCAGGTAGAAATCGCCAAGGCCGATGCGCCGAAGGCCGAAGCTGCCAAGCCTGAGACTGCCAAGCCTGAGACTGCCAAGTCTGAAGCTGGCAAGGCTGACGCAGCAAAAGCTGACGCAGCCAAAGGCAAAGGCGAAGTCGCCAAGGCCGACGCAAGCAAAGCCGACGCATCCAAGGCTGAAGTAGCCAAGGATAAAGACGGTAAAGAAATTCAGCAGCCTGAAACCGAGGCAGCGCCCACCCATCCGGAACCGGCCAAGACGTTGCAAGTCATGACCGAGACCTGGAGCTATCAGTTGCCGAGCGATGAGTAATTCTCTACCGGTGCCAATGTCTCTGAACGAGTACCTGGCGCATTTACCGATGAGCGACGAGCAGCGGGCAGAACTTGCCAGCTGCACGACCTTCGCCGAATTGCATGAGCGACTTTCCGCGCAGCCGGTCACTGACCCTGCCGAGGCCGCTCAGGCTTCGGTGGGTCGCCGTCTGACGCTGACCACTGCAGATCAGTTGGAGGACGCCGAGATGCTCGGCGTCGATGCCAGCGGTCGCCTGTGCCTCAAGGCGACACCGCCGATTCGCCGGACCAAGGTCGTGCCAGAGCCATGGCGCACCAACATTCTGGTGCGCGGCTGGCGTCGCCTGACCGGCAAGACCAACCCGCCCAAGCCCGCGCATGATGATCTGCCGCGGGATCTGCCGAAGGCGCGCTGGCGCACCGTCGGTTCGATCCGTCGCTACATCCTGCTGATCCTCATGCTGGGCCAGACGATCGTGGCTGGCTGGTACATGAAGGGCATCCTGCCGTATCAGGGCTGGTCGCTGGTTTCGCTCGACGAAATCACCCGTCAGACCTTCGTGCAGACCGCCTTGCAGGTCATGCCTTATGCCTTGCAGACCAGTATCCTGTTGCTGTTCGGGATTTTGTTCTGCTGGGTATCGGCCGGTTTCTGGACCGCGCTGATGGGTTTCCTTGAGCTGCTCACCGGTCGCGACAAATATCGCATCTCGGGTGCCAGTGCTGGCAACGAGCCGATCGAAAAGGGCGCACGTACTGCGCTGGTCATGCCGATCTGCAACGAGGACGTGCCTCGGGTTTTCGCCGGTCTGCGCGCTACGTTCGAGTCGGTAGCTGCCACGGGTGACCTGGATCGTTTCGATTTCTTCGTGCTCAGCGACACCAACGAAACCGACATCGCCGTTGCCGAGCAACAGGCGTGGCTGGACGTGTGCCGCGAGACCAAAGGTTTCGGCAAGATCTTCTATCGTCGCCGTCGCCGCCGCGTAAAACGCAAAAGCGGCAACCTCGACGACTTCTGCCGTCGCTGGGGCGGTGAATACCGCTACATGGTCGTGCTGGACGCCGACAGCGTCATGAGCGGTGAGTGTCTGACCAGCCTGGTTCGCCTGATGGAAGCCACGCCGGACGCTGGTATCATCCAGACCGCGCCACGTGCGTCGGGCATGGACACGCTGTATGCACGCATGCAGCAGTTCGCTACCCGGGTCTATGGTCCGCTGTTCACCGCCGGTCTGCACTTCTGGCAGTTGGGTGAATCCCACTATTGGGGTCACAACGCAATCATCCGCATGAAACCCTTCATCGAGCACTGCGCCCTGGCGCCGTTGCCCGGCAAGGGCGCGTTCGCCGGTGCGATCCTCTCCCACGACTTCGTCGAAGCTGCGCTGATGCGCCGTGCCGGCTGGGGCGTGTGGATTGCGTACGACCTGCCAGGCAGTTACGAAGAGTTGCCGCCCAACCTGCTGGACGAACTCAAGCGTGACCGTCGCTGGTGCCACGGCAACCTGATGAACTTCAGGCTGTTCCTGGTCAAGGGCATGCACCCGG
>Ga0308164_10000510_pt1 | contig 63118 bp, 62 predicted proteins | sample PhyTR2_FD_201031 | JGI IMG/M metagenome (GOLD analysis project Ga0308164, IMG submission 201031) | Phyllosphere microbial communities from UC Gill Tract Community Farm, Albany, California, United States - DLSLT.R2 | ecosystem: Host-associated > Plants > Phyllosphere > Unclassified | place: USA... | reverse complement strand
GCATTGGAATGCGGTCCGGGTAGGAGCTGGCTTGCCTGCGAGCTTCTGGCTTGTAGCGCACTCACCGACGCCAAGCTCGCAGCCAAGGCAGCTCCTACCCCGACCGTGTTCACAACACCCATTTCGGAGTGTAAATACGGCCGAGGCAGGAGCTGGCTTGCCTGCGAGCTTCTGGCTTGTAGCGCACTCACCGACGCCAAGCTCGCAGCCAAGGCAGCTCCTACCCCGACCGCGTTCACAACACCCATTTCGGAGTGTAAATACGGCCGGGGTAGGAGCTGGCTTGCCTGCGAGCTCTTGGCGTCCGAATTCAAGGAAAGATAAACCGGTTCACCACACCCTCCAGCATCTCCTGGCGGCCACTCACGGCCTGGGGATTGAAATTCTGGGCCAGGGCATGCTCGGCCAAGGTTTCCAGGCTGAACTCGCCGGCCAGCACCGCCTTGCCGAAGGGTTGCTGCCAGCCGGCGTAGCGCTGGTCCTTGAACTGCTGCAGCAAGTCTTTCTGCACCATCGCCGCGGCGCGCTTGAGGGCCAGGGCGAGCACGTCCATGGCGGCGACGTGGCCGTGGAACAGGTCGACGTCGTCGACGCTCTGGCGGCGCACCTTGGAGTCGAAGTTGAACCCGCCGTTCTGGAAGCCGCCCGCCTTGAGAATCTCGTAGGTGGCCAGGGTCATCTCCTCGACGCTGTTGGGGAACTGGTCGGTGTCCCAGCCGTTCTGCGGGTCGCCGCGGTTGGCATCGATGCTGCCGAAGATACCCAGCGAAGCGGCCGTGGCGATCTCGTGATGGAAGCTGTGGCCGGCCAGGGTCGCGTGGTTGGCCTCGATATTGACCTTGATCTCCTTCTCCAGCCCGAACTGCTGCAGGAAGCCGAACACCGTGGCGGTGTCGTAGTCGTACTGGTGCTTGGTCGGCTCTTGGGGCTTGGGCTCGATCAGCAGGTCGCCCTTGAAGCCGATCTTGTACTTGTGGTCCACCACCATGCGCATGAAACGCCCCAGTTGCTCGCGCTCGCGCTTGAGGTCGGTGTTCAGCAGGGTCTCGTAGCCTTCGCGGCCGCCCCACAGCACATAGTTGGAGCCATTGAGCCGCAGCGTGGCGTTCATGGCCGTACACACTTGGGCGGCGGCGTAGGCGAACACCTCGGGGTCCGGGTTGCTGGCGGCGCCAGCGGCATAGCGCGGGTTGCTGAAGCAGTTGGCGGTGCCCCACAGCAGCTGGATACCGGTCTGTTGCTGATGGCGCTCGAGGTGGTCGACCATCTGCGCGAAGTGTTCGTGGTACTCCTTCAGCGAGTTGCCTTCCGGGGCGACGTCGGTGTCGTGGAAACTGTAGTAATCGATGCCCAGCTTGCTGAAGAATTCGAAAGCGGCCTCGGCCTTGCCGATCGCCAGCTCCAGCGGCCCACCGTTTTTCTGCCAGGGGCGCTTGAAGGTGCCGACGCCGAACATGTCCACCCCCGGCCACACGAAGGTGTGCCAGTAGCAGGCCGCCATGCGCAGGTGCTCGCGCATGGGTTTGCCCAGCACCAGCTGGTGGGCATCGTAGTGGCGGAAGGCGAGGGGCGACTCGCTGTCGGGGCCCTCGTAGCGGATCTTGTCGACGGCGGGGAAGTAAGGCATGTACGCGTGTCCTTTATTGTTCTTGGCGGTGTACTGATACTAGCCAGCCCACATGGGGCGCCGATTGCGAAAATCACCAAGCAGGGGTTCGATTTTGCGTATGGCGCTTCTGCGGGCGCGAGCTAGGCTGTGCTGGCAAGTCGGCATTTTCGACCGACCCAGGACAACCACCATGGCCCAGCTTCCTCCTGCCCACCGCATCGCCTTGCTGTTCAACGGCAGCAAGGTCTACGACCGCGGCATCATCAGCGGTATCGGCAACTACCTGAGCAGCACCCGCGCCGCATGGGACCTGTTTCTCGAAGAGGATTTTCTCTGCCGCCTGCGCGGCATCGAGCGCTGGCAGGGCGACGGCATCATTGCCGACTTCGACGACCCGCTGATCGGCGAAGCCCTGGCCCACAGCAAGCTGCCGGTGGTGGCGGTGGGCGGCTCCTACCAGGATGGCAACGCCTACCCGCGGCATATTCCCTACGTGGCCACCGACAATGCCGCCTTGATCAAGCAGGCCTACGACCACCTGATCGAGGCCGGGCTGACCCGCTTCGCCTGCTTCAGCCTGCCCGTGGCCCAAGCCAACCGCTGGGCCCAGGAGCGCGAAAAAGCCTTCACCGCCCTGATGCACCGCGACGGCCTGCACGGCCAGGTGTACCGCGGCCTAGGCACCAGTGCGCCGCTGTGGGACAGCGCCGTGGAACAGCAGATCGCCTGGCTGCAAAGCCTGCCCAAGCCCATCGGCATCATCGCCGTGACCGACGCCCGTGCCCGGCAGTTGCTGCAGGCGTGCCTGACCGCCGGCATCGCGGTGCCCGGGGAAGTGGCGCTGATCGGCATCGACAACGACCCGCTGACCCGCAGCCTCACCCGGGTGCCGCTGAGCTCGGTGATTCAGGGCACCGAGACCATGGGCCGCACCGCGGCGCAGCTGCTGCACCAGATGCTGCATGGCCTGCCCGCCAGCGGTCAGCAGATTCTGGTGCGGCCCGAAGGGGTCAATGTGCAGGCGTCGAGTTTGCATCAGCCGCTGCAGAACCCGCTGGTGATGCAGGCGCTGCATTTCATTCGCCAGTATGCCTGCCAGGGCATCAAGACGGCGCAGGTGGCGGGGTACGTGGGTGTTTCGCGGTCGTCGTTGGAGGCGCACTTTCGCAAGGTGCGGGGGTGCACGGTGCATGACGAGATTCTCCGCTTCAAGCTGGAGGCTGCGGCGCGGCGCTTGCGGATGGGGCAGTCGGCGGTGGCGGAAATTGCCGGGAGTTGCGGGTTTAAATCAGCGCAGTACCTGCATGCGGTGTTTCGGCGGGAGTTTGGGTGTACGCCGCGGGAGTATCGGCGGGGGGCTTGAGCGTTCGTTCTGAACCAGTAGCGCCCGGCCAAGTTCCAACGGTTACCGCGCCACCGCCAAGCGCCCATCGGAAGCCCTGCCCATGCGCCAATTTCTGCTATCCGCCTGCCTGCTGCTACTCGCCGCCTGCGGCAACGTACCCGTCGAGCACTACCGCAACGAAACGCCAAAGCTGGACCTGCCGCAGTTCTTCACCGGCCACGTCCAAGCCAGCGGCATCTTCCAGAAACGCTCCGGCGAAGTCGCCAAGCGCTTCAAGGTCGATATCAATGGCCATATGCAGGGCCGCAACCTGATTCTCGACGAGCACTTCGTCTACAGCGACGGCACACGCCAGCAACGCACCTGGACCCTGGTGCCCACCGGCAACGGTGGCTGGCAGGGCACGGCAGGGGATGTGATCGGCGTGGCCGAGGGGCAGGTGGCGGGCAATACGCTGCATTGGCGCTACACCCTGGACCTGGAAGTCGATGGCAGCCGGCATGCGGTGCAGTTGGATGACTGGATGTTCCTGATGGACGAGAACACCTTGGTCAACCGTTCGTACATGTCGAAATTCGGGGTCGAAGTGGGGCAGATCAGTCTGTTCTTTACGCGGCGCAAGGAGTAGCCCCAACTGCGGCGGTGAAGCGCTTTCGTCAACGAAAGGCGCCACCGCCGCGAGGTATCACGCGAGGGTGTTCTTCTTGATGCTACCGCCCTGAATGATCACCGCCAGCTTCTCCCCCTGGCCCACCAGGCACTCGATATCTTCCAGCGGGTTGCCGTCGACCACCAGCAGGTCGGCGATGGCACCCGGGGCGATGCAGCCCAGTTCGCCTTCGCGCTGCAGAATCTTCGCCGCCACGGTAGTAGCGCTGCGCAGTGCGGCCAGGTTGCCGAGCACTTCGGCGCGGATCTGCAGCTCAAAGGCTTGGTACTGGTGCATGTCGCCCAGCAGGTCCGAGCCGTAGCCCATTTCCACGCCGGCTTCGGCAAACAGCTTGAGCGCGTTACGCCCGGCCAGGCGCACGTCTTCGATCTTGGCCACCGACTCCGCCGGCAACCCGGCCGCCGCGCCGTGTTTGGCGAGCATTTCATAGGTGACCTGGGTCGGTACCGCGAAGGCGCCTTTTTCCGCCATCAGCTTGGCCGTGTCGGCGTCCACCAGGTTGCCATGCTCAATGGTCCGCACCCCGCACTCGATGGCGCGGCGGATGGCCCGCGCGGTGTAGGCGTGGGCCATGACGTAGGTGTTGGCGGCCTCGGCTTCGTCGACGATGGCGCGGATTTCGGCTTCGCTGTACTGGGTGTTGGCGATCGGGTCGGTGGGCGAGGAGACGCCGCCCGAGGCCATGATCTTGATCTGGTTGGCGCCTTGCTGCAGTTCTTCACGCACGGCCAGGCGCACGTTGTCGACGCCATCCACCACCCGGGCGATGGCGCCGGCGCGGAAGCAGCACGAGCAGGGCTCGCTGAGCAGCAGGTCGCCACGGGCGCGCATGTCGCCGTGGCCGCCAGTCTGCGAAAGTGCCTTGCCCGAGGCGAAGATGCGTGGGCCGGGCACCAGGCCCAGGGCGATGGAACGGGCCAGGGCCCAGTCGGCGCCGCCGGCGTCGCGCACGGTGGTGAAGCCGCGGTTGAGCATCGCTTCGAGAATCGGCAAGGCCCGGTACATGATGATCGCGTTGGGTTGCAGGGCGTTCATGCCCAGGTTGGCATTGGAGGCCAGCACGTGCACGTGGCAGTCGATCAGGCCGGGCATCAGGGTGCGCCCAGCCAGGTCCAGGACCTGCGCGCCGGGCTCGGCGACGCTGCCTTGCGGGCGAACGGCGACGATGCGTTCGGCCTCGATCACCACTTCCATGCCGCCAACCTGTTCGCCCTTGGCCAGGTCGAGCAGTTGGCCGTTGCGCAGAATCAGCCGTGGGGTGGTTTCAGTGGTCATTGCAGGGCTCCTTTGAACGGGGTAGTGGCGGCGCTGGCGCGGTCGCGGTACAGGGCCGCGCCGCAGCCGCTGACGGCCGCCGCGAACATGATGTAGAAAGCCGGCGCGACGTTGCTGCCGGTATTGGCGATCAGCCAGGTGATGGTGAAGGTGGCAAAGCCGCCGAAAATGGTCACGGCGAAGTTGTAGGCCACCGACAGGCCGGTCGACAGCACGTGAGTGGGCAGCAACTCACCGAAGGCGGCGAGGATCGAGCCGATATAACCGGCGATCAGCAGGCCCATCACCAGCTCGAAGGTCAGCAGCGACGCCAGCCCCGGCACTTGGTTGATGTACAGGAACATCGGGTAGGCCGCGACGAAGATCGCCGCTGCCGCGCCCAGCAGCCACGGGCGGCGCCCGCTTTTGTCGGCCAGCATGCCGACGATCGGCGTGGCCACGATCAGCACGGCGCCGCCCATCATCCCGGCGCTGAAGCCCATCCAGCTTGGCAGGCCCAGCACCCGTGTCGAGTACGACGGGATATAGAACAGGATGGCGTAGGTGCACACCGTCCACAGCACCACCAGCGAGAAACTGATCAAGGTTTCCCGCGGGTAGCTGCGCAGCACTTCGCGCAGCGGCGACTCGGTGGTCTTGGCTTCGCTGTAGGCCGGCGTTTCGTCGATGCGGCTACGGATGTAGAAGCCGACCGGCCCGATCAGCGTGCCGATGATGAACGGGACGCGCCAGCCCCAGCTCTCCAGTTGCGCCTGGGTCAGGTAGCTGGACAGGATCGCGCCCAGGGCCGAGCCCAGCAGAACGGCGACGCCGATGCTGGCCTGGATCCAGCTGGAGTAGAAGGCCTTTTTCCCGGCGGGTGCGTGCTCGGTGAGAAACGCGGTAGCACTGCCCATTTCGCCGCCCGCGGAGAAGCCTTGCAGCAGCCTGGCGAGCACGATCAATACCGGAGCGACCAGGCCTATCTGCGCATAGCCAGGGGTGATGGCGATGATCAGGGTGCCCAGGGCCATCAACAGGATGGTCAGCGACAGGGCCGCCTTGCGCCCGCGCTTGTCGCCGTAGATACCCAGCACGATGCCGCCCACCGGGCGCATGAAGAAGCCGACGCCGAAGGTCGCGAGGGCCAGCAGGTAGGAGGTGAGTTCACTGTCGGTGGGAAAGAAGACTTTGGCGATGATCACCGAGAAGAAGCTGTACACGGTGAAGTCGAACCATTCCAGGCCGTTGCCGATCACCGTGGCGATCACGGCTTTACGGGCCTGTTGGTTGTGTGTGAGTGGCGGTATTGATTTTATAGCGTTCACGTTTGACTCCTGCATGCTGCAACGCCAGGCAGAAGCCTGCGTGTTCGTAAGGGCAGAGTGGGTAATGTGAAACTTCGTCAGGGTCTGATGCCCTTGTAGCCCCGAGAATACGGGCACTGAGCAGCCAGGCGAAAACGCTCTTTGCGCAGGTTTGCATGCGCCTGGCGCATGCAAGAGGCGGGTTAGCCTTCGATGCCGAGCATCAGCCAGCGCTCAAACGCCCGGGCGGCGCGGCTGGGCAGTTTGGCGGTGGGGGTCAGCAGGTAATAGCCGCCAACCGTCCCGACCTGCTCGGCGCAGGCCAGCACCAGGGCACCGCTGCGTACATGCTTGTCGATCATGGGCTGCCAGCCGAGCACGATGCCGTGGCCGGCGATGGCCAGGTCGACCAATACCGGGTAGCTGTTGACGGTCATGCGCGGGTGGATCAACGGCGTGTCGACGTTTTGCCGGGCGAACCAGTCAGCCCACGCCAACCACTGGCGCTGGCCATCCTCGATCATCAGCAAGCGGTGCTCAAGCAGTTGCTCCGGGGCCAGCAACGCGCCGTTCAGGTAGCCCGGCGAGCAGTAGGCGCCCACCGACTCCGGGAACAGCAGGCGGCTGTCCAGCCCAGTCGGCGAAGGGCTGCGCAGGAAATACACGGCCAGGTCGAACTCGGTGCGTACCAGCGAATCGAGGCCGTCGACTACCCGCAGGCGCACGTCGACGCTGGGTTGTTCATCGGCATAGCGGCCCAGCAACGGCCCGAGCCACAGCGCCGCGACGCCGCTGGAGCAGGCCAGGGTCAATTGTTGCTCGCCGCTGTGGGTAATGACCTTGGCCGTGGCCTCGGCGCACTGGGTGAGCAGGCGATGTACCTCTTCGGCATACAACTGGCCGGCGGCGGTCAGGTGAATGCGCTTGTGCTCGCGGCGAAACAGCGCGCGGCCGAGAAAGTCCTCCAGCTGCGACACCTGGCGGCTGACCGCGCTTTGCGTCAGATGCAGCTCGGCCGCCGCGCGAGTGAAGCTGCCGTGGCGCACGGCGGCTTCGAAGGCGATGAGGTTTTGTAGCGGGGGCAGGGGGTCGATGCGCATGGGGGAATTCGTGGCGATAGCGGTGAGGGCGCTAGTCTAGGCTGTGAGCACGCTTGGCGCCCAGTTTCTCGACACAACCTAACGCTGACGTAGGTAGGTCAAGCACTTCAGCAAATCTTTTTGGGGAAAGCTCCATCGTGCTTCGGACTTCCGCCGCCTCGGTTATTTCGAGCATATGAACTGCGCCCTGCTTCCCGGCCTTTACATCCCGGATGGACTGCAGCAATTCCTCGCCAATATTTCGTTTGGCGTCACGCTCAATGAGTTCTTTTTCAGTTAGGGGCATGATTCAGCTCCATCGCAATCTTGCGCAGGACGTGGGCGGGTATGTTTTCAACGGCGCCGTTACCATAGAGGATCAGTGCGACTAGTGCACTGCTGGCAGTTTGCAGTGTATAGAACTCTGGAACAGCCCCGTTTCCACGGGGCTAATGGCGCTCCTACCGCCTCAATCCCCCACCCCGAAATCCAGCACCACCTTCATCGCCGAACGCTTGTCCGCCGCCAGCTCGAACGCCTCGCTCGCTTGCTCGAACGGCACTGTATGGGAAATCACCGGCCGCACGTCGATCACCCTGCGGTTCAGCAGATCCACCGCCTGGGCAAACTCCGGGTGAAAGCGAAAGGTCCCGCGTAGGTCGATCTCCCGGCTCACCAGCAGGTTCAGCGGCACTGTCACGTCGCCGCCCAGGCCGACGGTGACCAGCACGCCGCGGGGCGCCATGCATTCCAGGCCGTTGCGCAAGGCCTGAGCGCTGCCGGAGGCTTCGAACATCAGGTCGAAGTAGCCTTTGTCAGCGGTGTAGCGCTGCAAGGCCTCGGGCTCTTCGGCCAGGTTGTGGGTGCGCTGGGCGCCCATTGTCTCGGCGCAGGCCAAGGCCGATGCAGACAGGTCGGCGGCGACGATCTGCGCCGCGCCGGCCGCGCGCAGGCTGCCAATCAGCAGGTTGCCGATGGGGCCGCAGCCGGTCACCAGTACGCGCTTGCCGAATACCGCGCCCGCGCGCTGGATGGCATGCAGGCCCACCGACAAGGGTTCAGCCATGGCACCTTCGGCCAGGCTTACGCCGTCGGCCAACAGATGGGCCTGGTGGCTGTCGATCACCAGGCTTTGCTGGAACGCCCCCTGAATATGGGGGAAGGGCATGGCGCTGCCGTAGAAGCGCATGTGCAGGCAGTGGTTCGGCAGCCCCTGATGGCAAAACTTGCAGCCGCCGCAGGGGCGCGAGGGCGATACCGCGATACGCTGGCCGACCTGGAACGAGCTGCTGGCGCTGCCCACGGCGTCGATCACGGCCGACACTTCGTGGCCCAGTACCATCGGCTCGCGCAGGCGCACGGTGCCAAAACCGCCGTGCTGGTAGTAATGCAGGTCCGAGCCGCAGATGCCGCCACGGGCCACGCGTACGCGCAACTGGTGAGGGGCCAGGGGCTGGGGTTCGGCCTGCACTTCGATGCGCAGGTCCTTCGAGGCATGGCAGACAATGGCTTGCATGAAAGGCTCCAGGGTTACAGCGAGGCGGTGATGCCACCGTCGACATAGAGGATATGGCCGTTGACGAAGCTCGCCGCATCGCTGGCGAGGAACACCGCGGCGCCCGCCAGTTCGGCGACGTCGCCCCAGCGGCGGCTAGGGGTGCGCTGCTCCAGCCAGTGGCTGAAGGTGGGGTCGGCGACCAGCTTGGCGTTCAGTTCGGTCTTGAAGTAGCCGGGGCCGATGCCGTTGATGGTCAGGCCGTGGGGGCCCCAGTCGATCGCCATGCCCTTGGTGAGCATCTTCAGCGCGCCCTTGCTGGCGGCGTAGGGCGCGATGCCTGGGCGGCCGAGTTCGCTCTGTACCGAGCAGATGTTGATGATACGCCCACGTTGGCGCGGGATCATCGCTTTCGCGACGGCCTGGCCGACCAGGAAGGCGCTGTCGAGGTTGGTGTTCATCAGCTCGCGCCAGTGCGCTTCGCTGTAGTCCTGCAGGGGGCCGCGGCGCTGCATGCCGGCGTTGTTGACGAGGATGTCGATGGCCCCGAGGTTGGCTTCGATATGGGCAACAGCGGCACTGATGGCAGCGCTATCGGTGACGTCGAAGGCTTGGGTGTGCACCTCCAGGCCTTCGGCGGCCAGCAGCGCGGCGGCGTCGTGCAGGGTGCTTGGGTTGCGGCCGTTGAGCACCACCCGGGCGCCGGCCTGGGCCAGGCCGCGGGCTATCGCCAGGCCGATACCGGCGCTGGAGCCGGTGACCAGCGCCAGGCGGCCGTCGAGGCGGAATTGGTCGAGGATGCTGGGCATCGTGGGTGTCTCCCGTTGAATGACATTTCGGTGATCAATGTTTTCAATCTGATTGTTCTGGTCTTCGCCCCGTCCTATACTGCAGGGCAGGTGCCAGTTCACCGCAGCTTTAAGCCAGCGTCCAATGTTCATTGCTGATCGGGTGATCACGAAACATGATAAGAGTCCTGAGATGATCGAGCTCAAGCACCTGCGCGCCTTTACCATCCTCGCGCAGCAACTGCATTTCGGTCGCGCGGCAACGCAGCTGTCGATCGTGCAACCCGCGCTGAGCATGCAGATGAAAGCGCTGGAAACCGAGCTGGGCGTGCGCCTGCTCGACCGCAACCGCCATTCGGTGACCCTCACCGACGCCGGCCGGGTGTTTCTGCCCGAGGCCCAGGCCACGCTGCACCAGGCCGCCCGCGCCGCCGACGCTGCTCGCGCTTCCAGCCGCGGGGAGATCGGCCGGGTCCGCCTGGGCTTCGTCTCCTCGGTGTTGCCGCGCCTGCTGCCGGCATTGATTCGCACCCTGCATGAACGCTACCCGCGCATCGAACTGGAGCTCAAGGACATGCCCGGGCCCGACCAGGCGAGCGCCTTGAAAAACGGCAGCCTGGATTTCGGCATGCTGCGCCTGCCGGTCGCCTATCCCGGTATCCAGACCCGGGCGGTATTGCGCGAAACGTTTTGCGTGGCCGTGCCGGTCGATCACCCGCTGGCGGCGCAAGGCTGCGTGCAGCCCGAGGACCTGGCCCGAGTGGCGGTCTATCTGCTGGCGCGGCGGTATGCGCCCGGGTTTCACGATGAATTGGTTAATGCCTTCGCGGCGCAGGGCGTGGCGCTTGAAGTCGCGGCCGAGCTGGGCGAGTTCACCACCATGCTGGCGTTGGTGTCGGCGGGCTTGGGCGTCGGCGTGCTGCCCCATGAAGCGGCCCGGGCATTGCCGGAGAATTGCGTGGCGCGGCCACTGCAACTGGGCGCGCACCAGGCGTTGACGGGATTGGCCTGGTGCGCGCTGGACAGTGCGGTGAAGCAGACAGTGTTCAATTTGATGGAGGAGCTGTTTGCAGCGGGAGAGGACCTATAGTCCAAGCTTCTGCTTCAGCTCGGCTTCGGTGCTAACGCCGCTCACCGCCCCACCCGGCAACCCCTCATTGGCCCGCGCCAACGGCAGCAGTACCGGCGTGAACCCCGCATCCTGCACCAGTTGCGCCCCCACCTTGCGCGCCTGGTCATCGTCGGCGAAGGTCGGAATCGCCTTGCCCTGGCCGGATTGCGACTTCATCGAACCGTAGCCGATGGCATTGAACGCGCGCACCAGATGCACGCCCGGCAGGTATTGCTGATCGGCCAGGGCGACGCCTTGCTCCACCGCCTTGCGCCCGACATCGCCGTCGCGGCCGGGGAAGGGGTTGCTGGTGCTGAGCACCACCTTGCCGGCTAGCTTGCCCTTGAGTTGCTCAGCCAGCGCCGGCATGGCGGCGTACGGAACGCTGAGCACGATTACATCGCCCCAGGCCACGGCATCGGCGACGGACCCGGCTTGGGTGTTGGCGCCAGCGGCCTTGACCAGGCTGGCCAGTTCTTCGGGATGGCGGGAAGAAAACATCACCGGATGGCCAGCCTTGGCCCACAGCGTGCCCAAGGTGCCGCCGACGTTGCCGGCGCCGATGATGCTGATTTTCAAGGGCGCGGCGAACGCCTGGGTGGCGCATAGCAGCAAACCGATCAGCGCCAGTGACAGGATTCTGGACATGGGCAGGGCTCCAAGTTCGATACGGTATAGGTCCAATCACCGTAGTAGAGTCGCGGCGCAAACGAAAGTCGCACTACGGTCTCTTCGCCTGGAGGCGCCCGACGGCCTACTCGACGCTACAAATCCACCGGTGGTTGAGCCGGTAGGGCGCGCGGGTGAAGTGCACATCGGCCATCAGCGTCAGTCCTTGGCGCTGCAGAGTTCTGGTCAGTTGCATGAGTGTATCGGCTTCGATAGTCATTGCGCTTACCTCTCAGATTGACTGCATCTGTAAATCTCGACCCGCCGCGCTTTGGCATGATTCAATCTTTTTCCGGGGCATCCTTGATGACCGTCTCGGATTCGCTCACTTCCACGGTCTCGTTGGCGCCGACCTTGCGGTATTTCTTGCGGATCGTCTTGAGCGCCTTCTCGTCCAGATCATCCAGGTTGAGCACGGCGTTCTGCGCTTCCTTGGTGGCGCGCAGCAGCTCGTCGATCTTGATGTGCAGGATGTCGTTGTCGCGGTTCTGGGTGTTCTGGATCAGGAACACCATCAGGAAGGTGATGATGGTGGTGGAGGTGTTGATGATCAGCTGCCAGGTGTCGTTGTAGTGAAAGTAGGGGCCCGTGGCGGCCCAGACCACGATCAATACGATGGCGGTGGCAAAGGTTTTCGGGCTGCCGGATGTGTTGGCCAGCGCTTGGGAAAAGTTGTCGAACTTCATGGTCGTGCTCTTATGCGGGGTGATGAACAGAAGACCTTTTGCGCCGGATAACGTCCCGTTGCACCTTGTTCAGGAAGATGACAAGTTCTTCATTTTGATAGCAATGGCCCTGTTTTCAATACCATTTGAAACGGACCAGGCGAGCCAACCGTTACCGTCAGCGTAACGATCAAGTTCGCTGCTTGATTGATCCCCCTCGCAAGCCGCTCCTAAAGTACCGCCCAGAGCGAATACGAGGAGCGATAATGACAAGCACAATATTCCCTGACGCACGATGGACGCGCCGGCGCAGTGAAAAGTGTCGACGTCTGGCATTAGTAGAGGACTTGGCCGATGGCAAAGTCTTGCCCAGCGACAGGATCGTAGCGGCGCTCGAGGCGTTGATCCTGCCAGCAGACCGTGTCGTCCTCGAGGGAAACAACCAGAAGCAAGCGGACTTCCTGTCGCGTTCGTTGGCGAAAGCCGATCCTGCCAAACTCCACGACTTGCACATGATCATGCCCAGCGTTGGGCGTGCCGAGCATCTGGACCTGTTCGAAAAGGGCATCGCGCGCAAGCTGGATTTTTCCTTCGCGGGCACCCAAAGCTTGCGCATCAGCCAGTTGCTTGAAGACGGTTTGCTGGAAATCGGCGCGATCCACACTTACATCGAGCTGTACGCGCGGCTGGTGGTCGACCTGATTCCCAACGTTGTGCTGTCGGCGGGGTTCATGGCCGACCGTGCCGGCAATATCTACACCGGGCCTAGTACAGAAGATACGCCCGCGTTGATCGAGCCTGCGGCATTCAGCGACGGGATCGTTATCGTTCAGGTCAACCAATTGGTCGATGATGTCGCTGATCTGCCGCGGGTCGATATTCCTGCGTCGTGGGTAGATTTCGTGGTGGTGGCCGACCGGCCGTTCTACATTGAACCGCTGTTTACCCGTGACCCGCGGCACATCAAGCCGGTGCATGTGCTGATGGCGATGATGGCCATTCGTGGCATCTATGAAAAACATAACGTCCAATCACTCAACCATGGCATTGGCTTCAATACCGCCGCCATCGAGTTGATCCTGCCTACCTATGGCGAGTCCTTGGGGCTTAAAGGCAAGATCTGTCGCAACTGGACCCTGAACCCCCATCCGACCTTGATCCCTGCCATAGAAAGTGGCTGGGTTGAGAGCGTGCATTGCTTCGGTACCGAGTTGGGCATGGAGAACTACATCGCGGCCCGCCCCGATGTGTTTTTTACCGGGCGCGACGGTTCGTTGCGCTCCAACAGGATGGTCTGCCAATTGGCGGGGCAATACGCGGTGGACCTGTTTATCGGGGCCACCCTGCAAGTCGACGGCGACGGTCACTCTTCGACCGTGACCCGCGGTCGGCTGGCGGGTTTTGGCGGGGCGCCGAACATGGGCCACGACCCCCGTGGCCGTCGTCACGGTACGCCTGCCTGGTTGGACATGCGCCACAGCGATGCACCCGAGGCCTTGCTGGAGCGTGGGAAGAAGTTGGTCGTGCAGATGGTCGAAACCTTCCAGGAAGGTGGCAAGCCGACCTTCGTGGAAAGTCTGGATGCCATCGAGGTTGCCCGCAAAACCGGCATGCCGCTGGCACCCATCATGATTTATGGCGATGACGTCACCCATCTGCTGACCGAGGAGGGCATTGCCTATCTCTATAAGGCCCGCACCTTGGAAGAACGCCAGGCAATGATCGCGGCAGTCGCCGGTGTCACCGTGATCGGGCTGCGGCACGACCCCAAAGACACTGCTCGCATGCGCCGCGAGGGCCTTATCGCTTTACCCGAAGACCTCGGCATTCGCCGCACGGATGCCAGCCGTGAACTGCTGGCAGCGAAAAGTGTGGCCGACCTGGTGGAGTGGTCGGGTGGCCTCTACAACCCACCCGCCAAATTCAGGAGCTGGTAATGCACGTATTGAATTTGCAACCGCAAGCAATATCGTCGTCAGAGTGGCTAGCCGACATGGCTGTGGAGGCGCTGATCGATGAAGCCGATCTGTCGCCTAAGCCAGCGTTGGTGGACCGACGCGGGAGAGGGGCCCATACCGACCTGCACTTGGGGCTGATGCACGCATCTGCCCTGGCGCTGTGGCCAACGTTCAAGGCAATGGCCGAGGCCGCGGGAGATATCGGCGAGGTTGGCCTGCCGTTGCGTGAAGCCTTGGGGCGTATAGGCCGGGAAGGTGAAACGGCGATGCTGGCCACTACCCAAGGGGTGAATACCCACCGGGGCGCGGTATGGGCGTTGGGGTTGCTGGTAGCCGCCGTGGCGCTGGAACCGCGGGGTGTTTCGCCAGCAGCCATCACCTTGAAAGCTGCCCGGTTGGCTGTATTGCCGGATGCCCATGCGCCCTGTGCCGCAAGCCATGGCGCTGAAGTTGCAAAACGCTACGGGGCGCCTGGCGCGCGTGAAGAGGCGCAGTCCGGGTTTCCGGGCGTGACGCAAAGAGCATTGCCGCAACTCAAGCGCAGCCGCGCCGCCGGTCACGGCGAGCAGAACGCTCGGCTCGACGCGCTGCTGGCGATCATGACGCAACTGACCGATACCTGCGTGCTCTACCGCGCGGGAGAGGAGGGGTTGCGGGCGATGCAATCGGGTGCCGCTGCAGTATTGCACGCCGGCGGCAGCGCCAGCCTGCCGGGCCGTCGTCTGCTGCATGCGCTGGACCAGCGGTTGTTGAGGCTGAACGCGTCCCCAGGGGGCGCTGCGGACTTGCTTGCAGCGTGCCTGTTCCTTGATCGCATCGAGTCCGGCGAATGCACGCTGGCGGGAGTCTGATGATGGAAACCTTATCTTTTGAGTTCCCGGCAGGCCAGCCGCCGCGGCAGCGCACCCTGGTTGGATGCGTTGGGTCGGGCGACCTTGAAGTGCTCATCGAGCCGGGCGTAGCGGGTAAATTGACCATCACCGTCCAGACCTCGGTCAACGGCAGTGAACAACGTTGGCAACACCTGTTCGCGCGGATGTTCGAGGGCCAGACCCCGCCCGCCATGGCGATTGATATTCACGATTTTGGCGCCACGCCTGGCGTAGTGCGGCTGCGCCTGGAGCAGGGCTTTGAGGAGATCGGCCATGAATGAACCCACAGCCCTGCTACGCAAGCGCAGCTTCGTGGAGCTTAACGCAAGGCAGCGCGTGAAAGCGCTATTGGACGAAGGCACTTTTCGCGAGTTGCTGGACCCGTTCCAGCGCGTCATGTCGCCTTGGCTGGCTCGCCAAGGCGTAGTGCCGCAGTCCGACGACGGCGTGGTGATCGCCAAAGGTCGTGTGAGCGAAATGCCGGTGGTCATCGCCTCGATCGAGGGGGCCTTCCAAGGGGGAAGCCTCGGCGAAGTGGGCGGCGCCAAGATCGCAGCTGCGCTGGAGCTTGCCGCCGAAGACAACCGCAACGGGGTGCCGACCCGTGCCATTTTATTGCTGGAAACCGGCGGCGTACGTTTGCAGGAAGCCAACCTCGGCCTGGCAGCGATTGCCGATATTCATGCGGCCATCGTCGATTTGCGCCGCTACCAGCCGGTCATTGGCGTGCTGGCGGGGAGCGTCGGCTGTTTTGGCGGCATGTCTATCGCTGCCGGTTTATGCACTGCGTTGCTGATGACCCGGGAGGCGCGGCTTGGCCTCAACGGTCCCCAGGTCATCGAGCAGGAGGCCGGTGTGGACGAGTACGACTCGCGTGACCGCCCGTTCATCTGGAGCCTGACCGGCGGTGAGCAGCGGTTTGCCACTGGCATGGCGGAGCGCTATGTCAGTGATGACCAGGAACAGATCAAGCAGCAAGTCGGTGAATTATTGCTGGCCGGTCTGCCCGCGACGCAGCGCAGCCTGCAGGCCGATTTCTTTCTTCGGCGGCTGACCGATTTCAACGCGGGGCCACAAGTGGAACCGGCCACCGTCCGCCAATTATTTCGAGGAGAACGCCGATGAGCACCTATTCCCTTAGAGGTGTGCGGTGGTTCAACGCGTTAAGCGATTCCAGCGCGCCAATCACCGGGCTGCCTGCTTCGTTGCAGGTGGCGGATGGGCAGCTTGGCGGCCAACCGGCCAGGTTCATTGCCGTGGTTGCAGACCCTGACAACCCCTTTCTTCGGGCTCGCAATGGTGAAGTTGGGCTGCTGGAAGGATGGGGATTGGCCAAGACAGTCAACGACGTGATCGAAGCTGACCAGGATAAAGCGCACAAGCGCGCAGTCATCGCTATCGTCGATGTGCCCAGCCAAGCCTATGGCCGCCGCGAGGAAGCCCTGGGCATTCATCAGGCCCTGGCTGCAGCTGCCGATAGCTATGCCCGCGCACGGCTGGCCGGCCATGCGGTGATCGGCCTATTGGTCGGCAAGGCGATGTCCGGCGCGTTCCTGGCCCACGGCTACCAGGCCAATCGCCTGATCGCCCTGCGTGACCCAGGGGTGATGGTGCATGCCATGGGCAAGGCGTCTGCTGCACGGGTGACGTTACGCAGCATCGAGGAGCTTGAGGCCTTGGCCGCTTCCGTCCCGCCCATGGCCTACGACATCGACAGTTTCGCCAGCCTCGGCTTGCTCTGGGAGACGCTAAGCGTCGGGCAGATCGAAGCCCCTACGGCTGCGGATATCACTGAGGTACGTGAGTGCCTGATTCGAGCGATTACCGACGTCGCGGCCACCGGTACCGATCTGCGTTGCCGTTTAGGGGCACCTAACCGAGCGGCATCCAGCACCGTGCGTGAACTGATGCGAGCGCAGTGGTGAGTCAGTTCGAACCACACGACCTGCTCTGGGGGCTGCAAACGCAGCAGTTGCCTGTGCTTGCCCCCAGCTGGGTGGCACGAGTCCTGAGCCTTGGGCAGCCGGTGGTGGTGCGAAGGTCAAGGGAGGTCACCGGGAAAATCGCGGTCGGGGTACGCGGCGCAACGCGGGATCAGCGCTATGCGACGCTGATGGATGCCGTGGCGGTGACCCGGCGAGTGCGTCCTGAAGCGCTGTGCCACAGCGTTGGCCGCCGCGATATACCCGCCCTGCGGGCCTTGGCCTGGCTGCGCCCCGGGCTCGATGGCTGCGGCTGGGTGTGGGGCGTCGGCGGAAGCGCTGGTTTCGAGCTGGCGAGTGGCGTAGATGCCCTGCATGCGCACAGCGACCTCGACCTGATCCTGCGCACACCCCAGACCATGAGCCGCAGCGAGGCTCAGCAGTTGCTTGAGCTGTGCGACCGCGCACCGTGCCGTGTCGATGTCCAGCTGCAAACCCCATTGGGAGGGGTGGCAATGCGTGAGTGGGCCGCGGGCAAGCCGCGCGTATTGCTGAAAAGCGCCCAGGGGGCCTACCTCACATCCGATCCCTGGGCCCCTCGGGAACGGGCGTCGTGAGCAGCATTCTGGTGTTCCCGGGCCAGGGCGCGCAGCGTCCCGGCATGCTGCAAAGCGTCTGCTCCCAGACGGTAAGCGAGGCGAGTGAGGTGTTGGGCGAAGATGCCCGGCGGCTGGACTCCGCCGAGGCGTTGAACGCCACGCGTGCGGTGCAGTTGTGCTTGTTGATCGCCGGCGTGGCAGCGTCACGGACGCTTTCGCAACACGATCTGGCGACCGATTTCGTGGCAGGGTTGTCCATAGGCGCTTATCCGGCCGCAGTCGCCGCAGGCGCTTTGCGTTTCGAGGACGCGTTGCGGCTCGTCAGCCTGCGAGGAACGTTGATGCAGGATGCTTATCCACACGGCTACGGCATGACGGCGATACTGGGGCTGGACGTTCCCGCCGTCGAGCAGTTATTGCGCGACGAACAGTCTGCCGCTAGCCCGGTTTACCTGGCCAATATCAACGCAGATAACCAGGTGGTGATCGCCGGCGCCGACGACGCCATGCACCGCGTTGCCGAGCGGGCGAAAGGGTGTGGGGCGGGCTTGGCCAAACGCCTGGCCGTCAGTGTGCCGTCCCATTGCCTGTTGCTGGAAAAACCTGCGCAACGCTTGGCCGAGGCGTTCCAGCACGTGCAATTGGTCGCTCCCCAGCGCGTGTACATCAGCGGCAGCAATGCGCGCCGCGTGACCGACGCCGCTACCTTGCGCGATGACCTTGCGTTCAACATGTGCCGCCTGGTGGATTGGCGCGGCGCCATGCAGAACGCCTATGAACGCGGAGCACGCCTGCACATTGAAGCGCCGCCGGGGGCCGTTCTGACAAACCTGGGGCGCAGGCTATTCGGGCCTGGCTGCACGGTGGCATTCGACAGCACCCGCATCGACACCTTGGAAGCGCTGTTGCGCAAGGAGGAGGCCCAACCCGACTAGCGATCCGAACCCGGCTTCGAACAACAAGAACAATACCTACGATGCACGTTGAGGACTACGACAATGATTATTTACGGTGTGGCGCTGTTGGCGATTTGTACCCTGGCAGGGGTGATCGCCGGGGACATGCTTGGCGTACTGCTGGGCGTCAAATCCAACGTCGGCGGGGTCGGGATCGCGATGATCCTGCTGATATGCGCGCGGCTATGGATGCAGAAGAAGGGCGGCATGAGCAAGGATTGCGAGATGGGCGTGGGCTTCTGGGGGGCGATGTACATTCCAGTGGTGGTGGCCATGGCGGCGCAGCAGAACGTGGTCACCGCCTTGCAGGGTGGGCCCGTAGCGGTGCTGGCGGCTATTGCCTCGGTGGTGATTTGTGGCTGCACCATTGCGCTGATCAGCCGTACCCACAAAGGCGAACCGCTGCCGGCTGAGCCCGTAGCCGGTGTGCCTGCCGTTGCAGCAGGGGGGCGCTGAGATGTGGGATCTCATCGAAAAGGGTTTGGAACATAACAGCCTCATCACCGCGTTTGCCTTTGTCGGCATCATCATGTGGGTATCGGTGATCCTCTCCAAACGGCTGACGTTTGGCCGTATTCACGGCTCGGCGATCGCCATTGTGATCGGCCTGGTACTGGCCTGGGTGGGCGGTACCATGACAGGTGGCCAGAAGGGCTTGGCGGACTTGAGTCTGTTCTCCGGTATCGGGCTGATGGGCGGCGCCATGTTGCGTGACTTCGCGATTGTCGCCACGGCCTTTGAAGTTCAGGCCACCGAGGCGAAAAAAGCCGGGCTGATCGGTGTGATCGCCTTGTTGCTCGGCACCCTGCTGCCGTTCATCGTCGGCGCAAGTATTGCGTGGGCGTTCGGGTATCGGGATGCGGTAAGCATGACCACCATCGGCGCGGGTGCCGTGACCTACATTGTCGGGCCGGTGACGGGCGCCGCTATCGGAGCCTCGTCGGCCGTAATGGCCTTGTCGATTGCCACCGGCCTGATCAAGGCGATTCTGGTGATGGTGGGCACACCCATGGCCGCCCGTTGGATGGGCTTGGACAACCCGCGCTCCGCCATGGTGTTCGGAGGGCTGGCGGGCACCGTCAGCGGCGTGACCGCAGGCCTTGCCGCAACCGATCGGCGCCTGGTGCCCTATGGCGCGCTTACGGCCACCTTCCACACCGGGCTGGGCTGTTTGCTAGGCCCTTCGGTGCTGTATTTCATCGTACGTGGGCTGGTGGGCTAGGCCGCACCTGAGGCGCTGCGGTCAGGTCACGCGCGAGGATGGCGCTTACAGATTACGATTGGCATACATCCGACACTCTGCCAGCAAGGCCAGCAGATTGGGGTCGCGTTCCTTGGCTTTGAGGAATACGACGCCAATGTGCTGTTGTAGCCGATACCGCGCCTGCAGTGGAACCAGTTTGACGCGGTTCTCATAGACGGCGGCAATTCGCCCCGGGAGCAAGGCGTAACCCACTCCGGAACTGACCATGCTCAACAGCGTGAAGATATCGTTCACCTGCATCGCCACCTTGGGTTCGAAGCCGGCCTGCTGGAACACGCGTTTGCCATCTTTGTGGGTGGCAAAGCCTGACGTCAGGGTGATGAACGTCTCATCGCGAACCTCGGTCAGGTCGACATCAGCGCGCTGGGCGAATTTTGAGTCTGCGGGTGTGGCGAGGAACATGTCGTCAGAAAAAAGCGCAATGCGCTCACAATCCGGGTCGACGATGTCATCCTCGAGTGACACCAGGGCAGCATCCACTTCCATGTTCTTGAGTTTGTACAGCAGGTCGAGATTGGAGCCCAGAATCAAATCGATGTTAAGTTCGCTGCGGCGAATTTTCAGGCCCATGATCAGTTGCGGTACCGTCTTGACCGTCAGCGAGTACAGCGAGCCGAGCTTGAAGCGCTCCGCGGAATAGCCCGCTGCCTCCCGCGTCAGCCGTACACTCTCGACCACGTCCTGAACCAGCTTCTGCGCCCGCTCTTCCAGCACATAAGCACTTTCCAAGGGCGTGAGGTTGCGCCCATCGTGCTTGAACAGCGGGCAGCGCAGTGCGCTTTCAAGGGAGTGGATGGCACGGTGCACGCTGACATTGCTGGTACCCAGTTGCGCCGCGGCGCGCCCCAGATTGCCAGTGCGCATGAACGCCAAAAATACTTCGAGCTTCTTGAGCGTCAACTCTTCATCGATCAGCATTGTTCGGGCCCGTGGTCAGAGGTGCGCTGCGCCGGCGGGCAGGCCCCTGTTCAGTGTTGTTCAGGCCCGATTCTAGCTCCAAAGTGCAGCGGCCCATCAAGGTTTTCCGGCCCGTGCGGCTTCAATGGCGGCGTTCAGGGCCTACAGGTTGGTCTGGTCGGCGATCACCCAGTGAACACTGGATCAGGCCCCTGGCACACCCTTCTGCCACTGGTCCCAATGCCCGACGATCTCCTGCACCAGCGGGTTGCCCGCCCGGTAGAGATTCTCCAGCGCCGGTACGAAGCCGCCTTGGTCGGCGTATTTCAGCAGGTTGTCCACTTCGCTATAGCCTGGGTAGGGGCGGTCGAAATCAGAGCCGGCACGTACCACCGCCAACCTTGAGATGTCCACCTTACCGGCGTGGCTGGCCCGCAACAGGGCCTCATAAGTGGAGTTGTCTTCCTGCTGGGTGGTGCAGTACACGCCTTTGTTATCCGTCAGCAAGCGGGTCCAGGTCTCGGCGCGCTCGCTCAGCCGGGTGCCGGAAAACCAGGTGTTGCCCGCCAGGGTGTCGCACTGGGTGACCTTCGGCGGCAGATTGGCGGGGGCGTAGGGGTAGTGTTTACGCCAGGCCGTGGATTCCTTGCTTTCGCTTAACGCCACATCCTTGGACAGCGCCAGCGCCTTGGCCTGCAATGCCGGGTTCAACTCGAACACTTCGGTCTTGTAGTCCAGAGGCGGTTTTTCGTTGGGACCCTTGGTGTTGATGCCTAGGTAGCCGGTTGGCCAATCCTTGGGCGCGTCGCGCGAATCGATCTCCCACTGGGTGCCGAACTCGACGAGATAGTGGGCCCAGGCGGCAGTGCCGATGGTGCCGTGATGGGGGTTGATGCCAGCAATGCCGGCGACCACGAAATAGGTCTTGCGCAGGTCGAACTCGCTGGACAAGCCCAGCGCCAGGGTCGAGGCCGCAGCGTTGGTCTGGCCCATGCCGGTGACCATCAGGCACACCTGCTGGGCGTTGCAGCGCACCGTTGGGTACTCGGCCGACAGGCCCGGTACTTTGACCTCCTGGGTCAGGCCCAGGCGTTCGACCCAGTGCTGTGCCTCGGGGGCAAACATGGTGATCAGCATGACTTTGGGCATCACGGGCGCGACTGCAGCGGCCGATGCGCAAGCACTGCTGCCGAGGGCGGCGAGGGTAAGGCCGACGCAGGCGGCGAGACGGGAAATGTCGAACATAAAAGCTCCATGCCAAATGATTGAAGACCCGGCTCGCAGGCTGCCAGGTGTGAAGGCGCGCCCGCAACGGGAGATAACGCACTTAGCAGGATGCAGGCCAACAACCTGTCCAGGCCGTCAGCTATTTTTGCGGTGCCCGAACGCGCAGGGCGATCCCGGTTCAACGGTGGCACTTTGATATAGCGGTGGCTGCGCTAAAACCGCGCACGGCGCACAAACCAAGTGCTCCGAAGTAGATCAAATGGTCAGTAAAAACCTGACTCAGCGTTCAAGATGCCTAAAAGGCTAGGGCATGGAAAGTGGCATGCATTCTGCTTTAGAGAAATCCGCTCAATGGGCAGGTAGTCCATGAATGAATATTCCATAGGCAGTCTGGGGCAGGGATCCGTGTAATGAAGCGAATAATGGATTAGTCCGGCGCAACGCCGAATAACTGCAAGTGCGGCTCAAAACCTGAGCCATCAATAGCCGTGTCTATCAACGGGCAATTCAGAGCAGCGCATCACTGTGCCTGGACTTTGAGAATGGCCGGGTGGCTGTGTGCCAAGGAGCTTTATTATGGAAAGCCGTGCAGTGCGTCGGGGTACTTCGTTTCGGCGCGTTATTGTATCTAGTACCTTTATATGGGCAGCGTTGAGTGGTGCCTCGTGTTGGGCGGCAGTTCCCGAAAAAGGCGCTGACAGTGCCCAGGGCGAGGATTTGAGTTATGAGGTGACACCGGCCAATACCCACCAGGCGGCGGCGCCCTGGTACAACCAGAATCTCACCCTGATAGGCAGCAAGGACATCAGCTTTGGGCCGCGTCCCACCGACGATATCTACCTGGAGTACGAGTATTTCGGCCGTAAAGGCCCGTTCGAGCTGTACGGCTATATCGATGCGCCGAAAATTCTGGGGGTCGGCAACAGCCATGACAGCGGCGCCTGGGACAAGGGCTCGCCGCTGTTCATGGAGCATGAGCCGCGCATTTCCATCGACGACCTGGTGGGTCGCAAGCTGGGCTTCGGTCTGTTCAAGGAGTTTTACATTGCCTTTGACTGGATCTACGACATGGGGCATAACAGGGCCGGGCGAGCGAATACCTTGTACAGCGGCCTGGGCACGGATATCGACACCCACAGCCCGGTAAACCTGTCAGCCAATTTATATGTGCGGCGCCAGTGGCAGAACTACGGCGCGGCGAATGAGAATTCATGGGATGGCTATCGAGCGCAATTGAAATATATAGTGCCCTTGGGGAAGTATTCCAACGGTGCTTCGCTGACCTATGTAGGCTTTACCAACTTTGATTTTGGCTCGGATCTGCATGACGAGCCTGGTTCTCCTCGAACGGCCAATGCAACGGTAGCGACCAACGTTCTACTATATTCCTTCACCCATCTACGATTCATGGCAGTGGGCCGGTACTTCCATAATGGCGGTAACTGGAAAGATGGCAGCCAGCTGGATTTTGGTGACGGCCCTTTTGAAGCGCGTTCGAACGGCTGGGGCTACTACTTCGGCGTGGGTTATCAATTCTAAATGGCGAGCCGATAAAACCAATGACGGACATGACTTTGCAATCTGAAGATCGCGATTTGCTGGCGCATGCTGAAGCAGCCGCCCAGTTCACTTATTCGCCGTACTCCAAGTTTCCAGTGGGCGCGGCATTGCTGACAAGCGATGACAGCGTCATCCGCGGCTGCAATGTGGAAAACATTTCCTATGGGCTGACCAACTGCGCCGAACGCTCAGCATTGTTCGCCGCCATCAGCCAGGGCTTGGCACCGCGCAGCTTCAAGGCGATGGCGGTGTACGCGCCCAATGTCGCGCTGATCAGCCCCTGTGGCGCCTGTCGCCAGGTGCTGCTGGAGCTCATGGCGCCCGACGCACGGGTGATTTGCGCCGGCAGTGATCCTGCCGCCGCCAAGGTCTGGACCCTGGAACAATTACTGCCCGGTGCGTTCGACGCCTTCTGAGTTGCGCTACCACATTGCCCTAGGGAGTTAACTGCATGATCAGTCTTGTTGGCATGGTGGTCCTTATGCTCATTGCTATCGGGTTGTCGACCCAGCGGCGCGCGATCAAGCGGCGCACCGTGGCGGTGGCTTTTTCGCTGCAGGTCTTGATAGGTGCTTTCGCCCTTTACGTCCCTTGGGGGCAGGAGGTGCTCGGCTCGTTAGCCGCGGCGGTGTCGTCGCTGCAGTTGTACGCCGATAAAGGCATTGCCTTCATGTTCGGTGGCCTGGGCTCGCCGCACATGTTCGAAGTGTTTGGTAGCGGCGGCTTCGTGTTCGCGATCCGGGTGTTGCCGGTCATCGTGTTCTTCGGCAGCTTTATTTCCGTGCTGTACTACATAGGCGTGATGGGCTGGATCATTCGTTTGGTCGGTGGCGCGTTGCGCTTCTTGCTGGGCACCAGCCGGGTCGAGTCGATGGCGGTGACCTCGGCGATATTCATTGGCCAGTCGGAAGTCCCCTTGGTGGTGCGGCCTTTCATCGCCAGGATGACCCGCTCCGAGCTGTTCGCGGTGATGGTCGGCGGGTTTGCCGCCGTTGCCGGTTCGGTCTTGTTGGGCTATGCGGGGCTTGGGGTCGAACTCAAATACTTGATCGCCGCCTGCTTCATGTCGGCGCCGGGTGCATTGCTGATGGCCAAGTTGATGGAACCGGAAACCGAAACGGTCGACGACGAAATGATGCTCGAAGGCCTCCACGACCCCGAGAACCGCCCCGCCAACATCGTCGATGCCGCGGCCGAAGGCGCGCAGGTGGGGTTGCGCCTGGCCATGGCCGTGGGCGCCATGCTGCTGGCATTCATCGGCTTGATCGCCCTGCTCAACGGCCTGCTGGGCTGGGCGGGTAGCTGGTTGGGCTACCCGCAGCTGACGCTGCAGCTCATCCTCGGTTATGTGTTGGCACCTGTCGCCTTCCTGATTGGTGTGCCGTGGCATGAAGCGGTGCTGGCTGGCGGCTTTATCGGTGAAAAACTCACGCTCAACGAATTCGTCGCCTATGCCGATCTGTCCAATTACCTCACGGCAGAAAAAGCCAGCGCTGCGGGAGTACCGCTGTTATCCGCGCACACTCAGGTCATTGTGACCTTTGCCCTGTGCGGGTTCGCCAACCTGTCTTCGATTGCCATTCAGCTGGCCGGCCTCAGCGGTATCGCGCCGCAACGCCGCCATGAACTGGCGCGGTTGGGCCTGCGGGCGATGGTGGGCGGGACCTTGTCGAATTTGATGAGCGCCGCCATCGTCGGCTTTTTTATCTCGTTGTAAGGCACTGCATCAACAGGAGATGACGCCATGTGGCTCGCCCAGGAAGTTATCCGCCGCAAGCGCGATGGCGGCGTACTCGGCAGCGAAGATATTCGCCGATTCGTTGCCGGCATCACCGATGCCAGCTTGACCGATGGGCAGGTGGCCGCGTTCGCCATGGCCGTGCTGCTGAAAGGGATGAACATCGATGAGCGTATCGCCCTCACCGCAGCGATGCGTGATTCAGGCCAGGTGCTGCAGTGGCGTTTGCCGGGCCCGGTGGTGGACAAGCACTCGACCGGCGGCGTGGGGGATTTCGTCAGCCTGGTGCTGGCGCCGTTGCTGGCGGCGTGCGGCTGTTATGTGCCGATGATCTCCGGGCGGGCGCTGGGGCACACCGGTGGCACCCTCGACAAGCTCGACAGCATCCCCGGCTACGACTGCCAGCCGAGCCTTGAGCGCTTTCGCGCGGTGGTGGCCGAGGTGGGCTGTGCAATCATCGGCCAGACCGCCCAGCTGGCCCCTGCGGACAAGCGCCTCTATAGCATTCGCGACTTGACCGCGACGGTGGAGTCGATCGACTTGATCACTGCATCGATTCTCGCCAAGAAACTCGCGGCCGGGCTCGACGTGCTGGTCATGGACGTCAAGACCGGCAACGGCGCCTTCATGGCCCAAGCGCAGGACGCCGAAGACCTGGCGCAAAGCATCGTGATGGTCGCCAATGGCGCCGGGGTCAAGACCACGGCACGGGTGACCGACATGAACCAGCCCCTGGCCCGCAGCGCCGGCAATGCCCTGGAGGTCGCCGAGGCGGTGGCGCTGTTGGGCGGCGAAGTGCGCAGCCCACGGTTGTGGGAAGTGACTCTGATGCTGGCCGCGCAGGGCCTGCTGTTGGCGGGGCTGGCGCCTACCGAGGCCCACGCGCGGGAGCAGTTGCTGGAGGCCTGGCAAAGCGGGGCGGCGATGTGTCGTTTTGCGCAGATGGTCGGCGCCTTGGGCGGGCCGCTGGACTTCGCCCGGGCGCCACAGGATTACCTACCGGTGGCCGCCATCAGTATTCCGGTATGGGCGCACCACAGCGGCGTGGTGGTTGCCGTCGATACCCGTGAAGTCGGCATGGCCGTGGTTGCGCTGGGCGGTGGGCGGAGCCATCCCCACGACCGTATCGACCTTGCCGTGGGCTTCAGCGCGTTGAGGTTTATAGGCGAGCCGGTGGATGCTCACCATCCGCTGGGCTGGGTGCATGGGCAAACGGCCGAGGCGGTCGAACTGGCTGCGGGGGCATTACGAGCGGCATACCGGATCGGCGGCTGATTCGCGGTGAAAACTTTACGCTTTCTTTATGCCCCAGCCAGCCCGGCCATCTAGAGACTTTACAGCCACCCCCGGGAAAATCTCCAGCAAGCGGTGAACACCGTACCTTGGAGATTGTGGCAATGAACGTTCTGGATGGCATCTCACTCGTGCTCGCCATAGGCCTGTTTGGCTATCTGCTCGTCGCGCTGTTGCTGGCGGACAGGGGGTAGGCCATGCACAGTTATGACTATGGCGTGATCATCGCGTTTCTGTTGTTGGTGCTGGTCCCGGCGCCTTTCCTGGGGCGCTTCTATTACCGGGTGATGGAGGGCCAGCGGACCTTTCTCAGCCCCGTGCTCGGGCCGGTAGAACGCCTGTGCTACCGGCTGTCAGGCGTGGATGCCAAGGCGGACCAAAGCTGGCAGCACTACACCCTGGCTCTGCTGGCGTTCAACCTTGCCGGCTTTCTGCTGCTGTGGCTGCTGCTGATGTTGCAGGACCTGCTGCCGCTCAACGACCAGCACTTTCCCGGCATGGAGTGGACCCTGGCGTTCAACACCGCCATCAGTTTCGTGACCAACACCAACTGGCAGGCCTACAGCGGCGAAGCCTCGCTGTCGTACCTCAGCCAGATGGCCGGCCTGACCGTGCAGAACTTCGTCAGCGCCGCCACCGGCATCGCCGTGCTGGTTGCGCTGTGCCGCGGCATCGGCCGGCGTTCGGCCCGCACGATCGGCAACTTCTGGGTCGACATGACCCGCGCCACCCTCTATGGCCTGCTGCCGCTGTGCCTGCTGCTGGCGCTGTTCCTGGTGTGGCAGGGCGTGCCGCAGACCTTCGCCCATTACGTCAATGGCGTGACCCTGCAAGGCGCTGACCAGGTCATCCCCTTGGGGCCTGCGGCCAGCCAGATCGCCATCAAACAACTGGGCACCAATGGCGGCGGTTTCTTCGGCGTCAACTCGGCGCACCCGTTCGAAAACCCCACGGCCTTGAGCAACCTGTTCGAGCTAGCGTCGATCATCCTGATTCCCGCTGCGCTGGTGTTCACCTTCGGTCATTACGTCAAGGACCTGCGCCAGAGCCGGGCGATCATGGCCTGCATGCTGACCCTGTTCCTGATCGGCGGCGCCGTGGCGCTGTACGCCGAGTACCAGCCCAACCCGGCCTTGAACCTGCCGATGGTCGAGCAGGCGGCGCCGCTGGAAGGCAAGGAAACCCGCTTCGGCACCACCGCCAGCGTGCTCTGGGCGGTGACCACCACGGCGGCGTCGAACGGCTCGGTCAACGCCATGCACGACAGCCTAAACCCGCTCAGCGGCATGGTGGCGATGGTCAACATGATGGTCGGCGAGGTGATCTTCGGCGGCGTCGGCGCCGGCCTCTACGGCATGCTGCTGAACGTGCTGATCGCGGTGTTCCTGGCCGGCTTGATGATCGGCCGCACCCCGGAATACCTCGGCAAGAAGCTGCAGGCCCGCGAAGTGCAGTTGCTGGTGGCGACCCTGCTGGTGCTGCCCGTGGCCGTGCTGGTGCTGGGCGCCATCGCCTCGGCGCTGCCGGGGCCCGCCGGCGCGGTGAGCAACCCGGGGCCCCATGGCTTCAGCCAACTGCTGTACGCCTACACCTCGGCGGGCGCCAACAACGGCTCGGCCTTCGGTGGCTTCAGCGCCAACACGCCGTTCCACAACTTGATGCTGTCGCTGGCGATGCTGCTCGGCCGGTTCGGCTACATCCTGCCGGTGCTGGCCCTGGCCGGCAGCCTGGCGCTGAAGAAAGCCGCACCGGTCAACGGCAATACCTTCCCCACCCATGGCCCGCTGTTCGTGGCGCTGCTGACCGTGACCATCCTGCTGGTGGGTGGCCTGACGTTCCTGCCGACCCTGGCCCTGGGCCCGATCGCTGAACATTTGAGTATGGGTTTCTGAGGCCATCATGACTATTCCCGTCGCTACACCTGTTGCTCAAGCCCCTGCCAAGACCGCCATCTCCGCCCTGTGGCGGCCGGCGTTGGTGCAGGCCTTCGTCAAACTCGACCCGCGCCAGCTCAAGCGCTCGCCGGTGATGCTGGTGGTCGAACTCACGGCCATCCTCACCACGCTGCTGTGCGCCGTGCCGGACCCGCAAGTACCGACCTATATCGCCGTGCAGATCGCCCTCTGGCTATGGTTTACAGTGCTGTTCGCCAACTTTGCCGAGGCCCTCGCCGAAGGCCGCGGCAAGGCCCGCGCCGACAGCCTCAAGGCCGGCAGCCAAGGCCTGCAGGCGCGCCGCCGCACCACCGGTGATATCTACGAAAGCGTGCCGGCCGGCAGCCTGCGCAAAGGTGATGTGGTGCGCGTCGAGGCGGGGCAGATGATTCCCGGCGACGGCGAGGTGATACTCGGCATCGCTGCGGTCAACGAGGCGGCCATCACCGGTGAATCGGCGCCGGTGATTCGCGAATCCGGCGGCGACCGCTCGGCGGTGACCGGCAATACCCAGGTGGTCTCCGACTGGCTGGTGATCCGCATCACCGTCGACCCGGGCGAGTCCACCCTCGACCGCATGATCGCTCTGGTGGAAGGCGCCAAGCGCCAGAAAACCCCCAACGAAATCGCCCTCGACATCCTGCTGATCGGCCTGACCCTGATCTTCCTGCTGGTGGTCGTCACCCTGCAGCCGTTCGCGCATTTCTCCGGCGGCAGCCTGCCCCTGGTGTTCCTGGTGGCCTTGCTGGTGACCCTGATTCCCACCACCATCGGCGGCTTGCTGTCGGCCATCGGCATCGCCGGCATGGACCGCCTGGTGCGCCTCAACGTGATCGCCAAATCCGGCCGCGCTGTGGAGGCCGCCGGTGACGTGCACGTACTGCTGCTGGACAAGACCGGCACCATCACCTTCGGCAACCGCCGTTGCAGCGCGCTGTACGCGGCGCCGGGCATCACCGCCATGGAGCTGGCCCAGGGCGCGCTGCTGGCCTCGCTGGCGGACGACACCGCCGAGGGCAAGTCGATCGTCGAGTTCCTGCGCCAGCTGCACAAGCTCGACGAGCCGGCTACCAGTGAGTTGGTGCCGGTGGCGTTCAGCGCTGAAACGCGCCTGTCGGGCGTCGATCACGGCAGCCATGTGTACCGTAAAGGCGCGGTCGACTCGCTGCTCACGTTCGTCGGCATGCAGCGCCTCGACCTGCCTGCGCCCTTGGCCCGCGAGGTCGACAAGATCGCCCAGAGCGGCGGCACACCGCTGCTGGTGTGCCGCGACAAGCGCCTGCTCGGTGCCATTCACCTCAAGGACGTGGTCAAGCCGGGCATTCGCGAGCGCTTCGAGGAACTGCGCCAGCTGGGCATTCGCACGGTGATGGTGACCGGCGACAACCCGCTGACCGCCGCGGCCATCGCCGCTGAAGCCGGTGTCGACGACGTGATCGCCGAAGCCACCCCGGAGAAGAAGCTCGCCCGCATCCGCCAGGAGCAGGAAGACGGCCGCCTGGTCGCCATGTGCGGCGACGGTGCCAACGACGCCCCGGCCCTGGCCCAGGCCGATGTCGGCATGGCCATGAACGACGGCACCCAGGCGGCGCGTGAGGCGGCCAACATGGTCGACCTCGACAGCGACCCTACCAAGCTGCTCGACGTGGTGCGCATCGGCAAGGAACTGCTGGTGACCCGCGGCGCGCTCACCACCTTCTCCATCGCCAACGACGTGGCCAAGTACTTCGCCATCCTGCCGGCGCTGTTCGCGGCCATCTACCCGCAGCTCGGCGTGCTCAACATCATGGGCCTGACCAGCCCGCAGAGCGCGATTCTCTCGGCCATCGTCTTCAACGCCTTGATCATTGTCGTGCTCATCCCCCTGGCCCTGCGCGGCGTGCGCGTGCAGGCCGCGAGCGCCGCCCAGTTGCTGCGCCGCAACCTGCTGATCTACGGCGTCGGCGGCTTGATCGTGCCCTTTATCGGCATCAAGGCCATCGATGTCCTGCTGACCGCGCTGCACCTGGTATGAACCTGACTGGAGCTTCGAACATGAACGCAGTGATTCGCCCGGCCTTGAGCCTGATCGTATTGATGACCCTGATCACCGGCGTGGCCTACCCGCTGGTGGTCACCGGGGTCGCGCAAGTGGCCTTCCCCGCGCAGGCCAACGGCAGCCTGATGCAGGACGATACCGGCAAGGTCATCGGCTCGGCCCTGATCGCCCAGGACTTCACCGGCGCCGAGTGGTTTCACCCCCGGCCCTCGGCGGGCGCCTTTGCCACCGTCGCCAGCGGCGCCAGCAACCTGGCTCCGAGCAACCCGGCGCTGGCCACGCGCATCAAGGACGATGCCGCCAAGCTGTACGTAGACGGGCAGGGGCCAGTGCCCCTGAACCTGCTCACCACTTCTGGCAGCGGCCTGGACCCGCACCTGTCGCCAGCGGCCGCGGCCTATCAAGTGGCACGGGTGGCGGCAGCGCGGCAGGTGTCGGCGCAATACCTGCAGGAACTGGTCGCCGCACATACCGAAACCTCGCTGGTAGGCCCACCGGTGGTCAATGTGCTAGCGTTGAACGCTGCCCTGCAGCCCCTGCCCACGGCTTCCCGATAACAGCGAGCAACCTTGATGAGTGACTCCGGCCGCGCCGATGCCTTGTTGGCAGCCTTGCCCCACAGCGGCCGTGGCCGCCTCAAGGTTTTTCTCGGCGCCGCGCCGGGGGTGGGCAAGACCTACGCGATGCTGCAGGCCGCCCACACTCAGCAGCGCCAGGGCGTCAAGGTGCTGGCCGGGGTGGTGGAAAGCCACGGCCGCGCCGACACCGAAGCCTTGCTGGTGGGGCTGCCCCAGCAGCCGATGCTGCGCAGCCTGTACCGCGACGTGCAACTTGAAGAGATGGACCTCGACGCGCTGCTGCAGGCGCGCCCGCAGTTGCTGCTGGTGGACGAACTGGCCCACAGCAATGCCCCCGGTAGCCGCCACGCCAAGCGCTGGCAGGATGTGCAGGAACTGCTGGCGGCGGGCATCGACGTCTACACCACGGTCAACGTCCAGCACCTGGAAAGCCTCAACGACCAGGTGCGTGGCATCACTGGCGTGCAGGTGCGCGAAACCGTGCCGGACTGGGTGCTGCAGGAAGCCTATGAACTGCTGCTGATCGACCTGCCGCCCCGCGAGCTGCTGGAGCGCCTGCGCGACGGCAAGGTCTATGTGCCCGAGCAGGCCCGCGCCGCCATCGACGCCTTCTTCAGCCAGACCAACCTCAACGCCCTGCGCGAGTTGGCCATGCAGACCGCCGCCGCCCAGGTCGACGCCGACCTGACCCAGGGCTACCGCCGCCTCGGCCAGGACGCGCCGACCTTGCGCGGCCGGCTGCTGGTGGGGATCGGCAGCGACGACCAGGCCGAGCGCCTGGTGCGCCACGCCAGCCGCATCGCCCAGAGCCGGCACCTGCCTTGGTCGCTGGTGCATATCGACGATGGCGGCGCGCGGGATGAAAGCGCCCGCCAGCGCCTGCATCAGGCCCAGCAACTGGCCGAGCGCCTGGGTGGCGAGGTGGTGGTGCTGCGGGCCAGCGGCGTCGCCCGTACTTTGCTGCAGCACGCCGGCGACCGCCGGGCCAGCCTGTTGCTGGTCGGCCAGTCGCGGCGGCGTAGCATCGGCATGGGCTTGTCTGCGCGGTTGCTGCGCGAAACGTCGGGCCTGGAAATCGTCGTCTTGCCCCGCAGCGAAGCCCCGGCGCAACGCCGTACCCGCGTGGCCGGGAGTTGGCGTTGGCGCGAATATGCGCTGGCGTTGGCGGCCACCTTGCTGGCCAGCGCATGCGCCTGGGGTGTGTCGCTGGTGCTGGACCTGCCCAACATCTCCTTGGTGTTCCTTGCGGCGGTGCTACTGGTGGCCGTGCGCAGCAGTCTGGGCCCGGCCCTGGCCAGCGCCGTGCTGTCGTTCGTGGCCTATGATTTTCTGTTTATTCCACCGAAGTTTTCCCTCAGCATCCAGCGCGAAGAAGACGTGCTGACCCTGATGTTCTTCCTGCTGATGGCGGCCCTCACCGGTAACCTCGCGGCCCGCCAGCGCCGCCAATTGAGTGCTCTGCGCGAAGCTCAGGCGCAGACCACCCGCCTGCTGGAACTGTCCCGCAGCCTGGCCGCGTCCACCGACCGCCAGGCCGTGCTCAACGCCGCCGCCCAGCACCTGCAGGGCTGGCCCGGGCTGGAAATCCACCTGCTGGAAAAGCTCGGCGAACACTGGACCGTTGCCAACGGTGGCAGTGAACCCTTCTCTGAATCCGAACGGGCTGCCGGTGAATGGGCCGGGCGCCACGACCAGGCCGCCGGCAAGCACACCGGCACCCTGCCGGCCGGGCGCTGGTGGTGGTGGCCGGTGTCGCTGGAAGGCCAGGTGCTGGCCTTGATGGCCGTGGCCGAGCGCGACGAGGGCGCGCTGAGCGGCGAATTGCGCCGCTTGCTGGGCGCCTTGAGCCAGCCGCTGGCCCAGGCCCTGGCGCGGGCCAAGCTGGTCGAGGACCTGGAGGCCGCGCGCCTGCACGGCGAAACCGAACAACTGCGCAGCGCCTTGCTGGCCTCGGTCTCCCACGACCTGCGCACGCCCTTGACCGCCATGCGCGGCAGCATCGACAGCCTGCTGGAGCTGGGCGACGTGATTCCCGCCCACGACCGCGTCGAGCTGCTGGAGGGCACCCGCGACGAAGCCGAGCGCCTGGACCGTTACATCCAGAACCTGCTGGACATGACCCGCCTGGGCCACGGTGCCCTCAAGCTGGCGCGCGACTGGGTGGCGCCCGGCGATATCGTCGGCAGCGCAGTGGGGCGGCTACGCAGCGTGCTGGCGCCGTTGCGGGTGAAGGTCGAGGTGCCGAACGAAATGCCGCTGCTCTCTGTGCATGCCGCCTTGATCGAGCAGGCGCTGGTCAACGTGCTGGAAAACGCCGCGCGGTTCTCGCCGGTGCACGGTCGTATCGAAGTGGCGGCCGCGGTGCAGCAGGAGTTTCTGGTGTTCAGCGTCAGTGATGAAGGGCCGGGGATTCCCGAGGACGAGAGGACGAAGATTTTCGACATGTTCTATACAGCCGCCCGCGGGGATCGCGGCGGGCAGGGCACGGGGTTGGGCTTGGCGATCTGCCAGGGCATGGTCGGTGCCCATGGCGGGCGGGTGGAGGTGGGGCAGGGGATCGAGGGGAAGGGGACTTCGATCGCGTTGTGGTTGCCGTTGCCGGTGCAACCTGAGGCAGAGCCTGGCTGAGCTTACAAATCCGCCGCTTCCACCACTGCCATCGTCCCGCTGAACGACGTGCCCATGCAAAATGGACTAGTCAGTGAGTTTAGTCATACCGCTCGGCGCCGATAGAGTTGCAGCGACCTTGAAACAGCGTATTCTCATAAATTGATGGCACTAAGACATCATTCGCGTTGTCACAGCTCGACCTGACCCAACCGCCCCCGGTGCCCCATGCTTGTTTCCATCCCCGACCAGCCCAGCCCCAACGACGGGCAGACATTTGCCAAGGTTGAGCGAGCCATCGCCTCGGGCGTTCGGAGCCTGCGCTTCGACGCCGACATCGAGCGGCGCTACGCTGAAGAGACGCAAGCCCAGCGCCTGCAATTCCTGACCACGGTGGGCATTTGCGGCGCGGTGATCTACAACCTGTTTCTGCTCAGCGACTGGTTGAGCCTGCAGGACATGTTCAACTACGTGGCGTTGGGCCGCCTGTGCCTGGTGACGCCGATGTTCATCGCCTTGCTGCTGCTGGGGCAACGGGTGAACTCACGCTGGGCACTGGAAACCCTCGCCGCCACTGGAACGGTACTCGGCTCCATCATGCCGCTGGTGGTGATGATCTACAGCGACAGCCCTTACCGGCTGCACTATCAGTTGGGCATGCTGTTGATCATGGTCTATTGCACCATGATCCAGCAGCTGCCGCTGCGCTTTGCCGCCGTGGCCATGGCCTGCATGTTGGCGATCCAGCTGGTGACCACCTACATCGCTGATTTCGCCGATTTCAAGACCTGGCAAGCCAATGCACTGCTGTTCGCGTCTACGGCGGTGCTGCTGCTGCTGGCGTCGTATTTCCTGGAGCGGGGTAGCCGCCTGAGCTACCTGTTCGCCCTGCGGGGTCGATTGCTGCAAGCTCAGCTGATGGCGATTGCCCGCACCGACCCGCTGACCCAACTCTTCAACCGCCGCCACCAGGGCGAGGTGATGGCCGCGATCTGGGCTCGCGCCCAGGACACGCCGATGACCGTGGCGGTGATCTTGCTGGATATCGACCATTTCAAGGCCTACAACGACAGCTACGGGCACCTGCAAGGCGACGAATGCCTGAAGCGCCTGAGCGCGGCCGTTCAACAGACGGCCCAGGCGAGCGGCGCCGTGGCCTTTCGCTTTGGTGGCGAAGAGATCCTGATATTGATGACCAACGCCGGTGCCAGCCAGGCGCGGGCGCTGGCCGAAGCAGTGCAGGCGGCGGTAGCGGAGCTGGCCATACCGCACCCGGTATTCGGCGAGGGCGCGCGCGTGACCATCAGCCAGGGGATCGCCGCCGGCACCGCACCTTACATCCGCGCCGATAGCTTGATCGGCTCGGCCGACAGCGCGCTCTACGCGGCAAAGAATGCCGGGCGCAATTGCCTATGTTGCGCGCGCCCGGAAGTGGTCAGCGGCTGACTATTCCGCGCGCTGGCGAAACGCCCAGCGTGCGGTAATCAAGGTGAAGGTCGCTACCACGCCTACCAGTACCCAAAAGCCTTGAGGGTTGCTCGCCAGCGGAATGCCGCCCACGTTCATGCCGAAGAAACCGGCGACGATGTTGATCGGCAGCGCCAGCACCGTGACCACGGTCAAGGTGTAGAGGGTGCGGCTGCTTTGTTCGTTGAGGTTGGCGGCGATCTCTTCCTGCAGCAGCTTGATGCGCTCGCCCAGGGCCGTGAGGTCGCTGATCACCAGCGCCGATTCCTCGGTAGATTGCCGCAACTCCTGCATGTCGTCTTCCTGCAGCCAGGCCGGTGGTTTGTGCAGCAGGCGCATCAGCGAACCCGGCTCCAGCGCCAGCAGGCGTTGCAGGCGCACCAGCACCCGGCGCATTGCGCCCAATTCGGCGCGGTTGTTGCTCATGCCCTGGGCCAGCAACCGGTCTTCGATATGGTCGACGCTGATGTTGGTCTTGCGCAGGAACTGGGTCAGCACCTCGCCCTGGTCGCGGAACAGGTGCACCAGCAGTTCCAGCGGCGAGCGAAACAGCTCGCCGCGCTTTACCGACGAGCGCAGGCGGTCCACCGAGCGCAGTGGCTGCACCCGCGCGGTGATCAGCAAATGACCGCGGGCGCACACCCACAGCGTGGAAATATCGGTGGAGACCCTGTTGAAATCGAACACCACGTCGTTGACCACCGCCAGCAGGGCCGAGTCGATGTGTTCAATGCGGGTCGAGCGCGAGCCCTCGTGCAGGGCTTCGAAAAACTCTTCCGGCAGATCGAGGTTCGCCTTCATCCAACGCTCGCACGAGGCGTGGGCCAGGTTGAAGTGCAGCCAGATGAACTCGCCCGGGGCGTCGGGCTGGCGCAAGCAACCCAGGGCTTGCGCCGAGCCGACTTCGCGGCCGCTGCCGCCCGGGCGAAAACGGAAACCGTAAAGCAGGCCGAACAGGTCGGATTCCTGTTTTTGCTGGACGATGTGCTGGCTCATGGAGGCTCGCTGGACGAGAGGGGGCGCCAATCCTTGGCAAACTGAACAAGCCGCGAGCATGACAAGCTGTTATTTCAGTTTTGTGTCCATTTGTTGCTGGCTGTTGCAGTTTTTTTCGGGTCCCTTCAAAGCACCAGGCTCGGCAACCAGAGTGAAATCGCCGGAATGTAGGTCACCGCCATCAATACGGCGAACAGCGCCACGTAGAACGGCAGCAATGCCTTGACCGTCGACTCGATGGTTACCTTGCCGACCGCCGCGCCCACGAACAGTACCGCGCCTACGGGCGGTGTGATCAGGCCGATCCCCAGGTTCACCAGCATGATCATGCCGAAGTGCACCGGGTCGACGCCGATGCCGATGACCACCGGCAGCAGGATAGGCGTGAGGATCAGGATCAGCGGGGCCATGTCCATCACCGTGCCCAATAGCAGCAGCATCACGTTGATGCACATCAGGATCACGTAGCGGTTGTCCGAGAGGGTCAGGAACGCACCGGTGATTTTGCTGGGGATTTCCATCAGCGTGAGGATGTAGCCGAAGCTGGCCGCGAAGCCGATCAGAATCATGACGATGGACACCGTGCGCACGGCGCGGTGCATCAGCTTGGGCAGGTCGCGCCACTTGTAGTCGCGGTAGATGAACATGGTCACGAAGAAGGCCCAGAGCACGGCGATGGCCGCCGACTCGGTGGCGGTGAACACGCCGGACAGGATGCCGCCGAGAATGATGACCATGGCCATCATGCCCCAGAGCGCCTCACCGGCGATCTTCAGCGCCTGGCGCAGCGGAATCACCTCGCCCTTGGGGTAGTTGCGGCGGCGCGCGAAAATCATGCAAAGGCCCATCATCACCGCGCTCAGCAGCAGCCCGGGCATGATCCCGGCGATGAACAGCGAGGCGATTGACACAGTGCCGCCCGCGGCCAGGGAATACAGCACCGAGTTGTGGCTGGGTGGGGTCAACAGCGCCTGCACCGAACCGCTGACCGTGACCGCGGTGGAGAAGTCCCGCGGATAGCCATTGCGCTCCATTTCCGGAATCAGTACCGAGCCCACCGAGGCGGTGTCGGCCACGGACGAGCCGGAGATGGCGCCGAAGAAGGTCGAGGCGACGATGTTCACCAGCGACAGGCCGCCGCGCACGAAACCGACCAGCACGCCGGCGAACGCGACAAGGCGACGGGACATGCCGCCTTCCGCCATGATCGCCCCCGCGAGCACGAAGAACGGGATGGCCAGCAGGGAAAACTTGTTGACCCCGCCCGCGACCTGAATCATCAGGGCGTCGAACGGGATCTCGATCCACCAGGCGCCGACCAAGGCCGCCAGCCCCAGGGCGTAGGCGACCGGCATGCCGATCAAGATCAGTACGATAAAACTGCCCAACAGGATAAAAGCGTCCATTTATGCGGCCCCTTCGCTTTCTTCGGTCCAATCGAAACGCACCGCCCGGCGATGGCTCTGGTCGCCCAGAAACAGCCGTTCCAGCACGAAGGCCAGGGTCAGCACCCCACCAATGGGGATCGGCAAGTAGGAAATACCCACGCGCAGGCCGGGCATTTCTCCGACAAACTGGTTCCAGGTGTTCAGGCACAGTTTCATACCCTTCACGGCCATGAACACGCACACCAGCGCCATCAACAGTTGCACCAGCACCGCTGCGCCCTGGCGCAGCGCCGGGGGCATGCGTTCGGTGGCCATGCTCACGGCCATGTGCGCACCGGCGCGGTAGCTGGCGGCCGCGCCGAAGAAGGTGAACACCACCATCAGCAGAATGGCGGTGGGCTCCGGCCAACTGGAACCGGAACCCAGCACGTAGCGGGCGAAAATGCCCCAGGGGATGATCAAGGCCATCGTCAGCATCGACAAGCCGGCGATGGCGATACACAAGCGGTACAGGCCATCGTTGCAGCGCAGAATCGTATTTTTCATAGGTCACCACGGCCAGGCGGTGGTGGGCGGGTACCCACCACCGCAGCGTCATCGGGCAGGAGGGTTACTGAACGGCTTCGATGCGTTTGATCAAGTCGGCGTAGGGCGCGCCATACTTGTTGCGGACCTCGGCAGTGGCGTCGTAGAACTCTTTTTTCTCCTGTGCGTTGAGGGTGATGAACTCCACGCCGGCCTCCTTGAGCTTGGCTTCGCTCTCGGCGGATTTCTTGTCCCACAGCACACGTTCTTCAGCCTGCGCTTCTACCGCGAGCTTCTTGACCAGGGCCTGCTGCTCCGGGCTGAGCTTGGTCCAGGTGGTTTTCGAGATCACTACCGGCTCCGGCAGGATCAAGTGCTGGGTGAGGGTGTAATACTTGGCGTTCTGGTAGTGGTTGTGCTCCAGCATGGTGGGCGGGTTGTTCTCGGCGCCGTCGATCACGCCAGTCTGCAGGGCGCTGAAAATCTCGCCGGTGGCCATGGCGATGCCGTTGCCGCCCATGGCATTGATGGTTTCGATGAACACCGGGTTGCCCTGCACGCGAATCTTCATGCCCTTGAGGTCGGCCATCTTGCGCACCGGCTTCTTGGTGTAGAGGTTGCGGGTGCCGCCGTCCATCCAGGCCAGGGCGACGAGGTTGAAGTCGGAGTTGGTAATCTTGTCGAGGATTTCCTGGCCGATGTCGCCGTCGATGACCTTGCGCATATGGGCGTGGTCACGGAACACGAACGGCAGGTTGAAGACATTCACGTCCGGGACTACCGGCCCGACAATGCCCAGGCTCACGCGGGTCATCTGCACGGCGTTGGCCTGCACTTGCTCGACCACTTCCTTCTCCGAACCCAGGACGCCACCGGCAAACATTTTGAAACTGATTTCGCCGTTGCTGGCCTTTTCCAGCTTTTTTCCCATTTCTTGCTCGGCGACCACGGGGGGGTAGCCGGCGGGGTGTACTTCAGCGAACTTGATCTTGATATCGGCCATCGCCGTGCTGGCGAGCAGCAGGGCAAAGGGGAGGGCGGTAGCGAGCTTGCGAGGGAAGTCCATGGATATCTCCAGTGTTGTTTTTGTTTTTGGATAACAAAGTGCAGCGGGTCCAGCGGCTATCTGAAACACCCGGGGCGGAGGGTGATAACGCTCAGCACTTCGCCCCGGTCCGATGACTGTGAAGTCCGCAGGCCGGGGCGCCGAGGTTGCTGCACAGGGCTATCGACTGCTCTGATGGGGTGTCGCACGTCGAATCATAGCCGAAAAACTCAGAAATTTAACATTTGTTGTCGGTTATCGTATGAGGCTGTCGCGATTGCGATTTCGCGGCAGGTGCGAGGTGCTCGAGCATTGCTCGATAATCAGTACTTCCAGGTGACCGACGCGGTGAGGTTGCGTGGTGCGCCATAGTTGGTGGAGCCGGCGGTCTGGTACAGCGACAGCAGGTATTTGCGGTCGCTGAGGTTGTTGAGGTTCAGCGACGTGCTCCAGTGCTCGTCGATGTCGTAGCTCGCCATCAGGTCGACCAGGGCGTAGGCGTTCTGCCGTACCGCGCTGTTGCTGTCGAGCTGGGTGCCGCCTTGCCATTGCACGCGGGTGCCGACCTTGGCCTTGGGCAGCTCGGGCAGGCGGTAAGTCAGGCTGCCGCGCAGGCTGTGGGTTGGCACGTACTGGCGGGCCTTGTCGCCGTTATCGTCTTCGATATGCACGTAGGTGTAGCCGGCGGCCACCTCCAGGCCCGGCAGGGCTTCGCCGGCCGCTTCGAGCTCGATGCCGCGGCTCTTGTAGTTGATGCCGCGGTAGGTGTACTGGCCGCCGACGATCTGCCCGGTGGATTCGGCGACGTTGCGCTGGTCGGTCTTGAACACCGCGGCGGTCAGGCTCAACTGGTCGTTGAGCAGGCTGCCCTTGATGCCGGCTTCCAGGCTTTTGCCTTCCAGTGGCGCCAGCACGCCGCTGTTGGTGCTGCGAAAATATTGCGGTTTGAAGATTTTTGTCCAGCTGGTGTAGAGGCTCCATTGTGGCGTCAGGTCGTAGACCAGGCCGGTGTAGGGCGTGACCTTGCCATGTTCGCGGGTGTCGTGGGGCGAGCCGTAGCCCAGGCCTTCGCCGTCGGCGCTGAGCATGCGCGCGCCGGCGATCCAGTGTAGGTCGTCGGCGAGGCTGAAGCGGGCGCCGGCGAACACGCTCTTCTGGCGGTCGGTGAAGCGTTGGGTGTTGAGGTCGTTGGTGAAACCGAAGTCTGGCTGCGCCACGGTGCCGGCCAGGGCGTCGGCCAGGCGGGTGATGATGTAGCCGCTGGCATCCTGATAGTGCCCGCGCTCGGTATGGTGGCTGCGGCCGTAGTTGGCACCCACCGTCAACTCGTGCTCGCGGCCAAACAAGCTGAACGGGCCGGCCAGCTGCGCTTCGCCGGTGAGCTGGTGCTCGGTGCTGGCGGTGCGGTTGACGTAGGCGAAAATGTCGTCGGCGGTGTAGGGGATGGCGTAGAACATCTGCGTGTCTTGATGCTGGTTCACCCCGGTCAGGGTGAAGGTGCCTTTCCAGCCGTTGCCGAAGTCGTGGGCCAGCTCGGCGAAGGCCCGCTGGGTCTGGATGTTCCAGTAGGTCCAGGGCTGGCCGATGCTGGCGTCGCGGCTGCTGTAGTGAATGCGGTTGCCGGCATAGTCGGCGATCGGCAGGGCGCCCCAGGTGCTGCCGTTGGCATAGCTGTTCTGCTGGGAGAAGCCGACGGTGAGGGTGTCGGCCTCGGACAGGTCGAAGGCCAGCAGGCCGGCCGCCAGGTTCAATTCGTGGCTGTAGCGGTCGAGGTAGGAATTGCCCTTGTCGTGGGCATACACGAAGCGCCCGCGCACGTTGCCGCTGTCGGTCAGCGGGCCGCTCACGTCGACATCCAGGCGGCGGTTGTCCCAGGAACCGACGCTGCTGTTGACCCTGGCCTGGAAGCTGTCGGTGGGGCGCTTGCGCACGAAGTTGACCGTGGCCGAGGGGTTGCCGGCGCCGCTCATCAGGCCATTGGCGCCGTGCAGCACATCCACCTGCTCGAATTCGGCCATGTCCAGGTCGCCCAGCAGCACGCCGGAAGAGAAGGGCATGCCCATGCCGTCGTATTCGAAATTGTCGATGTTGAAGCCGCGCGAAGTGAAGGCGGTGCGGTCGGTCTCGAACTGTTCGACGGTCACCGAGGGCGCGCTGCGCAGGGCGTCCTTGACGCTGTTTAGCTTGAAATCTTCCAGCTGCTCGCGGGTCACGGTGCTTACCGCCTGAGGCGTTTCCCTGTTGCTCAGGCCCAGGCGCGTGGTGCTGGCGGCCGGCTTGCTCCGGTAGCCCAGGCTTTGGCCGTCGCCCTGCAGGGCGCGGTATTGGATCTGCGTGGCGGGCAGGGCCACGGGCTGGGAGGCCTGGCCTGCGGGGATCAGGTACAGGGTCGCGGCGTCGGTGCGGGCGAAGGTGTAGCCGCTGCCGCGCAGCAAGGTCGCCAAGGCCTCTTCCGGCGAATACTGGCCAGCCACAGCGGTGCTGCGCAGGCCGGCGTCGAGGTTGCCGTCGAGCAGCACGTTCTGCCCCGATTGTTGGCTGAACGCGAGCAACGCCTGGCGCAACGGCTGGGCCGGGATGTTCAGCACCTGCCTGGCCACGCTGCTGGTGGCGCCATCGGCGGGTGCGGCGCAGGCCGGCTGAGCACCGGCAAGCAGGGCACAGGCGATGGCCGCGCTCAGGGCGCTGCAGCGCCAAGGGCTGGAAGACGGGCGGGCGAGGGGGCGTTGCGTTGCCATTCAGTGGTTTCCTGTGAAGTGTGCACGGACATGCGAATCTCTATCAGTCACGTTAAGACGGATGAGAAATCGCCGTGCCTGATGGCAATGTGAAATATTTTCGTTCGCGTTTGGGCCGCGGGTTAAACACGGGGGCCGGGCACCGCCGGGGCGGGTTCAAGCTGGTTGGATGATGGTGATCAGGTCTGTGTAATGGCGGGTTCTGATCGCCAGCGCCTTGGCCAGCACGTCGAGCATCTGCTCGGGCTTGTCGAGGTTGAGGATCAGGCTCACGCGGCGCGCGGCCAGTTGCGGGTCGGGAATGAAGATTTTCCCCGGGCGCCAGCGTTCCAGCTCATTCACCACGGCCAGCAACGGCTTGTCGAAAAACACCAGGCGTCCGCTGCGCCAGGCCAGTACCTGCGCCAGGTCGGCGCGCTGGATGGGGCCGGCGTGGGTGGTGCTGAAGGCCATGGCCAGGCCTTCGTCGAGTTCGGTCTGCTGGTTGGCGGCCAGCACCCGTACGCTGCGCCGGGCCACCGTCAAGGTGGCGTTCGGCCCCTCGCAGGCCAGGCAGAAATCGGCGTCGCTGGCGGCAACCTGGCCTGCGGCGGTGCGCACCTTGAACTCGCCGGCGGCACTCGGCGGTACCTTGAAGAAGGCTTCGCCGTGAAGCAGTTCCACGCTGCGGTGGTCACTGGAAAAATCCACATTCAAGGCGCTGTTGCCAGCTATTTCCACCATCGAGCCGTCCGCCAGCTGCACCGTGCGCCGCTCGCCCACTGCCGTGCGCAAGTCGGCAAATGGCGCGCCGCCGCCGTTGAGCCAGAAATTGCCGGCACCTACAGCCACCGCCGCGGCGCCGGCAGCCATGCCGAGGCCCACGAAGCGGCGCCGTGACCACTGCCGGCTGGACACCGGCTGGCGTGGCGCGAGCGCCAGCGCCGAGGCGGCCCAGAGCTGCTCCAGCCGGGCGTACGCCGCGGCATGGCGCGGGTCGGCCGCGAGCCAGCGGGCCCATTGCTCGCGCTCGGCAGGGGTGGCCATGCCGCCCTGCAGCAACGCGAACCAGGTGTTGGCCTGATGGCTGATGTCGTCGCGGCTAGGCGGCTGGGGTGGTTCGGCGTTCATAGGCTGATCGTTCAACTGGGTAGGGGGCTGGCGGCAGTCCAGCCGGTGAGCGTAAGGCCAATGGCGCGGCGGTTACAAGGCGCGTTGGCCCTTCACTGTGGCATGCCTTGGCTCAACAACTCCAGGGCGCGGACCATGCGGCTGTAGGCGGTTTTTGGCGAAATGCCCAGCCGCTCGCCGATTTCCACGTAGGTCAGGCCTTCCACCCGTACCAGCATGAATACTTCGCGGCAAGGGGCGGGCATGTTCTGGATCACGCCGTTCAGCGTGGCCAACTGTTGCCGGGCGATCGCGGCCTGCTCGAGGGTTGGCGTGCCGGGCTCCACGGCTTGCGCGGCCTGCTCGTCCAGTGGCTCGCCTTGGCGATGTTGCTGGCGCCGGGTGTGGTCGATAAACAGGTTGCGGGCGGCGGAGTACAGGTAGGCGCGGAAGTTGTCGATGCGCGTGCGGCCCATCTGTTCGGACAGGCGAATGAAGGTGTCCTGGGTCAGGTCGGCGGCGGTTTCCTTGCAACGCAGGCGGCGGTCCAGATAGTCCTGGATTTCGCCGCGATGGGCCAGGTACAGCGCCTTGAGATCTGAGCCAGACATACGGCCACCTTGGTTGGCAGGGAAGCAAGCGCGGGAAAATACCACAAACGATAATCGTTTGTATTGGTCATCTTGACGGCATAGCACAGTGCCGCGCCGCAAGGCAGAGGGAAGGGTTCTCCTATCTCGTCTTGCGCCCTTTCGTGAATGAATCCGTCGGCTTCAATCCCGTACGAGTCGATACCATGGTCCTACCCATCCCCACCGGCGCCAGCACCCTTGAACAACTGGACGGTGTAGCCATTCCCAGTTGCACGCTGAGCGTGGTACCCCAGCAAAGCTTCCTGGCCTGGCGCGGCACCATAGAGGCCCTGTTCGACGCCAACGCCAGCCCTGCGCAACCCTTCGCGGCCAACCTCACCGTCTACCATTTCAGCCGCTTCCTGTGCTGCTGCGGCCGCGTCGATGGCGCCCGCTACCGCCGCGACCGGGCCAGGCTGAGCTGGTGCGACCTCGACCATTATCTCGTGCACCTACCGCTGGAGCGCGGCCTGGTCGCCAGCGACGGCTTGCGGGTGCGGCCTGCGGATATCGTTGTACTCGACCTGTCACGGCCCGCGCATTTTCGCCTCGCCGCCAGCCAGAGCATCAGCCTGCTGATTCCGCGCACGGCGCTGGCGCCTCTGTTGGCCGACGCGGGCCAGCTTCACGGCCTGGTCGTGCGCAAGGACAGCGCAGCGGGCGGCTTGCTGGGCCAGCTGCTGCGCTCGCTGAGCGCCGCCGCGCCGCGCCTGGCGCTGGAACAGGCATTGGGCCTGGCCGCGCCGGTGCTGGGGCTGGTGGCCGCCTGCCTGGCCCAAAGCAGCGTGCGCCGCGCCCCGGCGGCGCGCCCGCAGCACTGCAGCCTGGCCCGCCAGGTGCGGTTGTACATCGAGCAGAACCTGCACCGTGAGGACCTGGCGCCGCGGCTGGTGGCCAAGGAGTTGGGCGTGTCGCGCAGCCAGCTGTACCGCGCCCTGGAAAAGTTCGGCGGGCTGTGCCGCTACCTGCGTCAGCGCCGCTTGCGCCGCAGCCTGTTCGCCCTGTGCAACGCCGGCAACAGCGGGCGGCGTATCGTCGACCTGGCCTGCGAGCATGGCTTTGCCGACGAAGCCCATTTCAGCCGGCTGTTTCGCCAGGCCTTCGGTTTGTCGCCCCGGGCAGCCAGAACGGCGATGCAGCGCGGCGACCTCTCGGCGCTGGCCGGTGTGCTGCCCCAAGCCGGCGCGACACCCACCTTCAGCCGCTGGGTTCACGAGCTCACCCACGTGTGAGCGTTCGGTATGGGACGCAGCGCCCAGTTTGCGGGACGCCTGTGCAAGGCCCGGGCGGCGGGAGTGCCTAACCTGTACCCACCCACATTCTGACAAGGAGCGTCTGCCGTGGCGCAGCAATCCCTGAACCTGCTGATCCAGAGCATCACCGGCGCGGTCGCCGAAGCGCAGGAGAAGATCCAGCGTTATCAGGTGGCCACGGTGCGCAAGTACTTCGACGACGACAACCGCCCCCTCAGCATCGACGTGCGCTTGCCGTCCCAGGCCGCCGATGCCAGCGAGGGCGAGGAGCAACTGGTGCGCGTGCCGCTGCTGGCGCTGGTCGCCCCGCGGCTGCTGGCGGTCAAGGAGATGGAGATAGTCTTCGAAGTCGGCCTGCATGCCAGCGACGGCGACAGCGCGGCGCCCGCCAGCGACAGTCGAGGCTGGCCCCAGCCAGATCACAAACCCTTGAACGTCGACCTCGGCGTTCAGTGCACCGGTGAGGGCGCGCCGTTGGCGCGCGTCACCCTTCGGGTCGAAACCCAGCCGCCGTGCGAAGGCATGGCGCGGCTGATTCAGCACCTGAACACCTTAATCTGATAATCAACAGGAGCTATACCCATGACCCAATTCACGATGGGCGACCAATTTCGCGGCCTGCCGATGGGCGACCTCATCGGTGCGCCGCTCACGGCCGCCTGCGATGCCCAGGTGCGCCTGGCCAATGCCACCGCCGACTTCATCAAGGTGGTCGGCTTCTTGCCACCCAATGCCGACAGCAGCGACCCCAAAGGGGTAGGCGGCGTGCGCAATGTCATGTTCCGCTTCGATCGTCCCTCCCAGAGCGTGCCCGCCGGGGCCGGCGAAAACCCCATGGAGACGGTGGAGATGGAGGTGCCGCTGCTGGCCGTGGTCAAGGTGCCGAACCTGTCCATCAACAAGGTCGATATCAGCTTCGACATGGAGGTCAAGAGCGCCTCGCAATCGCGCGATTCCACCGACACCCAGGCGGCGATGTCAGCCCAGGCGCGCCTGGGGTGGGGGCCCTTCAGCGCCAAGCTGAGCGTCTCCGGCTCGATCGCCACGCACAAGGAAAACACCCGCTCCACCGACCAGTCCGCCAAGTATCACGTGCAGCTGCACGCCGCCGACGACGGCATGCCCGAGGGCCTGGCGCGGGTCATGGGCATGATCGCCCAGGCGGTGGCGCCCAAGTCCATCACCCAGGTCTCGACTTAGGAACCTGGCTCGGGGGGCTGAACGATGTTCGATCTCACCGACGTCGGGTATGTGAAACGCATCGTGGTGGGCAGCACCGACCCGGAAAAGCTCAGCAGCACCGAGGCGGTCGAGGGCGAGGCCGCGCTGCTCAACCGTTGCCTGAGCGATACCCCGCGTGGGCGAATCGTGGGTATCGAGAAGAACTTTTCGCTGCTCAATATCGGCGAGCACCAAGTGGTCCTGCAAGCGCTGGTGTACCACGTGGGCTTCACCCGCAAACCCTATTGGCTGGCCGACGATACCGGCTAGCCCTGAGGGCGACGGGCGCCGAACCGCCCGACCGCCGCCTGACCCACTGTGGGAGCCAGGCAGGCTCGATTAACTGTGGAAGTCCGGCTTGCCGGCGATGGTGCACTTGAGAGCGCCATCTTCGGCAAGCCGAACCCCCATCACTGATCGTGTATCGGCGTGCCTGCCAGGGAAGGGGTTCTGGCCGCCATTGTGGCGCGAGTGCGAGCATGTTGTCGGGCCGCCGCGCCTTGCCGTGGCATTCAACAAGGAGAGTCAATGATGAAAGATATCCGTTCCCTGCTCGTCGGTTTGGCTGTGCTGGCATCAGTATTCCCCGCCGCAGCCGCCGAGCGCTTGCAAGGTGTGCTGGACGACCGCGGCCGGCCAGTGCCCGTGACCCTGAGCCTCGCGGCAACCGGCGCCCAAGGCACGCCGGCCGGCACCCTGCGTTTCGATGGAGCCTGGGCCTGCGGCTTCGACCTGGAGGTTTCCGCTGCATCAGGCCAGGCCGCCAGCTATTTCCTCAAAGGCGCCGGGGCCGGGCGCTGCGTGGTGCTGAACGCGGGCTACCTGCATAGCCGGCCGGGTAGCGATGGCGTCACCCTGGAGCTGCGCGACCGTGGCAACACTGTGCCGGCCCTCTACACCCTGACCGTCCGCCCTGCCGCTCGATAATGGCCAGGGCTCATCACTGTGATTTCGCCCTGACGCAAGGGCGGCGCATTTCAAGGCCAAGGAGGCATCATGGGAATCAGCCAGACCGTCGGAACCGGCGGCAACAATAGGGCGAGCGATGTTCGCGTCCTGCAACTGCTACTCAATATGGCCGGCAGCGGGCCGGGGTTGGCCATCGATGGCCGGTGGGGCCCGGCGTGTGCCAGCGCATTGGCCGCCTGGCGGCAACGCCTGGGCGGTGGCCACAACCCGCGGGTCAGGCCGGGTGATCCGCTGCTGGAGGCGCTGCGGCGCGCGGTGCCGGGCGAACTGGCGGCGCAAAAGCTTTGGGCGATCATGGCCGACGCCAGCGCGGACGATGTCCAGCGCTTCCACTCACCGCTGCTGGCCATGCTGCCGCGCTATGGCATCGACAGGCCCTTGCGCATTGCGCACTTTCTGGCCCAGATCGCCCACGAAAGCGGCTGCCTGCGCTACACCGAAGAGTTGGCCAGCGGCGCCGCCTACGAGGGCCGCAAGGACCTCGGCAATCTGCTGCCTGGCGATGGCGTGCGGTTCAAGGGCCGAGGGCTGATCCAGCTCACCGGGCGGGCCAACTACCGGCAATACGGGCAGGCCTGCCAGCGGGATTTCGAGCGTGCCGACGATCCTGGGCGGGTCGCCAGCGATCCCGCTTTGGCGGTGGACGTCGCCGGCTGGTTCTGGGCCACCCGCAAGCTCAGCGAACTGGCTGACCGCGACGATTTGCAAGGCATCACCCGGCGCGTGAACGGTGGCCTCAACGGCCTGGAAAAACGTGCCGCCTACCTGGCCCGGGCGAAATGGCTGCTCGGGTTATGAGCGCTCAGCGTTTGCCCATGGAGCGGCGGGTGCCGTTGGGTGCGCGGCTTGGGGTCTTGTCGTGGTTGGATTTGCCGGCGCCAGGGTACTGCGCACCTTGCTTCTTGGCGTCGGCGAAGGCGGCTGGCTTGAACGGAAAGGTGAAAGGCGCGATCGCCGGCTTGCCGTCAACGGCGGTGTCTTCGGGAAGCTGCTCGGCCGAGGTGGGGGGCGTGTTGACGGACATATGGGCTCCCGAAAATGCGGGGGGGCGGATAAAAGGGCGCCAGTATGCCTGAAAGCGCTGGATTGTTCCTGCGCGACCGTCACCAGCCGATGCGTGGTGTGGCGTCACGGCGCCTGCCGCCACGCCACTCCCGACGGTTCAGCTGGGCCGGCGTTATGCAGCCAGCTTCACATCAGCGCCGGTTTGGCGAGTGCAGCATGTAAGTGGGGTAGTGCTCAGGAAAAGCCGAAGCCCTCGATCAGGCCTTTGATGCGCCGGGTGAGCTCGTCCATGGAGAAGGGCTTGGTGAGCAGGTGCATGCCTGGTTCCTGTTGTTCTTCCCAGGCGAGGGCGTTGTGGGCGTAGCCGGTGATGAACAGCACCTTGAGCTCGGGGCGCAGGCCGCGGCCGGCGTCGGCGACCTGGCGGCCGTTGAGGCCACCGGGCAGGCCGACGTCGGTGACCAGCAGGTCGATGGGCCGCGCCGATTGCAGGATGGCCAGGCCACCGGCGCCGTCGGCGGCTTCGAGGGCGGTGTAGCCGAGTTCTCCGAGCACTTCGACGATGAGCATGCGCACGGTGGCGTCGTCGTCGACCACCAGCACGGTTTCGCCCTGGCCGGCGGCTGGCGCGCTGAGTTGTTGCAGCGGGGTGGCGGCTGCGGCGTCGGCGCGGGAGCGCGGCAGGTAGAGGGTCATGGTGGTGCCTTGGGCCATTTGCGAGTCGATGTGTACGCTGCCGCCGGACTGGCGCACGAAGCCGTAGATCATCGACAGCCCCAGGCCGGTGCCCTTGCCCATGGGTTTGGTGGTGAAGAAGGGGTCGAAGGCGTGGGCGATGACGTCGCTGCTCATGCCGCTGCCGGTGTCGCCGACGCTCAGGGTGAGGTATTCGCCGGGGGGCAGTTCGTGTTCGGCGGCGGCCTGGGGGCTCAGGACGCAGTTGCCGGTGCGGATGCTCAGGGTGCCGCCGTGGGGCATGGCGTCGCGGGCGTTGATGCAGAGGTTGAGCAGGGCGTTTTCGAGCTGGTTGGGGTCGACCTGGGTCAGCCAAAGGTCGCTGGCGCTGGTGGCGTGTACGGCGATGGCGGGGCCGACGGTGCTGCGGATCAGTTCGAGCATGCCCAGTACCAGGCGGTGGGCGTCGGTGGCACTGGGTTCCAGGGTCTGGCGGCGGGAGAAGGCCAGCAGGCGGTGGGTGAGGGCGGCGGCGCGGCGCGAGGCGCCCTGGGCGGCCTGGAGGTAGCGTTCGAGTTCGCTGAAGCGGCCCTGGGCGACGCGGGCGCGGAGCATGTCGAGGCTGCCGGTGATGCCGGTCAGGAGGTTGTTGAAGTCGTGGGCCAGGCCGCCGGTGAGTTGGCCCACGGCTTCCATTTTCTGGCTTTGCCGCAGTTGTTGTTCGAGCAGGCGCTGGGCGGTCATTTCGACGCCGACGCCGGTGCGCCGCACGGGTTCGCCGCCGGCGTTGAAGTAGGTGTGGCCGCGGGAGAGCACCCAGCGCACTTTACCGCCGGGATGGAGGATGCGGTATTCGAGCTCGAGGTCGCCACTGTTGACCAGGCCGCCGGCCATGGTCTGGCGCAGGGCCGCAAGGTCGTCGGGGTGGACGTTGGCCAGGAAGGCCGGGCGTTTGATGCCGGCGGCGGCCTGCACCGGGTCGATGCCGTAGAGTTCGCTGATGCCGGCGTCGCAGTAGAAGCAGTCGTTGGAGACTTCGTAGGTCCATACGCCAACGCCGCTGACGGCGGAGAGCGCCAGCCGGGCGAAGTCCATGGAGTCGTAGAGGGCTTGTTCGCCTTCGGGTTCGGCGGTGACGTCGCGGGCCGCCGTTGCCGTGCTGGGTATGACACGCAGGGCCGCGCGCTGGGCTTCTTCCACCGAGGGGTAGTGGCCTTCGCGTACCTGCTGTTCAAACAAGGCGGAGAGTGCCAGGCCTAGGGCCAGGTCCTGGGGGGCCCGGTACGACATGGGAGGTTCTCGGTGGCTAGGCGGGGGAGCGGGCGGGCATTATCACACAACCTTGGAGGCGAAGTGCCATCCGGTGGGCGGCTACCTTTAGGGGCTGCGAAGGAAAAGGTGCTTGTTTAGAGCACCTGGTTTGCTAGTTGAGTTAAAAGTACTGGCCTCATCGCGGGCATCGCCCGCTCCAACAGTAATGCGCTGGCCTCGGCACTCGCGAGGTTACTCGCTTTAACGGGACCTTCGTCGGCTTTGGCACTCGCGAGGTTACTCGCTTTAACGGGACCTTCGTCGGCCTCGGCACTCGCGAGGTTACTCGCCTTAACGGGACCTTCGCCGGTTTTGGCGCCCGCGAAGTTACTCGCCTTAACGGGACCTTCGCCGGCCTCGTTGGAGCGGGCGATGCCCGCGATGCTTTTACGGCGCCCGCGCTTTTAGAGTTTGAACTGGCCCACCAAGGTATTGAACGACATCGCCAGTCGCGACAACTCCTGGCTCGACGCGCTGGTCTGGTTGGCCCCGGCCGCCGTCTGGGTCGACAGGTCCTGAATGTTCACCAGGTTACGATCCACTTCACGTGCCACCTGCGCCTGCTCTTCCGCGGCACTGGCGATAACCAGGTTGCGCTCGTTGATCTGGCTCACGCCTTCGCTGATGCGTTCCAGCGCCAAACCGGCTTCGGTGGCCAGGCTTTGGGTGGTTTGCACGATGGTCTGGCTCTTGCCCATGGCTTGCACGGCTTCGTCGGCACCGGTGCGCACGCGGGTGATCATGGCTTCGATTTCGCCGGTGGAGGTCTGGGTGCGGTGCGCCAGGGCGCGGACTTCATCGGCGACCACCGCGAAGCCGCGGCCTTGTTCGCCGGCGCGGGCGGCTTCGATGGCGGCGTTGAGGGCCAGCAGGTTGGTCTGTTCGGCGATGCCGCGGATCACGTCGAGCACCTTGGTGATGTCGTGGATCTGGCCAGCGAGGGCTTCGACGCGTTTGGTGGAGTCGTTGATTTCGGCGGTCACGGTGTTGATGGAGGTGACGGCCTGCTGGACCTGGCGTTGGCCTTTGATGGCGTCTTCGGCGGTTTGCGAGGAGATCTGCGAGGTGCTCGCGGCGTTGCGCGCGACTTCTTCGACGGCAGCGGTCATTTCGTTGACGGCGGTGGCGGCTTGCTGAATTTCGTCGTTCTGGCGCACCAGGCCGCGGCTGCTGTCTTCAGTCACGGCGGTGAGTTCTTCGGCAGCCGAGGCAAGCTGGTTCGAGGCGTCGGCGATCTGCTGCACGGTGCCTTTGAGGTTGCCCTGCATGTCCGAAAGCGATTGCAGCAGTTGCCCTGTTTCGTCGGTGCCGCGCACCACGATGGCCTGGGTCAGGTCGCCTTTGGCGACGCGGCCGGCGCTGGCTACCGAGAGGTACAGGGGACGGGTGATCATGCCGGTGACGATCATGCCCAGCACGATGGCGCAGACGATGGCGATCAGGCAGCCGATAATCAGGGTCCAGGTCACCTGGGTGTTGTTGCTGGCGGCAGTGGCCGTGGTTTCGTTGGCCTGGCGGGCGTTGGAGTCGATCATGATCTTCAGCTCGCCGATCACTTTGCGATAGGCAGGAGTGACGGTGCTGGTGGCGATCTTGCCGGCCTGTTCCATGTCACCGCTTTTCAGCGCTACGAAGCCGGACTCGGTGGCGGCGATATAGGCCGGCCAGTCACGCTCGAATTCGTCGCCGGCGGCACGTTCGTCCGCTTCCAGTGGAGTGGTGCGGTAGCTCTTGAAGGCTGTCAGGGCTTCGGCGGCGTTGTCGCGGAATGATTGCACCACGGCGTTGATGTCGTCGGTGCTGGCCTTGACCGCAGTCAGGCCGATGGCCTTGAAGAAGTCGCGGTTGGTGGCGATGACGTTGGCTTTCACCAAATCGGTTTTCTGGATGGACACCAGGTTGTTGCTGACGATGTCTTGCAGTTGGCCGTAGATTTTACCGATGCCGGATTGGCCCAGGGCCGCTACGGCTACGGTAATCAGTGCACAAAGACCAAAAGCGATCAGCAGTTTCGACTTCAGCTTGAAGTTCATGAGCCAGGACATAGCAGGTACTCGGATGGGCCGTAGGTAGGGTGGGAGCGCTGTACAAGGGCAGTGCTCCTCTAGCAACCTATCGGCGTTGCCGATGTGAACTTTACATATCCAGAAACAAATAATATGAGCAGTCGAGCCATGCGAATGCATTGCAATGCCATGGCCCGTCTGCAAGCCGCGCCCTAGAGCGGGCGGCGCGGCTGGCGTGGGTGGCGGGTCATTCGTCGCTGTCGTCGTCCAGCGCTTGCTGGCCTTTGAGTTCACGCAGGATGTTGCGGTCCAGGGCGTGAACCCAGCGGTTGTAGTTACGGTGGATCTTGCCGTCGTGGTAGCCCATTTCGCGGCTGTCACGGTAACGGATCTGGTAACCGCTGGCGCTGTAGGGAATGTCCACGGCGGCGAAGAACTTGTTGCGCACCTCTATCTCGGCCTGGACCAGGCCGGGGTCGTTGCGGGTCACGCTCCAGCCGCGTTTCTTCAGGGTCACCAGCACGGCCTTCTTGACTTGCACGTCGCTCACCGGCTGGGCCAAGTGCAACTGCTCGTTGGGCGTGAGCAGCGGCTTGGAGGTGCAGGCGCCGAGGGTCAGCAGGGCGGTGGCGATGCACAGGCTGCGCAGCAACGGGCCCATCAGTTCACCTTCGCCAGGTCGGCCTTGAGTGCGACACCGGCGATCACTGCGCCAGAGTGGCATTCGTAGGTGGCAGGGTCTTTGCGCTCGATCTTCTTGTAGTAGCTGCTGATGTTGACCACTGCGTTGGCGCCGGCCTGGCGGGCGGCGTCCTGCAGGGTCAGCAGGGCCGATTGCAGGGCCCATTCGCAGGCCACTTCGTCGGTCTTGTTGAAGGCGTTGGTCTTCTTGTTGGTCACGGCGTTGGGGCTGACCACAGTGACCTTGCCCTTGGGCGCTGCGCCCGCCAGGTAGAACTTGACGCTGCCATCGAGCTTGCCGGCGGCGGTCATTTCCTTGACCACCTTGTCGAAGGGCAGGTACAGCGCTGTGTCACGGGCCTGGCTGATGGCGGGTACGGTGGCGAGCAAAAAGGCGGTGGCGGCAGCCAGTTTCTTCAGTTGCATGGGCGTCTCTCCTTGAGGTGGGTGCTTCAGGGCCAGCGGCGGAAAATCAACGAAGTGTTGACGCCACCGAAGGCAAAGTTGTTGTTCATCACGTAGTCGTTGTGCAAGGTGCGAAAGCCCCCTTGCAGGTAGTCGAGTTCGCCGCAGCGGGGGTCGATATGGTCGAGGTTGAAGGTGTGCACGTAGCGGTCGCTGTTGAGCATTTCGATGCTGAACCAGGATTCCAGCGCGCCGCAGGCGCCCAGGGTGTGGCCGAGGAAGCTTTTCTGCGAACTCAGGGGCATGCGCGAGCCGAACAGGGCGCTGGTGGCCAGGGTTTCGGCGATGTCGCCCTGTTCGGTGGCGGTGCCGTGGCCGTTGACGTAGCCGATGGCTGCGGCCGGCAGCGCGGCATCCTCGAGGGCCAGCTCCATGGCGCGGCGCATGGTCACTTGCTCGGGGCGGGTGGTGTGCTGGCCGTCGGCATTGCTGCCGAAGCCGACGATCTCGGCATGGATGCGCGCGCCGCGGGCCAGGGCGTGTTCCAGCTCTTCGAGCACCAGCATGCCGCCGCCTTCGCCGATCACCAGGCCGTCGCGGCCGCTGTCGTAGGGGCGCGGGCTGGTCTGCGGGGCGTCGTTCTTGAGGCTGGTGGCGTACAGCGCGTCGAACACCATGGCTTCGGTAGGGCAAAGCTCTTCGGCACCGCCGGCGAGCATCAGCGGCAGGCGGCCGAACTTGATGGCTTCATAGGCGTAGCCGATGCCCTGGCTGCCGCTGGTGCAGGCGCTGGAGGTGGGAATCAGGCGGCCGGTGAGGCCGAAGAAAATGCTGATATTGGCGGCGGTGGTGTGCGGCATCATGCGCACGTAGGAGTTGGCGTTGAGGCCCTCGGCCACGGAGTTGAGCAGCATGTTGCCGAATGCCTTGATCTCGTCGGTGCTGCCGGTGGACGAGCCGCAGGCCACGCCCATGCGCCCGTCGCGGATGCTGGGGTCGTCGAGCAGGCCGGCGTCGGCCAGGGCCTGTTCGGCGGCGCCTACGGCCAGCCGCGAGACACGGCCCATGCTGCGCAGCTGTTTGCGGGTCCAGTGGGCGGGCACCTTGAAGCCATCGATGGGGCCGGCCAGGCGCGTGTTGAGCTCAGCGAAGCGGTCCCATTCATCCATGCGGCGGATACCGCTGCGGTTGCTTTCGAAGTTACCGGCGATGGTGGCCCAGTCGCTGCCCAGGGAGGTGATGCCGGCCATGCCGGTGACGACCACGCGTTTCATCAGCACAGCCCCCCGTTCACGCCGATCACCTGGCGGGTGATGTAGGCGGCCTCGGCGGACATCAGGAAGTTGACCGCGCCGGCGACTTCTTCGGGGGTGCCCATGCGTTGTGCGGGGATCATCTTCAGCAGTTCGTCGACCGGTACGTTTTCGTCGAGCATGGCGGTGTCGATCAGGCCGGGGGCCACGCAGTTGACGGTGATCTTGCGCTTGCCCAACTCGATGGCCAGGGCCTTGGCGGCGCCGATCACGCCGGCCTTGGAGGCGCTGTAGTTGACCTGGCCACGGTTGCCGATCTGCCCGGACACCGAGGTGATGCAGACGATACGGCCGGCGGCGCGGCGGCGGATCATCGGCATGGTCAGGGGGTGCAGGACGTTGTAGAAGCCGTCGAGATTGGTGCGCATCACCAGGTCCCAGTCCTCTTCGGTCAGGGCCGGGAAGGCGCCGTCGCGGGTCAGGCCGGCGTTGCACACCACGCCGTAGTAGGCGCCGTGGGCGTCGACGTCGGCGCTGAGCAGGGCGGCGCAGGCGGCGCGGTCGGCCACGTCGAATTGCAGGATGCGCGCCTGGCGGCCCATTGCGTGGATGTCGGCTTGCACCGCTTCGGCTTCGGCGCGGCCGCTGCGGCAATGCAACACCAGGTCGAAACCGGCCTGGGCCAGGCGTAAGGCGATGGCGCGGCCGATACCGCGGCTGGAGCCGGTGACCAGGATGGTTTCAGACATGGGAGTGTTCCTGTGCGGGGGCCTCGGCCAGGTACTGCGCAGCCTGGGGCGGGCGATAGACATTGAGGCGGGCCACGACCTGGACGCCGGGGCCGGTCAGGTGGCACTCGAACACGCCCATGCCGCTTTCGTCTTCCAGCGAGCGTTGGGCGTGAATCTGCAGCACGGCGCCGGCGGCGAAGTGCTCGACGTTGCATTCATATTTGCGCGTGCCCAGCAGGAAGCCGATTTCCACCGGGCGGCCTTCGCTGCGGGCGCGGCAGCCAGCATAAGCGGCGACGCTCTGGGCCATCAGCTCGACGCCGACCCACGCGGGTAGGCTGCCGTCATCGAGATTGAACAGGCCGCCGGGGCGCACCGTGACCTGGGTGTGGATGCTGTCTTCGTTGAACGCCAGCACCTGGTCGATGAGGATCATGTCACCGGCGTGGGGCAGCAGCTCGGCGAGGGGCCAGGCGATCATTGCGGGTCTCCGAGAATCAGGCTGACGTTGTTGCCGCCGAAGGCGAAGGAGTTGCTCATCAGGCGGCGGGGCGCATTGTCGGCCAGGCGCGTGCCGGGCGCTACCCAGTCGAGGGCGGGCAGCTGCGGGTCGGCGGCGGCGTCCCACACGTGGGGCGGCAGGCTGGCGCCGGGTTGCAGGCTCAGCCAGCAGAACGCCGCTTCCAGGGCACCGGCGGCGCCGAGGGTGTGGCCGGTGAGGGCCTTGGTGGCGGAGCAGGCCACGCCCTGGGGGAACACTTCGCTGACGGCCAGGCTTTCCATGGCATCGTTGTGCGGGGTAGCGGTGCCGTGCAGGTTGAGGTAACCGATCTGTTCGGGTTGCAGGCCAGCCTGGGCCAGGGCCTTGCGCATGGCCTGCACGGCGCCTTTGCCGCTGGGTTCCGGGGCGGAGATATGGTGCGCGTCCGAAGTCGCACCGGCGCCAAGCAAGGCTACGGCCTGTTCGCCCACGGGTTCGCGGGTCATCAGGAACAGCACCGCGGCTTCGCCGATATTGATGCCGTCGCGGTTGAGCGAGAACGGGTTGCAGCGCTGTGCCGACACTGCTTCCAGCGCCGAGAAGCCATTGAGGGTCAGGCGGCAGAGGCTGTCGACGCCGCCGCACAGCACCGCGTCGCACAGGCCCAGGTCCAGCAAGCGGCGGGCGCTCATCAAGGCGCGGGCGCTGGAGGTGCAGGCCGTGGAGATCACGTAGGCCGGGCCGCCGAGCTGCAGCCAGCCGGCGAGGAATTCGGCGGGGGCGCCCAGTTCCTGCTGGCGGTAGTCGTAGCTGGCGGGGAAGTGCTGGTCGGTCAGGTAGCTGGCGATGGCGCGGCTGGCTTCGTCGATGCCGGAGGTGCTGGTGCCCAGCACCACGCCCACGCGCGCGGCGCCGAAGCGGGCGATGGCCTGGGCGATGTCGCTTTCGATCTGCAAGGCGGCCTGCAGCAGCAACTGGTTGTTGCGGCTGTGCTGTTGCGCCACGGCGCTGGGAATGGCTGGCAGCGCACCCAACACGGCGCCTACCGGCACGCTGCGTTCGGGCACCCAGCCGGGCGCGCTGCGCAAGCCGCTGGCATCGCCGGCGAACAGGCCGCGGGCGACGCTGGCCTTGTCCATGCCCAGGGCGCAGTTCAGGCCCAGAGCGTTGAGGTAGACCGTCATGGTGCGTTCTCGGTGTTCAGGGGGCTGACCTGGTACGTCAGGCCTTCCGGCAGCTGCAGGCTGAAAATGCCGGGGGTACGGTAGCGGACCTGCCAGCGCGTGGCCAGTTGGCGTTGCTCGGCGGTGCCAGTGGCCTGTGGGTAGGCGGTGTGCAATTGCGCCTCCGAGGTCAGGGCGAACAGCAGCGCGGCGAACAACTCCCGCGCGGCCGGGTTGGGCGGCAGCAGGCCGTCGGCTTGCCACTGCTGGTTGGCCAGGCGCTGGCGGGCGAGGGGAATGCCCAGCGGGTCCATCAGCGACCAGCGCAAGGCCGGGCCGTCCTGCTGGATCACCAGCAGCCAGTCCTGCATCTGCCCCGCCTGGGCGCGCTGTACATGCAGTTGCATCGGCAGCGCCAGCGTCGGCGGCTCGGCCGGTAACGGTGCCTGGCTTGCGCAGCCGGCGAGGAGCAAGGCGAAGGTGGCCGTGAGGACGGGCGGCAAGCTCAGAAGCTTGCGCAAGCCGCACCGGCCCCATCGCCAGCAAGCTGTGCTGCCAGAGCGCAAGGTGAACCCGCGAGCTGCCCCTGTTGGAGCGGGCAATGCCCGCGATGGCGCCCACATGATCGACAATCCTTCGAGCATTCTCACTCCCTCGGCTCCAGCGGCTTGCGCGCGACCACGTTGACCAGGGTCTCTTCACGCTGGCCAAAGGGCTTGGGCGTGCGCAGCTTCAGGCGCTCCAGCAGGCCGAAATCCTTGGCGCGGCTCCACCACAGGTAGGGGTAGGAAACGTTGCGGTCGGTGAACTGGAAGCCCTGCTCGCGCAGCATGGCCAGGTAGCCCGCAGCGCTTTTCTGTACGTGCATGGGGTGGCGGAACAGCCAGCGGATCACCCAGGTGTCGATATAGGCCTCGGTGGACTCGGCGAACAGCAGGTAGCCGCCCGGCTTGAGCACCCGGTAGAACTCGGCCAGGGCCTTTTCCTGTTCCACCAGGTGATGGAACGTCTGGTGGCAGAACAGCAAATCGACGCTGGCATCCGGCACCTGCAGGGCCGCGCAGTCGCTGCCCAGCAGTTGGATGTCCAGGCCCAGGCGCTGGGCTTCCTTGCCGCTCAGCGCCAGGCTCAGCGGGTCGGCGTCCAGGCCCATCAGCCGCGCCGGGGCAAACACCTGGCGCAGGTACTGGAAGGATTTGCCCTGCCCGCAACCGGCGTCCAGCAGTACGGCGTTGGCGGGCGGGGTTTCGCTGAACAGCTGGCGCAGGTCGTTGACCGCCACGCGCAGCACGTGGTGCTGCCAGGTGTGGCTGCGCAGGAACCAGAAACCGAAACGCGTTTCTTCAACGTAGGTGTCGCTCAGGAAACCGCTCATGCCGCACTCCCCGCGCACACTTCGGCGAGCATCCGCAGCCGGCGCTTGGGCTCGGCAACGAAGGGGTTGCGGCTGTCCCAGGCGTAACCGGCGAGGATCGAGCTGATCATGCGGCGGATGTCGGGCGAGCTGCCAGGGTGGAAGATCACGTCCTGGAAGCTGCCGTCGTACCAGCCTTCGACATAGGCGCGGAAGGTGTCGACGCCGCGCTTGAGCGGCTCGGCGAATTCGCTGTGCCAGTCCACCGCTTCGCCCTTGAGTTGGCGGTCCAGTACGCCGGCGGCCATGCTCGCCGAGCGCATGGCGATGGTCACCCCGGAGGAGAACACCGGGTCGAGGAACTCCGCGGCGTTGCCCAGCAGCGCGAAACCTGGGCCATGCAGGGCCTTGACGTTGGCCGCGTAGCCGCCGAGGGTGCGCGCCGGGGTGTCCCATACGGCGTTGCACAGCACCGCTTGCAGGCTTGGGGTTTGCGCGACCATGCCCTTGAGGAAGGCGTCGAGGTCGGCTTCGGCGCCGGCGAAGTGTTCTTCCCCGGCGACCATGCCCAAAGAGCAGCGGCCATTGCTGAAGGGAATGCTCCAGAACCACACGTCCCGTTGGGTGGGGTGCACGGTGACCAGAATCTTGTTGCGGTCGAAGCCCTGATGGTCGATGCGGTCTTCGATATGGGTGAACACCGCGCGGCGCACCGGGAAGTCCGACGGCGCTTCCAGGTCCAGCAGGCGCGGCAGCACGCGGCCGTAGCCGCTGGCATCGAGCACGAAGTCGGCGCTGAGGCGGTATTCGCTGCCGTCCTGGCGGCGTACGCGCAACTGCGGCTGGGCGCTGAAATCGGCGGCGATGATCTCTTCTTCATAACGAATGTCCACGCCCTGCAGCGCCGCCTGGTCGGCCAGCAGCTTGTCGAACTCGCCACGCTGCACCTGAAAGGTGGTGGGGCGGCCTGCGCTGAAGGTGTCGCCGAAATCGAAGGCGCTGTAGCGCTCGCCACAGGCAAAGGCGGCGCCGTTCTTCAGCTGGAATCCGTGGGCTTGCAGCGCTTCGAGCATGCCAGCTTCGGCGACGAAGTCGATGCAGTGCGACAGCAGGCTCTCGCCGATGGAGAAGCGCGGGAACTGCTGGCGTTCGATCACCAGCACGTCGTGGCCCTTGCGCTTGAGCAAGGTCGCGGCAATGGCGCCCGCCGGGCCGGCGCCGATCACCACGACCGGGCGATGTTGGGTGTCAAGGTTTGGCATAAGGCCTCCGTGCCGTTGGAACAGTTGAAAGTGATAGAGGGGCTGGCGCCACCGCGGTTGGCTGCCTGGCGATCGCTGGGTTCATGCCTTGCGCTCCCCGGCCCAGGGCGCCAGCAGGAAGCTGAACCCCAGGCCGAGGCTGACCGCCAGGCCGAAGTTGCTGACCGCCGGGGTGCTGGACACCGCCAGCAGGCCGAACGACAGCCAGGTGGTGGTGGCCGCCAGCAGCGTGCCCAGCAGGCTGACGGCGGCGCCGCCGATGCGTTCGTGCATGAGGATGGCGTAGTCGACGCCGATCGCGGTCACCAGCAGCAGGCCGAACAGGCTGAACAGGGTCAGCGGCTGGCCCAGCCAGCCGAGGCTGGCCAGGCTGCACAGGGCGGCCAGCAGCGGCAGGGCGATCATGCGCAGGGCACCGCCGAGGCCGAACGGCAGCACCAGCAACAGTACGATCAGGCAGCAGGACAGCAGCTTCAGCTCGGCGGCGCTGACCTGGGTCTTGGCGAACACGCGGTTGAGGTCGCCCAGGCGGTCGACCAACTGAATGCCGGGCAGGCGTTGTGCGACTTGGCGCAACACGGCGGCGTCGCCCAGGCCCTGGAGGCTGACCATCGAGGCGACGCCGTTGTCTTGCGCACCGAGCCACAGCGGGCGCCACGGCTCGCCGAGCGGCCCCGCCAAGACTTGATCGACCGACAGCACTGGCAGTTGCTGCAGGCTTTGCAGTTCTTGTTGCAGGGCCGCTGCCGGCACGCCAAGGTCGATCAAGGGCTGCCAATGGGCTGCAAGCTGTTGCAAGGCCATGCGAGCCTGTTCCTGCGCCGCGGGCGCCGCGACCAGTTGGCTGAGGGCCAGGTAGCCTTGCAAGCGGTGTTCGCCGACCAGCGCTTGCAGGCGCGTGGTCAGCGCCTGTTCACGGGCCAGCAGTTGCTCGGTGTTGTCGCCACGCACCAGGAAGAACTGGCTGGTGGGCTGGTAGCCGGTGATGCGGGCGATGGCCTGGGCTTCCTGCAGCAGGGCCGGCGGTGTGCCGACCCATTGGCGCAGGTCGTTGCGCACCTGCAACTGCCACAGGCCGGCGGCGCAGAACGCCAGCAGCAGTACCAGCAGCAAGGGGCCGGGCACGCGCGCCAGCAACCGTAAGCGCAAGTCCCACAGGCCTTGGGCCAGGCGCAAGGGCCACTGCGCGGGCGTGAGCTGCGTGCCTTTCAGCAAGGCAGGCAGCAGGCACACGGCGCACAGGTAGGCGCCCAGCAGGCCGGCGGCGGAGAAGCAGGCGATCTGGGTCAGGGCCGGAAACGGCGTGAACGCCAGGGCCAGGTAGCCGATCACGCTGGTGCCCAGGCTCAGGCTCAGCCCCGGCAACGTCAGGCGCAACGCCGGCCAGCTCTGCCACGGGCGCAGGGTCCAGCTTTTCGACAGGTAGTGCAGCGGGTAGTCCACCGCCACGCCGATCAGGCTGCTGCCCAGCACCAGGGTCATCACGTGCATCTTGCCGAACACGGCCACGCAGGCCACGGCGCCAAACAGCATGCCCACCAGCACCGGAACGAAGGCCAGCAGCACCCGCCAGCGGCGAAAGCTCAGCCATAGCAGCAACAGTATCCCGACCGTGGCGCCGCCACCGACCCAGGTGATCTCCCGGCTGGCTTCTTGCTGGCCGTTGGCGGCGTACAGCAGGCCGCTGGCAGCGAGCAGGCGGCTGTCGGCCTGGCTGGCGTTGCGGCGGGCGGCGGCCAGCAGGCCCGCGACCTGCTGCGGTAATTGCATGTCGAAGGCGTCGCTGTGGGTGCGGGCGCGCAGCAGCACCCAGTTGAGGCCGTCGGCCTGGGCCACCAGCGCGCCGCTGGCCAGGTCGAGGTTGACCAGGCCGTGTTGTGGCTGGGCGCTCTGGATGCGCCCGGTCAGGCCCAGCCAGTCGTTTTGGCTGGGCACCAGGCTGAAGCCGGTGAAGGGGTCGAACAGGCTCTGGACGCGCTGCTGGATGAAGGCGTCGGGTTGCTCGATCAGCTGTTTGCGGTCTGCCGGCGCGAGCATCGCCAGGCGGCCCGCCAGCAGTTGCTCGCGCAAGGCGGGCAGGTCGGCTTGCAGGCTCCACTGGACCTTCTCGAACAGGCCGCTGGCTTGCCAGCCTTGGCCAATGTGCGCGGCCAGCTCAACGGCCTTCTGCCGATCGGCATTGCCCACCAGCACCAGCATTTCCCGGTTCAGGGGCGCTTGCATGCGCTGCTCGGCGCGCTGCAGCAAGGCATCCTGGGTAGCGCCGGGCACCAGCTCCATGAGGTTGGCGGACAGCGGCGCGCCATGGCGCCATTGCCAGCCGGCCAGCGCCAGCACGGCTACCAGCACTATCAGGAACAGGCGCGGCAGCAGGCGATCACTCGGCAAAATCAGCGCGCTCCGTGTCGCTCAGCGTGGCGCTGGCGCTGCTCTCGGGCATGCGCAGCACGGTGCTGTCACCCTGGGTTTCGGACAGTTCGATGCGTTGCACGTAGGCGCCGCCGGCAATGTCGATGTGGTTGAAAATCTGCTTGAGCAGCATCGAGCGTGGGGTCAGTTGCAGGGTCCAGGCGTCGGCCGTGCCCTGCAGCTTGAGCTCGAAATCCCGCTCCAGGGCGCTGCTGTCGCCTTGCAGCACGGCGAAGAACAGGCGGTTCTGTTCGCTGCTGGCGCTGCTATTGGGCAGTACCTGCCAGCCGTTGGCGTCGCGGCGGGCGATGCCCTTGGCATTGATGCGGTAGTCCTGTTGCAGGGGCCTTTGCAGCAGCCACAGCAGGCCGTGGTCCTTGGCCAGCACGAAGTGGCCGGTGCTGGTCAGCGGTTGCGGCAGGGCGCGCAGGTGCTTTTCCTGGATAAACGGCCCGCGCACGGCCACGGGCGCACTGAGCGTGGCGCGCAGGTCATTGAGGTCGAACGCCTGGGCGAAGCTGGCCAGGGCCAACAGGGCGACGGCCAGCAGGCCTTGCGGCAAGCGCTTCATGCCAGGCCCCGTTCGATGGCGTCGGTGAACACCTTGGGCGACGCTAGCTGCATTTCGTGGCTGGCCATGCACACCGCGACTTGCACGGTGCTGGCGCGAGTCATGCGTTCGCCCGTGGCGGCATCGCTGATCAGGTAATGAATCTTCAAGCGGTTCTCCCATTCCACCAGCCCGGCGCGCACGCTCAGGCGCTGGCCGAAGGTGGCGCCGCGCATATAGCGCAGCTGCATGTCGATCACCGGCCAGGCATAGCCGGCGTCGCGCATATGCGTGTAGGTGTGGCCGAAGCGGTCGAGCAGGGCGCAGCGCGCCACTTCCAGGTACTTGACGTAGTGGCCGTGCCAGACCACGTCCATGCTGTCGACGTCGAAAAACGGCACGACGATCTCGGTGTCGACGTGGAACACCCCGGGGCTACGCATCGAACAGGCTCCAATGCTGCGCGGCGATGCGCCTCAGGCACAGGCGCAGCTCGCCTTCCAGGCCGCGGTCTTCGAGCAGCGGCGGGAAGTCTTCGAGCAGCCGTGCGTGCATGGCCGACAGCGCCGCTGGCAACGGCCGGGCATCGGCGGCTTGCTGGCGCAGCCACACGCCCTGGTTGGCGGCCAGCAGGGTGGCGGCCGCCACTTGCTCGGTCAGCTCGAGGCTGCGCAGGGCATCGCGGGCGGCGATGGTGCCCATGCTTACCTTGTCCTGGTTGTGGCACTCGGTGGAGCGCGAGAACACGCTGGCCGGCAGGGTGTTTTTCAGGGCCTCGGCGGTCCAGGCGCTGGCGCCGATCTGCACGGCCTTGTAGCCGTGGTTGAGCATGGCGCGGTCGGCCGGGGCGCCGGACAGGTTGCTGGGTAGGCCGTGGTTGTAACGCACGTCCACCAGCAGCGCCAGTTGCCGGTCGAGCAGGTCGGCGACGTTGCCCACCAGGTTCTTCAGGCTGTCCATGGCGAAGGCGATATGGCCGCCGTAGAAGTGCCCGCCGTGCAGCACACGCTCCTCCTCGGCATCGATGATGGGGTTGTCGTTGGCGCTGTTCAGTTCAGTCTCGATGAAGCTGCG